>Ga0302320_10031570_pt1 | contig 10043 bp, 8 predicted proteins | sample Bog_T0_3_FD_202130 | JGI IMG/M metagenome (GOLD analysis project Ga0302320, IMG submission 202130) | Peat permafrost microbial communities from Stordalen Mire near Abisko, Sweden - Bog_T0_3 | ecosystem: Environmental > Terrestrial > Soil > Wetlands > Peat | place: Sweden: Abisko, Stordalen Mire...
GGGTCCTCCCGGGGGTCCGCGCCCTGGAAGGGACCGCCCAGGCCATCCCCCTGGCCGACGGCGCCGTGGACGCGGTGCTCTGCGCCCAGGCCTTCCACTGGTTCGCCGGAGGAGAGGCCCTGGCCGAGATCCACCGGGTCCTGAAGCCCGGGGGTCGGCTGGGCCTGGTGTGGAACGTCCGGGACGAATCGGTGCCCTGGGTCGCCGCCATGACCGCCATCCTCAAGCCCTTTGAAACCGGCACGCCCCGGTTCCACTCCGGCCAGTGGCGCCAGGCCTTCACCGGCCGGCTGTTCACCGACCTGGAGGAGACCAGCTTCCCCCACCAGCACGCGGGCAGCCCCCGGGAGGTGATCGTCGACCGCAGCCTGTCGGTGAGCTTCATCGCCAACCTCCCGGCCGCCGAAAGGGCCCGGGTGGAGCGGCAGCTGCTGGACCTGGTCGCCGGCCGCCCCGAACTGCGGAACCAGGAGACCGTCGCGGTCCCGTACCGCACCCGCGCCTTCTGCTGCACCAGGCTCGGCTGATTCAGACGATCAGGTCCACCAGCTGCCCGGGGCCGGGGGCCGCGCCTGCCGAGGGCGCCTGCACCGGGCCGGTGGCCGGGCTGGACATCGCCCAGGTGGGCAAGGACGGCCGGTAGTTGGGTTCGGCCGCGAGCAGGGGCTTGCCGAACAGCTGGGTATCGTTCACCCCGAAGCGCTGGAACCGGGCATCGGGATCGGGCACCACACGATCCAGGGGAATGATCGGAGAAAAGCCGATGGCCATGAAAGACCCCCTGCAAATATCGGTCTTTCCCGGGGGCGGTGCAACGTCAGAAGGCCGGATCGGTCAGGACCTGGAAGCCCTCGTCCCGGGCGGTGGTATCCATGAAGACCATCAGCGTCCCTCCGCCACGATCTGCGCGAGGGTCTTGCCGGAAGTGTCCATCGGCACCAGCAGGGCAGGAGGGAAGCCCATCCGCTATCAATGACGGCGATGATAGCACCCTGTCAAGCTACCGCCGCCCAAGCGCCCCCGAGGCCCGCAGTGCGGCCACCAGTTCCGGCACCATCCCGGCCACCGTCTGGATCTCCTCCCGGGTGCTGAAGCGGCTCAAGGAGAAGCGCACGGTGCCCAGGGCCTCGCCGGTCTCCACCCCCATGGCCCGCAGCACGTGGCTGGGCTCGCGCTGGCCGGTGGAGCAGGCGCTGCCGGTGGAGACGCAGACGCCCCGGTCGCTGAGCTTCAGGAACAGGGCCTCGCCCTCGATTCCGCTGAAGCTGATGAAGGAGGTGTTGGGCAGCCGTTCCGCCCCCGCCCCGTTCACCCGCGCTCCCGGAACCTTTTCCAGGATGGCGGCCTCCAGCTCGTCGCGCAGGGCCCGCACCCGGCCGGCCATGGCCGCCAGGTTCTGGCCGGCCAGTGCGGCGGCGTGGCCCAGGCCGACGATGCCGGCGACGTTCTCGGTGCCGCCCCGCCGGCCCCGCTCCTGGCCGCCGCCCAGCATGAACGGCTTCAGGCGCAGGCCCCGCCTCGCGTACAGAGCGCCTATGCCCTTGGGACCGTGGAACTTGTGCGAACTCAGGTTGAACAGGTCCACCGGCAGCCTGGACAGTTCGATGGGGACCTTGCCCACCGCCTGGGTGCCGTCCACATGGAACAGGGCGCCACTGGCCCTGGCCAGGGCTCCGGCCTCCGCCAGCGGGAACAGGACGCCGGATTCGTTGTTGGCGGCCATGACCGAGACCAGCGCCGTATCCGGGCGCAGGGCGGCCGCAAGCTCGGCCAAGTCCAGCCGGCCCTCCGCGTCCACCCCCAGCAGGGTGACTTCCACCCCCTGGCCCTGCAGCCAGCCGGCGATGGCCAGGACGGCGCTGTGCTCCACGGCGGTGGTGATGAAGTGGCGCCTGCCGGGCTGGGCCTCGAACACGCCGCGGATGGCGTGGTTCAGCCCCTCGGTGCCGCCGCTGTTGAACACCAGCTCGGCTTCCTGGCAGCCCAGGAGCCCGGCCAGCTGGCCCCGGGCATGGACCACCGCGCCCTCGGCCAGCCGCCCCAGCACATGGGCCGACCCGGCGTTGCCGTACTGCTCCCGGAGGTAGGGCAGCATGGCTTCCAGCGCCTCGGGGGCGATCCGGGTGGTGGCGTTGTTGTCCAGGTAGATCGTCATTCCTAGATCCTACCGCAGGGCCACCAGCAGGCAGGAATGAGTTGAACCTTTCACCATCCAGGCCTGGCGCTGCTCCTCCGGCAGGTCCTTCCAGTTGTTGGGGTCCGCCAGGGCCCAGACCGGCCGGCCGGGGTCCTCCGCGCGCATCCGCAGGGCCATGGGGGTGAAGGCCCTTTCGTCCTCCTGGAACCAGCGGTCCCGTTCCCGGGGGTCCAGGTGGTCCCGGCCGAAGCCCAGTTCGCCGGTCCCGGCCACCACCACCGCCCGCCGCCCGCTGACGAAGGGGATGGCCTGGAAGTAGTTGCCGAAGCTCATCCACTGGGCGTTCGCCGGCGCCCGCTTCACCAGGGCCGAGGCGTCCTTGCCCGCGCCGGCCACGCCGCTCGCGGCCTGGGTGACCAGGAGCAGGAGCGCGCCCAGGGCGGCCATCCAGCGGATCCCGGTGAGCCCCCGGGGGCGCAAGGCCCAGCAGCCCAGGGCGGCGAAGGCGGCGCCGGTGGCCAGCACCCAGCCCAGCCCGGACTTCTCCTTCAGCACGAAGGGCACCGCCACCAGCAGCAGGAAGCCCAGCAGCATCAGCTCCCGCCCGGAGCGGGCCAGGGCCAGGGGCTCCTCGCCCTCGCGCTCGAAGGCGCAGGCCAGGGCCAGGATGGGCACCAGCACCGGCAGGATGTACGGGGGCAGCTTGGAGCCCGAGACCGTGTAGAAGGCCTGGGGCCAGGCGATGGCCAGCAGGGTCGCGGCCAGGGTCCAGCGGTGCAGCGGCGCCTCGGCCACCACCGGGCCGGCCGGGCGGCGCAGGAAAGCGCAGCCTCGCAGAATGCCCGAGACCGAGGCGCTCAGCCAGGGCACCAGGCCCAGGGCGAGGATGCCCACGAAGTACAGCTTGTCCAGGATCGCGTTGCTGGAGCCCTGGCGGGAATGCACGTGGGAGGTGAACCGGGCGAAGTGCTCGTGGATGAAGAAGAACGAGGCGTGGCCCGGGTTGGCCCGGTCCACCAGCACGAACCAGGGCGCGGCCAGCGCCGCGAACAGCAGCCAGCCCAGGGGGTCCAGCAGGGTATGGAGCAAGGCCGAGCGCATGGGCCCGCGCCGGGCCCATGGCAGCGAGCAGATCAGGATCATGCCCACCAGCACCGGCGCGGCCAGGCCCTTGGTGAGGGTGGCCAGGGCCAGGCTGGCGAAGGCCAGCAGGGACCAGCCGCGCCCGCCCTCGCCCCGGAAGCGGGCGGCCACCGCCTCTGCCCCGGCCACGAAGGCCAGCACCTGGAACGCGGCGAACAGGGCGTCCAGGGTGAGGATCTGGCCGCAGACGTAGGCCAGGATGGCGCTGGCGGCCATGAACGCCGCCCACATGGGACGGCGGGCCCCCAGCCGCCGGGCCAGGCGCCAGGCGCACCAGAGGCTGATGAGGGTGGCCAGGGCCAGCGGCAGGCGGGCCGCCGCCGCATAGGGCCCGAACAGGCGCATGGACAGCGCCGACAGCCAGTACTGCAGGGGCGGCTTCTCGAAGTAGAGCACGTAGTTCAGGCGCGGGGTCAGCCAGTCGCCCAGGGCCAGCATCTCCCTGGGGATCTCAGCGTAGCGGGCCTCGTCCGGCTCCCACAGGGGCCGCATGAACAGCGGCACCATGCCCAGGAAGAACCAGATGGAGAGGAGCTGCCAGCGTTCCCTTCGGGTCATTCGGTCTCGACAATCTTTTCCATGGCCTTGTGCTCTTCCACGAAAAAGTCCAGGGACTTGCGCAGGGCTTCCTTGATGCCGATCTTCGGCCGGAAGCCGAAGGTCTCCTCCATGCGCCTGATGCTGGGGGTGCGCACCAGGACGTCCTGGTAGCCCTTGCCGTAGAAGGTGCCCGAGGACTCCTCGACGATCTGGGAAAGGGGCGTGCCCCGCTCCTTGCGGAACGGGTGGTCCTTCCAGATCTCCACCATCATCTCGGCGATCTCCTTGACGCTGTGGTCATTGCCCGGGTTGCCGATGTTGAAGATCCGCCCGTCGGCCTTGCCGCCCTCGTTGCGCAGCACGGCCATCAGCCCGTCCATGGCGTCGTCCACGTCGCAGAAGCAGCGGCGCTGGCTGCCGCCGTCCACCAGCTTGAGCGGCTCGCCGTTGAACAGGTTCCAGGCGAACTGGGTGACCAGCCGGGAGGAGCCCTCCTTGGCGGTGTTCAGGCTGTCCAGTTTCGGCCCCATCCAGTTGAACGGCCGCACCAGGGTGAACTTCAGGCCGTCCCGGAAGCCGTAGCCCCAGATGACCCGGTCCAGCAGCTGCTTGGAGGTGCTGTAGATCCACCGCTGCATGGGGATGGGCCCGGTGACCAGGCAGGAGGTCTCCTCGTCGAACTCGGTGTCGGGGCACATGCCGTAGACTTCGGAGGTGCTGGGGAAGATCACCCGCTTCTTGTACTTGACGCACTGGCGGATGATCCGCAGGTTCTCCTCGAAGTCCAGCTCGAACACCCGCAGCGGGTCGGTGACGTAGACCTTGGGGGTGGCGATGGCCACCAGGGGCAGGACCACGTCGCACTTCTTGACGTGGTACTCGATCCATTCCTTGCTGATGGAGATGTCGCCTTCCACGAAGTGGAAGTGGGGGTTGTCCAGGAATTCGGCGACCTTGTGGCTGCCCAGGTCCATGCCGTAGACTTCCCAGCTGGTCTCCCGCAGCACCCGCTCCACCAGATGGGAACCCACGAATCCGTTCACGCCCAGAATGAGTATCTTCACTTAGGTCTCCAAGCACAATGAGGGTCCAGCTTATCATGGCCGGGAGGAGGCGAAGGGCCGTGAACCTGCTGATCCTGCGGGACGAGGATTTCCTGGACGCGGGACGGGTCCGGATCGAAGGGCGCCGGCTGCGCCACGTGGCCGAGGTGCACCGGGCCAGGGCCGGGGACGAGCTTGCCGTGGGCCTGCTGGGGGGCAAAATGGGACGGGGCCGGGTGACCCGGCTGGATGACCAGGCCCTGGAGATGGAGGTGGCCCTGGACCAGACGCCGCCGCCCAAGCTGCCGCTCACCCTGGTGCTGGCCCTGCCCCGGCCCAAGGTGCTCAACCGGGTGCTGGCCGCCGCCACCAGCCTGGGCGCGGCCCGGATCTACCTGGTGAACGCCTGGAAGGTGGAGAAGAGCTACTGGAAGAGCCCGCGCATGGAGGAGGCGAACCTGCTGCTCCAGCGGATCCTGGGACTGGAGCAGGCCCGGGACACGAGACTGCCGGAACTGCACCTGCGCCGGCTGCTGCGCCCCTTCGCCGAGGATGAGCTGCCCGGGTTGCTGGAAGGCAGCACGGCGCTGCTGGCCCACCCGGGGGCCGCGGCCGTCTGCCCACGGGCGGTGGACGGTGCGGTCACCCTGGTGATCGGCCCCGAAGGCGGCTTCATCCCCGCCGAAGTGGACCTGCTCGGCCGCAGCGGCTGCCTCCCGGTGGACCTGGGCCCGCGCATCCTGAGGGTGGAGACCGCGGTGGCCGCGATCGTCGGACGGCTATTTTAAGAAGCCTTGCTGCGCGCATTGGCGGCGAACGGAACGAACAGGCCGCAGCCCAGGGCGCGCCGGCCGCCGAAGCCCTGGCCCTGGAGCAGCAGGCTGGCCTGGGGCGTCAGTCCCCGCACCGCCATCTCGAAACCCAGCAGCTGCCGGCCCTCCAGCCGGATGGTGCGCGGCCGGAGGATGCGGAAGCTGCCCCAGGGGAAGTCCTGGGCGAAGCGGAAGGCCAGCTGGGCCTGGGCCGAGCCCAGGGCCAGGTCGCGGAAATGGATGGTGACGGTGCGGGCCCACAGCGCCGAGACCGGGGTGAGCCCGTGCGGGCAGGGCTCGCCCAGGCGGATGGGGTGGCCGGCCACGTCCAGCTCCGCTCCGGCCAGCCCCCGGAGCAGGGGCGCCGAGCCCGCGGGGATCCGCATGCGCACTTCGGACTCGTCGGTGAGCACCAGCTCGCCCTTGCGCACGCCCACCATCCCGCGCACCGTGTGCACGCCCAGGCCGGGGATGCGCTGCAGGTTCGGGCAGGCGCCGCCCAGGGCCAGCAACAGGGCGTGGCCGTGATCCACCTCCAGTGTGTGCCCATGGACGATGGGAAAGCAGAGGTCCAGTACCGGGTTCACCGGCTCCAGCGGCTGAATAAAGACTTTATCCATGATCAAAAAATTAATTACAATCTTGCGGCAAGCAACCCCCCATTCGACAAAATTATCCTCGCCCCTGTTTTTTTCGCCGTCACCGCGCCCAGGGCAGGTCCAGCGTTGAACCGCGCCGCGCCGCGGGGAAGTCCTCCTGGGCGATGTAGTAGTCGTCGTTGTCGTAGGTGGACGACTCCATCTGGTCGGGAGCCGTGTTCGAGCTCCAGCTCTGGGCCTGGAGCAGGTCCAGGTAGAGCGGCGCCTTGTTCACGGTGTCGTAGGCGAAGATGAACACCGCCCCGCCCTTGCCCTGGGCCAGGGCCTGCAGGCTGGTCCCCGTGTCGTCGCCGGAGCCCGCCACGGCGTGGTTGTCCGTGAAGCTGCACTGGTACATGGCCAGGCTTCCCGCGCGCAGGAAGATGGCCCCGCCCAGCCCGGCGCCGCCCCCGCCCCGGGCGGGGCTGGTCCCGTCGCCCTTGCCGCCGTCCCCGCCGAACCACCGGGCCTCGCCCCCGGCCCCCCCCGCCAGCACGGCGCCCAGGACGATGCCGCCGCTGCCGCCGCCGCCCCCGCCGAACTCCGACAGGCCGCCGCCGCCCATGGGGCCGACGCTGAAGCCGCCGCCGCCGCCGAAGCTGCCGCCGCCGCCGAATTCGTTGTCGGCCCAGCCGGCCACCGGCGCGGTCAGCGGCCCGCCCCGGGCGGCCCCGCCGCCGGCCCCGCCGGATCCTCCGCTGGCGTCACCGCCGTACTCGGTGCCGTCCAGCTGGCCCGGACCCCCGAGCCCGCCCAGCAGGCCGCCGTCGGCCCCGGCGCCGCCTGCGGCCGGACTGTCTCCGCCGAATCCCCCGCCGCCGCCGTTCTCCCCGTCCGAGCCCGGGAAGCTGCTGCCCCCCACCGCCTGGTTGCTCTGGAAGGCCATGCGGAACAGGCTCAGGCTGCCCGAATTCACGAACAGCGCGCCGCCCATGCCCGCGCCGCCGCCGCCGCCGCCCAGGCCGTCGCCGCCCTTGCCCAGGCCGTGGGCCAGGGTGAAGTTGTCCAGCACCAGGGTGCCTCCGTCCAGGAACAGCGGCCGGCAGACGCCGCCCCCGTCCACGGTGAGCGGGCTGTCGCTGGGGCCCAGGATGCGCACCTTGCCGGTGACCGCCGGGAGCGGGGTCTGCAGGATGATGGTGTGGGGCCCGGTTGCGGGCAGGGCGAACTGGATGCCGTTGACCCCGGGCAGGAGGTTGGCCTGGGCCAGGATGTCCCGCAGCGTCCCGGGGCCGCTGTCGGCGGCGCTGGTGACCAGCCACGGGACGTCGGCCGGCTCCAGGTCGAACGGGGCCGTCACCACGAGGGTGCTCCCGTCGCTGACCTGCGCCTGGTAGTCGCCCGCATCGCTGAGGGCCACCGGGCCCAGGACCAGGGTGGCCGAGGCGGCGCCGGGGATGGGCTGGCCGTTCCTGAGCCATTGGAATGAGGGAGCGCCGCCGCCCTGGGCGGCCACCTGGAACACCACCTCGGTCCCGGTGGCCGGCATGGCCGTGTCCGGCGGGACCAGGACGGCCTCCAGGGGACCCGGGCCGGACGGCGAGCAGGCCAGGGCCAGGGCCAGGGTCGCCAGGCATGGCCAGGCCCGGAGCGGGGACAGGTGGAGGAGAAAGAAAGGACGCATCGGGGCTGCACGGAAAGGACCGTGGTTCCACGGCCCTTTCAACATGTATTCATATTCGATGGGGGCAAGACCAGCCTTGGTGATCCTGCATACTCCGGCAGAAGGTCATCCGAGGTAATGTTGGTTTCTTCAAAAGAAAATATAATACAAAACGTTCATTGACTGATGGATCCTCGGCACCTAGATTTTAACGACCCATTCGTTCCAATGGCCACCGCCGGGGCATCCTCCGCGGGCTCGTATCGTCATACCGCCGTTCGGCGGCTGGTTCCAGTCCAGACCGGAGATCCCCATGAAAAGCCTCAAATTCCTTGCCTTGACCATGGTGCTCGCCGCCATGGGGCCGGCCGCCTTCGCGATCGATGACAAGTCCGACGAGATGTGGCAGAAGCTCTACCAGAAGCTGATCACGGTCATGCACAGCGGGAGTGCCTCTTCAAGGGAAATGGGCAAGGACAACATCGTCGTCTGCCTCAATGTCCCGGGCATCGCGGTGGCGGACATGGAGAAGGACAACAAGGAAGACACGATTCAGATCGCGACCATGCTGGATGAAACGGCCGAGTACGGGCCGGTCTACAAGCCCGGAAAGCGGCAGTTTTCAAAAAACTATGAAGACATCCTGGATTATCACCAATCGGATCCGCCCCCTGAAATCTCAAAGGCGGACAAGGCTGCCCTGGCCGCGGCCCTGGAAGACATCTCCCCTGACGGCAAGTACATGCCGAAGTACCTGGAATGCGAGGAAGTCTACATAAACGCCTGCGTGGCCCAGGAGGAGGCGCGCTGGGAAAAGAAGCCCATGCAGAAGGTGAACCGGGATGTGAACAATGCCGAGACGGCGTGGATAGCCCAGGGCTTCAAGAACAAAGTCTGGAACGCGTTCGACACGATCGTCACCAAGAGCGCCAAGGATCCCGCCGCATGGTGGACCAAGCTCAGGCGGAACTTCAATAATGCGAAACTGACGGACAGGGATGGGGCCGGCGTCTACAGCGTCACCACCTACCCGCCGATCCATCTGTGGGGCGGCGACAAGGGATGGGTGGAGTTCACCTACAGCGCTTCCAAGAAAACGAATTCGAAGCAAGTCACCGAGCAGGACAGGTCCATGAGCGCCAATCTGAACTTCGGGCTGAAGAAGGTCAAGGGGAGCGTCAGCCACGAGATGCAGGCGATGAAGGAATTGTCGTCCGACGACAGCCTGAAGATATCCATGCAAATGAAGCGCGTGCTCATCAGCAAGCCCTGGTTCGACTGGCAGGTGTTCGAAAGCACGGCGTGGACCTGGGACCGGGGCCTGATCTCGGATGGCAAGGGCGGCGGCACCATGCCCCTGTTTGTCAATTCCATTCTCATCGTGCGCAAGGTCAAGTTCGAATCCAAGAAGATCGATTCCCTGAAAGAGAGCATCAAGAAGGAACTCAAATACGACGCCAAAGGGTCCTACGGCCCCTTCTCCATGGAGACCAAGGGGCGGGACAAGAGTGAGAATGAATCCTCTCTGGATACCGAGGAGGAGGGCTCCATCACCATCGAGGACCCCCAGATCCTGGGCTACATCTGCACGATCGTGCCGCCGTGCCCGGCCAAGGTCGCCAACGCCAAGCCCGACAAGCCCGACAAGAAAACCTCCAAGTCCGGCAAATGAAGGCAACCTCCAGGCTGATCGAGGAAGCGCCATGCGAGCATTGCGCGGCCTGGCCGCGGCCCTATGCTGCCTCTGCCTGTGGGCCCAGGACCGCCAGGGCGAGGCCCTGCTCGACTACATGCATGCCAAGCTGTCCGCTTCCTTCGCCCGGGCCGACGAGGCCGGGAACCAGGAATTCCTGGTGCTGGCCGTGCCCGGCATCCCGCTCCAGCCGGACGAACTGGAAACGCCTGACTACATCAGCGGCCTGGTGGACCAGGTGCCGGGCCCCGGCCGGAACTACACCCCCAGCGGCCGGCGGTACTCCGTGATCTACGAAGAGATCCTCGACCAGGTCGCGGCCTCCAGGCTCCAGGTGGCGGCGGATGCCGACCTGGCCCTGAAGGCCAAGCGCATGCTGTTCGACCGGTCCCGATTGGGCAAGCCGAGCCGGGAGTATCTCGCCTATCTGAAAT
>Ga0302320_10031571_pt1 | contig 10042 bp, 3 predicted proteins | sample Bog_T0_3_FD_202130 | JGI IMG/M metagenome (GOLD analysis project Ga0302320, IMG submission 202130) | Peat permafrost microbial communities from Stordalen Mire near Abisko, Sweden - Bog_T0_3 | ecosystem: Environmental > Terrestrial > Soil > Wetlands > Peat | place: Sweden: Abisko, Stordalen Mire...
GCTGCCACTGAGTGTCCAATCACTGCTGGCTATCCATAATCCGAGATGGGGTGAATAGGCCACCTGATCGGTTGGAGTCCCCGGTAAGTGAAGGTCCAGCGGTGACGCCTGATAAGTCCAGTTGATACCGTTAGGGCTGGTCAGTATCACGTAACCCGGATACCAGTTTCCGCTGCCGCCGCTGCTGGCACCGAGTACTGCGGGTTCACCGCGGACCGCGACCGGAATGCCGCGAGGACGATCCTCGCCACGGTTAGACAATCTGCTTGCCTCCCTTCCTGTGGTGAGCTGGTTGCTGTCTGAGCTAGAAATCCCCCGGCTTTAGCTGTGGGGAGGCGTTAAGGCCCGGAGCCCGTGCGTACGGTCGCCACGAGCGCGGCTGCCACGAGCCCGGTGTAGGTGGTGACCTGAGCCTGGATCAGATCGCCCGCCTCACCGAAGTAGGACGCGATAGGGATATCCGCGTGGCTGGAGTATTGGCCGGCAGGGATGGTGAGGGTTCCGATGAGGTTCATCTCCAAGGTGACGAAGAAGGTTTTGGCGGTAGCGGCTGCTACCGACGCGCCGAGAGTGACCGTATGGGCGTTCGTGTAGCCGACGATTGCGTAGGTACCGACCCCTGTAATCCCAATGCTGGCGTACCCGACCATGTTGGAGGTGAAGCTGGCTGAGGCTGAGGTGAACTCCGTGGTTCCATAGGTCACGCCGTCGGACGCAGTGAAAGCTGGGATTTGGCTCAAGTAGAAGGCGACCGTGATTGGATGAGCGGGGTCATAGGCCCCGACTGTGGCATCCAGGGCCACGTTGGTGCAGACCACCGACTGCCGCACAGGGTAGGGGCCAGAAACCACGGCAAGGAGGGGGCTGAGTAATTGAGGCCAACTGAAGATGGCGTCGATGGACCCGGGGGATGCTGCCGACAGGTCGGTTATCGCGCCTGTCTGAACGACAGCGACCGAACCGTCCTGAGAGGTGATGGCAGGAGAACTACCGGGGCCGGCGGACGAGCGGTGGGCAGCCACCCAGGAGTTCTGCACGACATCGAAGGCCCACGTCTCGCCCACCTGTGGCACGACGATTGAGCCGTTGTAGGGGATAGGACCGGTCGATGTCTCCGAACCGTCGAGCGTCGCATAGACCCAGCTGTTGGCGGTGTCGACTTCAGTGATGACACCCCAGTGACGCACCACGGAGCGCTTGTCTCCGCCGACGACACCAGCCAAGAAGCTGCCCAGCTTCTTTGTCCAGAATCCAGCCATGTCAGGCCCCCGACGAGCTTACGGGGATGCCGCTGAGGGCCAACCCGGTCATCTGTATCGGGCGCCAGACGACCTGCATCTGAGTACCGGCATCGAGAGGCATCTGCACTGACTGAGCATGGTAGACGCCGTTGATCTTCGACTTGGGGAAGTACAGGTAGGCGGTGTCTCCTGCATTGAGCCGAGGGTCTGCCGACGCCGTCATAGTGACCAACTCGAGCGCGAAGTGCATCCGCCAGAGCAGCCCTAAAGCAGCCGCGTTGCACATCTCCTGCGAGGTGATGTTCGGAGAGGTGTAGGTGAACGGGATGAGCTGGCGCGGCAACGGGGGGATGTAGACCACTGACCGGATCGGGAAGGGGAGGCCGCCCCCGCCTGCCTCGACACAAACGCAGTTGTACCACTGCGTGACGTCCAGGGTCTTGGGTACCGTAGAGGCCGTGCAGCCCGGTCCCGCAATGAAGGTGAACTGTGGCTTCTTATTCCGCGGGTCAACCAGGCTACGGAAGGTGAACTTGCCAGCCGCGTCGAAGAACAACTCCATGCCGACGTCAGTCGCCAGGCCACTGATGTTCGTGGCCGGGTCGGAGCCCTGAGCGAAGGAGCCGAGACCGCCCCAGATAAGCCCCGGCGTGGCCTGAGCAGAGAAGGGGACAACGTCCATGTTGTACTCGAGGCCGGGGAGGAAGTAGTTGACGGTGTTGTAGATGATCTGAGTCATGTCGCCAATGACGAAGAAAGGCTCCGGCCACCCGAACCGGGAGAGAGTGCTCATCTGGTCATTCAGGGTGAACTGGATCTGTAGCTTACCATCACTCATGTTCGTCGAGACCGGCGTCGTGTTCTCGAAGGTGCCGACAGGAATGTACTCCGGGCCTCCTGGCAGCATGAGCCCCCGAAACAGTTTGATTCGATTGAGGCTGAGGGGGTGGAGCATGTCGTTGGCATCCCCAGCGGTTAGGGTGCCCGTCGTGTCGATGGCTGTCAGCGTCGCCGTGCGCCGCACCTGCTGCGTCTCGTCATCGGTAACCGCAGGAGAACTGCTGGAGTCTATGCTCAGTTCAGCCAGGAGGCGCGCGTTGGGCGTCGGTGACCAAACCTCGGCTTTGGCTACCACCTTCTGAGGAAACTGCGTGATAGCCGCAGCAAAGGCCGACGAGGACGGCTGCATGGCTAGGCCAGCTGTTCGCTGAAGGCAAACTTCAGGGTGCGCTGAGGGACACCGCGGTTGACCGCGGTCAGCTTGTCCTCGGTGATGGGTCCCGTCTCTACGAACCAGAGGCTGTCACCAGCAGCATTCGGGTCATTAGGCGGACGCGTCAGACGCAAGAGACGCGAGTCCGAGAGCATCGAGATGATGACATCACGTAAAGCGTTGTTCTGTGTGACGAGCGTCATGGAGCCGGTGCGCAGGCGCCGCACATCTGAAAGGACAAGGTCCTCGGCGTTGCCAATCCCTTGGAAGATGCCCTGGTCGATCGGACGGTCGGCCGCGTCGAACTTGGAAATCCATACAGGGATTGCCGAGTTCGGGACAGCCGGGTCACTCAGCTTGGGGAAGTTGAGGCCCCCCACAGTGACCGAGCTTGTTACGGCTGAGGCAGACGTGGTGAGGTCATAGGCAGGTGACTTGAGGATCGCTCTGTAAATCCTTCCGGTCGAACTTCCACCGGCGCTGTCCTCTACCGAGCACATCTGGCCAGCAGACATAGCTAGTCCGTCAGCAACAAGACCCCAGGTGGCACCTCCGTTCGTGGAGACGTCCACCTCGGCCGTGCACTGACCGACGAGGTCGTTCGTGTCGTTCCCAGTGACGAGAATGTAACGGACATTGTTGCCGTTCGGGTCGACCACGCACAGGCTTGGAGCGGTGGGAGCCAGATGGTCAGCGATGAACAGCGATGAGGCCCAGTTGGACATCACACCATTGGTTTCGACTACCAGGACGAACGCGACGTAGATGTTCTGCTGGACATAAGGCCAGGGGTCCGTGTAGCAGATGAGATCAGTCCCGCTGACAAGCCCTGAATCGTACAGAGTCCCTGCGAAGGCTGACCCTGAGGGAGTGAACGGCAGCTCGAACCCTGATGCCAGGGTGGTGCCCTGCTCGTAGACGAGGACCCTGTAGCCGGTCTGCACGACGGGGGTGATGGAGGTGTCCTGTGTAAGAACCTCGCTCCACGACACGACTGGAGGGAGGATGGAGGTGTAACCGGACGGTGTCGCGATTGTCACTACCGGGGCAGCAGGGCTAACAAAAATCCAGTCGGGAGAGTATTGCGATTCGACCTCAGCGAGGCTCTCGACGCAGCGAACAGACCAGGCGTAGACGCCAGCATTCTGGAGGACGTACGCCGGCACCGTGAGGTCGAAGGTGGTGTAGGGGATGAGGAAGAACTCGGCCGTCTTGTCGAACGCTGAACCACCCCACCACAGATATTGACCCCCGAGGGTCTGGATGCGCAACGCTACCCATATCTGCGTACCCGAGTCGGTCTGAGGCTCGTAGAGCCACTGGAACGTAACGCCGTCGTTCCACACGTCGACGGTAGAGTTGTTGGCCGGGAGTTGGTTCACGACCAGGGGTGCATCGACCACCGTGTAGGTGACCGTGATGGTGCCGTCATCGTGGGGGTTGTTGGCATCTGTGTACTGGACCGAGGTGACACCTGTGGCGCCATAGGAGGCGCCTCCCGAACCGCCTCCACCACTATCGCCCGCTGCGGAGCCACCACCGCCTCCACCGGCGTTGGTCCAGCCACCACCGCCACCACCGCCACCACCGCCAACGCCTGTGGCGCCAGCGCCGCCTGCTCCAGGCGTCGAGCCCGAGGCCGAAGTGCCTGCGTAGCCACCACCGCCTCCAGATATGTCGGCCGCTCCTCCCGTGCCGTTAGCAGCGGCTCCGGTACCTGCAGGCTGTGAGAGTGCTGGATTGAAACCAAACTCCCCGGCATTCAGGATGCCGCCTCCGTCCCCGCCCTGGCCTGCGTAGCGGCCTGTCACGTACTTGATGGCCGAGCCCGATCCCCCGGTGCCTCCACCCCCGCCGCCGCCACCGGCGGTCAGGATGTGCTGGCCGACGGTGTAGCTGTCGAAGACAGTGGCTGCCTGGACGGTCGAAGCTGAACCCCCACCCCCCCCATCACCCAAGCCCGTCCCCCCGTCGGCGCCGGGCAAAACCCCTGCTCCGCCGCCCCCGGAGCCAGGCTGGCCCTGGACTCCCACTGTCGCGCTGACTGCATCCCCTGGCGCCATGAGCACCTTGCCGTAAATCTGGCCTCCGGCGCCTCCGGGGAAGTTCGACCCTTGTCCGTACCCACCTGCAGCCCCTACGCAAGTGAAAGCGACCCGGCCGAGGATGTTAGGCGGGCAGGTCCAGACGTCAGGGACGCCGTTCTGTGCTCGGAAGGTCTTGGTAGTCGTGGTCAAGCCCTCACCCCTGACGAAGCCCTACTGAAGACATGGGCGTTGTTGTCCTCGATCTGTCCATCAACAAACCCCTTCAGGGTCTGCCCTCCACCTGCGTCGAATGTCACTGTGCCAGTCAGCTTAACTGTGCCGGACATCACGACTGAGGAAGTGCCTGAGGAGCCCGAGAGATTTGAGATTCTCGAGGAGAGCGCGCCCGCGCCCGGAATCACTATCTGGTTGAGGTTGTGAGGCATCCCCGGTATCGCGCCCATCGTGGTGTTGTAGTTGTGGATGAACGAGTCCATCACTCGGACGAGGGGAAGTATCTCCTGGTCGAACACCTTGACTGCTGTCGTGCCCCAGGCAGCGGAGTAGGTGGGGACCGGCAGCGTGAGATCAGGAATGGCACTCTTGAGCGCGCTGGTCAGGGTGTCGAGCGGGCCATTATTGGCGCTGGTCTTGACCCACTGTTGGAACCCGCTGCGCAGGCCAGTGCCTAGAAGCTCCATCCAATGGTTACCCGCGTGCTGAGGATTGGGGAGAGCGGTGTTTAGTGCACTGTCAAGAGTGGTGAGAGGGCCGCCCGCGGCGGTGACGTGAGCGAGCATCCCGCTAGTCAATCCGGTCCCGAAGCCCTGCATGAACTCCTCGCCAACCTTCTTCATGACCTGGGATGGCGACCCGCACAGGAGGGCCGCCCTGCAAGTCGCGACGGCATTGTTCATGGCAGTCGTAGCTTCCGTGTTGACGGCGGTGCTGCCACTCTTGATGCCTTCCTGGACCCCCTGCATGGCGTTAGTGCCGAGGGACTTCCAGTTGTTTGACACTGTGGCCTTCTGGCTCGCTGGCACAGGACCGTAACCCAGCATTGTTTGGACGGCTGCAGGGAGGGTCGATATGAACTTCTCGTCGCTTATTGAGGAGCCAAACGACGAGATGCCCAGTTGTGCCATTTCTGCCGCGCTCATAGTGCCGTTCTCGATTGCCGTCTGTTGCGCCGGAGTGAGGGTCGACGTGACGCCCCGAGCACTGTCGATTAGGTCGCCAGGGCTAGGCACGCCTGCATCGCCGCCGAATATGGCCGTGGAGAGGTTGGTGCCCCAGTTCTTTAGGTCCACCAGCGGCTGAGTGTCGGCGAGCCTCTGAAGCCAAGGAGGGGCGTGCTTCAGGAGCAGGTTGGCCACCACGTCGCCAACGGCGAGGGCGACAGCACCAGCGATAATCGGCCCTCCGGCAGTTGCCATCACTGTCCCGAACGCCCCCGCCTCGGCCGCTCCGCCAGCCTCCAATGTTGCACCGCCCGCTCCGTAGCCAAAGAGCGCGCCCAGAGCCTTGATTGCAGCAGGAACGATGGTCAGAGCCTTGAGGGCACCCGAGAGGACGACGACCTCGGCCACAAAGGCGGTGAACTGCGGGTTGTTCTTCATGAAGTCGCCGATGTCCTTGAGCACGTCAGCCCAGGTCTTCAGGGTGGCCGGACCGAGACTTCCCATGGCTTCTCCGAAGTCCTTGAGTGCACCTAAGAGGTTCGAGATGAATGTGATGGCGAGAGGCAGGTTCGTCTTCATCCACTTCTCGAACCGGTCGAGACCTCCATTATCGACCCAGTTCAGGAGGCTCTTGGACCAGATAGCTGTCTCGTTGCCTAGCTCCTTAGCCCACCCCGCGCCGGCCGCGCCGATCTTGAGGAAGGCCTCGACGCCGTTCGGGAGGGAATCGCCGAGCCCCTTGAAGAAGCTGTTGCCTCCCGCCATTACCTCTTTCAGGAGACTGACACCTTCCTTGCTGCCGAGGAACTTGCCGAGATTCACGAAGGCGTCGGTCATGCCCTTCGCTGCCGCGACGAACGGACTCTCCTGCTGGCCCTTGCCGGGCTCGAACAGCATCTTCATCACGGGCATCAGGGCATCAAAGCCACTCTGAAGTCCCGTGAAGAACGCTTTCGAGTCTTTTAGCTCGAAGTTTTCGAGGAGGGGCTTCATGTTCGCCTGCCACCAGGTGACGAACTTCTGCCCGGCCGGAGTCAGGAGAGCGAAGTCGTTGTTGAACGTCGAGAGGGCCGGGTTCATGGAGGCCGCGCTGGCAGCAATCTCGGCATAGGTTTCCTTGAGAGACCCAGTGGCCGTGGTGACGCCGAATATGGCGTTCGCGTAGGCCTGCGCCGTGAGGAGGGTCTGCTCTTTGTTCGTCAGCTTGGTGTTGATGAGGCTCTCCGTGGCTAGCTTCTCCGCAAAGATGGCGTTAATCCTGCCCCACCCGGCACTCGTCTCGGCCTGCTGCACCAACTTTGTTGCCTCGGCGTCGCTCAGCTTGGTGTTGGTGAGGTTTTCCCAAGCCTCCTTCAGTGCTATGGCAGCGTTTTGTCCGGCCCACTTCGCTTCCGTGTAGGCCTGAGCGACCTGCCTCGTGGCCTGTGCATTGTTCAGCTCGACGCTGTTGAGGTTCAGCCACGCTTCCTTTTGTGCGATGGCAGCCTGCGTGACACCTTGCTGGGCCTGGAGGACGGCCTCGACAGCCGCCTGAACGGCCGGGTTGCCACTGATGCCCTGGTCCTGCGCCTCTTTCGCAGTGATCTTCAATTGCTGGTTGGCGGTCGCCTGGTCCTTGACAGCCTGAAGAGCCTGTTGGTACTGAGTGATGGCCTGCTGGCGCTGGTAGGCATAGGTGGCGGGGTCGGCCAGGGTGTGCTGCATGTTGATGAGCGCCGCCTGCACGGCCTCGCGACTGGCCTGCGTGGCAAGCGTTGAGTCTGCGAGCTGGTTCGTGTAATTCTGCAGAGCGAATCGGGCATTCTGCCGCGCGATGGTCAGCGACCACAGTGCTTGGCCTTCGGTGAACTCCGCTGCCTGTAGAGCATGACTGGAGGTGACGACGCTGTTCTGTGCCTCCATCATGGACATCAGGTTGGAACGCGCTGTGGACCCGAGATTGAAGTAAGCCGCCTGTTGCCCCCAAACAGCCTCTGTAGCTCCTTCCGTCGCGGCCACAACACCCTGCTGTGCCTGCTGCATAGCCATCTGGTTGGAGCGCGCCTGTTGTCCGACGTTGAACTGAGCGGCCTGCTGACTCCATACGGCCTGGGTCACTCCTTCTTGTGCCGACACAACACCCTGCTGTGCCTGCTGAAGCGACATCTGCGAGGAACGAGCCTGCGCTGCGACGTTGAAGTAGGCCTCTGCCTCACCCTGCAGGGCAGTAGTGACGCCGTGGGTGGCACTCTCCAAGGACTGCTGGTTCGAGATGAGAGTCGCGTTGTTCTGTAGCTGCTGCTGCGGAGTGATTGTGAACTGCTTGCCCGCCTCCAAAGTCTTGATGACGCCCATGATGCCGCTGCCAGCGAAGCCAGCGAGAGCCGAAGTGATACCGGCGCCGATGGAGGGGATGATGGCCCAGAGCGCCCCGGCCAACGCTCCAGCGGCGGGGATAAGAGCCGGAGCCATCATCGTGGCCATGCCACCGATGCCGATACCGCCAGACTTCATGGCCGCGTCACCCAGGTTCTCGAGCGCGCCGCCGAGGCCCCCCCCACCGCGTGCCTGTGAGTCTCCGATGTCGAGCTTGTTCGCCTCCGCCAAGGCGTCAATCTCAAGCAAGCGGTTCCTAATCATGTCCAATTGAGCGATGGTCAGAGGCCCATTTTCAAGCTGGAGCTTGACCCTGTGGTCTACTGCGGTCAGGGCTTCAAGGTGCAACTTGGCATCGTCGATCTGCTGCTTGAGCATCTCGTCTTCGCCAGTCATCTTGACAATGGCGTACTTCTCCTGGAGGTCGGAGAGCTCAAGGCGGACTTCTGTAATCTTGGCGTTTAGCTCAGTGGTCTCGAGCTTTATCTTCGGGTTGGCTGCGAGATGGTCGATGACTTCCACTCGAGCTTGGATGTCATCGAGCTTCTCGGGGCTGGCTCCTTGGTCCACGCCAACACGAACTTCGTGCTTGACGGCGGTAAGAGCATCAAGGTGCGCCTTTTCCCTGTCGATGTCCGCGTCAATGGCTGTTGTGTCCAGGCCACCGAGACGCATGATGGCCCTGTAGGACTGCAAGGTGGCGAGTTTCGCTTCGACTCTGGCCATGGATTCATCAAGCTGGGTGGTGTCGAGCAGCACCTTTGGTCGTGCCTCAGTGCGAGCGAGGATTCCGACCTTTGACATGATGGCGTCGAGTTCTTCATTCGTGGCGCCCTCCGCCATGCGGACGTGAATCTCGTGCTCGATGGCGGTGAGGGCATCGAGACGCAGCTTGAGTTCGGCCAGCAGAGCCTCTAGCGGGCCGGCCTCTCCTGTGATCCGCAGAATGGCGATGTCTGATTGGAGGCCTGCCATTTCCGACCTGACCTTGGCAATGGCAGCGGTCAGTTCGGAGGTGTCGAACTCCTCCTTCTCCTCGATGGGGTGCGCCGCGGATGCTGCCTCCAGCAGGGCCACGCCAGCCGCGTAGTCCGCTGCCAATTTCTCGGTGTCGACACTCATGTCGACCTTGATGGTCCTGCGCATGGCCGTCATAATCTCGAGCTGGGCGCGGAGTTCAGCCATCTTCGCCTTGGCCTCATCAGTGTCCATGTCGGCCTTGCCGCGGAGGGCGAGCATTTCCATCTTGCACTCGGCCATCGCAACATCCAGGCTCTGGATGGCCCCTTTAGCGTCGGCTGTATAGACGGGGATGGTGACCCCGCGTTCGGCCTGGATTTCCCACTTCTCGAGGGCGACCATGAGTTGCCTGAACACTTCCAACGCCTGTTCGTCATTGGCAGCGATCATCATCACTTTCCTATAGGCAGTGATGAGTTCGGCCTGCCCAATGAGGGTTGCCATCTTGGTTTCGGCCTCTTCGTCGTCGGCCCCAAACTTGAGGTCGACCTTCTGGCGGCCTATGTTGGCTAGGCGAACCTCAAGCCCGGCCAGAGCCTTATCGAGCTCCGTCACTTCATTGGCCTCGCCACCACCACCGCCCTCGGCAACACCTGCGCCGGCGCCACCACCGCCAACGCCCTCCTTGATAGCCTGAGCCTCGGCTGCTGACTTCGCTAACGCTTCGTTGTTGCCTCTGAATTCGGTGGTGACCGGCTTTTCAGCCTCCTCTTTGATGGCCGCAATCACCGAGGCCTTCGCTGCGAGGTCCTCGATGTTGCCCCTGAACTCAGTGGTGACTGATTTCTCGACGTCCTCCTTGATGCCTATGGCCTCCGCAGCGTGTTCGGCAAGGTCATCAATATTCATGGAGGCTCGAACTTCGGCGACTTCCTCATTCAGGTCGTCGACGACAGCCTTAGCCTCCTCGGCGTGCCCGAGGAGATCGTCGATGTTCATGTCGGCAGAGATGACGGCTCTCAGTTCGTTCAGTTCAGCGACTACGCGACGAACCTCGTCGGCGCC
>Ga0302320_10031572_pt1 | contig 10042 bp, 7 predicted proteins | sample Bog_T0_3_FD_202130 | JGI IMG/M metagenome (GOLD analysis project Ga0302320, IMG submission 202130) | Peat permafrost microbial communities from Stordalen Mire near Abisko, Sweden - Bog_T0_3 | ecosystem: Environmental > Terrestrial > Soil > Wetlands > Peat | place: Sweden: Abisko, Stordalen Mire...
CCGACCGCGTCGACGAGCGCCCTACCCTGGGGATCCCACGCCTCGAGAGCCACGCCGAGCAGCGGAGCGGATACCTCGCCCGCCCACACGGGAGTAGTCGGGGCACTCCCGGCGAATGCACAAACCACGTCGGTACCGCCACTCGTAGAATCAAGCTGCACATCTCGGCCAACGTGGTCTCGCACCCAGGGATATGACGATGCGGGCAGGGGTGATCCCGTCGAAGCGAGCACGCGAAGTGCGGACAGGTCCAGATCGCGACCCGGCTCGATACCCGCCTTTTCGCAGTTGAGCAAGTAGCCGGGGCTGACACCGAGAACTTCAACACGATGTGCGGCGGCAAGGTCGAAGAGCCGTTGCGCGTTCGGATAGGAGGGGCTCCCGTCGTAGAGGACGACCGTTGCACCCACGAGCAGCCCTGAGACGACGACGTTCCACATCATCCAGTTCGTGTTCGTGTACCAGAAGAATGGATCGAGTCCCTTGAGGTTGAGGTGGAGTCCCAGCATCTTGTGATGCTCGAGGACCACGCCGCCGTGACCGTGCACGATGCCCTTGGGCGGCCCGGTCGTGCCGGAGGAGAAGAGAACCCACAGGGGATCATCGAAGTTAACCGCTTCAAAATGCGGTGCCGCCGCGGTAGACGTGGCCTCCTCCCAGGTGACGACGTCGTCGGCCACGAGGACGCCTCCGAGGTGCGCCACCGCGACAGTGGTGCGGACAGTCGACAGCAGTTCCCTTAGTTCTCGGACCTGCTCGTTGCGGTCGAGACTCGCGCCATTCCAGCGGTAGCCATCAGCGGCAACAAGGACCACGGGATCGAGTTGTGAAAAACGCGCCGCCGCGCCCGGCGCCCCGAGGTCTTGTCCGCAGGCCGACCACACGGCGCCGAGGCTGGCCGTGGCGAGAAACGCGACAACGGCGTGACGACCGTTCGGGAGGTACCCCACGACGCGGTCGCCGCGCTTAACACCCAGAGCCCGAAGCCAGTGACCGAACGCCCCAACCTCGGCTCGCAAATCGTCCCAACTGGTCGCGGCGGTTACGCCATCCTCGGATATAGCGATCAACGCCGTCTCCGGCCCGGCGGAAGATCGAAGGGCGTGTTCTGCGTAGTTCAGTGTTGCCCCTTCGAACCAACGGGTGTCGAGCATGTCGCCTCCCGTGAGCACGTCACCAAAGTCGGTGGCGGAACGGACATCAAAGAACTTCCAAATCGCAGTCCAGAACTCGTCAACGTGGTTCACTGACCAGTCCCACAGTTCAAGGTACGTCGCAGACTTGGCACCGTACGTATCGGTAACGTACGTGCCGAATCGTGCAATCTGGGAGTTCGCGACGTCATCGTCGCTGGGCGTCCAAATGAGCGACGGCGAGGCGACGTTTTCGCTAGATGCGGGACCAGATGTCATGACGTGATCAGCATTCCGAGGGGTCTCGAACTATTTGAGGAGTGCGCCGCCGTCGATGGGTAGCGCCACGCCCGTGACGAAACGTGAATCGTCGGAGGCGAAGTACACCACTGCATTACTGACGTCGATAACCTCGACCCACGGAATAGGCATGGCTTGGGACTGCTGAGACGCGTTGGCAAACTCATCATCGCTGGGATTCTCCTTGTCCGGAACGAACAGTTTCTTCGTGGCGTCGTTCATAATCATTGGGGTATCGACCTGCGTAGGGTGGACACTGTTTACGCGAATCATCTGGGGTGCGAGTTCGAGTGCGAGTGTCCGCGTCAACCCCACGAGTCCGTGCTTGGCGGCGACGTAGTTGGCAATGTTGGGGTGACCACGTAACCCGGCGAGCGAACTGATCAAGATCACCGACCCACCCTGACCGCTTTCGATGATGTAGGGAATGGCCGATTTACAGGTCAACCAGACTCCCGTCAGATTGATGTCGAGAACGACCCGCCAGTCGCTCTCCTCCATAAGGAGTGTCGGCGTGGGCTGCGTGATGATCCCCGCGTTGGCGCACACGATATCGAGCCTTCCGAACTCCGCTACGCCCTCGCCTACCGCACTCTTCAGTGCCGCGTAATCGCGCACATCGGCCACGCGCGACACCACTCTCCCCCCGAGCGCCTCAACTAATCGCGCGGTCTCCTCGAGATCCTCCTTAGTGCCACCTGCGTATGCAACCCCCGCGACATCGGCGCAATTATCGATGGCGATGATGTCGGCGCCCTCTGAGGCCAGAGTGACGCAGTGGCTTCGACCTTGACCTCGCGCGGCCCCCGTCACGAGCGCCACCTTCCCCTTCACTCTGCTCATCAACTTCCCATCACTTTCTTGTGTACTCGAACATCTGGAGGACTGTTCACCGGTAGGCCGAGGTTGTCGAGGCCGAGCACGTTGGTCACGTCCACAAACGGCTCAGCGACGGAAGAGCGCCTTGAAGGAGAAGGAGTCGATGCTGACGGCGAGCACCAACATGCCTGCGGTGACGAAGTCCTGTACCTGGGTGGCCAATCCCAGCAATACCACGCCATCAGCGATCGATCCGATCAGCACCGCACCGACGAGCGCAGCCCACGCGGAGCCCTTACCGCCAGAGAGACTTACTCCACCGATGACGACCGCGGCGATGGCGTCGAGCACGAGCGAACTGGGACCCGACGCTGCCGACACGCCACCGACGTACGCCGCGCTGATAAGACCGGACAGCGCCGCGCAGACGCCAAGCACCGCGAAGGACAAGAAGACGAACGATCGAACCCGAACGCCCGCCCGCCTCGCGGCATCGCGATTACCTCCGACGGCGTATAAGTGCACCCCGTAGGACGTCGAACGGAGGAACCAGTTCGCCACGACGAGCAACACCAGAAGAATTAACAACGGCAACGGGAATCCTCCGCCTCGATTCAACTCCTCGACGACGACTGCAATGAGGGCCAGCGCCACCACAGATTTCACTGCTAGCCATACGAAACGTCGCGCGGGAGGTCGCCCGGGATCACCCATCCGATCGGCGCGAATCAGCAGTGCGATGGAGCACAGCGCCACGAGAGCACCGATGATCCACCCCGCGTAAGGGGCGAACGCGAAGTTCCCGACATTGCCGAATGTCGTGCCCGCGGTATTGACCTCGAAGGTCGAGGGTAGAGCTACCAACAAAGCTCCGCCAAGCGCGATCATTCCGCCCAACGTCACGATGAGCGATGGCACGCCAGCCACAATGATGAAGGCCTCAAGAGATGTGAAGGCCACAGACACCACGATGGCGACAATCACCGCGACGACGAGGGATTCTCCACCATTGATCGCCATGCGAGCGGCAATCGTCGCGGCTACACCACTCAACGCTGCGCTGGAGAGGTCAATCTCTCCAACTAACAAGACGAACACCAGACCAAGGGCGAGGAGCCCCACCGGAACGATCTGTACCGACATATTCCAAAGGTTCTCGACGCCGAGGAAGGTGCTATTCGCAATCTGAAAAAAAATGAAGACGGCCACGATGGCAACCGTGACCGTCGCGAGTCGGTGAACTTTCATGGCGTCGCCGAACTGTGCGGCGCGACTTCTCCCACGGCGATCAGTGACGCGCGGGAGTAGTTGGTTGTCGCCTGGGCGGGCGACTTCTCCTTTAAGTACGCTCACGTCGCCTGCCTCGACCCCGTGATGGCGGCTACCACGTCGTCACCGCTGTATTCGCCCCGGTCCCACTCCGCAGCGACCACGCCGTGACGAAACACGACCACGTGGTCGGCAATCTCGCGAACCTGTTGTAGGTCGTGCGAGACCATAATGACCGTTTTCCCCTTCGCCTTTAACTCTTTAATGAGATCGATGACTTCCTTAGTCTCGGCGACCCCGAGGGCCGCTGTTGGCTCGTCGAGGATGAGGATGCTCGGATCCTCAAGCATCGCCCGACAAATCGCGAGTGCTTGGCGCTGGCCTCCCGAGAGCTGGCGTACCTTGCGGGTGAGGATCCACTCCCGCTTCGAAAATCGAGCGAGCGCTTCGGCGGCAGCTTGTTCCATTTCTTGGCGCTTGAGATGGCGTAACCACCACCTGCTTCGGGTGCGCTCGTGTCCGAGAAACATGTTTTGGACGATGTCGAGCTCGTCGCACAGTGCGAGGTCCTGATACACCACCTGGATGCCCAGCGCCGCGGCAATCACCGGCGAGTCAATCGTCCTCACCGTACCGCCGATCTCGATGGTCCCCGAATCTGGTTGCTGCACGCCCGCGAGGATTTGGACGAAGGTGCTCTTGCCCGCACCGTTCTCCCCGACGAGGGCGACTACTTCTCCCGACGGCACATTGAAGGTGACCGACTCAAGCGCCCATACTCCGGCGTAGTGCTTACTGATGTCGGTCACCTTCAATGTTGCTGTCATTGGTTGTTCCTATCCCTTCGGGTCGTACTTCTTGCAACCGGCCGACGACGTCACCGATCCGACGCAGATCTGCGCCCAAGTGAAAGTCTTGGTCTCAACGACATACTTGTTGATTTCCGCGGCCGCGTTCGGTCCGGCGGTGACGTACGCCTCGTTGAGGAAGTCGGTTGGCACTTCATTGTTGTTACCAGCATTCACGTGGGCGTTAATCATTCCCGCCGGCGGTGCCTTGCCTTCCACTGCGGCGACGGCCAGTTGTGCCGCCGCTTGCGCTTCGTAGATGAAGGGCTTGATGACGTCGTCCTCCTGGTTACCCGTGAGCACGTAGTCCAAACCGATCGTGGTGGGGTTTTGACCACCAAAGACGGCGACGTCCTTCGGGCCGGAACCGGCGGTCAGGTGCGCATTGCCCAAAGCGACGATGGCGCCTTGCGTTTCTCCGTCGTAGACACTCAACACGGCCCGCACCTTGTCGTTCTGGGACGACAAGCACTGTGCCATTTCGGTCACGGCGCCGGTTTCCGCCCAGTTCGGCGTGTAGGCCGAGCAGACAACCTTCACCTTGCCCGACTTCACCAGCGGGTCGATGTACTGGTTTTGACCGATCTGCATCTGCGTGTTGTAGACGTCTCCATCGTTGCCGTAGATACGTGCAAGCGTGACGGGAAACTTGCCGAGTGCTCCCGAGGTGACTTCTTGGGAGAAGTACTTGCCCTGGAGTACACCCGCTTCTTTGGGGTTGAACTCAACCTGCGCGTACATGGGTCCATCCTCGGGAACGTTTTCGTACCCGATGACCGGCACGTTGTGCTTCTTGGCGTAGGCCAGCAGTCCACCGCTCAATGGCGGGTCGGCGGCCACGACGACGAGCGCCTTGGCGCCCGCGGCGATTGCCGCTTCCCCTTGTGTCTGCTGCGTGGTCTGGTTTCCACCCGCGTTGACGGTCTTCACCGTGATGCCGGGCGCAAGCGCCTTGATCGCGGCGACAAAGTCAGGACCGTCTTGTGCTATGTAGCGACTCGGCGTCGTGTCGGGGATCATGAAATATACGGTCCCCTTCGCGCTCGAGCTAGTGTGCGCGACGGCCTTATCGGCGCCGGCAATCCCGGTGCCGAATAACGGCACCGCGAGCGCCATGGCGGAGGCCAGGCCGAGGCTGATCCAGCCGCCTCGACTCAGTCGCCCGGTGGCAACCCTTTTTCCTTGTGTAGTGCTCATTACTGATATTCCCCCATGTGGTTGAAAAACTCCTATGACTTACCTGTGCAACATGGACGAAAACAACACGCCCATTTACTTCAAATACGACTAACGAGCGCCGTAACGAACGGCTAGTCGCGGTGTCGTAGCCCGACAAGCTCCCCCTTAATCTGCAAAGCGAGATATTTCGAATAGATCCGAACCCAGGCAAGTGGACCGCCCATGAACCAAAACCCTGGCTGTCCGGTCTCTTTCCACAACGCACCCAACTCGTGGTCATCGCCTACCCCGAGCACGGGCTCGCAGCGATCGGCGACAACATCGCCGAAGAGGCGACGCGCGGTTTCGCGCATGTTTGAATACCCCGTTGCCAGCACGACCAGATCCGCCTCAATGCTTCGCCCATCCTCGAGCTCGATTCCCGTCTGCGTAAACCTCGCCACGCCACTGCCCTGGGCAATAGCAATCTTCCGGTCCGCGATAAGTTCCGATGCGCCGACGTTGATGTAGTACCCACCCCCGTTGCGAAGCGCGTAGGGCATCAGCCCGCCGTTGTTGGGTCCGTAGTTGAGTTTGAAGCCAACCGCTTCGAGACGATCCAGCAACTCTCGATCGAGCTCGGCGATCGCCTTGGTCTGCCCGACGCCAAATTCCTCGACGACTGGCCACGGGTAGGCGCTGCTCAATAAGTCGGCGTACGGCGTGGGCAACCCGCCCTCGAAGAACAGTCCGCCGAAGATGATGGGAATCCCGTACTTCTGGGACATGATGTACGTCGAGGAGCGCTGTACAAGTGTGACTTCCGCGCCAGACTCGTACAGATCTTGCGCGATGTCGTGGCCACTGTTGCACGCACCGACCACAACGGCCTTGCGGCCGTGCCACGCACCCCCGGACTGGTGGCGACTCGAGTGGTAGACCTCTCCCCGAAAGTCACTGGCTCCCGCAATCTCTGGGATATTCGGCTCACCTGCGGCTCCGGTGGCGAGGATGACATGTTTCGGGCGAAGTTCGCGCTCGCCCTGTTCAGTTCGCACTTTGATAGTCCACTTCGACGTTGCTTCGTCGTACGCGCTGGAGAGTATCTCCGTACTCGTCCAGACATTGAGTTCCATCGCCGAGGCGTAGAACTCCAACCAGTCAGCGATCTTGTCCTTGGCGGCGTAAATCGGCCACGACGCAGGAAACGGGAGGTATGGCAAGTGGTCGGCCCACACCGGGTCATGCAGAACGAGCGAGCGATAGCGCTTGCGCCAACTGTCACCAACTCGCTCGTTCTTCTCGAGCACCAACGTGTCGACGCCCAACAGACCGAGGTTGGCTGCAACCGCGAGGCCACCCTGGCCGGCGCCAATAACGACGACGTCGGGCTGGGACGACTCGAAGGCAACCTTCGCCATTCTCTGTTCTCGCCAATTCTTCCTCGTATCTTCAACGTGCGAATCAGCCCCACGACTGGGGTGCTCGGGACGACGACCGCCGAGCGCACGCTCGTAGCCCTTTATGTCGTCCGCTGCAGTCAATACGGTCCAGGCCTGCCAATCTCCGTCGCGAGGAATGAGTCGCACGACGCCGCGTCCCGTCATCATCGCCGTTTCGAAAGTGAAGAAACCCTCAATCCAGGTGAGGGAGTCGGAAGGTCGGAGGAGGCGCGGGGCAATCTCCCGATCGACTGTCACATCAGTCACCACCACCCTTCCGAGCGCTTCTTTCAACATGGGCTCGATGGCGTCCCTGCCGTGGCGAGTGGTTAGGTTCCACGTCAGCGCTAGTAAGTCACGCCACCATCCATCTGGGGCGATCATGTTCGAGAGAGTCGACACGTCCGAACTCTCCAACGCCGTCGTAAATCGCGCGAACCAGTCGCTGAAGACTTCGTCAGCGTCCACTAACGAGCCAGTACTTTGAGGAACTGCTTCAGTCATGATCGCTCCGTTGAACTGAACGTGGCATCGAGTCCTCCTCCCTTGAGCGGTCGTACGGCTGTCGCCGCCAACCGCGACTTTCCTAGTAATTTTCTGTCACGAGTCTGCTGATTCATGACGCGCCCACCCGTCCAAGCGTCGACATCTGACTCGCTCCCTCGAGGTAGATGCTGGCGAGCAGGTCTCCTAATTCTTCGCCGTCGAGGTCGCCGCCCGGCTTAAACCAGAAGATCGTCCAGTTCAAGAGATTCAACAAGCAGAGCATGAGGTACTTCGCCGCGACATCGTCTCTCAGAATGCCGAGGGATTGACTTTGGCTCACCACATCTCGAATGAGCTGCTCGTATCGGTCCCGAAGCGCCACGACCTCGACGAGGTGATCGGGGGTCAGTCCTCTCATTTCAGTGAGCATCACCGAGTGAAAGTCGCGAGTGCCCACGATCTCGACGACGTGACTTCGAATCATCGTCCGCAAATCTTCTTGTGAAACAACCTCCGTAATCGACTTCGAAATCTCATCAATGATGCGCGTCAAACTCGCGATGCAGATCTGGTAGAGAATTTCCTCTTTCGTCTCGATGTGATGGTAGAGGGAGGCCTTACGTATCCCGAGTAATTCGGCGAGTTCGCGAGTGGTACTGCCTGCGTACCCCTTTTCGCGAAACAGGGCCGCGGACGTTGAGAGAATCCTCTCTGAGGTCGATATTCCCGTGGCGGAAGTCTCGTCGGCTGCGTTAGATAACGCCTTATTCATTGAATTGATCCCCCCGGATGAAGTGTACGAAATTAACCTACCGAGCGCCCGGTACGCTGTCAAGTGAGATCAATGGATTATCTTGCGTAACTCGTTTTGCGGGCCTCACGCCAATTCTCGGGCGCGTGTTGAGCCAGAAGACCGCCAACTGACACAAAACGAAACTTGCAGCTCGTCAGGGAGTTGAGGATCCGCATACTTCCGAGGAGCCGAGATCCAGTTTCGAACGGTGAACTAAAACCTCTATTTTGATTTGCTTTTTAAAAGGCCGAGCAGTGTTTGCCCCTTGGCCCAACGAGCGCTATGGCTGCTGCGACAATCACGTCCTCGGGAACGACATGTGTCGGGCGGAGTTGCTTTTCCAGCTACCAGTTACTACCAATCATCACGACTCCGAAACCCATCGCCTTCGCCGCAGGTATGAGGTTCTGAGATTCGCGATACATCGAAGCCCCATCGCTGAACCAGGAAATGCGATCGAGAACGAGAGAAGGCAGTATCACGACCGTACGTTTTTCAAAGTTGCCTACATACTCCTGCTTCGTTTGTGCCAGCCGAGAATTGGCGAACCCTCCCTTGAGTCCGATCGCCCGTCAGATTCATCGCGCACGAATTTCGCTCACCAACAACTCCACCAGGCCTCTCCTCGGGTGGAACCACCGGGGTTTCCCATTGTTCTTAATAGAATCGTAGAATTCGACTCTCAAAAATCAAGGGGAACTAATGGCTCTGGCCGCTCGAACAGCCGTTGTGACGGGATCAGCGCGGGGGATCGGTGCCGCAATCGCCAAGCGCCTCAGCCGAGACGGATTCGCAGTAGCGATCTTGGACCTTGAGGAAAGCGCGTGCATTGCGGTGCGCGACGAGATCATCAACTCCGGGGGCCGCGCGATTGCGGTTGGAGTAGATGTGGCCGATGAAGACGCGGTCGAGCGAGCAGTGTCGCGGGTGGCCACCGAAATTGGCGGTCCATCCGTACTCGTCAACAACGCGGGTATCACACGCGACAACCTCCTTTTTAGGATGACGACGAGCGACTGGGATTCAGTGATGAACGTTCACCTTCGTGGATCCTTCCTCATGAGCCGTGCCTCACAGAAATACATGACCGAATCCGGATGGGGCCGCATCGTTAACCTTTCGAGTACCTCGGCCCTAGGTAATCGCGGCCAAGCGAACTACTCGGCCGCAAAAGCCGGTCTTCAAGGCTTCACCAAGACATTGGCCATTGAGCTCGGAAAGTACGGCGTGACCGTCAACGCCATCGCACCGGGGTTCATCGAAACCGACATGACCGCCGACACTGCGAAACGGATGGGTATTGATTTTGAGGACTTCAAAAAGGGTGCTGCCAAACAGATCCCCGTGGGCCGAGTAGGTCAACCCGAAGATATTGCCGCCGTGGTTTCATTCTTTGCCGGCGATGATTCGTCCTTCGTCTCCGGCCAGGTGATCTATGTCGCGGGTGGCCCGTATTCGTAAACCCGCTGGACAGCGCTGTTCGCGTCCCGTACTGGAACGGGGATGACAACCGATGTCGTGCGTCAAACGTTTCGTGGATTTGAGGGACTCAATCTCGTAGCTGATGTTCGTGGCGACGAACAAGACTGGCCGGTCTTGTTTCTTCACGGCGGGGGTCAAACCCGGCACGCCTGGGGTCGAAGCGCGGAGCTCGTGGCATCCGAGGGCTGGCGAACCGTGTCACTCGATCTTCGCGGCCACGGCGAAAGTGAGTGGGCCGCGAATGGGGACTACTCCTTCACCGCCTTTTGCGCTGACGTCATCGCGGTCACTGATCAGTTAGGAAAGCCACCG
>Ga0302320_10031575_pt1 | contig 10041 bp, 10 predicted proteins | sample Bog_T0_3_FD_202130 | JGI IMG/M metagenome (GOLD analysis project Ga0302320, IMG submission 202130) | Peat permafrost microbial communities from Stordalen Mire near Abisko, Sweden - Bog_T0_3 | ecosystem: Environmental > Terrestrial > Soil > Wetlands > Peat | place: Sweden: Abisko, Stordalen Mire...
CGGCGGGCGAGACCATCATTGACTATTCGATTTACGACGCGCTGCGCGCGAGCTTCGGCAGGCTGGTGTTTGTCATCCGCCACGACATCGAGCAGCAGTTCCGCGAAGTGGTGGGCTCGCGTTTCGAGCAGCGCATCGCTGTGGACTACGTTTTTCAGGAACTGGACAAATTGCCCGCCGGCCACTCGCTGCCCGCCGGTCGCACCAAGCCCTGGGGTACCACCCACGCGATTCTGATGGCGGAGCTCACCGTCAAGGAACCATTTGCGGCCATCAACGCCGATGATTTTTATGGCCGGAACGCCTACTCGGTGATGGCGCGGCACCTCACTTCCGGCACGACGGATTATGCCATGGTGGGCTTCACGCTCAAGAACACGTTGTCTGATCACGGCAGCGTGGCACGCGGGGTTTCGCGGACGAATTCGGAAGGATATCTCACGTCCATTGTGGAAATGCTGAAGATCGAGCGCGAAGGGACCGGCGCGAAAGACACCGACGCCGACGGCAAGATCACCCAGCTCACGGGGGACGAAGCGGTTTCCATGAATTTCTGGGGTTTCACGCCAGCGCTGTTTCCGCAGCTCCGGGTGGAGTTTGAGAAATTCCTAAGAAAGAGCGGCGGTGAATTGAAATCCGAGTGCTACATTCCCAGCACGGTGGGCGACCTGGTGACCAGCGGCCAGGCCAAGGTGAAGGTGCTGCGCTCCCCGGATTCATGGTTTGGCGTGACCTATCGGGAAGACCGCCCGACGGTGGTCGAAAGCATCCGCCAACTGATCGCCAAGGGCGATTACCCGGAAAAACTGTGGGCGTGATTATTTTCGCACCACGGTGTTGCGTTGGGCCCATTCCGGATTCAGGTCGGGGAAATCGAGGTTGTAATTCAGCCCGCGGCTTTCCGGCCGCATTAGCGCGCACTGGACAATGAGTTCGGCCACGGTGGCGATGTTGCGCAGTTCCAGCAAATCCGCCGTCACAATGAAATTCCAGTAATATTCGCGGATTTCCTCCTGCAAGTTGGCCAGCCGCTTCTGCGCCCGCTGCAAGCGCTTGTTCGTGCGCACAATGCCGACGTAGTCCCACATGAGCCGCCGGATTTCATCCCAATTGTGCGACACCACCACCATTTCGTCCGCGTTCGTGGCCTCGCCGGACTGCCAGAGGGGGATGGCGATATCGCCTTTGGCCGCCGGCGGGGAGGCGATTGCTTTCTTCGCTGCGCGATGCGCGCAAACCAGCGCTTCCAGCAGTGAATTGCTGGCCAGCCGGTTCGCGCCATGCAAGCCGGTGCAGGCGGCTTCTCCCACCGCATAGAGTCCGGCGATTTCGGTTTGACCATCCACATCCGTCACCACGCCGCCGCATTGATAATGCGCGGCCGGCACCACGGGAATGGGCTCCTTGGTAATGTCCAGGCCGTAGCCGAGGCAGGTTTGGTAAATATTGGGAAAACGATTGATGATAAACCGCGCCGGCTTGTGCGTGATGTCCAGCCAGACATGCTCCGCGCCGGATTTTTTCATCTCTTTATCTATGGCGCGGGCCACCACGTCGCGCGGTGCGAGTGATTTTAGCGGATGATAGCCGTCCATGAATTCATTGCCCTCGACCGTCTTCAGCACCCCGCCTTCACCGCGCACGGCTTCACTGACGAGAAAAGACTTCGCCTTGGGATGATACAGGCAGGTGGGATGGAACTGCACGAACTCCATGTTGGCGATCGGCGCGCCGGCCCGGAAGGCCATCGCCACGCCGTCGCCGGTCGCAATGTCAGGATTGGTGGTGTACAGATAGACTTTGCCGCAGCCGCCGGTGGCCAGCAGAGTGGTCGGCGCGGCGAAGGTCCAGACCCGGTTTCCCTGCTTGTCGAACACGTACGCGCCGAGACAGCGGTTTTCGCCCACGTAGCCCAGTTTCTGGCTGGTGATCAAGTCAATTGCGATGTGGTTCTCGAAAATCTGGATCTGCGGCTGGCGCGAAACGGCGTCGAGCAGCGCGCGCTCGATTTCGCGTCCGGTCACATCCTTGGCGTGCAGGATTCTCCGCTTGGAGTGGCCACCCTCCCGGCCAAGATCGAGTTCCTTCCCGCCGTCCTCGCTGGGTGCCTCGCGCTCGGAAAACTTCATGCCCAATTCGATCAACTCCGCGATGCACGCCGGCCCTTCTTCCACGATAGTGCGGACGACGCTTTCCTGGCACAGGCCCGCGCCGGCCGCCAGCGTGTCGCGCACGTGCAATGCGAATGAATCCTCCTTGCTGGTCACGGAGGCAATGCCGCCCTGCGCGTAATTGGTGTTCGATTCCGCCCGGTCCTTTTTGGTCACAATGGCCACACGTCCGTGCGGCGCGACTTGGAGTGCAAAAGTTAGTCCGGCAATGCCGCTGCCGAGGATGAGGTAGTCAAATTGCTTCATACAGTCGGCAAAACTGTACCGCAAAGGCACCAGGAGGCAAAGGCACAATCGCAGAGGCGGTGCGCCCATCCGCAAATTCCCGGAAGAATTACATTTGACAGTCGCGCGCCGACGCTTATCTTTCGGGGAACAATAGACCTATGGCCGATATTCCTCCGCCCACACCGCCGCCGGGACACTCCGGCGCTGTTCAACCGCCGAAAAAAGAAACCGGCAAGGTACAGCCGAAAAAGGAAACTGTACGCATCAATTTGCCACCGAAGCCGACCGCCGCGCCAACCATCAAGTTGCCGACGCTGCCGCCCGGTGGCCCGACTGGCGCACCCAGCGGGGCTCCGGCGATAGCGATGCCAGCGCCCCCGGCTCCCAAACCGGCGGGAACTCCCGGCACCTCGATTTCCAAGGGACCGGCCACGTCCGCAGCCGCAGCCCAGGCCCGACCGACCGCCATTCAACGTCCCACCGCCGTGTCCGCCGCGCCTTCCATCAAGACGATTGACAAGGTCTTGATCTATGCCGCCACAGTGGCGGCGTTGGCCGGAGTGGGCCTCAATTTCTATGTGTTCTTTTTCGTTCTGAAGCCGCTGATTGAAACTTTTCAACCTTGAGACTTAGACATGGCCTCTCCTTTGATCGTAACCCTGACGCAGGATAACTTCGACACCGAAGCCTTGAAATCCGCGACTCCGGTATTGGTGGATTTTTGGGCCGAATGGTGTGGCCCGTGCAAGATGATCGCCCCGGTGCTGGACGAGTTGGCTGGGGAGTATCAAGGCAAGGTCAAGATCGGCAAAGTAAACGTGGATGAACATCAAGGGCTGGCCGCGCAATTCCGAGTGACCGCCATTCCCACGCTGCTGGTCATCAAGAACGGTCAGGTGGCTGAGCAGATGGTTGGCGCCAAGAGCAAACGTGATTTGAAGGCCAGCCTCGACCGCGCCACGGCTTAGACCAGCGGGACGCCTGTCCTCATGGTCACGCCTGGTCAACTCAACCGCCGCGCCGCTTTTTTTGAGCAACTCGCCGCCATGATTGCCGCGGGAGTGCCGCTGATCAAGGCGTTGGAAATGACCGGTCGCAACCGCTCCGCCGGCATCCCCCAAAAGATCATTCACGAACTGACCCACCACTTGGAGGAGGGCCACACCTTCACGGATGCCATGCAATTGGTCAGTGGGCAAAAGCGCGGCTCGCAGGCTTCACCCAACCGCCCGAATCAGAACTACTGGCTCTCCGATTTCGATATCGCCCTGCTCTCCGCCGGTGAAGAATCGGGCCAGCTCGACAGCACCTTTAGACTGCTCGCGCGCTACTACGCCTCGCGTGCCAAGCTTATTCACGACACCATTGCCAGCTCGCTGATCACCATCGTGACGCTGCATCTTTTTCTGCTCATTTTTCCCATCGGCCTCTTCCAAGCTTGTTTCCTGGGCCTGCTCAACGGCCAGTACGCCATGTGCCTGCCCTTTGTGATTGAAAAAATCGTCGTTTTCGGTCTGCTTTACGGCTCACTGTGGTTTCTGACTTTCGCCTCTCAGGGCAATCGTGGTGAGGGCTGGCGGGCCGGAGTGGAAGCCTTCTTCAACCTGATCCCTTGGTTGCGTTCGGCCTTGAAATCCCTGGTCGTGGCCCGTCTGGCCATGGCGCTCAACGCACTATTGAGTGCCGGTGTCCCCGTCATCCGCGCCTGGGAACTGGCCGCCGTCTCCTGCGGTTCTCCCTCATTAAAGAAGGAAGTCTTCACGTGGACGCCCCAGCTTGAATCCGGCACCACGCCAGCCGAAATGGTGGCCCAAATCCCTTATTTCCCGGACATGTTCACCCAACTTTACCAGTCTGGCGAAATCAGCGGCAAGCAGGACGAGACGCTCACCCGCCTCCACACGTATTACGAGGAGGAAGGCTTCCGCAAGCTGCACACCTTCTGCCGCGTCCTGATGTTCACGATTTATTTTTCCATCGCCATCCTGATCGGTATCTTCGTCATCCGCTTCTGGACCAACTATTTTAGCACCATGCTCAACGGTCTCTAAAAGTCATGACGCTCGCGGAAATCTTGTCGAACGAGGAACTGCGCCAGCACGAATTCCCGGTCACCCAGAAGAAGATCTTTCTCGGTCATGCCGCCGTGTGCGCCCTGCCGCGCCGCGTGGCGCAGGCCATGAATGAGGGTGTCAACGAAGGCACCTTGGGTGACCAGGAGGAGTTCGTCCTGCACCGAATCGCCGACGCGCGCGCCGCCGGCGCGCGCTTGTTGCGCTGCCAGCCGGAGGAAGTTTCCCTCGTGGGCCCAACCTCACTCGGCTTGAGTTTTGTCGCCGCCGGCCTGGACTTCCGGCGGGGCGACAACATTCTGATTTACCACGACGATTATCCGTCTAACGTGTATCCGTGGATGGCACTGGCCGCCAAGGGAGTGCAGGTGCGCCTGCTCAACATACGTAGTCTGGGGGCGATCCGCCCGGTGGACGTGATGGGACAAGTGGACGAAAACACCCGGCTCGTGGCGCTCGCGTCATCCCACTTCATCAGCGGCCACCGGCTCGAGCACGAGGCCATCGGCGCCTTTTTGCGCGAGTGCGGAGTGCTATTCTGCCTGGATGCCATCCAGACGCTCGGGGCCTTTCCGACGCCGGTGGACCATGTGGATTTTCTCGCCGCCGACGCGCACAAATGGCTGCTGGGCCCGTGCGGTGCTGGCGTTTTCTATGTCAAGCACGACTTGCAGGCCAAATTGAATCCGCCGGTTTATGGCTGGCACAATGTCCGCAATCCCAATTTCATCGCGCAGGAAAAAATCGAGTATCGCGGCGGCGCGGCCAAATTTGAGGCGGGCACGCAAAATCTGGTGGGCCTGATCGGCCTGCTCGCCGCCATGGAGCTGGCTCTGGAAATCGGCGTGGACCAAATCGCCGCCGAATTGGCCCGCAAACGCGCGTGGTTCGTGCCTGCCTTGCAGGCCAAAGGTTACAGTGTGCTGAATCCCGAGCCGAAACCGGATGGTGCCAGCGGCATCACTTCGGCTTTCCTCCCCGGCCAGGACCTCGCGCCGCTCCAGAAAAAACTGGCCGAAGCCGGGGTCATCGTGTCATTGCGCGTGAACCGCAAGGGCCAAAATTACCTGCGTTTCTCGCCGCACTATTACAATACCGACATCGAATTGCACCGAGTTTTGGAATTGCTGTGAAGTGGCCAATCCCTTTATCGTCAACGCAAGCTGGTGCGAGGGTCAATTTGGACGAAAAATCAGGAATCAGAGTCTGGAAAACACGGTGAATAACTCGTCACTTTTCCTCTGAACCGAGGTTAATTTGAACTCCACAGCTCCTGACAGCCGGGGGCAGCCCCTGCCATCGGAAATCGTCGGCGCCGTTCGTCCGCCGAAGATTTTCGGGCAGATCGTCAGGTGAATTTCATCCACCAAGCCGGCCCGGAAGAGGGCATCATTCAATTCGCCGCCGCCTTCGCATAAAAGTCGCTTCACATTCCATTTTTCCCGCAGCCAGACCAGTGCGGCGCGGAAGTCAATCTCCGTTGCGCCAGAAACTCTGATTTCGTCCGCCCGCTCGCGGAGCAGTCCCAGTTTCTTCGGAGACGCAGACTCAGTCGTCAGCAAAAGGACCGGCGAAAATCGGGTTTGAAAAATCCTGGCCGTCGGTGCCAGTGAGCCGCGGCCGCTGGCAATGACCCGTACCGGGAATTCCGCCAGCCCGTGTTTCAGCCGCCGCCGCCGGAACGCCTCGCCGCCGTTGCCGAGCGTGGCCCCGGAGATTTCCACTGTTCTCGCACCGCACAACACCGCGTCGGCCGTGGCGCGAAGTTCGTAGAGATGCCGCAGGTCGCGCGGGCTGCCGAAGGAATGCACCGCGCGATTGGCGGTGGCAATCTTGCCATCCGCCGTCATCGCCATATTCACCAGCACAAAAGGCCGGGTTGAATCTCTAATCTTCAATGGTGCGTTCACAAAATCAGCATCGCATCGCCGTAGCTGTAGAACCGGTAACGCTCGCGGATGGCCTCCGCATACGCTGCCAGAACCAGCTCGCGTCCGCGAACCTTTTCCCCGGGCGCTGCGAACGCGCTGACGAGCATCAGCAGCGTGGATTGGGGCAGATGAAAATTAGTCAGCAGCGCGTCCACGATCTGAAACGTGGCTGGCGGATAAATGAAGATATCGGTCTTGCCCCTGTAAACATTGATTCTTTCCGGGTTTTTCCACGCCGCCGTTTCGAGCGCGCGCGTGGCGGTGGTGCCCACGGCGATTACCCGTCGGCCGGATTTCCTGGCGTCGTGGATGGCGGCGACCGTGGCGTCGCCCACTTCAATTCGTTCCGCATGCATCCGGTGGTCGGCGACTTTTTCCGCCTTCACCGGCAGAAAAGTTCCCGCGCCGACATGCAGCGTGACGAAGCAGATTTTCACATCGCGGGCCCGGATGCGAGCGAGCAACTCAGGAGTGAAATGCAAGCCGGCGGTGGGCGCGGCAACGGACCCCGCTGCGGCGGCATACACCGTTTGATAACGCTCTCGATCCCCGGCCTGTTCGCCCTGGCGTTCAATGTAAGGCGGCAACGGCATTTCGCCGAGCGTCTCGAGTTGGTCGAACAGATTGGGCGTACCGGAAAACTTCAGCCGGCGGTGGCCCGCATCGTTCAGATCCGTCACCTGAGCCAAAAACTTCGTCACTCCGCCGGTTTTATCCAACAGGTGAATCCGCGTCCCGACCTTGGCTCTTTTGCCGGGCCGCAGCATGGCCCACCAATCATTCACGCGATTTTCTTCGAGCAGCAGGAGTTCAAATTTGCCGCCGGTTTTGGGGTTGGTGCCATGCAAGCGGGCGGGGATGACGCGGGAATTGTTGAGGACCAGGACGTCGCCCGGGCCGAAAAAATCCGGAAAATCTTGAAAAATCCGGTGTTCGATGCGAGACTGGTGGCGGTGGAGTACCAGTAGCCGGGACTGATCGCGGCGAGGGGCAGGCTGCTGGGCGATCAGCTCGGGCGGCAGTTCAAAATGAAAGTCGGCGGTTCGCACGGCGGCAAGATAGCGGATGGGGCCGAAAAGGGACAGTTTACGATTGCGGAAGGGTGCGGAGGGCAAATTGTGAATAACTTTTGAACAAGTCAGGGTACAAACAGCCTTTTTTTTATTGACTTAGGTGGGGGAAAAAGGGTAAAAAGGGGGCGTTGTGGGTGAGAGTGGCAATAAAATGTCGTTCTCTGAACCGATGTGGATAACTTTTTTGAGCTGCCAGCGGGCTCAAATTGAGCTGTGAACGACGCGTCAAACAAAAAGATCTATTTCAATTCCAAGTATTTGCATGGAATTGATGAGAAGCGGCGATTACAGATTCCGGCCAAGTGGCGGCCGGAAGCGGAAGGCGTGGAGTTTACGGTGATCGTCTGGCCCAAACACCAGGCGGGAACGTGTCTGCGGGTGTTGCCGCCGCACAAGGTGGAAAAGTTGGTGGCCGAAATTGAAGCGATGCCCAACAGCGATCCGCGCAAGGACGTGTTGCGGCGGGTGGTGGGTGGCAATTCCGAGCAGGTGACGCTGGACAAAGCCGGGCGCATCTGCCTGCCCGAGGAAATGGCGGCGGCGGCGGGCATCAAGAATGAAGCGCGCCTAGTGGGCATGTTTGAGCAGTTCGAGATTTGGGATCCGGCGCGTTACCAACAGGTGGAGACGGCGGATGCGGTGCATCAGGCACAAGCGTTTGAAATGATGTAATGCTTATGAAACTTGCGAAATTATTGGGTGTCGGAACGAGCTTTTTTGGCGGTGGCAAGAAGGCGGCGTATCGGCTGAACCAGCGCGGCGGCCTGCCCAAGTTCAACGATGGCAAGAATCCGTTTGCGCCCAAGACGCCCGAGTTGGCACCCGAGCCGGCGAAGGAAAAAGTAGCGGCGCCGGCGGTGGTGCCCACGCCCAAGGCGCCGGCCGCGTATGCTTTCAAGCCGCTGGGCAAGCCGACCGCCCTGCCACCGGCCAGGGTGGCGCGGCCCGGGTGGACAACGCGGTTAAATCCCTTCCGCGCGCCCGAACCGATGCCAGTGCAACCACCGCGCGCGGTGCAAGCGGAACTGTCCCTGGAGGGGGTGAAAGTGGTCCATAACGATTTGGCGGATGCGGACGTGGAGGTGGTGCCGGTGAAAGCCCGGGCCAATGCGCCCGAGTCGGTGCCAATGCTGCCGCCCGCGCGCCAGGCATGGGAATATTTCGGGGAAACGCTGTTGAAATCCAGTTGACGATGCGCAGTGCCGGAGTTCATTCACCAACCAGTGATGGCGGCGGAGGTGCTGAGCGCGCTGAGACCGCAAGCAGGCGGCCGTTTCGCCGACGGGACGCTCGGTGGAGCTGGTCACGCGGCCTCCATTCTGGCGGCGAGTTCGCCGACTGGATGGTTGTTTGGGTGCGATCACGATGGCGCCGCGGTTGAAGCGGCCCGGACCCGGCTGGCGGGAGAATACGCCGGGCGTTTTGAATTGCGACGTGGCAATTTCGGGGATCTGGCCGAGTGGGTGCCGGGAAACAGTTGTGACGGAGTGCTGTTGGATCTGGGCGTCAGCTCGCCGCAATTGGACACGCCGAACCGCGGTTTCAGCTTTCAACAGGAAGGCCCGCTGGACATGCGGATGGATAACCGGCAGTCGCTGACGGCGGCGGAATTGGTGAACGGCGAAAGCGCCGAGGCGCTGGCCCGGATTTTTTGGGAATACGGCGGCGAACGCGAGTCGCGGCGCTTCGCGAGAGCGATCGTGCAGGACCGTGCGCTGCGAAGATTTGAGACGACGCGGCAACTGGCCGAACTGATTGAGCGTTTGTCGCCGCGGGGCGGCAGAAAAGCGCATCCGGCCACCAAGGTTTTTCAGGCGCTGCGCCTGGCGGTGAACGATGAAATTGGTTCCCTGCGGCGCGGGCTGGACGCGGCGGTAAAGATTTTGAAGCCGGGTGGCCGGCTGGCGGTGATCACGTTTCAATCACTCGAAGTTCGCGAGCTCCGGACGTTCGCGCGCGAACGGACGCGCGATTATACGTTTACCGGCGCGGTGGACGTGCCGGAACTGCGCCAGCCGTGCCGGCCGGAACTGAAGTGGGTGGCGCGCAAAGCCATCCTGCCCGGCGCCGGGGAATTGAAAGCGAATCCCCGCGCCCGCAGCGCACAATTGCAGGTGCTGGAAAAAATATGAACCGTGAGGGAATTGGATGAAAGAGTGGATGTGTGGATAAACGCCATGAGCTGACGTCTCAACCATCCATCGTCTCAATTATTCGTTGATCCGTAAATGCGGCGGAGCCGAGACCGATGGCAAAAAACAGAAAAAATCAAGCGGCGGAGATCCGGTTTGGGCCGGTGTTGAAGGTTGTTTTGTTGTGTGCGCTGATCGGCGGCTCGGCCATCGGTTATGTCTGGCAGAAGGGCCAGATTGAACGGTTGGGCCACCAGATTTCTGATCGCGAGCTGCGGTTGAAACAGTTGAAGAACGACAACAAGACATTGGCCGACCAAATCGCCTATTTGCATTCACCGGTGATGCTCGAGCGTCGCGCGAAAGAATTAAACCTCGGCCTCGCGCCGCAGCAGCCGTTTCAGGTGGTACGGCTGGTGGACCTGCCGGCCACA
>Ga0302320_10031577_pt1 | contig 10041 bp, 9 predicted proteins | sample Bog_T0_3_FD_202130 | JGI IMG/M metagenome (GOLD analysis project Ga0302320, IMG submission 202130) | Peat permafrost microbial communities from Stordalen Mire near Abisko, Sweden - Bog_T0_3 | ecosystem: Environmental > Terrestrial > Soil > Wetlands > Peat | place: Sweden: Abisko, Stordalen Mire...
TTGGCCGGCGCATTGCTCTCGATGACGTCTTCGCAGCTTGAACATTCAGTTGTCGAAAAGGAATTGATGGAGATTGCCGATGAAGAAAAGCCGAATCCTCACTGAAGTGAACGAAACAGCCCGCGGACTCAACCGCATTGGCGTGCTCGACCAGCAAACGATGCGGGAGTTTGATGTGCTGACCGTGCCGCCGGTCCGCTCGCTCTCGGCGCGGCAAATTCGGGCGATTCGGGCGCGCACCCGCATGAGTCAAGCAGTGTTTGCGGCTGTGCTCAACACCAGCACCTCGACCGTTCAAAAATGGGAAATTGGCGCGAAGCGGCCGAGTGGTCCGTCCCTGAAACTTCTCAACGTGATTAATGCTAAGGGGGTAGACGTCTTATCGTAATCTCAATTTTGGAGCCGCCTTGGCGTTCACCCCAAAATGTCGCATTGTGGACATGAACATTTATTATGGGAACTGACGTTGGGACATCCTCCATTATTTTGTGAATGATCACCGCCAATTATCGTGCGCAAGGTCAATGCGCACTTTCATTCTAAACGACTACTTCACAGCCTCTCGCGGCCTGTCACTCGCGAACTGGTCAATGTACGGCTCTTCGAGCGAGGTCCCCGTTACATCCTTCTGCTATCTCATTCATCAATGTATCGATTTCATCGGAGAGCGAAGAAACCAGCGCGCACGCTCGACGCTCTAGCAAGGCCGCCGCCGAAGGCGCTTCACTGATCAGTAACTGCACGATCGTTTCCTGCAACTTAAGCAAGCGAGCGCGGGCCTGTGATCCGCGGACGGACACGGCGCGGGCAAACGCCGGATCCCTCAAGGCGAGTGATTGCAGTTCAGTGAACATTTGTTGCAATAGGTCTGTCGCGACGCAGAGGTAGTCCACCTCATCGAGCGAGTCATCCGCCAGTTGCTCAGACAGATCTGAATGAGGAATCGTGGAGCGCATACACTGCGCGAGAATCGCATCACAGGGGATTACGGGTATTGTAAATATCGGACTGGTTTTGGCGACGCCTGGTCTAGTCCGCGTCGCGCCCTTGACTTTCGTTGGTACGAGCGCGCCCGGCTGACATAGCGAGCCGCCGGATCCAGCGGTATCTGGGTCTCGCAGAGTCCGAGTATGCGATGGCGGAGGATATAGTGAGATCAACTTCGGTGCCCGCATTGGGTTCGCTTCGAACGTTAAAGTGGCCGCCGATGCCTTCGCTACGCTCGCGCATCCCCGGCAGCCCCCAGTGACCTGCAAGCTGGCCCCGGAGAAGAATCGCCGGATCAAGACCAATCCCATCGTCAAGTACGCGGACTTTCAACTCCTCATTCCCAAAGATGACTTTGACCTCGATCTGTTGAGCATGCGCGTGTTGATACGCGTTGCGCACGGCTTCGCGCGCGATCTTATAGATGTCGTCGCGGACATTGGGACTTAGCTCACGGGGCTTGCCTTCGATCACCATCCGGTAGGAGGGCATTGATTGGGTTCGCATGCCGAGCGAGATCTCTGCGCCCAGCGCCCCCAGTAGCGTCGCCAAGTCGCCTTGCTGAAGGGCGGCGGAGCGCAGGTTCTGGATGGCCTCCCGACCCCTGCCGATCGCCAGGTCGCCCATTTTGAGCGCCGAGTCCAGGGATTCTGCCGCCGCCTGTGGAGAACGACGCAGGTGCTCTCGAACGGCCTCGAGTCGAAACATCAATCCCTGGAATCCTTGCAGCAGGGAATCGTGCAGATCGCGCGCAATCCTTGAGCGTTCGTTCAGGCGTTCTTCCATGCGCTGCTCCAGGCGTTTGCGCTCACGGTAGGTGATGTGGCGCAGGCGCACCACCATCAGCAGCCACAATAGGCCGACGCAGGCGACCGCCTCCACAGCAATAAACCCGCGTGTTTGGTAGAAGGCCGGCGGTAAGGTGAGCGTAACTGTCGCACCATCAGGGCTCCAAACGCCATCGGTGTTGGACGCGATGACGCGGAAAGTGTAGCGCCCGGGCCGAAGGTTCGCGTAGCGAACTGAGCGCTCATTGCCGGCGTCGCGCCAGGTATCGTCCGCGCCATCAAGCTGGTAACGGAAACGCACACGTTCCGGCTGCCCCAGACTTAAGGCCGTATAGTCGATCCTCACGGATCGTGTGCCTTCAAGCAGATTGATCGCTCCCCCGCTCCGGTACGTGCGCTGATCGGCAACTACGGAGCGAATGACGACATTCGGTGGAACAGGGTTGCTGATTAGGTTATCTGGATCGATCCACGCAACTCCGTGATTGGTAGCGAACCACAAGCGGCCGTCTGCGGCGGCGACGGCGCTCGCATCTGAGCCCTGCTGCGCGTAGCCAGGCAGACCGTCCTGAATATCGAACAGATCGTAACGCAACGTTGCCTGGGGATGATCGTAGGCATCATTCAACGCCTCTAACGACATGTGTACCACGCCACGGTTGCCGTTCAACCAGATGTCCCTGTTGGCGCGGACGATGATGCCGCTGACGCCACTGAAAACGTCTGAGCGCGAGGCGGGCAAGGATTGAAACCGTCGGCCATCAAAGCGCGCGAGTCCCCATTCTCCACCGACGAAGATCTCGCCGGCCGATTCACGAATGAGCATGATCGGGCCAACTCGGAGGCCCTGATCAGAGCCGAACACCTGGGTGCTGTCACCTGCGCGCAGCGCGGCCGTTCCATCGGTGTATCCAAGCCATTGCCGCCCTGAATCGTCGGTCCATAGTGCTGTTGGCGTAGTCTCTGGAAGCTGCAATTCGGAGCCGGGGGGAACCCAGCGAGCGTCGTCCAAGCGCATCAGTCCGCGATTCATCGCCGACACCCAAAGTCCGTGCGAGTTGTCGGAGGTCATCGCTTGGACGTACTGGTACTGAACTGGTTGAGCGGGCGCCGGGAGTGGTAGATAGGTCAGCTTCTTGTTGAGCACCTCGGCGAGGCCCTCTTGAGTTCCAAGCCATAGTGCGCCGCTCGGCTCCCGGTATGCCGAATGGATTGGGGAGGGCAGCGTCGCAACCAGGTCGCAGCGCGATCCTTTCGCCTCAAAGAGCTGTTCTTGGCTTGCAATCCACACCGACCCTTCCGGCGCTGCAGCAAGCGCATAAAGCGTCCGTGACGCGGGCACGCGCCACTCTCGCACGAAGCGCGTTGCGCGAAAGCGATTCAGGCCGAGGTTGGTGCCGATCCAGATATTCCCCTCGTGGTCTTCCAGCACCGGCACTGCGAGGTCAGAGGTTAGTCCGTCGGCCTCGGAAAATGGCTCCATCAATGGCTGCGGGTTAGCAGCAACAGCCTTGCTATTGCGTGCAGTCGCTCGATAGAAGCCCCCATGGAGAGAGTCGGTGGCCCAAATCGAGCCGTCGCGGTCTATGAGGAGCCGCTTGACGGGGTCCAGCCGTCCCCCAGACCTGGTAGGCGCGCGGAGAGGCTGGTGCGGTAGGAGAGGTCTCGGTGAAACCAGTGCGCTGGCCAACCAGACGGTGCCGTCCGGAGCCAAGGCAAGCGTCGAGAAGTAACCGCTGCTAATCCCCGTGTCCTCGAATTTGTGGCCACCTCTCGGCAGAAAAGCCACAGTCTCACCACCGGCCACCCACAGCGTGCCTTCGTGATCGAGCAGCACCCAATGCGCGCCGTGACCGCGAAAATTCCAGTTCGAGGTCACTGTCTCCCAGTGGCCGCCGGAGTAACGACCCAGACCTTCGCGAGCCGCAACCCAGAGTGTGCCATCACTCTCGCGAGCGAATGATGTAATCCAACCCGATGGCACGCCTTCGAGCCGTCCGTAGCTAGTTAGAACACCGTCCTTCAGTTTGCCGACTCCACCCGCATAATAGCCGATCCAGATCTCACCTGATGGCAGCGCCATCAGGGCGGTAATGTCCCGAAAGGCCAGGTCAGGCTGATTGGGCGCGAGGACGCGCTCAAATGTAATGCCGTCAAAGCGATACAGACCATTGCCGGTACCCAGCAGCAAGAATCCGTCGGGCGCTTGTGCCAGCGCCCAAATGTCTGCGGGTGCTCCCTGCCTGGCGGTCCACGCGGTGTGCTGAATCTGCGACAGACTTAGATTCGGCGCGAGTGCGGCGCAGGGGCGAGCGCCCCCGATAACGACAAGGAACCCAATCAGCGCCCACGCGCGAAAAAACGCTCGCGAGGTCCGAGGCATTCGACTTAAGGTTTCGGTGTCGAGGCTCAACATCCACGAACTACGCCGCTGTTGGCACGGGTCTTTTGGAGAATCTATCGGAGAACGCCTCCCAGTATACCCCAGTCGGTAGCACCATCCGCTTGTGCGCGGCTGTCGTGTCCGGCGACCCAGAGGTGTCGGTGTCGGATAACGGGCCGTCGCGAGAAGGGCAATCTCAGGAGTCGGAGGGGAGCAACGCTGCGGGGGCTCGGCGCCAATATGCAATGGAAGTCCGCACCGTGAGGGACACGGTTGTTCCGCGGCCAGCGTCAGTATCGATCAGCAGTTCGGCGTGCAGTTCATCAGCCCGCTCCCGCATCACGCACAACCCAATGTGGTCAGTCTTCCTGCCAACCCAGGCCTCCTTTGGGACGCCGCGACCGTCATCGCAAATCCGTACCGTCAGTGCGGAGGATGCATAGGTTACGACGGCCTCAATATGCTCCGCGGCCGCATGTTTGAAGGCGTTATTGATGGCTTCGCGCGCGATGCTGAACACCTCGTCCCAAGTTGCTGGCGTCAAGGGCCGGACACGACCTTTCTTCACCGCAGTGAACGTCGTTGCCGTGTCGGCCGAAAGCTCAAGTCCGAGCGCCGCGAGCGCCTGCGACAATTCAGGCCGCAACTGCGTGTGTTGCCGAAGGCCGAGCAGCTTTTGTCGGCCTTCAAGCGCCAGTTCCTCGGCTTGATCCACCGAGCGGGTCAAATACTCGCGAACGGGATCTCCGAGGGGCAGTCGGCGCGCAGCGGTGTATACCTTCAGAATCAGACCCTCGGTACTTTGCAGCAGCGTATCGTGCAGGTCACGTGCAATTCGGTCCCGCTCCGCCAGTCGGGCTTCATGACGCTCCTTCAGCATGCTCGACACTTGCCGGACGCGCAGCCAGGCCAGGAAGCCAAATAGCCCCAGTGCCATCGCGCAGGCTGACATTGCACCCGTGAAACTCATCATAGAATCCTTTCATCGGTACGAAGAGCGACCGGTTGTCGCATCAATCGCATATCTCCGTATGCGTTCATCTGCCAGTGCCCCTCATTGAAGGTCGAGTATTCCTCTCTTCATGCCGATCAGCACGGCGTGCGTGCGATCATTCGCCTTGAGTTTCATGAGGACGCTCGCGACATGCGTCTTGACCGTCTCCTCGGTGATACCGAGCATCCGAGCGATCCCCTTGTTGGACTGCCCCAGCCCTACAGAGCGCAACACTTCCATTTCGCGCATCGATAGCACTTCATCCGCGGCATGCATGGCCAATTCAAGGGCCACCTCCTCCAGAATGCGCTGCTGACCTCGATGCACCATCCGAACGCTCTCGGCGAGATCGCGCCGCACAGTGTTCTTCAGGAGAAACCCCCACGCGCCCGCCTTGAGCGCCCCCAGCGCCTGAACGTCCCCCTTGAAGGTCGTGAGCATGATCACCTTGGCGCCCGGAAACTCCTGGCAAATTCGCGCCGTTGCCTCGATTCCACTACCATCTGGAAGCTTGATGTCCATCAACACGACATCAGGTCGATGCTGTCGAAACAGCGACAGGGCTTCCGCCGCGGTTTGTGCCTCTGCCACAATGCGGATATCCGGTTCCAAACTCAGCACCGCGGCGACGCCTTCGCGAAACACCGGGTGGTCGTCGACGGTGAGGACGGAAATGGGCTTACTCGTCATGACCGTCCCTCCCAACGGGCCAGCGATCGTTGCGAGTGAAGTTCCGCCTGGTTGCGCAGGTCCTCCAACAGCCGCTCGGCCCGTTTCAGCGCCGCGTTCAGATCCGTTTTTGCCGAGGTGTCCTGCGAGGACAGGTCGCTGGCCATCTGCAGTTGTAGCAGCAGGCCCTGTGAGTCCTGCACGACACGATCGAGAAGCAGCAGCATCTCCTCTTGCTCGGCATAACAAATCTTGCGGTACAACCATGCTCGGAGCGCGCTGCGAATACGTTTAGCGGGCATCTGCTGAAGGGCCTGCGGCTCGTTCGTTGCAAGATGGGCGCAACTAGCGTGAGTACTTTTAGGGGAAAACACCATCCCTCATTTGAGGGAGACCGGATGTGCTTCACCGCGGGGTGGTACGGCCTTGGGGAAAAAGACGCCCTCCTTCATGTGCCTCCCCGCCAACTGGAGGCGCGAGGACGATCCGGGGCGGGGACCAGAAGGAGGGCCCTGTGAAATCGGTTGTCAAACAGTATGTAGCGGCCGCTCCGGACTCGATTGGCCAAGGCTGACCGGTTTTGAATCTGCCTGCCCCCTTGATCAAGTGCTCAGGTTTTAGTTAACCGTGGCGTCATATTGCTAGGCCAAAGCCACCCCCTAAGCTCAGAGTTCTCCAATACTCGTGCAACGTGTTCGATTACCGTCTAGCGCACTAGGCGCGTCTATTACAGGTCGCGCTAACCGTTGCGTTCAGGAGCCTGTCCGCTTGACCCTGCGAAGTGAGATTGGGATCGATGCGCGCGCGCATCTTCGCGCGTTGATTGTGTGTCCGCACTGCGACGGGCTCTTTATTTCAAAGCAACTGCAGGCAGGTGACTGCGCCCGATGTCCCGACTGCCACGAACCGTTGCAGGGACATCGCTCGCCCTCGCGCGAGCTGGTGCTCGCCTGCGCACTCGCCGGTGCGATGCTCCTGGTCATTGCGGTCGCCTCGCCCGTGCTGTCAGCCTCATTCGGTAGCGTCACGACGGAGGTCAATGTGTTGACCGCCCCGGATGCCTTTGCCAGCGATTGGTTCGTGCTCGCCGCCTGGACGCTCGTGCTGGTCTCGCTCGCGGTTCCGTTAGTGCAGGTGATCGCATTGTCCTGGGTGCTCACCTTCGCTCTCGCTCGGCGCCAAGCGCCCGGCTTCTCCTTGCTCCTTCGGCTGCTGCAAGTACTTCGGCCCTGGACCATGGTCGAGGTGTTCTTCTTGGGAACGCTCGTGGTAATTGTCAAAGTCGGCGGCTGGGTCTCGATCGGACTTGGGCCGGGTCTGTGGTCGCTGGCGGCATTCACCCTGCTGTTAGCCACCGTGCATCGGTTCGATTCAGCCCAACTGTGGGCGACGCAGGACAGCCGATGAATGCTCGGGCCTCGCAGCTTGGCATCGCACGCTGTCGGGCCTGTGGACAGATTGAGGACATGGCCAGCGTGACTCGCTGCGGCCGCTGTGGACGAAGGCTCTCTCTCCCGGATGGCTTTGCCAGTGCGGAACGCTCACTCGCCTGGCTGATCGCCGCCATCATTCTCTACATCCCGGCCAATCTGCTGCCCGTCATGTATGTGAGCGGAGTTGGCGGTGGCGCTGAGAGCACGATCTACGGCGGCATTCTAGAATTCTGGCGTAGCGGATCGTTGGGCTTGGCCCTTCTCATCTTTGGCGCGAGCGTGGCGGTCCCCATTACCAAATTCGTGGCACTCGGGCTGCTGATTGCCATGACGCTGACCCAGTCGAGCGCCGCGCGCGCGCAGCGCGCCCGGCTCTATCGTTTCGTGGAATTCATCGGCTACTGGTCCATGCTCGATGTGGTGGTCGTGGCGCTCACCTGTCGCCTGGTTCGATTCGGGTCACTGGCGATTGCCGAGCCGCGACCGGGTATCGTCTTTTTCTGTGCGGTCGTTTTGCTCACCATGATCGCGGCCTTCAGCTTCGATCCGCGCTCGATTTGGGTGACGGAATCGCGTCCATGAGCGCGCCCGGAGCGCTCGTTGTGGAGAAGCGTCGATGGCGGCCGCAATTGGTGTGGGTCATACCGATCGTGGCTGCATTCGTCGGCGCCTCGCTGATGGTGCAATCATTCCGCGCCAAGGGTCCTCGCATCACGATCAGCTTCCAATCCGCTGAGGGCCTGCAGATTGGCAAGACCCTCGTGAAATACCGGAGCATTGCCATTGGTCGGGTGAGTGATGTGACCTTAAGCCCCGGTGAGGACGGTGTGGAGGTGACGGTGGATCTCGAGCGCAGCGCAGCCAATGCTGCGACCGAGGGCAGTCACTTCTGGGTCCAACATCCGCGCCTCGGTATTGACAGTGAGGCGCACCTGGACTCCCTCTTGAGCGGTGCCTACATCGGTGTCGAGATGGGGCGCTCGGGCAAGGTGACACACACCTTTGTGGGCTTGGAAGAACCCCCAGCACTGACTCACGGCCGCAACGGTCGATCGCTCACCCTGCATGCGAACACCCTGGGTTCTCTTCAGCCGGGCGCACCGCTGTATTATCGTCAGACGCGAGTGGGGCGCGTGACGCGCACGGGCTTGACTGGCGACCATCAGGGAGTTCAGATCGAGGTCTTCATCGACGCCCCGCATGATCAGTTGCTATCGTCGCGATCCCGCTTCTGGAATGCATCCGGTGTCGATCTCTCGCTCAACGCCGATGGGCTGCAGGTGCGCACGGAATCTTTGGCGGCGGTGCTCTCGGGCGGCATCGCCTTCGAAGATGCGCCGGCCGAGCTTCCGGGCTCAGAGACCAATCGGGACACTGAGCTGACCCTGTACGCTTCTCGTGTGGCGGCCTTCGCGCCGGCGGCGGGCGAGGCACATTTGGTGCGCATGCGATTCAAGCACGCGCTTCGCGGCTTGAATGTGGGTGCGCCCGTGGAGATGGTGGGCGTCGACATCGGTCACGTGAGCGCGATTGATCTCGAGTACGCGCCGAAGGATCGATCTTTCGCCGTCGTGGTCAGCGCGATGCTCTACCCCCAGCTTCTTGGGCACGCGTATGAGACGCTCGCCGCCGAAGGCACCGCGGGCTCGGAAGAGCGCATGGCCGCCCTCGTCCGCCATCTGGTCGATCGGGGGCTTCGAGTCCAACCGCGTCTCGGCAGCCTGCTGACTGGACAACTCTACCTCGCGATGGACTTCCTGCCGTCGCAGTCACGCGTCGCGTTTGATGAAAGCAGACGGCCCCTTGAGCTACCGACCGTCGAGTCCACAAGCGGGGAGCTGCAATTGCGGGTGGCGAGCATTGCGCAAAAGCTCGATCAGCTGCCCTTGGCACGCATGGGGGAACATCTTGACGCGAACCTCGCCTCCCTGCAGTCGCTTCTTGGTCACGTGGACAATGATTTGTTGCCACCGACCACCCGTGCGGTTACGCAGGCGCATGCCACGCTATCGGCACTGCGTGAGATGCTATCGACTGATTCACCGCTGCAGAGCAAAGTCGATCAAACGCTCGAGGAGACCGATGCCACCATGCAGGAGCTGCGAGCGCTCGCAGGCTACCTACGACGCCATCCGGATTCCCTGCTTCGAGGCCGCCGGCCAGATCTTTCGGATCAAGGATCGAAACCATGAACGTCGCGCACCTGAGGTATCCACTCATCCTGATGGTCGGCTTGTTCGCGGGTTGCAAAAGCGCCACGGTGCACTTGTATACGCTCGAGCCGGATTCTACCTCCAACCCGTCGCAGATTCCGGCAAGGCCACTCAAGGACACCTTCATCCTTGAGCAAGTCCTGATCCCTAGACAGATCGATCGCAAGGACCTCATCCTGCGGACAAGCGCTCGCGAACTTAAACTGCTCGAAAATGACAATTGGGCCTCACCGCTTCGAGAGGAGGTCCGCTACGCCCTCACGGCGGATCTTAGGCTGGCTCTGGCGAACTCATCAGACGCGACGCCGCTTGATCACCGGCCCACGACTTTTGTTTCCATCGACATCCGCGACTGGGAGTCGACGATACACGCAGTGATGCTCAAGGCCGAATGGAGACTGAAGCGCTTAGGTACCACGGAGCCCCTCGAGATCCGCTGCGAGAGCGACTTCTTGGAAAGCACCACAGGTAAGGCCGACGATCTCGTTCGCGCCGACCAAGCTTTACTCGAACATCTGGCGCAAGCGATCGATCACGTGATTCGCTCGAGTACGCCTGCCAACTGCGGCCAATA
>Ga0302320_10031578_pt1 | contig 10040 bp, 13 predicted proteins | sample Bog_T0_3_FD_202130 | JGI IMG/M metagenome (GOLD analysis project Ga0302320, IMG submission 202130) | Peat permafrost microbial communities from Stordalen Mire near Abisko, Sweden - Bog_T0_3 | ecosystem: Environmental > Terrestrial > Soil > Wetlands > Peat | place: Sweden: Abisko, Stordalen Mire...
CAGCAAATGATTCGGCACCTGATCCTTGTCCTGCAGGTAGAACTCGTCGATGTTCGGATCAAACTCGATCACCGTGTGACCGGGCGGGGAGGTGAAGAGCGTCACGTGGTAGCCCTGGGCTTTGAGCCCCGCCGCCACGCTCGAGCACTGCAGCAGATCCCCGAATGCCCCATAGCGCACGATGGCCGCGCGCTTACGCGGTTTCGGCTGCTGCCAGCTGAAATGACAACCGCCGCCCTTCTTCTGGAAGACGAAAAAGAGCGAGTACTCGATGCCTTCGCGCCGCTGCTGAAAATCCACCAGATCCCAGCCGTGGCCGGTGCCCTTCATCAGGTGCACAACCTTCTCATAGCTCACGTTCCACACGTGATCCGGATTCGCCCCTTCCTCGCCCACCTTCGGGTACTCATCCTCATCGGGGACGTAGAGCACCAGATAGCCGTCCTTCTTCAGGACCCGCATCCATTCTTTCAGCGCGTCCTGGGCGGTGTGCTTTTCGACGATGCGCCGCTCGGCAAGCGCGCGCTCGATGGGGTCTGTGAAGCGGCGCGGGTCTTCCGTTTGCAGCGGAATATGTTCGAGGAGGTGGCTGGAGAAGACGAAATCCATGCTGCCGGAGGCAAACATAGGGAGGGAGGCGGCCGAGTCGACCCAGACGTCGGCGTTGATGGGGTGATTGAACAGCACCCGGTCCTTGCCGGAATCGACCCCGATGAAGTGCGGGTAGGTCTTTTGCTGGCCGCAGCCTAGGTCAAGGCCCCGGCCGCGCGTCCATTTGACGATTTCCCACTTGATCTTGCCCGATTCGTTGCCCAGGGGGCCGTCTGCTGTCCAAACCATGAGAGGTGCTCCGCGGTGTGAAGGATGCCGCTTTGTAGCATTAGCGCACCGCGGAGGGAATCACCTCATGCGGCTTGCACGACTCGCGGCTTCACGATACCGACCAGGCGGGGGTTGAAGGGCTTCGGGGAACCCTTCGGCTCATCGCTCAGATAGCGCTTGTCGCGGCCAAACTGGTGCCCGTCCTGCACGTAGGCTGCCGCATGATCGCCGGTCACGACGCCATAGGGACGTTCCTCATCGAAGATCGGGTCCCCGTCCTCGTTGCGGGCGCCCTGGTTCGGCTCTGCCGCCTTCGGCCTCGCGCGCAAGGTGGCAAGCTCCGCATCGATGGCCGACAGGCGTGCCATCAGCAGCGCGTTCTGGGCCTTCAGGTCCTCATTCTCGGCAGCGATCTCGGTGGCATCGCTCGATAAATCGAGCGTGGCGCTCTGAGGCGCGTTCTGCGCGGTCGGCTTCGGGGATTGGGCCATGATGCTCTCCTAGCTGTCGGTCTTGGTTGCGGGGCGCTTGTAGGCCACCGGGCGGTTCATCTGCGCGGTCTCGGTCTGCCGGTGCTGCTTCAGTTTGCCCGGGGGAGGGGCAAAAGGCACGGCCTTGTACTTCGACTTCGCCTTGTCACGATTGTGCATAGCGTCAATCCCAGAGGCTGTTGAACTGGCCGGCCGTGCCGGTGGTGACGTACACGAGATTCCCAAGGAAGCGCACCCCCACCCCTTGGGGGGAGGCGAAGATCTGCTGGCCGATCGCGGTGGCGGTGGTCAGGCCCACCAGCTGATTGGTCACGGTGCCCACCACGTCGTACACCGCAATGGCAAACCCGGTGCCCGTAGAGATCGCCTGCAGGCCGTAGAAAATGCCCCCGGCGCTTGATCGGCCCGTCGCTTGGGTGCCGGTACCCGCGGTGCTCAAGACCGAGTAGCTTGCCATCACCCCGCAGCCCGCAGCGCCCGTCACGCTATCGAGCGGGATCTGGCCCACCGGGGCCTGCAGGTTCGAAATCGGGTAGGGGGGGCCTGCCATCAGAGTCGGTCAAGCATGTTGTTGCGCTCGACGAAGCCTTCCACCCCGTCGACCTCGACGGTGTCGTAGAAAGCGTCATTGTGCTCGCGCGTGTACATATCGTCCGTGGGACGCAGCGCCTTGCGGTCAAAGCCCCGGATGAGGCTGCGCGCGTTCAGATCCTGCGTGCGATCGCCAGGGGCGAGCGCGGTGGGGAAGTTGCCCGCGACATTGACGCCCATGCGCCGGATATCTGCGATCTCCTGGTCCTCGATTTCCATGCCGGGAGGCAGGCAGTTGAACATCACCGCATTGTTCATAAAGCGGCTGTTCGAATCCCCGCAAGGCAGCCCCTCGCGCCCGGGCTGGTTCTTCTTCGCCCGCGCCTCGGCGTCGGTGATCCATCCGCCGTGATCGTGGTTCTCTCCCGTCGCATCGTCATTGGACTGCTGCGGGTAGTTGACCTGAAACTTCTCCTGCACGATCTTCGACACAGGAGAGGTCTCAGTTGCCGCGCGGGTTCATCGGATCCACGCCGCGGCCGCCGACGTAGTTCGTTTCCGCTTGCCGCCCCATGTCTTTCTTGCGCGGCATCTGGGCGCCTCTCGGGCGCGCCACCCAGCCGTCGCCGGGGTAGCCTAAGCCCCCCTCATACGCGACCATCTCTTCCTTGCGAATGTCGCAGTTCTCCTGATCCTCGATGTCCATGCCGGGGGGGAGCGAGTTGTAGAAAGCGTTCGGCCCGTACTCCAGGTTCTTCTTCGCAAGGTAGCCTGAGTCGCGGATGCCGACCATCTCGTTGCCCATCAGCTCGGCGCTGTCGGGAAGCACCTCGAGGTCGGCGAGCGGCTGGTTCTTCATCTCGTGGCGCTTCGCGCCGCGCGCGTTGGCCGAGCGGATGATGTCCTTCTTGTCGGGCGCCATGCCGCCGTAGATCTCCGTGGCCATCTGGTCGGAAATCACCTGCGGGCTTTCCCACTGCTTGCCGGACTGCGTCATCTTGGGCATTGAAGTCTCCTAAACGGTCAAAGGCGCCTGAGAGGCGATCTGGTAGTCGATGGTTACGGCACAGGTTGCGGTCGTATCGGTGCCATTCTGCGCCCAGATCACGGCGCCGGCCACCACCGGCAGGCCCCCCTGTCCCTGGGTGCCCGTGGTCGTGTTCAGCGCGTACTGGTTGGCGACGTTGATCGAGCTCGTCGCCGTGCCTCCCATCGTGAAGGGGCCGATCGTGGTGGTCGAGAGCGCCGGGGCAGAGGTGGTGCTGGTGTTCTGCACCACGATCACGTTGACCTGCATGTTGGAGGCGGTGCCGCCGTAGGTGCTCGTGGAGAGCACCAGCTGCGCGCCCGTCACGGAGAACAGCAGGAGAGCGGCGTGCGCGACGAACTTCGCGCTCGTGCCCGAGGCTCCCGCGGCCGTGGCACCGAGCACCGCGGCCTGGCGGGTCACAAACGAGGGATCTTGGGCGACCCTTTGCAGTAGTGCCATGATGATCTCCTAGGCCGTGACCACGCCGACCACCGGGGCGATCGAGACGTGCAGCGTCGCGATGAAGGTCGCGGTCGTATCCGTGCCGTTCTGCACGTAGACGACGTCGCCGATCCCCAAGGGGAGCCCGCCGATGCCGATGCCGCCACCGCCCGGATACCCGCCGCCGCTCGTCTGACCCGACGTTGCGGTGCCGCTCACGAACGTGTTTGTGCCCCAAGCCATCGAGGTGTTCGTGCCGCCGAGCGTGTTGACCGCGTAGGGCCCCGCGGCGCCTCCCGCGATGCAGGGGCTGTAGCCGAGGATATTCGGCTGCGCGGTCGTGTTCAGCGCCGTACCCGCAATCACCGCGAAGTTCGCCACGGTCTGGGTGTTGAGCGCGACCGCGGTGCCCGTGGTGTTCGTGTTCGTGATGTACACCAGAGAGGCCGCGTACGCCGGGTTCAGCTGCGTGCCGTTCACCGTGTAGGTCGAGGTACCCGCAACCACGGTGTTGAACGAGACGCCCCACAGGATCATATTCGTCCAGGCCACGAACTTCGCAAGGCCGCCGGTACCGGAGGGCAGGCCATTGGCGCCGGCGGCCGTGGTTCCCTGCTGCACGCCGATGCGCGTCAGCGCGTTCGGCTGATCGTAAGAGACCGAGCGGATCGTGTTCTGCTGAGACATTGACTTCTCCTGCGGCCCCTCGCGTCAAATGGCCCCTTCTTCAGCAGCTGGGAGAAGGCCCCCAGCTCCGGGGATATGTGCGCCACCGCACGATGTTGATCAAATCCGCCGCCTACTCTCAACATTCTCCTGGAGGGAGAATCCTGGGGGTGTGCGGCCGGGTAGGCCACCGAGTCCGCCGCCCCCAGGCTTTTTTCAGATCCTTTACGCCGCCGAGTCCCACTTGACGATGCGGGTGTTGATCGCCACCGTGTGCACGATCCCGTAGCCGCCCAGGTAGTACCAGGCGATGCCTTTGGATCGGCCAAAGTCGGTCGGGATCTTGCCGCGCATCTCCTCGGGCACCGCGATGCCCTCGGCGACCGTGTCGTTGCCGAAGAAAAAGATCCAGTCGCTCTGCCCGTTGGTCCATTGCACCATGTCGCCGCCCGAGGCGGTGGCGATCCCGGTGCTGCCGATGCCCTTGGCGATGTTGGTCTGCTCGATGTAGCGCACATTCTCGTAGCGGCCGATCTCACCGTTCATGATGAGGTTGAAGCCCGTGTCAGAGTACTGGTGAATGCCTTCCAGGGTGTTTTTGAAGGTGCGCAGCGTGGTGGGCCACGCGAGGCTGTAGTAATCGTCCGCGATGTAGGCGGGGATATTCCGTTCCTTCATCGCGTCGACCACCGCCTTGGCATGGGCGTTGGAGTAGGCGATCGAGTTCGTGCCGGTCACCGTGCCGTTCGTGTAGAGGGTGACGGCCGAGGCGCTCGTGCCGCCGACCGGGATCACGCGGATCAGCGTCTGGTTGAACTGCCCCCAGACCATGCGATCGAGCGTCTTGACGGTATCGTTCTTGAGACCTTTCTTGATGATGTCCTCGACGGGGAACTTCGACAGATTGTCGAGCTTGCCGCTGTAGGGAATCGAGTTTCCGGCCTCGGTGATCGTCAGGGTGCCCTGCACAATGGTCAGGTTCGTTTCGGGCATGGTGTTGGTTTCCACCAGCACGGAGCCGACCTGGGCGACGTCTGAGACGACGTCCCAGGTGAAGGTATCGCCCTTCTTTTTGCCCTGCTGGCTGATGTCATGAACATCGGCAAACTGGCGAAATTTCACGAGCGGCTGCACGTTCATGCGCAGCACGTTGGAGAGCTGGCGGGCGTAGAAATAGCCGCCGAGCGTGTTGACTGACCAGACTTGACCTGCCATATGTGACTCCCTCTGCGGGGTCTCACTGGCAAGTGTTCCCCCGATCTATCCTGGTACGCGGCCGTGCCGCACTGCGCGCTGCTGGCCTCTGGACTTGGCCATCCGGTCAGCGATCGCGCTGGGCGACTCCTCTTGCTCGTCGTCCTCTTCGGTCCGGCTCGTGCGAGCGGCAGGCCTGGGGGGCGTGACGAGGGTGCGCTTTCTCAGATCCTTCGAGGGGGGTGGCTCGCGCCGTCCGGAATCTGTCAGCAGGGACCCGAAGTCCTGGCGTATCTCTGCGCCGATTTTCCGGTAAGCGGCCACGATCTGAAGATCGGGCTCTTCCTGGCTCAATTGCTTCAAGCGCAGGCGGAAAACCTTCGACAGGGATGCGTGCTGCAAGATCTCGGCCTGCTCCCGCTCGGCCTGATCAATCGCGCGCTGTGTTGCCAGTTGCTCGGAGACCTGCCGCGAGACGTCTGCCGGGGGGGCAGATGGCCGCGCTTTGATGGCAGATGCCAGCTTCTTTACCGCATCACCGTCACCTAGGGCTGCCGAGGCGATGACTTCCTCGAGTTCGGCTTCGCCGAGCTCGCTGGGCGTGTCGCGGGAAGCGAGCGCCAGCTGCGTGGCCCTTTGTAGCGCATCGTTGGCCCGCTGTAAAGTCTCATCTGCCGCGCTGGTCTTTTGCGCCGCAGCGCGCAGCTGCTCGAGCGTGAGCCACTTCTCGTTGCCTGAGACGATGGTCAGGAAGTACTCGACCCCGTCGACGATGCGCCGATCCCCCTCTTCGGGCTCCTCTCGCGCGCCCTGGCGCCTCGCTGCCGGCCGGGCATCCGGATCCCCCCCACCCTCTGCCTGCAAGGCGAGCGCCCGCTCCTGCTCGTCAGCCTCGCGCTGCAGCGCTTCCTCGGCCTCGCGGTCGGCGATCTCGGCAGCGCGCTCCCGCGCTTCTGGAGATTCGTCAAACTCGCCCTCGGCGAATCTTCCCACCGCACTCGCCCCGTCGCTGTCTTCGAGGTCGGTGGAGCGCCTGGCGTCCATGTTGCGGGCGATCTGCTCGCGGCGGGTCAGTTGTTCCTCGTTCCGGGCGCCGTTGGCGGCCGCGGCGCGCCGGCGCCCCTCTTCCTGCTCCAACTGTTCGGGGGTCTTGCTCATCGGGTTTCGTCCTCTTCCTGTTCAATGATGGAACGGGCCTCGAGACCTCGGGTCATGGCGTCCCCGAGCCATTTTCTCACGCTGTAGGCGACGCGAAACTTCATCTGCAACCGCTGTATTTCGGCCACATTGGTCGCATCCGCCATGGCGATCTCTTCGGCCGCCTCGCTCATCTCGAGCGTCGCATTGTCCATGATGTAGCGACCGATTCTGTCCTCGTTGATGAAGTACTCGACCTCTTTGCCAAAGGTCATCAACCCCATCTGGATATCGCGCTCAAGGCTCAAAGGTTTAAGCCGCCTGGCCTTTGCCGGGGACGTTCGGGGAGGGCTTCGCCGCCTGCAGGGCCATCTGGCCGGCTTGCTGGGCGCCCTGCTGAGTCAGGGCCTGATCGCCCTGCTGTTCCTGCATGGCGCGGGCCTGTTCGTGCTGCTTGTCGATCTTTTCAAGGTCCATCAGGTGGCTGACGAGCAGATGCCGCCCGTCCTTCTCATGGCCCTGTTTCGTGGTTACGAGCTTTGTCATGTTGTTCTCACGCCCGAGCTGCAGCTTCACCACGTTACTTTCGTGCCGGTCGCGCTGGCTCACCTCGAGCTTCATCAGTTTGCGCTGCAGCAGCTGGATCTGCTGCATCAGTTTGATCTTGTCCGGATCATCCCCGTTGAAGAAGCGGGTCCCGTCCTGGTATCCGGACAAAGCCATGAACTCTTTCCCGACTTCCTTCAAATCAAGGCCCGGCGGGGGCTTCGCGCAGACTTCCGTGAAGCTATGGATCGCCTGGCTGAAGCGCTGCATTTTCATGGTCGGATCGGTCGCTCCCATGCCAATGTTCACATTCACCGCGATGCGTTTCTCGAGGATCGCGTCCGTGACCTCATCGACCCCAAAGCGCTGAGCGATTTTCGCCTTCTGGCCGGCGATCGCGAGCAGCACCATATCCGATTCGTAGTACTGCTCGAGGAGTACCAGCATGCGCAAGCACGGCAGAAGGAAGGTCTGCACGTAGGTCATGAGGGTGTATTCGGTCATCATCATCGAGGGGCTCGCCACCGCGTTGATCGTGCGCGCGCTTTCCCGAGGGGATCTTCCGCCCTGGGCCACCGCCATGGGATTGAAGTTTCCCAGCAGCGCATCAAAGTCGCCATCGACCCGGTTCTGCTCCTCATAGGCGCTCTGGGTCACATCCGGCCAGGTGACCTCTTTCACGTCCTTATCGACGTCGTTGACCATGGTGACGCCGCCCGGGACATTGCGCACCAGGCTGTTGGTATCGACGTTCGCCGATCGCTTCGCGAACCAGCGCTTGTTGAGCACCAGCTTCACGTTATCGGATCTCTGGTTACCGATGTCGTTCGTCTCATCCTGCAGCCCGCGGCCTAAAGTGGGAACGGAGGCGGGCAGGGGCTTGTGCGTCTCGATCTGCCAGGTGCCGAGCACATAAGGCCTCTGACCATGCCAGACGTTGCTGGCGAGGGGCTCAGGATCGGTCAGCATGTAGCGGCTCGCCAGCATGTAGAACTCGAAATCCTCGCCCCGGTAGCGGTGGATATGGCGATGTACCCAGACGATGTCGTAATCGGTCACATCGCTCGTTTGCTGTGTCGGGTCCTGGGAGAGGTTGTTCCTGCTCTGGCGCGTCGAATCATCGTTGTTGTCGCGCGCCATGGCGATCTCGGTGTCCGAGAGCCGCTTCCATTTCGCGCCCTTCGGATCGTCCATCTCCATGCGCTGTTTGACGTCCCCGACATACATCGGTATCTGTTCGATCAGGTAGGGGCTCGTGCCAATCGGATCGACCCAGTTGCAGGAAGGGGCAAAGCGGAAGTTCTCCAGCGGGATCAGTTCCATGGCCGGCTGGTCCTCCACCACCTCATAGCGGCCGCTGCGCTTCATCACGCCGCGATGCCGCCAATAGATATGCGCGACCACCGCCCCTTGCGCCTGGGCGTCCTGCAGGCCACCGATCGAGAACTGGTACCACGGGATGGAGACAGTGAGGCGCTGTTGCAAGACTTCCTTCATCACGTCCGCCGAGACGATCTCTTCCTTGTTCGTGCCGTCGACCGCGTTGGTCTCGATCAGGTCCATGTTCGAGAAGAGCGCTGCGCACAGCGCCGCCTCGTTCTTGCGCATGATCGTGCGGGTCTTCGGGCGGTAGAGCTTGCTGCGCTTGTTGAACGTCTCCGAGTTGTACTTCGAGTCCGAGGGGTGCTGATTGTTGAAGGCGCGCAGCGAGTTATCGAGCTGCGGACGGAAATTCGAGTCAAAATACGTGCTCGAGGTCCGAAAGGCATTCTTGCCGATCAGCAGGAAATCCGGCAGATCGCCCTCCTCCCCCTCTTCCTCGCGCTCATCGCGCTCCGGCACCTCATCCGGCCCCTGCTCGCGCTCGGCGCCGTAGATCGTGTCCTCATCCAGGCTCGGCTGCTTACCGCCCCCGGCCCACTCGCCCAAGGCAACGCCCTGGTAGCCACCTTCCTCACCCTCGCGGCCCATGGAGGCGAGAGTCGCCTCTGCCCGCGGCGGGTCCTTGATGGCCGGCGGCTGCGTGCGCCAGGGAACTGATTCGGGCATCTCAGCCCTGCCCCATGCCACGGATCTGCTGGCCGCGCATGATGGTGTGATACAGGTCCCGCGGCATCTGCGGGTACAGATCGGGAACTGCGGCGCCGCGCGGCAGTCCGAAGGCCTCGAGCAGCGCGCCGGCAAACTTCACCGCCGTCTTGCACGCCTCCTGCACGGTGCCGATCTTCTTCCTCGGCAACAGGCTGCAGAACCCTTCCTTGCCCGTCTCCACGGTCACGGTGTTCGTGATCGCCACGTGAGTCAGGCACAGGTTGTGGTCGCGAAATCCGATCATCCAGTAGTGCCCCGGGTAGTGCAGTTCGAGCTCGACCGCGATCGCCTTGGCGATCGCCAGATCGTTCGATTCGTCGGGGTTGCCCGGGATGATGTGCACGATCTGGTTCATGGCGATTACCGATTCCGGTTCTTTTCCTCTTCAATTGCCAATTGTGCCTTTTTTCTATCGGCCTCCAGTTGCCGATTGATATCTTCGAAAACAGGCGCGGCCAATCGATAGGGAAGTTCAACCAGCCCCATCTGAATGACATTTAAGGTGTTATCCGATAATTCCAATTTCGCCATGATTCCCTCTACCAGCTAGGAATATATCGCGTTGTGCCCGCATCGTTGAATGCAAGCCACTTCGTCGGGTTACCCGTCACGGGGCCTGCGGTCAGTGTCGGTGCATTGCCTGTCGCGCCGCCGTTCATCGCACTGATGGCGTGCATCATGACCTGAGAGCCTCCCGCGATCTGTATATCGCCCGCGAAATAGTTTGGCGCCGAGCCGTTGGCAAAAATATTATAAGCCCCGTTGGCGGACGAGGCGACCCCGAGCGTGATGCCGTAATTATTGGTTCCGCCCGAGGTGAGCGCGCCGATGTGCAAGCCCGTGCAGGTAGCGATCGTAGCCCCTGCGTTCAGGGTTGGGTTGTTGATTTGCGCGCCTGAATAGGATGTGACGGCTGTCGATGCGGCGATAGACTGCGAAACGAATATGCCGATGGAACTGCTTGTTCCCGACAGCGTGTCTTGGGCCTGGTAGCCGACCTGTTGCGTCCCGGTATTGATCGATGAGGTGGTGGTCAGAGAGTTCGAGACAGAGGGCGCCGAGCCGATGCCGAGCTGGCCCGCAAGATAGTT
>Ga0302320_10031579_pt1 | contig 10040 bp, 3 predicted proteins | sample Bog_T0_3_FD_202130 | JGI IMG/M metagenome (GOLD analysis project Ga0302320, IMG submission 202130) | Peat permafrost microbial communities from Stordalen Mire near Abisko, Sweden - Bog_T0_3 | ecosystem: Environmental > Terrestrial > Soil > Wetlands > Peat | place: Sweden: Abisko, Stordalen Mire...
AGCCGTGCGGCAGCAGCAGAACAAGTCCGCTGGGCTGATTCCATTTCGATTCGGCGGAGCAGAGGAACTGGTCAATGATGATCTGCGCGCCATTGACGAAATCGCCAAACTGCGCCTCCCACAAAACGAGTGTCAGCGGATCGGCCACGCTATAACCGAATTCGAAACCCATCACGGCGTATTCGCTGAGCAAGCTGTCAAATGCCTCAAACCTGGCCTGGTTAGGCTTCAGATGTTGGAGCGCCATGTAACCGTCGCCGGTCTCATAATCGTAGAACTCGAGATGACGCTGCGTGAAAGTACCACGCCGAACATCCTCGCCACTGAGGCGGACCGGCGTGTCTTCCATAATGAGACTGCCGAAGGCCAAAGCTTCCGCAAAGCCCCAATCAATAGGCGCACCCTTAAGCGCATCACGGCGGCGTTCGAGTAAAGTCTTCAGTTTGGGATGCAAATGGAAGCCATCGGGCAGGGAAGTGCATTTGTCGATCACTTTCGCCAGCGTGTCGTGAGAAGCGGCGGTGGAAGGAATCGGTTGCGAGATTTCTTCCGGCGGCATGACGGCAAACTCTTCAATGTCGAATTGCTCGCGGTTCTTCTTGGCTTCTTCGTACGTTTCGTTCAGTTTGGTGCGCGCTTGTGTGCGGATTGCTTCAATCTGATCGGCCAGCAGGAACTTTTCGCGCACCAGCGTTTCGGTGTACTGCGTGGCCACCGTGGGCGTGGCCTTGATCTTCTTGTACATCACCGGCTGCGTGTAGCTCGGATCGTCCGCTTCGTTGTGGCCTTGGCGGCGGTAGCCAATAATATCCACCACCACATCTCGTTTAAAGCGTTGGCGATATTCGTAAGCCAGTTGCGAGGCGCGCACGCAAGCTTCCGGGTCGTCGGCATTGGCATGGAAAATGGGGGCCAGAACCGAAAGCGCCACGTCCGTGCAATAAATGCTGCTGCGGCCTTCGAGCGGGTTGGTCGTGAAACCAATTTGATTGTTGGTCACGATGTGAATCGTGCCGCCCGTCTTGTAGCCGTCAAGCTGCGAAAGTTGCAAAACTTCGGCAACCACGCCCTGGCCGATGAACGCCGCGTCGCCGTGAATCAAAATGGGTAAAACGCGCGCCCGCTCGGTATCTTTCAAACGATCCTGTTTGGGCCGGACCAGACCTTCTACCACCGGATCAACTGCTTCCAGATGGCTTGGATTGAAGGCGACAGAGACAACAATTTCGCGCCCGTTGGAAGAGGTGAAAACACCGCTGGCGCCTAGATGATATTTAACGTCCCCGGAGCCCTGTACGCTGTCTGGATCGGGCTCGCCGTCGAACTCGGAAAAGACCTGCGCCATCGATTTGCCCACTACATTGGCGAGGACGTTCAGGCGCCCACGATGCGCCATACCGATAACGGCTTCGGCCACATTTTCATTGGCGGAGCATTCCAGTATTTCGTCAAGCGCGACGATGGTGCTCTCCAAACCTTCGAGACCAAAACGCTTCTGGCCGACAAAACGCGCCTGCAGGAAGTGTTCGAATTCCTCCGCTTGAATCAAGCGATTGAGCACCCGGGTGCGCACAGATTCATCAAGTTTCCACGCATTTTGCGTAGCTTCCATGCGTTCCTGCAACCACTGTTTCTGCTCAGGATCGGGAATGTGCATGTACTCGATGCCGATGGAACCACAATAGGTTGTTCGGAGGCGGTCGAGAATGGTTCGCCATGGCTCGTAAGGCCGCATGTTGCGAGCAATCGCCCCGCTGGGAGCTTTGAGGGTACCGGCGAGGAAGACGCGGTCCAGATCCCAAATGGTCAGTCCGTAGGATGCTGGATCAAGATCGGGATGATAACCGGTGTCGATGCCGAGAGGGTTGGTGTTGGCGAGCAAGTGGCCGCGGGTACGGTAAGCATTGATGAGTTGAATGACGGCGGCTTCTTTGGCTACGTCCGTGTTGGCGCCGGGAACTTGCTGAGTGGTGAGCGGGGTATCTACTTGCCAGCGCAGCGGACGGTAGGGAACTTTGAGGTCGCGGAAAATCGCGTCGTAGAAGTTCTCGTCGCCTTGCAACAGGGCTTGCAATTTGGCCAGGAAGTAACCGGATTCAGCGCCTTGAATGATGCGGTGATCGTAGGTGCAGGAGATCGTCAACGTCTTGCTGATGCCGAGATTCGCCCGCATCTCTTCACTGACGGCGGCGAATTCGGCGGGAAAATCAATGGCGCCGATGGCCACAATCGCGCCTTGGCCGGGCATCAAACGTGGACCAGAGCTGACCGTGCCCACCGTGCCCGGATTGGTCAGGGAGATGGTGGTGCCTTCGAAATCGGAAACTTGCAGCTTGTTGGTGCGCGCCCGCGCCACGATATCGTCATACGCCGCGGCGAACTGCGCGAAGGTCATGCCATCCGCGTGCTTAATGTTGGGTACTTTTAGAGTGCGCGAACCGTCTTTACCGCTGATATCCACCGCGAGACCTATGTTCACTTGGCCGCGAACGATACGGAAAATCTCGCCGCCGTTTTCGGCGTAAGCGTGATTCAAGCCCGGATTGGATTTGATGGCTTTGACAATAGCCCAGGCGATGAAATGCGTAAAGCTGAGTTTGCCCTTGCCTTGCAGAGTGCGCTGCTTGTTGACAAGATTGCGATTTTCTTCAATCACCCGAACCGGAATTTGCCGATACGACGTAGCCGTGGGAATGGCCAAGCTGGCGGTCATATTCTCGGCGATGCGGGCGGCCGCGCCACGAATAGGAACGAGTTGATCGCTCGGGCCGGCAATGCGGGTATCCAGTTTGGCGGGAACTGCCGACCGTTTAGGCACCACTTCGGTTCCTGTCATCGGAGGAACGACTTCCGGCGCCGTGACCGCCGTTGGAGTGGGTGCCGCTTGCGCGGTGGGTTCGCCAGCATGTTCGGCGGCCGGTGTGGGGGAGTCGACAGCAGGCGCCGGAGGTTCGGTTGCGGCCGCCACAGGTTGCGTCTCAGCGGCCGGGGGCTCAGGAACCGCCTCGGGCGGGTGGGCGACGCCATTTTCAGCGCTGGCCTGAGGTGGTTCTTCCAGCGCGACAGGTGCGGCATTTTCATCGAGTTGAATGAAAAGGTCGCCCCATCCATCATCGACGCTGGCATGGTCGACGCGGTACTGTGAGTATAGTTCGTCTTCTAACCAGCTATTTACGCCCAACGTCGGGGCATTTGCTTCTCTCATGTTGATTCTAGGTTTTATAAAGGCAGAGGTGCGGGCCCACGGCTACTTTTATTTATTGTAACGAAAGTACGGCGATGAATTTGGAATGGGTCCGATAGCCAGCTTGCCCGATAGCTAGCTTGCCGAGGCTTGGAGGGAAAGGCGAGCCTTTCCCTCCAGGCCGTGCAACTGCACGGGCTTCGCATGCGGAAACGCCTGCGCCACCAGTTCATATAACATAGAAGTCAGTTGCACCAATACGACTCCGTTCTTAAGTCGTTGCTAACCGGCTCACAGAATTCTTTCTTGAAACACCTCATCGGCGCCGAGCGCGGCCATTGGCTCAATGTCGAACTGCCCAGAGTGACGCAGCACAGAGTCGATCTGTTATTCGAAGTCATACGGACCCTCGAACTGATCTTAATTGAGTTGCAGAGCTTCAACGATCCCCGGCTGCCGGTGCGCATGGCTGAGTACGCGCTGCTGGTAGCCCAGATCTATGAACGCTTCCCGACACTCTACGTTCTCTACGTAGGCAGCGAGCGGCTAAGCATGGCGTCCGAACTGGTCACCCCGTGCCTGAGTTGCCGCTTCAAGATCATCGACATTCGCGATTGGGATGCGGAAGTTTTGCTCCAAGGTAAGCATCCGGCTGACGCGGTTTTGGCCATCCTGGGGAGTCATTCCGAGCGGCCGGAAACGATTCGGCGCATCTTGCAGCGCATTGGTAAAATGAAGGCGGAAGACCGGAACGCTGCGTTTTCCAAGCTGCTGATTTTGGCGGGAATGCGAAATCTAGCCGGCGAAGTTCAACAGGAGGCGAAACGAATGCCCATACACTACGACATCCGGGATCATGAAGTGTTCGGTCCCGTGATCCGCCAGGAACGCGCGCAAGCCTTGGCAGAAGGTCTGGCAGAAGGCAAGGCGGAAGGAAAGGCAGAAGGCAAGGCGGAAGGAAAGGCGGAAGGTTTAGCGGAAGGCGAAAAGGCGGGCAGACGGCAGGAAGCAGTTTCGCTGCTGCAGCGCTTAATAGTCACGCGATTCGGCACTCTCCCAACCACCACCACGCGGCGCCTGGCTAAACTGACTCTCCCCGAGTTGGAAGATCTCGCCATCCGTTTTGTCACAGCCAAGAACGTGAACGACTTGTTCCGCCGCTAGCTACTGCTCGAAAACCGTCGCTGCTTCCTGATCTCGCCTCGAAAATGTAGAAACTCCAGTGGAGGGAAAGGGTTGGCCTTTCCCTCCACTGGATGATTTAGGGAAGCTGAACCGACCCAGTCGGCTGCTGGACAGCGCAGTTGACACGGTAGTAAACCAGCCCATGCGTCGGCAAGCCGGTAAGCGCCACGGTCTGCACTCGCTGCCCGCCGCTGCCGCTCACGCGGGTCCAACTGCCTGAGCCGCTGTAAAACGCTGAGTTGCCCCAATCCACGCTACAGGCCTTGGAATCAGGTGCATACAAGGCAATCGTTGTACTTGTGCTGGTCGAGCCCAGCGCCCGCACGTTTGAGACCTTGCCCTGATGTTGCTCCAATTGATCTATATTCGCACCGATATCCAACCCATCAGTGGACGCGTGCGCGCCGCTGATGAACGGTGAACTGCTCAGTAGCCGCAAGTTACTGACGCAACTTGCAGCGCTTGTGAGGGTGCAGGCGTTAAACCAGCCAGTGTTGGCCAACCTGGCAGCTAAGGTATTTCCGGCCGGAATATAGGTTCCAGCCGTCGGAATTGCCGATGGAGACGCCTGAAGGTTTGCAATGTCCGAGGTCGAGAACTCTACCGATGAGCCTGGGAACGAGTTCGTGTATGTGAACAGCGCCACATTCGACCCGTAGGTGAGCAAGTTGTAGCAATTGAGCAGCGCCACCCCTTGGTTACCCCAGCAGGTATCGGAGGTGTTGTACGGCTGATACAGAGAGCCTTTGTAGGGATAGAAATATCCCGGATCCGTGACCACATTGTAGATGTTGTTGGTATAAGTAACGCCGCTTTGTATATCGGGCCCCATGCCAAAAAATACCGGCAAACATCCGCCTTGTCCCCAAATTGTATTGTGATCGAGGACTACGTTTTGACCGCTGCCTGTCCAGTTAGAGAAGGCGCCGTCCGGGCAACTGCCGTCCACGTTCTCGCGGTACACACGCGCGGAATTGTAGGGCTGATTGACCGGCGTATTGAGGTATTCGTTCAAATTGATGAAAAGATTATTGCGGACCAAGAAATTTTTCATGGGTGCGCCGGTCGCGAAGTTTCTAAAACCCGTGATTAACTGTTCGCCCGTCTGGTTGCAGGTGTTGTTTGTGAACTGCCACTCGTTCGAATCGGTGTAGGTTGGGAAGCCCGTATAAGCCAACCCATTCGCTTGTGTATCACCTCCGTTGTAGGTCTCATGCAAAACGCATTCGCCATAGCCAATCTGTGGATAGAATGGCCCGTACTGGTTCCCATCTTGCAGAATCTTTTTCCCCTGCTTTACTTCGGTAACATTGCGGAAATAGTAATTGCCGCCATTCCAACACGTCGCATCATAGAAGTAACACGGATTGGTGGTCACTGTCGATCGCGTCTCCGACAAGTCGCCCGGATTATGCTGAATCGCGCAGGGCGTTCCGGTGATATTGCATGGAGTGTATCCACCCAGCGTGGGGTCGTCCGCCAGGAACAGCCCACAAACGCCCGTACAGGTCATGTAGTTGTTATCGAATAAATATGGGCCTAGATTAGCCCCGCCGAACTCAAAACCTGTATTTGATTCGAAAGTTGCGTACTGTTGACTTGCTCCCGAGTTCGAAATAGAGACCGCGGAAATTGCCCCGCTCGTCACAGTAAAGCCGCCAACCGCAAATACCGTCGCGCCCTCGTTCGTATTGCCAGTTGGCGACTTATAGACGTATTGCGGAAAATTCCACATGCCCGCGCCGATATTACCGGAGCCTTGATCGTTATAGGAAGTTGACCCGCACACATTTGCCAAGAGTGCATTGGCGCCAGAGTTGTACACGTTGTAGCAACTTGCCCCGGCGTACGCTGGCCAAGAAAGGTGGTTATAATTTGCGCTGGAAAGAGTCGCGTTGCCTGTGGTTGTGGTGACCACGGGGCTAACAAAGTTAGCGCCACCGTACGGAGACCCCGTCCCGGTAATTTCATTACCTTTTGAATCGGTAGCGGTAACCATGTAGCTGTAAGAGGTAGAGCCTGTGGTCCCCACATTCGTGACCGTCGGTGCGCTCACAGCAGGTACGGAAACAACCTGTCCCGTGGTGCTAACGGTCAGCCCAGGCAGGGTCTGAATCGCAAGATAACAGTCACTCGGACGGATCCACACAAGCGCAGCCGTCGTCGTCGATCCCCCGCTAATCGTCCACGTGCCGCCGCTGTTGGGGCACTGCTGCTTTGTGCCAACCGAGCCGCCCGGACCGACCCAGGATGCAGTCATAGCTGGGAAGGTCAGCGTGCTTGACGTGTTGGTGATGCTGTTTCCGTAGGGTTGGATGGCGAGATGCCCTTGCCACCAGTCCAGCCCTTGCTGATAAGAATTGACGACCGCGAGATTGCTGCCTTCCACTGGAACGAAGCTGCTGCGAGAGGGCGGCAGCGAAAACAGGAAGGCGCATTGATTAAATACAAAGTTTGTCGAAGCCGCGTCTTGCCCAATCTGAAACGGCACGCGAAAGCCAATAGGGTCAAACCCGTTCCCGTAGTTAGTTGCTACCGTTGGATCGGTGGCGATCGCCACATTCTGAAACCACCAGCCGCCCGCGAGAAAGGGCCCGTATAATGACGACGAATAGATCAAAAAGCCGTTCGGAAAAGTTGGGTCCATGTCCTCAAACGTAATCATGTTTGGCTGGTACTGTGCGATAGCGTCAGGCCCCAACCGGACGCCGGGGGGAGGAAGCAAGTTCGTCCCATATGTGCTCGGATGAATCGTAATGTAACTCGATTGCGGCAACGGATACGGCATGTAAAAGACATCCGCACTGGCGCCCTGATAGCCGCCCGCGTTCTGCAAAGTAATGGGATTCACGCCATCAAAAGAAATTTGAAATGACGACACACCTACATTGATGATCTTGTATAACACGCCCGGATTGACTGGCGCGGGTGGCCGATAGAACGAAATAGTTGTGCCGCTCGCAGGCGGAGTGCCGCTCGCTTGCGTGCACGTATTTGTCGATGTTGAACAGGTGATCTGTTGCCACGCCGGATTATTCGGCAAATAGAGATAGTTATTAATCTGATATGTGCCGGGAGCAGCCGAAATATCACTTCCCGGAGTCGCGCCTGCTTTGTTTAAGCAATCTTGCCAGTTCGCGGTTTGAATCGTTGCGGTAGTCCCCGCGGTCGTTCCACAATTTGACCCGTAGACCCAATGTGTGCCGGTCATTGCCGGTTGTGTCACATTCACTTGCGCGGGTGGCGTGGGGCCCGTCCAGTTTGCCGGTCTGCTAGGCGTCGTGAAACTTACGTCGGTTGCCGAACACCAGGTGCTCCCCTGCATCGCTTGTCCTATCACGTGATACGTGGTATTCGGCGAGATGTTTGCTAAAATTCCGCCCATTATTTGCGTACTGCTGGTGATGTTAGCCCCATTCGTGCCGCCTCCTTGCAGGCCTTGCGTATGCGGATAGACACCCGGATTCGCGGCCCATTCGGCGGCCGTCGCGTAGACTATCTTGATGCTCGTCACCGGGCTTGACGCCGACGCGTCCGTTGTCCATTGCACTCGCACCGAACCCCAATCCAGATAATCAAGACCATTCACCACGGCGGGGAAGGGACCATTAGCAGAGACATTCAGCGGAGCGCACACATTGGCGCAGGCGCCCAAGGCGCATAGCATTAACAACGCCAGCAACCTGCCTGGCCCGGGCCAGACCGATGTAATTTGCGAATTATGACGATAATTGAAGTTCTTATTTTCGGTCCCCACGATAAAACGCGCGAGGATTGATCGGATAACTGACATTTGAATCTTCATTGGTTTCTCACGTACGAACAGAAGAAGTCGTACCTTACGACCAATTCTCGACTTGCCGGCAGTCCCAGCAAATCAAAGAGGGTCTTGTAAGTAATTGAAAACAAGGGAGAAAAAATTCTTTGACCTTTTGTGACTGATTTGCAGAATTCGGGCACTGGGCTATCGACAAACGAAATGCCCTCTGAGAAGCTCGTGACCAGCGGACCCTCTGAGGGTGCCATGGACAGCAATGCGGCGTGAAGCCATTCCCATAGCGGCGTAACCGTTGCAGAGCAAAGCCTACAACAAGCCAGAGCGGCTTAAGGAAGCCATACCTTCTAAGTCGACCCTTTCCTCGAGTTCCTCCGCAGACGGGCGATTTTTTGAGACGAGGCTACTTTTTGAACTGCGCGGAAACACCCGGTCGCGGAAGCGGAGAACCGGAAACTCGATGATCTTAGCAGCGACGATACCGAACAGGATGGCTCCGGGCAGATAGAGCGCACACCACAAAGTGAACGACGTAATGTGAAGATGACTAAGCACACGTTCCTGATAGAACATGTGCCAAAGATAGATCGAATAGGAGTATACCCCTATGCCAGCCAGGAAGTTAGCCATCGCCTGAACCGGACCAGATCCTTCAAAAGCGACAGCCTTTGCGACTAGGAGCCCAGATGCAAGGTACAACACGGTAACGCCCCAGGTATGCATGTTATGTTCTTCAAACGAAAGCGTTGAGAGTAAGGCCACTGAAGCCGCGACTACAATCCACCCGCCTCGCCACGCAGCAATTCGATTAAACACAGCAGGCTGGAATCTTTTGTAATACGAAAGCAAGACACCAAACATCAGCCCATCAATCCTGAGATGAGTGGGAAAACCGTATCTGAGATAGTTGCCCGTCCCGCTTTCTTTCCAGCCAACCGCAAACCGGCAGGCAAGGCAGAAGACGGCGACCGCGCCGAAGATGTAAGGCATCGTAGCAAACGGCCTCTCCCTTTGCCGCATCATCAAGGGCAAGAGCGCAACCGGAAGAATCAGATAAAAATGTTCCTCCACTGCGAGAGACCAAGTGTGGGTCCAAATACCAGGGAAGTAGCTCTGCACGAAAAACAGCTCGGGCAGCAAGCCTGCCGTTGCAACGCCGTGTCCACGCCCTAAAGAAATTAGTAGGCCCGTGGCTATCAGTGCATAGAACGCCGGCCAGATCTTCAGTCCGCGCCTGATATAAAAGCGCGAGACATCAATCTTTCCCCGTTCCCGAAACTCATCGAAGAGCAATCCAGACACCAAAAAGCCCGACAGCACAAAAAACAGGTCCACACCGGCCCAACCCACCTTAAGCCAGGTTCTGGCCCACCAATATGTTGCATAGGCGGGGAAAGTAAAGAAGTGACGCCCCAGCACCATGAAGATGGCGATGGCTCGCAAGGCATCAAGATTGTTATTCCGGCGTACATTTGCGGGCGTGGTCATCCTCGGCTATTCCGTTCTCGTATCATAATCGCAGACTGCGGCCTAAGGCCACAATGCCACTTAGTTTTTGCGGGGGAGGCAATAGGGTGTAAGGCCGGGCGTAATTCTCTCGGGGGGTGCAACCGAGCTAACCGCCAAGCCCGAACCAGGCGTGAAGCCAACGGAACCCGCGCGTATAAGAAGAGTACTTTTCTAACCGCCGCTCATTTCCAACCATTCGCGGTGTTTTTCGGCATGCTCTGCGATGCCTTCCAGAATCTTCGGCAGCGGCATCTCAATGCGCCAACTGAAATCCTCCGCCGCACTCGCGTTGTCCATGGCTACCCAGGGAATGTCGTACATTCGCGGCGTCGAATCACTGGCCGGGGCGTGCTTGCCGAAGCGTTCATCACACCACGCCGTCAATTG
>Ga0302320_10031580_pt1 | contig 10040 bp, 4 predicted proteins | sample Bog_T0_3_FD_202130 | JGI IMG/M metagenome (GOLD analysis project Ga0302320, IMG submission 202130) | Peat permafrost microbial communities from Stordalen Mire near Abisko, Sweden - Bog_T0_3 | ecosystem: Environmental > Terrestrial > Soil > Wetlands > Peat | place: Sweden: Abisko, Stordalen Mire...
CAGAAGGGTATTGCCCAGGTTGTTATGCAGTTCCGCACTCGACGGAGAGTAGAGCAAGCCGGTCTCGTAGGCCAACTGCGAGGCCTTCCAATCTTGCAGATCGTCGTTCAGAATGCCCAGCCATTCGTAAGGCTCGGCGGAATTCTGCGGGTGGGTATGGACGAAAGCTTTCAACCCGGCGAGAGCTTCCTGTTTCTGACCCGCCTGCCGCAACACGCGCGCGAGCCGGAGGGCGGCCGGCAGCGAATTGGGAAATCTCTCAGCCGCTAACCGCAAGTGCTCCAGCGCGACGTCCGCGAACCCGCGCACCGCGTAAGCCTGGGCCAGACGTAGCCTGGCGTCCACGTCATCGGGATGCTTGGTCACCGTACTGCGCAAGGCGGCGATCTGCAGGTCGCCGTCTCCCGCATCCACGGCATTGGTCGCCTGCCGCGTCGGCGTGGACGTAAAGAATGCCGCCGGACGCACGGCCGCCGTCTTGCCGGCGCAGGCGGCCAAACCCAGCGCCGCGGGTATCAGAGCGAGTTTGAATAGACGAGCAAATCTATTATCTTCAGTTTCCTGCATGCGCGTGCCAGTGCGGCCAATCATTTCGATTTCACATCTTTTCAAGAGCCAGTTGATCGCCCTTTTCGGTACCGGTCTGTTCGATCATACCAGCGGGTAGTTCCAGGACCGAGTGGGCCGCGAGACACGCCGACACCCTCCACGGCTTCATCCTTTGGCGCATGCCCCGGACCTTCCTGGCGCGATCCAGATACAGTACGTCAATCGTGAACTTCATAAAGAAACTATGAACCGATTCGCAGGGAACGATCCACAACCCTTCGCCAAGCTTCAACTCCGAATGCTTCAACAGTCCGGTTCGCCGCTTCTTGCTCGAATCCGCCAAGTCTGCCGAATCGGCCAACACTATGCCGCGGGTGATATTCCGCACGAGAAATTTCAAACTCCTCTTTATAACACGAAGTTGATGCTTTGGTTGCAAGAGGAACGGTAAAGCCAGGTTAAGAACAGTAGCCGGTATGGACCCGCATGTACGATATCGTATTGTATACCGTTTCTGGCCCGCGGGTATCACTTTAGAGGTATCGGGGTACTTAGCCGTTTTGGGGATTTACCATGGCACCGCTCCTTGAAGGTCGCTGCTCAGTAACGGTGGTATTGAATCTGCGAGACTTACTGAGCCGCGACTGTCAAGGAGCGGTGCGTCTCGTCTCCCCCAAAACTGCTAAGCACCTGAGGTATCGGCTTCCAGGCGAGGCGCGCCTCCCCACGAGGTGCTGCGAACTGAGCGGACATGAGTCAAGTGGATACCCAGTTGTCTTCAGTCCAGCTTTTCCGGCGTCAGCTCAATGCTCTCTTCGCCGGCAGCCTTCTTTTCCCGGTATTTCTTGACCCAGGCGGCCCAACTCTTGCCGGCTGCGGTATCCCGGCCGGTGAACGCGAGCCCGGCGACCTCGGAATAGGGAATCGCGATCTTCTCAGGACGATCCTTGGGAAGCAGCCGGACGAACGAGTCGGACAGCGTACTGCCGGGGCGGCGATCGAAGATGTAGCCTTCGACGCGCGAGCCATCCTTGCGTTGGATGGTGACATCGCCGCGATAGTCGAAAGCCTTCTCGAGGGCCATGCGGAGTTCGTCCTCGCCAGCCGTCTCGAAGACCTGCCCTTCCAGATTCTCGTGCTCGAATCCGGGAACGACCTCGGATTCGTCGGGATGCGTCGGTTGGCTCAAACGTTAGCCTCTTGGCGGACGTTTTCTTTAACCGGCGCCGCAATCTGCACCAGTCCGGCAGGCGGGTTCACCGGCGTCGCAGGAAGCTCAAGATCGTCGAGCGCATCCAGGTCCTGGTAGCGCGAGAAGAGAGTGGCTTTCACGGTGCCCAGGAAACCGCGCAGGCTGTTGAACGTGTCGTGCACCGCGGAGGCTTCGTAGCCGCTGTGTACCATGCAGTTGGCGCACTTGGGATTGCCCGATTCGGTGCCGTACCGGCTCCACGCGGTGGTTTCCATCAACTCTGCAAAAGTATCCGCATAGCCGTCCTGCAGAAGGTAGCAAGGCTTCTGCCAGCCGAACAGGTTATACGTCGGCATGCCCCACGGAGTGCAGGGATAGTTGCGCTTCCCCATCAGGTACTCAAGGAACAGCGGCGACAGATTGAATTTCCATTCCGGCTTGCGGTTCGAAAGAATCGCCCGGAACAGGCGCCGCGTGCGGGCTTTACCGAGGAAGTGCGATTGGTCGGGCGCTTTGTCGTAGGAGTAACCCGGCGAGAGCATCATACCTTCGACGCCCAGCGACATCATCTCGTCGAAAAACGCGCGCACGCTCCGGGGATCGGCTCCGTCAAATAAGGTGGTGTTGGTAGTGACCCGGAAACCCCGCTTCACGGCTTCTTTCAGGCCGGAGACCGCGAGATCATAGCCTCCCTCCTTGCACACGGTGAAGTCATGGTGCTCCTTCTCGCCGTCCAGGTGAATGGAAAAGGTGAGATATTTGCTCGGCGTGAAAAGGTCGATCTTTTCTCTCAGCAGGAGGGCGTTGCTGCACAGGTAGATGTACTTCTTACGCGCCACCAGGCCTTCCACGATCTCCTTGATCTGCGGATGCATCAGAGGCTCGCCGCCCGGGATGGACACCATCGGAGCGCCGCACTCCTCGACCGCCTGGAAACACTGCTCGGGCGTCAGGTTCATCTTCAAGACGTGGGCAGGATACTGAATCTTGCCGCATCCCGCGCAGGCCAGGTTGCAGCGGAACAGCGGCTCCAGCATCAGCACGAGTGGGTACTGACGTCGTCCGGCGAACTTCTGCTTCAGGACATACGTCGCCACAGTCCACATCTGGGATACGGGTACAGGCATGCGTGTTCCCTTGATTATCTCATGGACACGGGACGAATAGGACCGGGGAACTCGGTGGGGTCCTTAACAGCCTTGGGGGAGACGCACCGCTCCTTGAGAAGCTGTGAAAAAACAGGTTCGCAGGCCAAAGGCCTACTCCACAAGGACTGCAAGTGCTTCTGCATCAATGTGGAGTAGGCCTTTGGCCTGCTCCCTTTCATTTGCAAACCGAATTCTTCACAGCTTCTGACAGTTGCGGCTCAGTAAAGCTCGCGGATTCAACAGCACCGTTACCGAGCCGCAACTGTCAAGGAGCGGTTGCCGTGGTAAATCCCCAAAACTGTTAAGCACTCCCAACTCGGTGGGGGGTGCGACGTGAACGTGGCGGCAATCGCCGGCCGGCGCGAAAGTCGATGCGTCCCGCGCGTAGTCGCGCACTTACGGCTGCGGGGAAACTTGGGCGACATGTCGCGTTCGTCTCGTCATCGCAAAAACGCGCCTGCCGCCGCGGGTCCCGGCTGCGGCAACACAATTGAATCCGTTCCCACGGAAGTTCGTCATAGCGCCGAGGCGCGTCAAGCCGGGTGGGAATAGGATACGGATGATTCGACGGCTGGCGATGCGTCACCGCCAAGCCATCCCACGAAGCCTCGAACGCTCCGCTGGCCTGCTCCGCCAGCCCCTCCATGTTCTCTTATAAGCCTGCTTCAGCGCTCAGCCAGCAGGCGTTGAATCGCCGCGCGCAATTCGGCCCGGGAATGCTGGCCGTTATAGCTCTCTCTCAGTATGCCCTTACGGTCGAGCAACCGGACCGAGGGCCGCATTCTGACTACGAACAGGCGATCGAGAAACTTGTCCGCGTCGAGCAGCGTGCGCGTTCCGTACTTCCCATGGGCGAAAACTCCCGCCGCAATCTCCTTCGGGTCGGTCGTCACCGGAAGAATCACGACGTCCTTGCCTTCGAACTCTTTCCGCAGTGGCTCGAGATCCGCAAGCTCCGCGACCGCGCGCTTGCAAAAGCTGGTCCAGAATACCAACGCCGCCACCCGGTTCCGGAAATCCGATAGCTTCACATGACCGCCATCCTGATCTTCGAAAGCCAAGTCGAGAAGCCAGAGCGAACCGGGCCACCATGCCCGAGGGGCAAAGTTAATCTCGGACACTTCGTGATCGCAGGTTGCTTCCGGCTCGCCGATATGCTCGACCTGCCGCGTGCCCGGCGGCGGCGAAAAGTGAAACGCGCTCTGGTCGAGTGGCGCATTCAGAACTAACGAAGTCCACTGCAGCCGGGAGGAGCCTGCCTGCGCGTCATCGGAGGTCGTCTCTTGCCGGATTACCCCCAGCTTCTTATCGATCCAATATTCCCTCGTCATCCCGAGCCCGGGCCCGCTCGCGCGAACAACCACGCACGCAATCTTTTCCTTCCCAATCGACAGCCACTCCTCCCGCTCGAGCCGTGCGTCCCGCGGGAAACTCGACGCCTCGCCATAGCGCTGGACCAAGGTTCGCAGCAAGAGGTCCGCAACTTTTTCGCGCTTCCGGTACGCGCCGCCCGAACTCGCCGCGGTACGGCCGAGAAACTCCGAGCCGAAGGCCACGCCCATCGAGTACGCGGCGCTCGAATAGAGCTTCTTCCCGGGTATGTAAGTCCATTCCGCGTTGCCATCGCGCCCGATTAAATATCGCGCGTGCAGCGGTTCCCGCACCGGCCTATAGTCTAGGGTGTGCGCCTCCTCCGAATCCACGTCCGCGCGCATCTTCCCGGCGCGATCGAAGCGAATGGAGAACTGCGCGTTGACCCGCAGTTGCGGTTCAGAGAACTCCCACTTCGCAGTGCCTTGCAAGGTTCGGGCAGAACGGTAGTTTGCCGCGACTTCACCCAGCCGCGCGGCCGCGTCTTCGTAGTCGAAATCGTTGCGCGGATCCTCCAAAGGCCAACGATAGGTCAGCCCTTCAATTCTGCCCAGCGGATACCCATACCCCAGGCCGCCCCACGGTCCCGCGCAACCCATGAACCGCTCCGGACCCGCGGTATAATGCCCATCGAATAGACGTGCCGCGTTTGGCGCAGGCGCTATGGTTTCCGCGAAAAAGGTAGGCTTCGGTTCATCCGGCCGGCTGCCCACCGGATAACCGCTGCGAACCTCCACCCGCAAAGCGGGGTCGGCGACCGACACTTCGATCGCCCTGAATGCGCCCGCGCCACCTGCGTTCGACGACTTGTACCGGATGACGTACTGCGATTCCAGGTCTGTGGCGATCTTGGCCAGACAGCCGGCAAACGTCTTCTCGTTCTTGGAGTCAGACACCAGATAACCTCCGCCGGTCTCTCGCGCCAGCCGGTCGTAAGGACTCTCACGGACCCCTGACGCGATTCCTTCCGCCGCGCTGAAGAAATAGCCTCTGGGCGAGTACCGTATCGCCAGCCGTTCCACCACGTACACCACGAAATTCGCTTGTTGCAAAGCCCACAGCGCATCGGGAAATTTGATGCGGCTTCCGGTATCCTGTACGCCTGGAACCAGGACGAGCACTCTTCGCTCGGGAAGCACGGGAAGTCCGTTCGCCAGCTTGTAGAGCGCATCCCAAAGGCGAGTGCCGTGCCAGACGCTGACAGTCTCTCTGGGTCCGACTCGTTCCTCGCTAACGCTGCCAGGACGGAGGGAATGCACGGCCTGCGCGAGTTCCGGAACGCGATCGGTAACCCCCGCAAGCACATGGACCTCCGTATCGACCACGCCGACGAAGCCCCGGTTTTCCCCTTGGATCACCCAGGGCAGGAACGCGGCCAATACCTCCTTCTCGGCTTGGTTAACGGCCATCGGGCTGGCATCGAGAAGCAGCCCCAGCGTCATCGGCGACCGAGCCTCTTTTTCAAAACCCTCGATCTTCTGCGCGACGCCGTCCTCCAATATCCGGAAATCCGTCTCCGCGAGATTGGCAACGGGAAGGCCGTGGCGATTGTGTACGGTCAACACCAGCCGGACCATATTTCCTTCCGGCGGATTCGCCGGCAACTGAGCTAAGCCGGCAATCGAAAGAACCACCAACCGGCCAAACATCAGTGCACGTGACATCGACATAACGGCAATGCCCTCCCGAACCACAATTGTACGACTCTTGCGTGCGGTTCACGGGTACATGTCAATATCACGCTGGCGCGCCTTTGTTTGTGAAGCGGGGCATTGCCTCCGCTTTCGGAAGCGGGCCGGGGCGTCCCGCGCGGTCCAGGGGACCGCCCCACTCAGTCTTTTATTTCGGGTAATAGCGCGGAACCTCGTGGGTGGTGATTTCGAAAGCCGAACGCCGGAACGGTTCGCCCGGCATGGGGTCCCAGTTGCGCCACGTGGCGGGATCCGTGTCCGCGATACGCGAAGGCCGGCCTTCACCGTTCCGGTTCACCGAGGTTATTTGGTACTGGAAGATGGGACCCGGGTTGCCTTCGTGCCCTTCTCCCGGAATGTTGTTACAGGGCCGGATTCCGCTCCGCCGGTCCTGGAAGGTCCGGTCGAGTCCGTGGTAGATGAGCTTGAACGGCTCCCGGGCGTTGGCGCGCATGTAGAGACGGTATTCGGTAACACCCAGAATCTCGCCCCACGAGAGTCCGGCAGCCCCGGCGGAGAGTTCCACCTTCAGGCCATCCGGCGGCGGAGGCGCCTGATCGGTCACATACAGCGGATACTCTGGGCCAGGTTGGCTCCGGTGTTCGTGGTTGGAAGCGGTCGCGCGGACATGCACCTTGGTTCCATTCGTCAATCCGCGGATCTCGAACTCCGGCCGGCTGGAATCGCCCGCCGGGGTCCACGTCAACCCGTTGTCGCGGCTCGACTCCAGCGAGTACGCGGTTGCGCCGCCGGCTGCCTGCACCACGACCCGCGCACCGCCCGCGAAACTCTCGGTTCTCTCAATCTCCGGCGGCATGGGCACGGGCAGGCGATCGGTGATCTCCCACTGGTGAAGTCCCGCTTTCAATTCGACAATCATCGCCGTACCATCGCGGTGCGCCGCCTGTGCCACGCCGTCGATATAGAATCGGGAACCGGCATTGGCAGTCGCGGATTCGACCCGCAGCGAACTCGCCGACGGAGCGAAATAACGGCCCGAAACGGCACCGTCTGGAGTCAGCGTGGCTGACACCCCGACATCGGAATTGCCGGGTAGTAAGGCCAATCCCGGTCCGGCGAGCTTGGTGCCATGAAACAGCGCCACCTCGTAGTTCTGTCCGCGGCGGCGCATCAGCCCGGCGGTTCCCTCGAAGCTAATGCCACCCTCCTGATAGTGGATTCCGTCGGGATCGCGGAACACCAGGTCGTCGATACCGGGAGCCTCGACCTTGCAGCCGTAGGGCGTCGCGGTCACTTTCAGGTCTTTGCGGGCCGAGACCACCGCCATGGAGTCTCCCAGACCGTCGAACCATTTGCCCACCGTCGTGCGGGTCTGCACTTCACTGAACTGCGTCTCCACCATCCTGCGCTCGGCGCCGCGAACGATGGTGATGGACGGGAACGCGTCTCCCTTGCGCACGAACCACGACAGGCGATGTCCTACAAACTGATTGGCCACGTCATCGTAAAGCACGAAGTAATCGTGTCCGGCCAGCAGCACGCTGCGGCTCACGTACTCGAGCGAGGAGTAGGCGTCCGGCCCGGTGCGCGGCACCAGTTCGGCGAACTGCGCCGAGTCCAGGTCGTACATCGGCCGCGACAGCACGTTCTGGCCGATGGAACGGAACGCGCCGTTCTTCCACACTCCGAAGTTGGTGCCGAAGTCCGTGTCTTGCGCAAACCGGTCGCCCTCATCCTCCTTGGCGTTGAAGCTATATCCCTTCCCACCGGCGAAGAAGTAGAGGACGCCGCTGCCTCCTTCTCCCGGCACGCCCCACCGGTAGTTGGGACCTTCGTCGATTTGTCCGAGATGCACGGAGATCTCGTCGGGCGTGTCGACGGCGGCGCGCAGAATGATACCGGACCCGGTGTACTTGGCGCTGCGCAGGTGCGGATTGGTGCCGCGATTGTCCGCGACCCGGTACTTGACCTCCCAGGGATCTTCCCGGCCCGGCATCACCTCCATGTCCTGGTCCGTAGGATGAGCCTCAAACATCAGATGCTCGGCCGTAAGCGGTGCATAGTGCTGCAGGCTTTGCCCCAGGTACCACATCGAACTCGGCGTCATGCGGCGCGCGGAGTGCGCTCCCTGAGGCGGAAACACGCGCCGGGGAGCCATTCCGTGCTTCACCAGGCCCCACTGGTGGTGGTCAAACTGCAAATCCTCCATAGCGAGAGCTTCTATCGTCTCCCCCGCGAATGGCGCGGACAGCGCATCGACCAGCCAGTTTCCTATCTGCACCACCTGCGGGCTCACAAACCGCTCCACGCCGTCGTAATTCTTGAGCGCAAAACCGCCGTTGAGGGAATCGCGAAGGAAACCCCACACGTACGTCCCGAGGTTCTCCGTCCAGCGTCCTCCGGAGGAGTCCCAGGCAGCGACGGCAGGCCGTGTATGATACCGCGTGTTGAGTTCGACGAACTTCTCATATTCGTCCGCCCAGGTGGAAGCCATCGGATGATCCGGAAAGAGGAAAGCGATCCCGGCAGGGGTCGACTTCACCATGGATAGAAAATTGGGATGCCCGCTCAACATGGGGATCATCGGCATATAGTCCTCTCCGGCGTGCACATAGGTCTGCAGGAGATAAGCGGCGGTGATCCGTTTTCGCTGTTGCGCGCTCATTTCCGGGTAGCAGCGAACGTAGCCCTCAATCCACGAGCCGATAATCTGGGCGCTGGACGTGGGACCGTAGCCGTTGTTCTGCCTCGTCCCCGAAAGAACCAGTTCGTTGGTGAGGGAAGAAGAGAGCACCATTCGCTCCAATCCGGCAACGCCGCCGCCGTTCCTCTTTCCTTCGGTGAAAATGTTCTTCGGATGCCGGGCATGGTCCGGATAGGAGAGTACCCAGTCCTTGAATACGTTCAGGTCCAGGGTGCCATAGCGGTTCTGCAGGAACAGCAGGTGCGAGGTGGCTGCCAGGCCGACCCTGTATTGGGCGCCATCCGGCCCAGTCACGCCGGCCGCCGCCGCCTCTCTCTGCTTCATGGCCTCGATGTCCCTGGCGTGATCGTAAAACGTCAGGCACGTGGAACGGCGTCCTTTTGCCAGCGGGTACTTCCAGAGAAGCTTGCCGTCGCGGTAGTAGTAGCGGACCTGCAGTTTGGGCGAACTGTGCCAGATGGCGTAATCGTGATCCTGCCAGGCCCCTACGCGGTCGATGAACACCCCAATCGCGTCTCCCGACGTCTGGCTCCAGAAGTTGGCGAACGTGCTCACGCGAAAGGCGGGCCACGGTTGGAACAACCCCAGATAGAACGGCAACTCGCCATCGGCGCCGATTCCGGGCTGCACACCGAGATGCGTATTCGCCTGGCGCTCGTCGATCCGTTCCCACGGATACTCGTCATAGGGGCGCGGAGCGGCCATGCGGTTGGGGAAAGGATACGGATGGTTCGACGACTGGCGGTGCGTCACCGCAAAGCCGTCCCAGGAAGTATCGAACGCGCCGCCGGCCTTCTCCGGCAAACCCTCCATGTTCTCTTCCAGGCGCACGAAATCCAGTCCGGCCACGCATCGCACCGTCGCCACATAACTGGCGCGCTTCTCGGTCGTGTACGTAAGCTTGTAGGAAATGAACAGCGGCCCCGCATCCACGCGGCTCGTTCCAATCGCGACAATGCGATCGTCTGCGAGGGCGATCTTCGAGGATCCGATCCATTTCCCCCCGCGCGAATACTGCAGGATTGGGCCGGGAGCATCGCCGGAGACCGTCTGGGTCGCCGGGATACGCACCTTGACCACGCCGGAGTCGAGGACGATCGTGCTTCCGTCGCGGGTTTCGACAACACCTGCAGAGGGAGGTCCCGCCGCGCCGGGTGACAGAATGAATTCGCGGCGCGCCGCGGTGGGCAGGTCCGAAAGGAAGTTCAGGGTTGCCGAGCGCACTCCCTGCGCGTCGCGGACCACCTCGGAGAACTGCAGCGGTACCCGCTCACCGCTACCGGCCCGTGTGAGAACCAGGCTCTCCAGCGCGGCCTTCTCGTCGAACCGGATCGGGTAACTCAGCAGAGTCGTAGGCCACCAGTAGAAAGGATGATGAAGCGGCTCCTCCAGAACGAAACGCAATTCGTGCGTCTGGTTCCAGA
>Ga0302320_10031581_pt1 | contig 10040 bp, 5 predicted proteins | sample Bog_T0_3_FD_202130 | JGI IMG/M metagenome (GOLD analysis project Ga0302320, IMG submission 202130) | Peat permafrost microbial communities from Stordalen Mire near Abisko, Sweden - Bog_T0_3 | ecosystem: Environmental > Terrestrial > Soil > Wetlands > Peat | place: Sweden: Abisko, Stordalen Mire...
CCTGTGCCAAGGTGTTGAGATCGAGGATGGTCCCGCCGACCGACGCGGTCTGGCTGCCGTAATAGGTGTTACCCGGTGGGACGAAGGTGTTCTGCGCGCTTTTGAAGGTGGTTCCGCCCTCTTCCAGCGTGACGTGGAAGCGGCGGAGCTCGAGCCGGAATCCTCCACGAAAGGCGTCCGTCGAGTCGGACATCCGGCTGAGGAACGGATATTGATTCGAGCTGGACACGAAAGTCGTGACGCCCGATCCCTGACCGGCATCGTGATCCCAGGCCAGGTACGGGATGAACCAGGTTCCAGGCTTGATCTCGAGCAGAACGTTGGCGATCCTCCGGTGCAGGTCGAACGACTGCTCGTCGAGCATCGTGCCGTTGGTGATGTACGGGTCGGCAAAAGACGGGACGTTGTCGAAAAGCTCGAGATTCCGGTAATCGGTGATGAGCTGGTAGGCGTTCTCTTTGAACACGTTGACGTGGACCGTCGAATAGGGATCGTGGCCCCAATCGTAACCGCGGACTTCGATCCGGTCGAACAGACGGTGCTTGGGGTCGCGGATGACGAACTCGGAGCCGAGCAGCGTGAGGCCCGGATTCAGGTTCACGATGCTGCGGTAGGTATTGACACTACCCGCGACATCGGTGCGCCAGCGGTAGCCGACGTCGACAAAGCCCGACAACCAGGTTTCGCCAGTCGGCACGGGTGAGGCAGCGGGAGCGGCGGCGGTCTCGGTCTTGGCTTCTGTCGGCGGGGCGGCGTCAGCGGCCGGCTTGGAGTCGGCAGCGGCAGCGGGAGACTGAGCCGGCGGGGGCGTCGCTCCTGGCGTTTGGGCCGGCGTTTGCGCCAGCAGGGGCAGCAGCATCAGGAATGAGATGAGCAGCTTCATCGCAGCAGGTTCCTGTCGGCGTAGCTTCCGTGTACTTTCTGGTGGCATATGGTGCAGTTCTGGAAGCGGGACTGTAGAAGATTGTGGAAGGCCGGCGGCACGACGCCCCCTGCGGAATTCGTCAATTTCGATCCCGGGAGGTCGGCATGGCATTCGAGGCAGGTTCGCGACACCTGGGCACGATTCAGCATGCGGGGATTGGTCGAGCCATGGGGTTCGTGGCAACTGCCACAGCCTTCAAAACGCACCGGAGCATGCTCGAAAGTGAAAGGTCCGCGCTTATCGCCGTGGCAGCGGAAGCAGTTGGGTTCATTGGCTCCGAACGCCGTGCCCATGGCAGGCCGCACGCTGCCGTGCGGATTATGGCAATCGATGCAGCTCATGGCGCCTTCGGGGACACGATGATGAAGCGGTTTCTGGAACTGCGCCCAGACGTTCTGATGGCAGCCGGCGCACTGGGCGTTAATCTGCGCCGGTTTGCGGACCACCAGACCATTAGGGCCGTTCGCGTGAATCTTGTGGCAGGTGACACAGGAAACCGAACTGTTCGCGTGGCTGTTCTGCAGCCGGCCGACGTGGGTCGGCTGGTTGAGGTGGCAGGAGAGGCAGATCTTGTCGGCAGCCGCGGCAGCGAGTTTGGCGGGCTGGCGAATCAACGACGCATCGCCGGATGCTGCGTGGAGCGAGGCCATGCCGTGGCAGGACTCGCAGCCGTGACCCTTGAAGCCGCGCTTGGGAGTGATTTCGACGATGTGGTGGGGGCTCTTGGCCCAGGAATTGAAGATGTCTTCGTGACACGCCTGGCAGGTATCGGACCCGGCGTAAGCGGGCTTTTCGGGGGCTGGGGGAGTGGCAGGCGCCGCGCCAGGGGCGGCTGCGGCAGGGGCGGCTGGGGCGGTCGCGGCAGGCGGTGCGGGAGCCGCAGATTTCTCCTGGCGCGCCGCCGCTCCCATGAAGGAGACGGCGGCGGACAGGAGCAACACGATCAGGAGGAGCGATTTGTAATGGGTCCGGCTCATGGTCTCGGTTAGTTTACGAATCGGCCGGCTCTAAAGGGGCAGGCCAGAGACCTGCCCCACGAGGTTAGTATTGGGCATGCACCGCGCTGACGGAGTAGTCGAGGCTTGAGTAGTCAATGGTCGAGCCGTGGCAGGCTACACAAGATTCGCCGAGTGAAGTGGTGTTGGCCAGCGCATGGGAAGCCGTCGATATGGTGGCATGGCAACCGGTACAAGCGGCGGTGATGGCCGGATCCGGATTGATGGGTCCCTGCGGATCCACTACCGCGTTCTTGCCTAGCGGCAGGGTGGTTTCCGTACCGACCGTCGCGGTCGTAATGGCCGCGGGGCCAATGTGGCACATTTCGCAGTTGGCGGTATCGTGCACCGCCGAGGCCGGAGTCATCGCGGGATAGCGGACGCCGGTGTTGGGAATCGACGCCGGGACTGTAGCGTAGGCGTTGGCAAAATCGCTGATCGATCCGCCGTGGCCAACCACCGTGTAGCTCCGCCCCATGGTTGGGAGGTTCACGCCGGTGTGGATGCGATGCACCATCAGGTCGAAACCGATTCCCTGGGCAGGCAGAGTCTGCTGCGCCACAACCGTGGCGGTTGGCCGAGTGGTGAAGTCGGTGTTCGACGGATTGTGGCAGATCACGCAATATTCGACCTGGTTGCGGAGACCGCCGTGGAGCGAAAGCTCGACGTGGCAGCGATTGCAATTCGCCTCGGCTACCACGGCTCGGCGGTTCACTACCGGGCTGCCGTCCACTGAGAAGTAGACCACTTTGTTGGTGGCGCCGTAGGTCACGCTTTGCGTGCCGACGTACGCCCCGATCGTGTCGGAGCGCCGAGCTTCGACGCCGATTGCGTAGGTTCCGGTCGCCTTGGCCGGTACCACGTTAGTGAACGTGTAGCTGCAGTTACCCTTGGTGTCGCAGGCCGTTGCCGGAACGCTCTCGGTAACGTAGCCGGGCGTGCTGGCCGAGGCGGTACCGAAACTGGTGTAGCCGTAATCGGTAGTCGGACCCGCCATGGTGAGGCTGACCGTACCGCCCGTGGGGATGCCGATGCCAACGCCATTCTTGTCCGTCATGGTGAACTTGATGGTAGGCGCCTGGCCGGCTTTGTTGTTAGTTACGGCCCCGAGATTCACGATCCAACCGGTGAGTTGGGTAGAATCGGTCGGGATGGTGTGCGCGCCGACAATCGAGGCGTCGAATTCGAGCTCGCCTTGCGGAATGTGGCAATTGGCGCACATGGAGTCGTCCGGTTGCGAACCGCCGGCGTGGTTGAGGCCAGTGGTAAAGTTGACGTTATCGTGGCAGGAGCCGCAGGCGACAGCCGTGGGATTCGTCTTGTACAGGTTTGCCTGGGTCGCGGTCTTGGGATCGTGGCAGGTGGTACAGCGGCGCACGTCCGCTGGATAAACCACCGTCGACCAATCGCTGGTAGCGCTGAAGGCGTAGGGCTTACCGGCCTGTACGTTAGAAAGCGACGATCCCATATGGATCTTGTGGATAAAGACTTTGAAATCGGCCGAATTGCCCGAGGCTGAGTCGACCAACGCCGGCGTATGGCACATGATGCAAAGATCGGTGCCGCGGCGCTGACCGCCATGGAACGAAAGCTGGTCGTGGCAGGCGTCACACGCCTGGGTCGAAACCACGTTGCGGACCTTGGTCACTTTGCTGCCGTTGGGAACAAACGAGTAGGTCTTGCTGGCATATTCGATCGGCAGACCGTCTGCCGACAGGTCGCGTTGGCCAAAAACGCCGAGCGTGGTAGTCGCGGTCTGATCGAAGGTCGCCGGCGCCTTGGCTCCGAATACGTACTGGTACTGGCCGTTGCCTAAAGCGGTCAGCTTGCCGGTGGTCGTGGTACTGGCGTTCTCGTCAGACGGCACTGCGGTGGTCCCCGACGTCCTGGTCACGTAGCCGACATACTGCTCCGCGTTCGCCGGGATGTAATCCATCATGAAGTACAGGGTGACCACGCCGGGCGTTGTCAGGCCGGCATAATCGAGACCCATTCCCGCCGTGTCGGTAATGGTAACCACTGCAGTCATGGTCCCAGTCGCCGCGATCGAGGCGGAGTTGATCGCGATGTTAAATCCCGGACTGGTAAATCCTACTACCGCATCGGGCGCGTAGTGAGCTTTTTCGTTCTTGTTGTAGATTTCTCTGTCGATGCGGCCGGCACCCGTCAGTGTCAAGGCAAACAACGTAACGATTGCCAGTCTTAACGTGATTGCCGCCGCTTTTGGTATGCGTCTGCTATGTTCGGAAGTCACCCTTTTGCTCCCACTCTAGTCTCGTCCCGACGATAGCCGGACTACGAGACTCCGTAAGTCTAACGTTAGGCCCTCTCCAATCCGCCTGTCCAATACTTCATTGCTTAGATTTGATACCTCAAAAGTATCGCCGTAAAACCATGTCACAGTAAGCCTTACGGATTTTACTGGCGCTTGTTGGCGGGATTCGTTTAACTGGTAGCTTATGACACCTTCGTCCGGCGTCGAAAACAGCGCACTGAACGTTTTTTTTGCCCCAAAATCCGTCGCGGTGATCGGGGCGACCGAGAAAGCCGGCAGCGTTGGCCGGAATATTCTCTGGAACCTGATCAGCAGTCCCTTCAGCGGGGTCGTGTATCCCGTCAACGCGAAGCGCGAGAGCGTTCTCGGGATCAAGGCCTATCCGTCTGTCGGCGCCATTCCCGGACCGGTGGACCTGGCAGTGATTATCACGCCAGCCAATACGGTTGCAGGACTGGTCCGCGAGTGCGGTGCGCACGGCGTTAAGGGCGTGGTGGTCATCTCGGCGGGATTCCGCGAGACCGGACCCGCCGGCGCCGAACTGGAACGCCAGGTGGTTGTCGAAGCGCGCCGTGCGGGTATTCGCCTGATCGGTCCCAACTGCCTCGGCGTCATGTGTCCTATCACCGGGCTGAATGCGACTTTCGCCCAGACTATGGCCAAGCCGGGTAACGTCGGATTCCTCAGCCAGAGCGGCGCGCTCTGCACGGCGGTGCTCGACTGGAGCCTGCGCGAGCAGGTCGGCTTCAGCGCCTTCATGTCAACGGGTGCCATGGCCGACGTCAACTGGGGCGATCTGATCGATCATCTGGGCAGCGACCCCAACACGCGCAGCATCGTGATCTACATGGAGTCCGTGGTGGATGCCCGGAGCTTCCTGTCGGCAGCCCGGGAGGTCGCGCTGCAGAAGCCCATCATCGTGATCAAGGCGGGACGGACGGCCCAGGCGGCGAAAGCGGCAGCGTCCCATACCGGGTCTCTCGCCGGTAGCGACGATGTGCTGGATGCCGCATTCCGGCGCTGCGGAGTGTTGAGAGTTGACACAATTGGCGAGATTTTCGACATGGTTGAGGTATTGGGACGGCAGCCGCGGCCCAAGGGACCGAAGCTGTTGATCCTTACTAATGCCGGAGGTCCTGGAGTATTGGCTACCGATGCGCTCCTCACCGGAGGCGGCGCACTGGCCGACCTGAGCGAAGAAACCATGCAGGCGCTGAACGGAGTCTTGCCGCCGCACTGGAGCCACGGGAACCCGGTGGACGTCATTGGCGACGCCGATGCGGAGCGCTACGCCAAGAGTCTGGAGATCGCCGCTAAAGAAAAGGATGCGGATGGCCTGCTCGTTATCATGACGCCGCAAGGTATGACCGACCCGGTCAAGATCGCGGAAGGCTTGAAGAACTACTCCTCCATGCCCGGCAAACCGATTCTGGCGAGCTGGATGGGCGGTTTCGAAGCTGCGCCCGGCGAAGCCATCCTCAACGCGGCCGGAATTCCCACCTTTCCCTTCCCCGACGCGGCGGTACGGGCCTTCCTACTGATGGCCAAGTACAACTACAACCTGAAGAGCCTGTATGAGACTCCGGCACTGGTGGAAGACCGGACGGCTCCGAACGCCCAGCCGGAGATTTCCGCCGAATTGCAGCGGATTCGCGAACAGGGCCGCAGTACCTTGACCGAATTCGAATCGAAAGGAGTTTTCAAAGCTTACGGCATTCCGGTGGTCGAGACCCTGATCGCGACCAGCTCCGCGGAAGCTATCGCCCACGCCCAGGCCCTGGGCTATCCGGTGGTGCTGAAGCTGCATTCGGAAACCATCACGCATAAGACCGACGTGGGCGGCGTGCAGCTGAATCTCGGGGACGGGACGGCAGTTGAGCGGGCCTACGAGGCCATCCGGGCATCAGTTACCGCGAAGGCCGGAGCGGAGCATTTTGAAGGTGTGACGGTGCAGAAGATGGTGCGGTCGAGCGGCGCGTACGAGCTCATTCTGGGCAGTAGTATCGATTCGCAGTTCGGCCCGGTGCTCCTGTTTGGCGCAGGCGGACTGCTAGTCGAGGTGTTTCACGACCGTTCGCTCGCCATCCCTCCGCTCAACACCACGCTGGCGCGGCGCATGATGGAGCAGACTCAGATCTATAAAGCGTTGAAAGGCGTCCGCGGCCGCAAGCCGGTGGACCTGGCGCGCCTCGAACGGCTGCTGGTCCGCTTCAGCCAACTCGTGATGGAGCAGCCCTGGATCAAAGAAATCGATATCAATCCGCTGCTGGTGTCGTCCGATGAAATGGTGGCGCTGGACGCCCGCATCATATTACATGACAAGAATACGCCGGAGAGCGCGCTGCCGAAGTCGGCGATCCGGCCGTACCCATCGCATTACGCCAAGGAAATCGTGGCGGACGGCAAGCCCACGATCCGGATCCGGCCGATCCGTCCCGAAGATGAGCCGCAGATCGTCGAGTTCCACGGCACGCTCTCGGAGCGCAGCGTTTATATGCGCTACTTCGCGTGGATGAAACTGGGACTGCGCACGGCTCACGAGCGGCTAGCCCGCATGTGCTTCATCGACTACGACCGGCAGATCGCGCTGGTCGCGGAAACCAATAACGAGCGGACCGGCGACCGGCAGATCATCGGGGTGGGAAGGCTGGTGAAGGCGACGGGCGGTAAGGAAGCCGAAGTGGCGTTCCTCATCAGCGACGCCTTTCAAGGCCACGGCATCGGCCGGGAGATGATGGCGCTGCTGCTCGGATTCGCGCGCGATGAACAGCTCACGGCGCTGACGGCGACATTTATTAAAGAGAATCTGCCCATGCGGCGCCTGCTCGAACGCAACAAATTCCAGATCACGGACGATCTGCAGGAAGAATCGTCGACGGCGCGGCTGGAGCTGTGAGTCTGTTGAACTCAAGCGGACAGGATGACTTCGCAACGCTCTTCTCTTCGAGTTACAGCCGGACGATCTTCGGCGACTGAAACTCCTTCAGGGCGTTGCGCGAGTCCACAATAAGCTGAGCGCGCTCGACTAGTCTCGCGTAATCGAAGGACGAGTGGTCGGTGACGATGACCACACAATCGGCGTTAGCGGCTTCTTCCTCGCCAACCGCCTGGATGATCCTGCCCTCGAGGCGAATCGACGGAACGTACGGATCGGTATAGCTCACAATCGCGCCCTGCCGTTCGAGCAGCAACATCACATCGAGGGCTGGGGACTCGCGGACGTCGTCAATATCGCGTTTATAAGACATCCCGAAGACCAGAACCTTGGAATTCTTCAGCGGTTTCACATGAACGTTCAACGCATTCTGGATCTTCTGCACCACGAAATGCGGCATCTGCCCGTTGATGTAGCCGGCCAACTCGATGAAGCGCGCTTCAATCCCCGACTGCTTGGTCTTCCAGGAAAGATAGAAGGGATCGATCGGAATACAATGGCCTCCGAGACCAGGTCCCGGATAGAAGGGCATGAAACCGAAGGGCTTGGTGGCCGCCGCATCGATGATTTCCCAAACGTTGATGCCCATGCCATCGCACATGATCGCGATCTCGTTGACCAGACCGATGTTGATCATGCGGAAGGTGTTTTCAAGCAATTTCACCATCTCGGCGACGCGCGTCGAGCTGACCGGTACTACATACTCCAAGGCCTGGGAATAGAACAGCCGGCCCATCTCGGTGCAGGCTGCCGTAACTCCGCCGACGACTTTGGGGATGTTCCTGGTTTGAAACAGCGGGTTGCCCGGATCGACGCGTTCCGGCGAGAAGCACAGGAAGAAGTCCGTGCCCACTTTCAATCCAGACTTGCTCAGCATCGGCAAGACCAGCTCATCGGTGGTACCGGGATACGTGGTGGATTCGAGGATGACCAACAGCCCGGTGTGATGGTAGCGCTCGATCTCGCGACAAGCCGCATCGATATAGCTCATGTCCGGATCTTTGGTCTTGCGAAGCGGCGTGGGCACCGCGATGTTGACCGTATCGAGTTCCAGCAGCGCCGAGAAATCCGCCGTGGCTCTGAGCTTGCCCGATTTTACCAGCGGCGCGAGTTCTTCGGACTTTATGTCGCCAATGTAGGACACACCCGCATTGACCTGGGCAGTCTTTTCCGGGTTCGAGTCGATACCGGTTACGTCAAAACCGGCTTTCGCAAACTCGACCGCTAACGGAAGGCCGACATAGCCCAAACCAACCACACCGACGCGGGCGCGGCGGGACGCGATCTTCTCCGCGAGAATGGACGCGGTAGTGGTCAACTCTGCTGGCAGAACTGCGGTGCTCATACTGGGGCAATTATCTCATGCCGATAAATACCCTCCGCGATTATCTGAGCGGGTCCAGTGAGATATACGGGCATTTCAGGTCCATTCCACGTTATTACGAGACTACCCGCGGGCGTCATCACCGTGACCGGACTGATCGCAGCCCCAAGTGCTATGGCAGTTACCGCGGCCCCGGTCGAACCGGTACCGGAGCTCATAGTCTCTCCCGCGCCGCGTTCGAAGAAGCGAACGTCAATCGCATGCCTTCCAACCAGCCGAATGAAGGACACGTTACTGCGATTCGGGAATCTGGGATGACGCTCGGTTTCGGCCCCGACCGTCCGCCAGTCGAAATCGAAGTTCTCGACGACGTACGCGCATTGCGGATTGCCGACGTCGACGAGGGCCGCATCCCGCGGTCCGGCCGAGAGTTCCAGGGTGTCCCGCAGCGCCACAATGCGCGGGACGCCCATGTTCATTTCGAACTGAAACTCGCCGCCTGCACGACTCAACAACCGGAGGCGCTTGATCCCCGCTCCGGTGCGGATGCGAATTTCGCTCTCGGCGTGACCGCGCTCGATCAATAGCGCGGCGGCGCAGCGTGTGCCGTTACCCGATAGTTCGGGCTCGCTGCCATCGGAGTTGAACAGGCGGATGGCCGCATCGAAGCCGTCGCCCGGAGTAGGGTCGACCAGCATCCAGCCGTCCGCGCCGACCCCGGTGTAGCGATGGCAGATGGCCACTGCGATTTGGGGAAGCAGCGCCTCGTTGGCTGGAGCGTCCGCAGCAAGGGTCAGCAGGAAATCATTCTTGGCTCCGTGAGCCTTAACGAAGGGAATATTCATGGCGTCGATAGATTTCAACCGGTGCGGCATCCGCTACGCCGATCTCGGCGGCGAGGTCGTACCGGACACCTAGTATACTCGCGCGGCGGATAGTTTCGTCGACCGGGTCGCCGCGCTGCGCGACAGCCCAGTCCTCCCATAGAAAGAGGTCGGGGCGATTGACCGCGGCTTGCCACGCTGGGAAATCGTCCCAGGTGAGGGTACGCTTGAACGGAATGCCGGCCTCGCGAAAGATCGCGCTGACATCGCCGAACGTCGAGAAGAAAGTATCGGCAGGTTGCGCGTGCGCCTCCAGATAGGACGCGGCCGCGTGAGTCCACGCGCGGCGGGCGATGGAGTTCTGTTCGGACTCCTTCCAGGTGATCCAGTTCTCGCGATCGGCGTGGAACAACCAGAAGCCCGCGCCGGCCAGGATGACCGCGATCGGAAGAATGACTTTCCGCCTGGGCGCCAGCAGCCTGTGGCAGAAGTTAACGCAGGCCAAAGGCCTACTCCACAAGCGTCGTGGAGTAGGCGCCTTCGACTGCTTTCGTCCGCTCAAGAGACTTTCACCACAGGCAGCTACGGCACTGGCCCCAAACGCCAGCAGTGGCAGCATGGCGAGTGCGTACCGGGTGTTGTACCAACTGTGCGGCCAGAGCGGCGGGACGTGAATGGGCTGGGCGGAAGAGTGCATGCTCCAGATGAAGAAGACAGGCCACAGGGCTAGAAACGTAATGGGCCAGAAGGCGCGGCGACAGA
>Ga0302320_10031582_pt1 | contig 10040 bp, 7 predicted proteins | sample Bog_T0_3_FD_202130 | JGI IMG/M metagenome (GOLD analysis project Ga0302320, IMG submission 202130) | Peat permafrost microbial communities from Stordalen Mire near Abisko, Sweden - Bog_T0_3 | ecosystem: Environmental > Terrestrial > Soil > Wetlands > Peat | place: Sweden: Abisko, Stordalen Mire...
ACGTCAAGGGGGAATTGGGCAGCATCATCGGACCCCAGGGCATCGAGGGCAGGATGCAGCTGGATGCCCAGTTTACCGAGGGCGCGCTGCGCGAAGGGATCAATGAGCAATATCCGGTCATCCACATTGCCAGCCACTACCAGTTCACGCCCGGCAGCTCGAACGATTCGTTCCTGCTGCTGGGCGATGGCACCCGGATGTCGCTGTCCGACATCAAGGCAAAGCTCGATCTGCAGTACGTGGATCTGCTGACGCTCTCGGCCTGTCAGACCGCGTTCGGCGGTGGCGAGGATGCCAACGGGATGGAGGTGGAGGGACTGGGCGCCGTGGCGCAGCGGCAGGGCGCCAAAGCGGTGCTGGCCAGTCTCTGGCCCGTGGCGGACAAGAGCACGGCACTGCTGATGCAAAACCTGTATCGGCTCCATAAGGATCAGCACCTGAGCAAAGGCGCGGCGTTACAGCAGGCGCAGCTGCTGCTGCTGCACGGCGCTGCCGATGTCAGCAGCGCCAGTCCAGAGCGCGGTGCCCATGCGCTGGCGCCCCCCACGCAAAAGGCCGATACCTTTCACGCAGATCCGGCGGCGCCGTTTGCGCACCCGTACTTCTGGGCGCCCTTTATTCTCATTGGTAACTGGCGCTAGTGCTGTGCTGAGGGTCGCATGAGTCCACTGCCGTCGTTGAACCGTTACACGCGCTGGCAGGAGCGCTGGCGCGATCCGGTGCTGACCGCACTGCTTGCGCTGCTGATGATCGAGATCTTCATCGGCATGCCGCTGCTGCGCAGTGCCTATGTCGATGCGCGTGTATTCGCGCTCGTGTGGCTGTGCATGATCGTTGCCGCGGTGCTGGTCGCCGCACGTCACTGGATCGCGATCGCTGCCATCCTGCTCTCCTCGGTGGTGGCGCTGATTGCCAATATGGTGCGCTTCAGCGATCCGACACCCGAGACGGTATGCATCGGTTCGATCTCGGTCATGGTGTTCATGGCGACACTGATCTGGATTGTCAGCCATGCGGTGTTCGGACCCGGGCGGGTGACGATGCACCGGATTCGCGGCGCGATCGTGCTCTATCTGTGCATCGCGCTGCTCTTTGCTTCGCTGTACCAGGTGTTCGTCGCCCTCATCCCCAATGCGATTACCGGCGCCGCGGCCCACGGCAAGTACCTGCTGATCGGGCAGGAGCTGGTCTACTACAGCTTCACGACCCTCACCTCGACCGGTTATGGGGATCTGACCCCGGTGCACCCTCTGGTGCGCAGCCTCTCCAATCTCGAATCGGTTATCGGCCAGCTCTATCCGGCCACGCTCTTGGCCCGGATCGTGTCACTCGAACTGAACGCACGCCAGCGCGATAAGTAGCCGGGCAGGGGCTCCGCAGCGGGCTGCCCGGTGCTATGGACCCGGGCTCGCTACGGTCCCCATGCCGCGGCCCGCGCGAGTCGCGGACGGAACTGGATAAGCCTTTGCGGGTCCGATAAGCTCAGGCGCGAACGGGCGCGGGCCGCTTTGCGCACCGACCGAAAAAGGAATTTCCAGAGGACACTACAATGACAACGGACCGACGCGATTTCTTTTCCACCGTCCTCGCCCTGGGCGCCACCCCGGCGCTGCTGCAGCTGATGCCCGAGCTGGCGCACGCGGCCACTGCCGCGCCCGATGCCAGCATGGACCTCGATACCTACAAGTTCTGGACGCAAACAGTGCGCCGCCCGTCGGTGAGTTTCACGCAGACCGGCAAGATACCCTCAGCGCGCGGTACCGAGCCCTCGGTGATGCTGTATTACTCGGAGAAGACCGGATTCCTGCGCGCGCACGATGAGCAACTGCTCAGCCAGATGCAGGGGAGCGGCGATGTCACGGTCTCGGTGGCGATGGAAACGCTGCGGCCGGCGGCCGCGCACATCAAGATGATGCGAGATAACGGCAGCGGTTCCCTGCGCGTGGATCTGCGCCAGGCGCTGCCGATGCATCCGCTCTCCGATACCCTCAGCTGGTCCTCGATGGGAACAATCGCCGGGGCGGCCACCCCGGCCGGGATTGGCTACCAGAACCTGTCCTATGATCCCAAAGCAACCTGGGGTGCCTCCAAGCTGGTGCCGCTGGTCAACGGCGTGGGCTTCTGGGCCTGGAACATGAACGTCCAGCCCGGGCAGAGCAAGTTCGCGATGATGCTCGCGAAGATTGGCAATTTCCTGCCAGGCACCACAAGCAGCGCCAAGGGCGCTACGAGTGGCAAGGGCTCGGGCGGCCCGACGACCAGCACTCAGGCCGCTGCCAGCAGCGACTCGGGCACCAGCAGCGCACCCGCGAGTGCGGCCTCCACGACGCCGATCTCGGGTCCGGTCAAACAGATCCTCGGCTTCGTCGGCGTTGGCCTGCCCTCGATCGCCGGAACGGCATTGCACGTCGTGGATGCAATCTACGGCTTCATGCAAAGCCAGGGCGGCGGCAAGCCCGATACCGTGTTCGAATTCCAGGATCAGATGATGTTTGCCACACAGGATGCGCGCCAGAAATACGCCGACCCCGGCGTGCATCTGCTGCCGGGCGAGTACCTGATCGTGCCCAGCACCTCGGTGCGCGACCTGCTGGGCCAGAAATACAAGCTACTCGATTCGGCGCTGGTGCCCTCTGATACCACGGACGCGCAGAAGGAAGATGCGCTGCCGACGACGCTGCCGGATACTGCCTACGCGACGATTCGGGTCGCGGTGAGCCCGTCGAGCAGCGCCTGCACCTGAGGCAGCGCAAGGCAGCTGAGCAGATCACGCGCCCTCCGGGTCAGCAGACCCGGAGGGCATTCGCAAGTGCGCGGGCCGCTAGGCGAAGACGCCGTATTCAACCTGCAGGACTTCGCCATTGCCGGTGCTGACCAGCAGCGCATCGTTCCCTACGCGCACCCACTCATAACCGACCGGCGGCACTTCCAGTGCAAACAGCCAGTAGTCGGCCAGGATGTACTGCGAGCTCCAGTAGGCGCGCGGCAGGATTTCGCCATAGCCCCACTGGTGCGTACGCCAGCCCGGCGGGCGATGGTAAGGGCCGACATGGAAGCTGCGCGCGGCCTGGAAGTTGTGCTGGTAGACGGTCCGATCCACCGTGCTGGGACGGGTGTTCCAGCCGTGCGGCTCGGCGACGCGCTGGTAGCCGCTCGGGCCCGGGTGCGGCTCGCCCTGACGTGTGGCCATGTGCGGCGCCGGTCCCGGACCCCGTGGCTCCTCGGCCAGAGCAGTCCCCGTCAGCGCCAGGGCCGCCGCCAGACACAGCGTGCTCCTAAACTTATTCGACATCGTCGTTCTCCTATAAATGTCAAAAAGAATGATAGGCGCGGACCCCCGAAACACGCTATCCCGCAGTGCCGCGCGAACCGCTAGAGTAGTCCCATAGCAGGCAAGTTTTGCACAGGCATCGGCCGATCCCGGCCCTACGCTGCCAACACCTTAAGGAGTGGCTGTCGATGATCGTCGGTATTGATCTGGGGACCACCAACAGCGCGGTGGCGATCTGGCGCGAGGGGCGCGCGGAACTGATTCTCAACAGCCTGGGTGCGCGCCTGACGCCCTCGGCGGTCAGTGTCGATGAGGATGGCCAGCTGCTGGTCGGCCTGGCGGCGCGTGAGCGCCAGGTCACTCATCCGGAACGCACGGCCACCGCCTTTAAGCGCCTGATGGGTACCGAGCGCCGGCTGCAGCTGGCCCCGGGGCACGAGTTTCGGGCCGAGGAACTCTCAGCACTGGTGCTGCGCAGCCTGAAGGCCGATGCCGAGGCCTTCCTCGGCACCGAGGTGCGCGAGGCGGTGATCACAGTCCCGGCGTACTTCAATGACCGGCAGCGCAAGGCGACGCGACGCGCCGGCGAGCTCGCAGGCCTCAAGGTCGAGCGGCTGCTCAATGAGCCGACCGCAGCGGCGCTGGCCTTTGGCTTAAGCGAACTGTCGGGCGATGCACAGTTTCTGGTGTTTGACTTGGGCGGTGGCACCTTCGATGTCTCGATTGTGGAGATTTTCGAAGGGGTGATCGAAGTGCGCGCCAGCGCCGGGGATAATCAGCTCGGGGGCGAGGACTTCAATCAGCTCTTGATGGAGGATTTCTATCAGGCCTTTCGCAGCGACTTTGGCGCGCGCCTGAAGGACCAGCCGGCGCTGCGCGAGCGCGTGCGCGAACAGGCCGAACGTGCGCGGCGCGCCTTAAGCAGCGCCCCCAGTGCCACGATGCAGGTGATCTGGCAGGAGCGTGCCTTCGAGCACGTGATTGATGCCGAGCGCTTTGAGAAGCTGAGCGCGCCACTGCTGGCGCGCCTGCGTGAACCGGTGATGCGCGCACTGCGCGATGGCGGCATACAGACCGAGCGGCTCAAGGAGATCGTGCTGGTCGGCGGCGCAACGCGCATGCCGATCGTGCGGCGCGCGGTAGCGCGTATGTTCGGGCGCTTTCCGGGGGTGGGTGCCGACCCGGATGAAGCGGTGGCGATCGGCGCCGCGATCCAGGCGGGGCTCAAGGCGCGCGATGGGGCGCTGCGCGAGGTGGTACTCACCGATGTCTGCCCGTACACGCTCGGCGTCGAAATGGCCGAGCAGCGCGCCGATGGCAGTGTGCGCCAGGGACTGTTCGCCCCGATCATCGAGCGCAACACGATCGTACCGGCCAGTCGCAGCCGCCTGTTCTCGACCCTGCACCCCGGCCAGCAGCTGGTGCGCTTTGCGGTCTACCAGGGTGAGGCGCCGTGGGTGAAGGACAACATCCAGCTCGGTTCGATTGAAGTGCCGGTGCCACCCTCGAGCAGCGAGCGCGTGGCCGTGGAGGTGCGTTTTACCTACGATGTGAATGGGCTGCTCGAAGTGGACGTGACCGTGCCGCAGACGCAGGAAACGCGCCAGCTGGTGATCGTGAGCCAGGATGCGAGCTTCAGCCCGGAGGAAACCGAGCAGCGCCGGGCGCAGCTGGCCGCACTCAAGGTGCATCCGCGCGAAGCCGACGCCAATCGCGCCGTGCTGGCGCGCGCAGCGCGTTGCTTCGAGCAGCTGCTCGGGGATCGGCGCACGCAGGTGGCACAGCTGCTGACCAAGTTCGAAGCGGTGCTCGAGACCCAGGATCCGGTGCAGATCGACAGCCAGCGCCAGCAGTTCATCCAGTGGCTCGATGCGCTCGAGGGCGAGACGCTGCGGTGAGTGCCCCTGCCATCTGGGAGACGCTCGGTATTGAGCCGACACACGACGTGACGCTGATTCGCCGTGCCTACGCACGACTGCTCAAGCTCAACAGTCCGGAGGACAATGCGGCCGGCTTCGCCAGGCTCCGCGCCGCCTACGAGCAGGCGTTGCGTGAAGCCCAGCAGCGCGCCCATAGCGCGCGGCCGCCGCCACCGCGACTGGCGGCTGCCATTGATGCGCTGGATGTGGCGGCACTGGTCGAGGTGGCGCGATTGCAGGACCAGAGCGCATCGGCGCCCGACAGGCAAACCGCTGATGCAACACCGGCGCTGAGCGGGCAGCGCTCGGCCGCCGAGGCTGAACGTGCGGCGAGTTCGCGCCTGCCACCCCCACCGCACCTGCGTCCGCGGGCGCAGGCTCCGTTGGCCGAGCAGCCACCCGCCGAGCGCCCGGAGCAGCGGCAGCTTCCGCATTTGCGCCCGCCGGGCGATGAGCCTGAGGCCCAAGCGCCTCAAGCCGAAGACAGTGAGCTGCGCCAGGCGCCACGTCTGCGCCCGAACGCCGATCAACCCGAGGCCGGAGCGGCTCACGGCGAAGGCGGCGAGCAGCGCGCGCCGCCGCTGCACCTGCGGCCCAACGAACCTGTACCCGCCAGTACGGCCGAGCCCGCGCCAGCGCGCGGGGCACTGCGCGTCGTCGCGGCGCCGCAGGGCGAGCGTGGGGCGAGCGCCGAGACCGCGGAGCTGGCCGCGCGCTTCTCGGCCCTGCAACGGTTGGTGCTCAACGTCAAGCTGCCGCTGCCGGCGCAGCTCGCGGTGCTGCTGGGTGCGTGCCTGGACTCGCCAGCCCTTGAGAATGTGAGTGTCAGAATCCAGTTCGAGGGTGCGCTGGCGCGCTGGCTGTGGCAGATCCGAAGCCATCCGGAGGCGCCGCTTGAGCTGGTGATCGCACGGCTGCGCTGGCGCGAGGGCAGCCGCATCCGCGCCCAGCCCGATATTGCCCGGCTGCTCGCCTACGCTGAATTAGCCGGCCAGCTCGAGGTGCTCGCCCGGACCAATCCGCGCGCCTATCGTGTGCTGACCCGACCGCCACGGCCGCTCGCGCTGTGGTGGCAGATTGCCATCCATCGCGTCGATGCCCTGGTGCGTGAGGTGTGGGCGCGCTGCCTCAGTGCCGGGGATCTCGCCCCGGCCGCCCTCAACAGCAAGGCCATGGCCTGGTGGACGCGCTATTTCACACGCCCGCACCCGCGCCCCGAGCTCATACGGCTCGCGGGCATTCTGGCGTTATGCGGATTTGCTCTGGGCTTGCTGCAATTGGGTACCAGCAACGGCCGCACAATTGTGCAGCTCAGCGCCCCGATCCGTGGGCTGCTCTCGGGCCTGGTGTCGGGCCTTGCGATCCTCGGTCTGATCTATGCCCTGATCGATCGGCTGCCGTTTTATCTGAAGCAGAAACCGCGGCCGCGCACCCAGCGGCTGCGGTTTGGCTGGCTGCCCGCGGTGCTCGCGCTCGCGCTACTGGCTGCACTTCTGCCGGCATCAGCGTGGAGCGCACTGCCCGTGGGGCTGCTGGCGTTACCGGCCATCGTGTGGGCACTGTGGGCGGTTCAGGAATTGTATCCGCGCACGCTCATCGAAGTGCCCTTCAAGCGCCTGGCCTACTTTGTGTTTCAGAATGTACCGCTCGGCCTGTGGTGGCTGCTCAGTGCCAGACATCCACCCGATGGCCCCGATGCCGTGATGATCGTGGGCATGGGGGGCGCCGCACTGGCGATGACGATCGGGCAGCAATTGCTGTGGAGTGGTTACTGCCGGGCGCAGCGTGGACGGCTCGAGACGATCGTGCCGGCCGCCCTGATGCTCTGGTGTGCGTTGCTGGCGCTGGCTCTGGCCTATCTGCCTCCGGGCGCGATCTGGCGGCATCTGGCGCTCAGCGTCGTGACCCTGACGGTGTTGCTGCAGCGCACGCCGGCGATGCGCCTGTCGCTGAAGCAGGGCAAGAACCGATTTTACATTGCGCTCGCCGGCGCCTGGCTCGGTGCGGCGGTGCTGGGCAACCTGGCTCAGTACTCGCCACTGATCGTAGGAGGCTGGTTCTTTCTGGGCGCCGGGGCGGTGACCATGGCACAGTGCCTGTACCCGCGCCTGATTGCGCGCCGTCGAACCCCGGCCGCGACCTGAATCGGTCCGGGATTAAAGCATCGAGCAGACGGTGGCTGCAGTGCGCCAGCTCCGTGGCGTACGGGCTTGGGAACGTCGTTGAACTGGCCGGGTCTATGAGACAGTCATGAATGAACTGGTGATCGCCCCCAATAACAATGCATTGTTGATCGCTTCGCCGCGCTATACCCCGCGTGCGGTCGGCGCGCGCAGCGTGGCGATCTACGGCGGCATCGCCGCGCTGTGGATCGGCGTGCTGCTTGGCGCGTGGGCGTTCACCGGCGTGCTGGCGTGGTCCGCCGGCATCCTGTATGTGATTTATGACACGAGCCTGCTCTTCTACGTGATGCGCAAGACGCGCTCGCTGTATCGCGAGCGCCAGCTGCCGCCACCGGCGTCCGCCGTGCCGGCACGAGCACTGCCGAGCGTCGGCGTATTGATTGCAGCCCGCAATGAGGCCGCGGCGCTGCCCGCCACGCTGGATGCGCTGCTGGCGCAGCGCGAGGGCGCCGAGTGCATCCTGCTGCTCAACGATGGCTCGAGTGATGACACCGAAGCGCTGCTGAGTGAGCGCTATGGTGTCCCGGCAGCCTCCGTCTCGCACCGCGTCCGTACCTCCACGCGCTGGAGCACGCTCAAGGTGTTGAGCCTTGTGCACGGCGGCAAAGCGCGTGCACTGAATGCGGGCATTGAAGTGCTTGCCACGGACCTGGTGGTGACCGTGGATGCCGACACGATCCTGGAGCCCGAGGCCATCGGCGCGCTGCGCCGGGCGTTCGCGAATGACCCTAAGCTGGTGGCCGCCGGCGGGGTGCTCAAGCCGGTATGCCCGCCACGGGGGATGGGCCGTTTCTTTCAGTGGTTCCAGACCTATGAGTACGTGCGCGCTTTCATTTCGCGCATCGCCTGGATGCGTGCCGGTGCACTGCTGCTGGTTTCGGGTGCGCTGGCCGGCTTTCGCCGCGAGGCGCTGCTCCGGGTGGGCAGCTTTGATGTGAACTGCCTGGTCGAGGACTACGAGCTGATTCATCGCCTGCACCGCTACGCCTACGAGCATGGGCTTGCCTGGCACGTCGGGGTGCTGGGTGAAGTACGCGGCCGCACCGACGCACCGGCGACGCTGGTGAGTTTCCTGCGTCAGCGCCGGCGCTGGTTTGCCGGCTTTCTGCAGACCCAGTACTGGAACCGCGACATGACCGGCAACGCGCGCTACGGCGCCCTCGGTCGGCTGATGCTGCCGATCAAGGCGGTCGACACGATGCAACCGATCTACGGCCTGACTGCCTTCGTCCTGCTGCTGCGCTTCCTGTTCACGGGGCACTACACGATCCTGATTCCGGTGCTGGTGATCATCCTCAGCAAGATCCTGATCGACCTGTGGTTCCATCTCTGGTCAGTACGCCTGTACACGCACTGGATCGGAGAGCGCACCACGGCCGCACGCATGAGCCTCGCCGCGCTCGCGGCGCTGGCCGAGCCGTTCAGCTTCCAGCTGATGCGTCATGCCGGCGCCGCCTGGGGGTGGCTCAGCTTCATTGCCGGACGACACCGCTGGGAAACAAGCCCCGACGGCGCCTGAGCCGCCGGCCCTCAGGTGCTCGGCGCGGGGCTCGTGTTGGTTGGCGGATGGCGCATCGGCAGTGCGCTCTTGCAGCCACTGCTCAGCTGCGCGCCGTTCTTGTGCAGGCAGCGCATGACGCGACGACCGCTCTGATCCGCACACAGGCTCTTGATGTCCGCATCGCAGGCGGCCAGCATCGCAGCGTGCTGCGAATGACGCTGGGCACTGTCGGGTGCACCATCGGCTGGCGGTGCAGGCGGCGTCTGGGCTGCGGCCACGCCGCCGGCCAGTACCGCAATCAATCCAAGCACTCTAATGTTCATGGGTAGCTATCCTTCAGCAATGATTTGAGGCATGACACGCGTTGCGGCGCCATGGCGATCCCACCCGCCTCCGGGCGGCCGCACTGGGGCACCGGGACTGCCCGGTGTAGCCCCTATGGACTCCCCTGGCGGCGCCCGGGTTCCCGGCTTGATCGTTCTTATCAGCCCGGCGGCTCGATCAGCCGCCGCAGCCGCTCGAGCTCGCTGCGCAGCGCCGCGACCTCGGTCTCGAGGACTGCCAGTCGCTCGCTGCTGCGCGCGGCGGGCGCTCCGGCCGCCGGGTCCTTCTCAGCGGCGACTTCGGCAGGGACACTGATCGGTCCTGAGAGCAGATGGGCGTAGCGTGAATCGCGCCGCCCCGGCTCGCGCGGCAGCCGGATCACAATCGGCTCGGGCTCGCGCTGGGCCAGGGCTCCGAGGGCTGCTTCGACCTGCGAGACTTCCTGGAAATCAGCCATGCGCGCAGCGCGCGTGCGCAGTTCGCCCGGGGTTTGCGGGCCACGCAGCAGCAGCTCGCACACGATGGCGAGCTCCTGGGGGCTGAACTGCAGCGCGCTGTGATCGGTATTGCAGAAGCAGTGCTGGTACTTGGGCACGCGGCTGCCGAAGCCGGATTTTTCCAGCACGAAGTGGCGGCGCATCAGATGATCGAGCAGGCTCTGGACCTCAGCCTCGCTCAGATTGAGCATCGGGTCGCGGTTGCTCTTCTGATTGCAGGCATTGGTGAGCGCGTTGAGCGAGAGCGGATACTGATCAGGCGTGGTGATCTGCTTCTCGATCAGACAGCCGATAACCCGCGCATCGAGCGCGGCCAGTTCGATCTTCATGCGCCTCAGCGTCCGA
>Ga0302320_10031583_pt1 | contig 10040 bp, 8 predicted proteins | sample Bog_T0_3_FD_202130 | JGI IMG/M metagenome (GOLD analysis project Ga0302320, IMG submission 202130) | Peat permafrost microbial communities from Stordalen Mire near Abisko, Sweden - Bog_T0_3 | ecosystem: Environmental > Terrestrial > Soil > Wetlands > Peat | place: Sweden: Abisko, Stordalen Mire...
GTAGCCGACAAATTATATGAAGGATCGGTCGGTGCTACGCCGGTCGTGTGGTTGTAGAAGGCCCAGAATAACGGGGCATCGAACAGGCCGAAGCCCGCACGAAACACCGTTTTCGACGTAGCCGCGTAGGCCACCGAGAGACGCGGCTCGAAGTACGCGTTGCTGGATTGGCGGAGCGTGGAGTTCAACCCCTTGTCTCCTGGATAAATCACACCTGTCGGTGCCGTGGGGTAGCGCTGGCTTTGCTGCCCGGGCACGAAGCCCACGCCGCCATTCACTGCAGTAGGTGCCCAGTCAGGATCCCAGCGCACGCCGGCAGTCACAGTCAGCTTCTTGTTCACGCGATACTGATCCTCCGCATAAAGCCCGAACTGAATGCCAACCATCTGTGTGTACTGGGCCGCGCCTTGGAAAAAACTACTTGCCTCGCCGAGGAGGAAATCGGCATTCGCATATCCCGTGAACTGGCCGCTGAATTGGATGTTCGCCGCAGCGGGCCAAGTGGTCAGATTGTTGGAATACTGGTGGGCAAAGTTTCCGCCAAACTTGATTGTTTGGGACCCGAACGTCTTGATCGCATCATCAGAGATCCACCATGTAGTTCTGGGATTCTCGTTTGGTACCCCGCCGTGAACCCCGAAATTCCCATTGGCCGCTTGCAGATAGCATCCTGGAGCGTCGCTGACATTGATGATCTCTGAGAGGCAGAATGGCGTACCCGACTTGGTTAGGGCTTGGCTTCCGTCCCATACGTTCAGGTAGGTCCACGCGGCATTCACCGTATTTACCATGCTCAGTGTTGGTAGCCAAGTATTGCTAACCTCTTCGTTAAAGAACCATCCCCTTTGGCCAGTCACGCCGGCCAGGATGTTCCCCTTTATCTGCCCTCCCGGATCGTTGTACTCGGAGATGAAGCTCCGGAGGAAGAAGCGCATCTTGTCAGACATCGTGTAGTCCAGCCGCAGCAGACCCTCTTCCGTTGCATTTTCTACTTTCGGACCTACGAACGTCACGAGACCACTCGACGCAACTTGACCGAGGGGCAGAGTCTCCTGAGCCATCTTTACCGCCGCAGGACTGAACAGCGCCGGATTGATCTGATTCTTGACGCCATTTACGGTGGCAAACGGTGCGTTGAGCGTGATCGGCAGCGCGCTGAAATCGCCCTGCAACATGGCCGCCGTAGGCGTATAAGAGGTGTCGGTCTCCGACGCCTGACTCGCTCTCGTCCCCTGATAGTTGGCGAAGACGAAGAGCTTGTTTTTGATGATCGGAGCTCCGATGGAACCGCCGAACTGATTCTGTTTGAGCTGGTCAACCGCGCCGCTGAACCAGTTCGAGGCATTCAGATCGTTATTGCGGATAAACTCGAACAGGTTGCCGTGGATACTGTTGGTTCCGCTGTTGCTTTCAATATTGATTACGGCCGCCGGCGAATATCCAAATTGCGCGCTGTAGTTATCTGTGATCGCCTGGAATGCGTGGGTCGCATCCGGATTCGGAAACGGCTGCATCAACCCGTCGTACGTGTCCATGTTCGGGATGCCGTCCAGCATCGCGAACGTGCTTCCCTGCTGCAGGCCATTGCCCGAACCACCCACTTCGGTGAGGAATGTATTGCTGGTCGGCAATGTGCCCACGCCGCTCAGGTTCAGTACGTTTTGCACGCCAGGCGATAAGAAGACGAGGCTGGCAGGATCGCGTCCGTTCAAGGGCAGCTGCGTAATTTCCTTCTGGCCAATGACGTTACTGATCTCTGCGTTGGAGGTGTTGATCAGAACCTGTCCCTCATTCACTGTCACGGTCTGTGCAGCCGTCCCCACCTTCAACTCAATGTTTAAAGACGCTGCCTCACCCACCGCTAAGGTCCTCAACACGGTATAGGTCTCAAATCCTTGCTGGGCGACCGTGATGCTGTAACTTCCCGGTGGAAGCGGAGCGAGCGAGTACAGCCCCGAAGACGAACTGACCGCTGCCTGTTTCAGCATGGTGTCGGTGTTTTGGGCTGTTACGGTCGCTCCCGGCAAGACCGCCCCGGTGGTGTCGGAGACGATACCGCTGACACTCGCACTAGACCCTTGGCCGAATGATGATAAAGAGGACACGCAGATGAGGGTGATAAGCATGACGAACTGCAGCACATGGTGCAGCCCCCCGGTAGGCGATTGTTTCCGAGGGCATGGAAGATGCCTCGGCCCTTCGCGCAAAGTTTCGATATTCACTGAAAATCCTCCAAGAATTACTTGCATTGCTTGTCTACGGAGCTGCGACGAGTACTGGGCCGCACATCTGCAGGACTGTTATTCCGCAAAGCGCCACACAGGTCGCCCAAGTTCCTGGACGTTTACTGGGTGTGCACTCTGTTCTGAGATCCGTTGCCGCTCGGCCTGTTTTGACGTTCTTCGGTTACCTCTCACCTCAAAATTTGTTCTTACGTGGCGTGTCAAGCCGGTCCCAATGTCGCGTCGCATTCGGCTGCGTCGGTTATTCACGCACCTGCCCTCTGTCGCAGATTCTGTGGGTAGCTGTTCCTTACTCTTCCTCTCGTTCAGGAAGAACGGCACTTGCTCTGGGCAGCCCCACAGATGGTCATGTAAACGTTTCCATTGTCACGCCTGAATGCCATAAATTCAACGTTAGCAAAAGCGCTAACGTTGCAGTAAGTTATTCATAATAAATATGTTATGGATTGCAGCTCGGCCTAACGGTAGATACCTCGCCCAGTGACATCCATTCGTCCGGACTCGCGGGGTGAGAGTGCGGAACCGACGCCCCAATAGATCAAATTCATGCCATATCACTTTCAGTGTAAAATTCTGCGTGCCACGGAAAGCGACTACCGATTGAACCAGATGCGATCCAGAAACCAAACTGTCTTAGAGGAGACGGAGACCGTCAGAATTCTGGAATCCCAACAGGACGTCGTAACGCTGCGAAAGATACTAAGAGAGATCATTGAGGGTCCAGCCTTTAAGGGTAGCCATCGCAGCAGCCAGTTTCTCGAGTTTGTAGTGGAACAGGCGATTGCCGGCAATTTTGATCAATTAAAGGAACGTCTGATTGGCGTCCATTTCTTCAACCGGCCGCCTTCGTACGACACCGGCGAGGACGCAATTGTCCGCGTAACAGCTTCCGACGTCCGCAAACGCCTGCTTCAGCATTACGGTTGGTTTGGAGCAGAGCGGGAATTCCGCATCGACCTGCCGTCCGGGAGTTACATTCCCCGTCTCAGTCGAAAAGTCGAGGCAGCCCCAGGAACCTCACTCGATCCTCCTACGAAGCCCGAAAGCTTGCCCGCAGAATCCGGCGCTGAGGGACCGGGTTCTAAGGCGGTTCCCCTTGAGCCGGTCAACGTTCCACCTCCGGCTTTCTCCCAAATGAAGAATCCGGCGCTCTGGCGCTATGCGGGAATGCTTGCGCTCGTAGCGATGTTCGTGTGGTCAATCTATTTGCTCAGCCGCCCCGCGCCGTCTCCCGCAACTGCTTATGCTCTTCCGTGGTCGGTGCTGTTCGGCCCCTCCGCCTCCACGCGCCTGATCACAAGCGACCCCGCGATTGACGCGGTTCAGGGTATCAGCAAAACCGATCTTTCCCTGTCGGATTACGCGAATCACCGCTACATTCCACAGCCGGATAAGCTCACACCGGAACAGATCCGGTTCTGCAAAATCCTCTTATCGGGAGAAATTTCGGCAGCCGCTCCGGACACTCCCACGACCGCGAAGATCGCTCAAATAGCTCAAACCTTCTCTAAAAAGCTGGCAGTGCAGGACGCACGCAGCTTCCAGTTGTCGTTCTTAAACAACAACGACAACTTCATCTTCTTAGGTAGCCCGCGCTCCAATCCGTGGTTTTCGCTCTTCGCTGATAAATTGAATTTCAAATTCGTCTTCGATCCCCTGTTAGGCTCAGAGTTCATTCGCAATCTTCACGCCCGTCCATCTGAGCAGCAAGCATATATTCCAAGCGCAAATGGAGGGGGCACGGGCTATACCTTCGCGATCATTGCTTTCATTCAAAATCCAGATCAGAACGGGCAGGTTCTTCTCCTTGCCGGAGCGAATGGCGAAGGAACTGCAGCCGCTGGCGACCTTGCAACGGATGCGCAGCGCATTTCGCACGCTCTGCAGAATTGTGGAATCGTCCCGGGAGGTCCCGCTCGACATTTTGAAATGTTGTTGCGGACCGAGGTAATGGCCGGAGTTTCAAGGCAAACAGAAGTCATGGTGTGCCATGTTCTCCCCTAAACATCGGCCTATCGCTGCTCTCGCACTACTTATGCGGTGGCGTCTTTGGAATCGGTGACAGGGCCGAACCCGACACATATGCTGCCATCACATCCAGCCTCGCCTTCCACGGATCCGCCTCCGCGACCATTTGCCCGGTAGTGATAATTCGAAACCGTTCGCAGACTGACCACCACGCTGTTGCTGACGTGAATCCTTCAGCAGCAAAGTTGGGCAGATTGCCCAACGTCCACTTCTGCGCATGACGTTTAGCGGTACAACATCACAGCAATACTATAGGTGCTGAAGTTGTTCGTTCCCTCAGCGGGGCAAGCCCCCACGGCCGCCGCGTTGTAGCCTCCACCGGCTAAGCGCTGCTCCAGCATCTTTGGAATTTGTGTAAGATCTGCCGCTGTATACCGCATCACAAACCACGGCCGGCGTTCACCGGCATAGCCAGAGCCCATCGAGCACGTACGCCGAGCATCCTTCGACTCAGGTAAGATGGCCACCGCTGATGTCGACTGCAGCAGGTGTCCCACTTCACTCTCCTGCTGTTCCAATGTCAGGTTCATCACTGAGCGGTCAAAGTCTTCCACCGCGTACAGACGATCTCCTCTGCTGATGACGCGAATCCCAATCGAGTCCAACCTCGGGTCCAGCAAATTGTCGCGGTGCTTCGGAGAGTTCATCCACGCATCCTGAATCATCGGCGCACTCGGCGCTGCTGCCACGTTCTCCGAAATCACGCTGAACCGTGCACCGGCCACCTGCCCTCGTGCCGTCAACTCCGGCTCACCGTCGTACTGATGAGAGATAGTCTCGCGCTCGGCCATCTGCTGTGCGTGATAGCTTGCTGCCTCGTACAGTGCGCGATCCCAGCGCAAAGGCTGCAATCCACGTTGTGCTCGTTCTGCATTGGCCGCTGCCAGAAGATACTGCTCCGCAACCGTTGGAGCACTTACAAGCCTCGGCACTGATGCCGACCAAGCCACACTGCAGAACATGAACAATACAGCCGCAACGAATCGAACTCTCATTATGAGCACCATTCCAAGTAACCATATTTAGGTTACCACTGGTGGTTACTATATTGAGCTAAATCGGCGGAATAGGCAAGCGGTCTCGGTAACGAACCAGCAAAAATAGCAACTTTCGAGCGTTCCAGTAACGTGGGACATACCGCCGCGGTTCTGAAATCGAACGATACAGCCAGCCGAGGTAACTGCGGTCCGCCCACATCGGGATCCGCACCTGGTCCCCGCTCAAGAAGGCAATTGCGGCACCAATACAATGGATTGCGGGTAGATAGCTCAAGTGTCGCTTAAGGTATAAGCCTACCCTTTCTTGAGTCCCCCCTCCCAGCGTGATGATCACATGCTGCGGCCGGATTCGTTCGATGCGTTCCAGCAACTCTGGATCTCGCACACCGTCTCCGGTATACATCGGCGCCAGGTGGACACAATCCTCCCGCACCTCGATCCCCTGCGCTGTTAGCCATTCCAGGTTCCGCTGGGCACTCAGCGGGCTGGCCATCACCCACAGGACATTTCCTGGCTGTTGAACCTCTGGCTGTTTCAAGAGTTCACACAGATACTCCAACCCCGACAGTCGCCGGATGGAATCGTGCTGTAACCAGTTCCACACCAGCACCATGTATCCAGAATCTGCGATCGCCATATCGGCGTTCAGTAATGCCTCGCGATACGACGCGTTTGTTTCGAGGTCCTTCAGCGCCGGAGCAGCTGGAACCACCAGCAGCCCCCCACCTCTCATCCGCTCCACAGCCTGCGCTGCCGTGCCGATAAAGAAAGGTATGCCCAGAATCGTGCGTTGATCGCCCCCACCGGACGGCATCGGCTACTTGCCCTGCGTCCCGGCTGCAATCTCCTTCTCAATCCACCGGTATGTACGCTCGAGGCCGTCGCGCAACCGAATGGACGGCTCCCAGTCCAGCTTCTCCAGGATCAGGGTGTTGTCACTATTACGTCCATTCACGCCCTTCGGCGCGTTCAGATCGTACGTGCGCTTCAGCTTGATGCCGGCAATATCTTCCACAAGATCCACCAGCTGATTGATCGTCACCAGCTCACTCGAGCCAAGATTGATCGGCTCATCAATCTCGCTCTCCATGATCATCTCCGTGCCCTTCACGCAGTCGTCGATATACATGAAGCTGCGCGTCTGTTTTCCATCGCCCCAGATATTGATCTCGTGCACACCTGAGTTCTTGGCCTCGATCACCTTGCGGCAGATCGCCGCCGGAGCCTTCTCCCGGCCTCCCGTCCACGTTCCGTGCGGGCCATAAACGTTGTGGTACCGAGCTACCCGGCACACCAATCCGTAGTCTTCTTCGAAGTGCCGGCACATCCGCTCCGAGAACAGCTTTTCCCAGCCGTATCCATCTTCCGGCAGCGCAGGATATGCGTCGGATTCCTTCAGCGCCACCACATCCGGGCTCGTCTGTTTCTCACCGTTGTACACGCACGCCGACGACGAATAGAAGAACCGTTTAACGCCCTTCGCCTGCGCCGCCACCAACATATGCGTGTTCGTCAACACACTCAGCATGCAGAGCGCTTTATTGTTCTCGATAAAGCCCATGCCGCCCATATCAGCCGCCAGCTGATACACCATCGAGACACCCTCGGCGGCAACCATGCAATTCTCTTTGTCCTTCAAGTCCAGCGACAGATTTTCCACGCCCTCCGTCACCTGGTACCACTCTTCCAGCGGCTTCACGTCCACGGCCCGCACGACGTTGACCCCATTCGCTATCAGGCCTTTGACGAGATGTCCGCCAATAAAGCCACCTGCCCCGCAAACGACCGCGGTTTCCCCTTTGAGGTTCATCAAACAGCTCCGATCTCATTTGGTTACTCGAAACTACGGCTTCCGCATAACGCAACCGCTTGTTTATATCTTTACTTGGAATCAGTTACGGTGGAATGCGTTGCAAAGTCTCTTTGTCCAGTTTATGTGAGGGTTCGAGGATGTCAAGGTTCGCCCCATTTCAACCCGAACTCACCAATGAATTCACCGCCGCCGATGCTTCAAGCTATCATCAAGGCACTGCATGGAAGAAGATCGTAACCGCCCCTCAACACTCCATTCCCTTCTGCGTCACGCGGCAAACCAGAAGCTCGCCTTTGCCGGAACGTCGGTGTTGACTATCTTTCTCCTTTGCGCGATATTCGCTCCGTGGATCTCTCCTCACGATCCCTCTCAGCTTAACCTCGGCGCACGCCTGCTCCCGCCCTCCGCCGCACACTGGTTTGGAACTGACGAACTGGGCCGCGACGTCCTCTCTCGCACCCTCTACGGATCCCGAATCTCCCTACTCGTCGCCGTCGCTGTCGTCGGTATCTCGCTCACACTCGGCTCCGTTCTCGGAATGCTCGCGGGTTTTTATGGCGGCGTCACCGACACCATCGTCAACATCTACCTCACCAACGCCTTCCTATCTCTCCCTGGAATCCTGCTCGCCGTCGCCATCGTCGCCTTCCTCGGCCCCTCGCTCGCCAACCTTATCCTCGCGCTCGCACTCGCCGGCTGGGTCAACTATGCCCGACTCGTCCGTGCCCAGGTCCTCACCGTCAAGCAGCGCGAATATGTTCAGGCTGCCCGTTCCATGGGTGCCAGCGATCTCCACTTGATGCTCCGCCATATCCTCCCCAACATCCTACAGCCGCTGCTGGTCCAGGCTGCCATCGGCATGGCCGCCGCCGTTCTCTCCGAAGCCACGCTAAGCTTCCTCGGACTCGGCGTCCAGCCTCCCACTCCAACCTGGGGAGCGATGCTCAACGACGCCCGTTCCCACCTCTTCGAATCCCCCTACCTCATGTTCTTCCCCGCCATCGCCCTAGCCCTTTGCGTCTTCTCCTTCAACCTCATTGGCGACGGCCTGCGTGACTACCTCGACCCGCGCACCCGCCTCCGCCAGGGTCTCTAGCGCGATGTCCGCCACCATGCTCATCGGCGTGCTCTCCGACACCCATGGCCTCCTCCGCCCCGAACTACTCACCGCCCTCGCCGGAGTCGACCACATCCTCCACGCCGGCGACGTGGGCGACCCCAACATTCTGACCGCACTCGGCCGCATCGCCCCCGTCACCGCCATCCGCGGCAACGTCGATACCCACGGCCTCTGCGCCCTCCTCCCCGAAACCGAGGCCATCGAGTTGGCCGGATGCCTGATCTACATACTCCACTCCCGCGAGGACCTCGACCTCAGTCCCCGCGCAGCCGGCATCGCCGCAGTCATCTACGGTCACTCCCACAAGCCTTCCATTGAGGACCTCCAGGGCGTCCTCTACCTCAACCCCGGCAGCGCTGGCCCCCGCCGCTTCAACCTCCCCATCAGCTGCGCTCATCTCCGCATCCAAAACGGTCAACCGCAAGCCGAAATCCTCCATCTCCTCCCGTAAGCCGTGAGCGACTTACCGTCGCATCCTTGGATCGGCCAACGCGTACACCGAATCCGTCAGCAGATTCACCGCCACATACGACAGCCCGATCGCCAGGATGCACCCCTGCACCAGCGCATAATCGCGATTAGAAATAGCCGACAGCGTCAGTCTCCCGATTCCCGGCCAGCCGAAGATCGTCTCTGTAACAATTGCGCCGGCGAGCAGCGACCCAAATTGCAACCCGACCACCGTCAGCACTGGGTTCAGCGCATTGCGCAGCGCATGGCGATACACCACCACGTTCTCTGACAAGCCCTTCGCCCGAGCCGTGCGGATGTAGTCCTGCCCCAACTCCTCGAGCATGGACGTCCGCACCATGCGCGTGAGAATCGCCGCCAGCCCCGATCCCAGCGTGATTGCGGGCAGCACCAGATGCTGCATAAAGTCAGCCGTACCAACGCCTGCACCCGATACTGGCAGCAACGCCAGATCGATCGCAAACACTAAAATCAAAATTGGCCCCAGCGCGAAGTTCGGAAAGGACAGTCCCACCAGACTCGCAAACCCGATCGCCCGATCCGGCCACCGGTTCGCCCGCCGAGCCGAAGCAACGCCCGCCGGAATAGCCAGCCCAACTCCGATCACCATTGCCGCTAGCGTCAACGCCAGAGTGTACGGATACCGCTGCAGAATCAAGTGCAGCACCGAATCATGCAGCCGGAGCGACTGCCCCAGATTCCCATGCAGCAACCCGCTCCAGTACCGCACATACTGCGTTCCCAATGGCACATCCAGACCGTACGCATGACGCAACCCGGCAATGTCGCCAGCCGTTGCTCCATCGCCCAGCATCTGCACGATCGGATCACCGGGAACGAGATGGATCATAAGGAACACGACGGTAACCACTACCCACAACACCGGAAGCGTGGTCACCACGCGCCCCACAATTCGACGTACCGCAGCGAGTCCCATCGAAGCACTCAACGTTGCGTCTCCGCCGACTCATCGAACGCAGCAGCCGTCCGATGCATTGACTCAGCCTCGATGATCGGATCCACGCGTACCTGCGCAATGCGCTGACCATCCATCTTCACCACCTCAAAGCGTCTCGCATTGAAGTCCACAACTTCACCTTCCACCGGAATATGTCCCAACTGGACAAGCAGAAATCCCGCCAGCGTCTCAACGCCGTACTCCCTTGGAAACTTCCAGTGCAACTGCGTCACCAGGTCCCGTAGACTTGCGCTTCCATCCAGCAGCAAACCGCCTCCAGCGGCTGGCAACGGAAGATTGCGTCCAGTATCAAACTCGTCTTCCAGTTCGCCCACTACCTGCTCCAGCACGTCCTCAGCCGTGATCAGTCCCAGTGTGGATCCAAATTCATCCACCACAATTGCAATCT
>Ga0302320_10031584_pt1 | contig 10039 bp, 9 predicted proteins | sample Bog_T0_3_FD_202130 | JGI IMG/M metagenome (GOLD analysis project Ga0302320, IMG submission 202130) | Peat permafrost microbial communities from Stordalen Mire near Abisko, Sweden - Bog_T0_3 | ecosystem: Environmental > Terrestrial > Soil > Wetlands > Peat | place: Sweden: Abisko, Stordalen Mire...
AGTTCGGGCAGCGCCAAAAAGATGAAGGCCAATCTCGTTCTCGAACCCAAACCAGAGATTTCCACGACACAGGGAATGCACACGGCGGGCTCCAAATACGTTGAGAACGAGACGAGAACGTGCGTGCGACCGGACGCTTCGACTAGATCAGGCCATCGGCGTGCAGAGCGAGCGAGACCTGCGTGCCCATGTCGAGGATCGGGGCCTCGCGTCCCCGGTGGCGCCCTGCATCAACAATTCGCCTGCGCTCGCCCAACGCGCGTTCGCCTGATCGAGTTGCGAAGGATCGAGCACGAGATCGCGCGCCTGCGCCAAGGTCGCAAGCGTGCCGCCATCGTTCAATTGAAGAGAGGTCGGGGGTCTGCGGGACCACGACATGAAACCGGCTTTCTGTGCGCTCGCATCGGCGAAGCGGTCGACGACTCTACGCGTCGCCGTGACGCTCAAATTAAGGAAGTCGAACCCGAGCGATAGGCTCGGCATTCCCTCACAAACCCGCAGCTCCAAAATCGAACCAAGCTGGCCGCGCCGCGCGGACCCAACGTGACCCGTCGATTGCGCGTGAAAGACGTCTGAGTAGATTCCGGCGCTATCTCCACCAATGCAATCGATGCTAGACGCCCGGCGGGCAGGCTTTTCGATCCTCCGCGCCTGACAGAAGCGCGACCGTCGAAAGGGTGGAGTTGACAATGGAGAGCAAAGACTTTCGGGCGTCAGAAGGCGCAGTCGTGCGTCTCCACATGTGGCCGACGCGAGTCGATCTCGGCTACAAGTCCGAGGCTCAATACGAAACCCTGCTCACGGCCTGTGTCGCCAATCTCAGAGCGATGCAGGAGCTCCATTACGTCGCCAACAAGTACGCAATTCTGCTGGTGCTCCAGGGGACCGACGTGACGGAAGAAGACCGGACGATCCGACATGTGATGTGTTGCGCCAATCCGCAGGGCAATACGGTCTATCGCTTCAAGGGCCCGACCACCGACGAACTGGAATGCGACCTCCTCTGGCGAAGGACCCGGGAGTTTCCGGAGCGCGGTCGTATCGCGATATCCAACCGGTCCTATTATATGGAAATGCTCGGAGTTCACATGTATCCCAAGATCCCGGGACATGACGAGGCCCCCGACGCGCCCGGTCGCGACGGCAAAGTCTGGCGGGTGAGATACCACTCCATCAACGAATACGAAGAGCGCCTGCACGTCAACGGGACCCGCGTCGTCAAGATCTTCTTGCATGTCTCGAAGAGCGAACAGAAGAAGCGCCTTCTCGAGCGTATCGACGATCTCGAGAGAAACTGGAACTCCCGTGACGTGGACATGCAAGGGCGCGCCTTTCGGAGCGACGACACATGCGCCTTCGAGGATTGCCTCACAGCGACGAACACGGGTCACGCGCCTTGGTATATCGTACCCGCCGACGACGAGGACAACGCCCATCTGATCGTTTCCCAGATCCTGCTGGATACCTTCAACCGACTCGACACGATCTGTCCTGAGGCTTCCGCCGTTCGCGAAGAGCCGTTGCTGGGGATCCGCGAGGAGTCGACAAGGTTATGAAGCAAACCGTCGTTTGAGACGGTTCGAAGCCCGACTCCCCTGAACTCGCAACGGCGTTCGGGAAGGCGCGCCGCATCCTCTCGCTGGCGCGAAAGTTCGTCGCCAAGGACGGGATCTCTCAGCCCAATTGCAGCCCCACAAACAAGGAACGCGCCATATTCGAGGATCGCTATGACGATCCCGTGAGCCCGGAACTCGCCATCCTTGTTCTTGGTCATGACCTGCGGATGAACTCCGCGCGCCCAAAATTATTAGTCGGGTTGAGCGACGCGCCCACCATCGCGCACGTTCCCATCCATAGCTACCTCTCTCGAACTTCAGAAAATAGAGCGTCCCTGCGAATGTCGTCAATTGACGCTCGACGGGCCGCCCTTCCGCGATCTCATGAGTTGCCGGCGCGCGAAAGCGGCTGAGTAGTTTCCGACCCTGTCTCGACCGCGACAGACGATACACGATGCCGCCGCGGTCAGACGTTCCGATCCCCGCGCGTGACAGCGGCGCAACCACGGAAAGGATCGAGATGACACTCGACACCAAGGACTTTCAGGCGCCTCCAGGCGACGATGTGAACCTTCGCAAACGGCCGACGCATATCGATCCCGTCTACACGTCCAAGGCGCAATACGAGACCCTGCTCGAGGCGCAGGTCGCCAAGCTGCGGACGATGCAACTGCTCCACTACGCCGCCAACACCCATGCGATCCTGCTGATCCTGCAGGGGACCGACACGGCGGGGAAGGATGGTGTGATCGCCCATGTGATGTCCGGCGTGAATCCTCAGGGTTGTCGGGTCTACAGCTACAAGGCCCCCACCGAAGACGAACTGGAACACGACTTCCTCTGGCGAACGACTCGGAACCTTCCGGAGCGCGGTCGCATCGCGATCTTCAACCGCTCCTATTACGAGGAAACGCTCGTTGTTCGCGTGCATCCGGAGATCCTCAAACGCGAGGCGATTCCCGACGCGCCCCGTCACGACAAGAAAGTCTGGCGCGAGCGATTTCGCTCCATCAACGATTTCGAAAAGCACTTGCACGTCAACGGAACCCGCGTCGTCAAAATCTTCCTGCATCTCTCCAAGAGCGAGCAGAAGGTCCGGCTTCTCGAGCGCATCGACGATCCCGAGAAGAACTGGAAATTCAGCGACGCCGATATGAAAGAGCGCGCCTTCTGGGACGATTACGCCCGCGCCTTCGAGGATTGCCTCACCGCGACGAACACCGGTCACGCGCCCTGGTATATCGTACCCGCGGACGACAAAAACAATGCCCGTCTGATTGTTGCCCGGGTCCTGCTCGATACGTTCGAGAGGCTCGACATGAGCTATCCCGAAACATCCGCCGCACGCCGGGCGCATCTGCGGGCGATCCGCGAGGAGTTGACAACATCATGAGGCGAACTCTCGTAGGCGACGGTTCGACGCCCGAACTTCCCGAACTCGTGATTCCGTTCGAGAAAGTATGCTGCATCCTCTCCATGGCGCGACAATTCGACGCCAAAGACGAGGTCACCGAACCCAACCCCGATTCCAATCCCACAGACGATGGCCAACGCGCCATATTAGAGGACCACGCCGACGATCCCGTGCGCCGGGAACTCGTCGCCTTTCTTCACGATCTGAATGTCGACGAACAAATCGATCTGGCGGCGCTCATGCGCCTGGGCCGTGGCGACGGCGATCTGGCGGATTGGGCTGCGCTTCGCTCAGAACGCTCGAGCGAGACCAATTCGGGCGCGATGCGGGCGCTGCTGGCGAATCCCTTGCTTTCAGACTATCTTGAGGAGGCGCTGTCGCAATTCGGCGAGTCCTGCGAAGATCTGCAAGCCGAACGCCTGTGAGCGCAGCCGTGGTCCCGGCGGCAGACCCCTGGCGCCGTCAGGTGATTGACGAAGGCGCGCTCTGCTCAACCATTCGCGCGCGCGTGGCCACACTTCGCAATCCCTTTTTCGCGCCGGCAAACGCGGCCGCTCCCGCGAATGCGGCGCCAAGCGTCCCGCCGAACACGATCAGGGCTTTGGGAACGGCCGGCAACGGGACGTCCAGCATCGCAAACTGCAGCCAGACCAGCGGAGCGTAATGCAGGACATAGATTCCCAACGCGTTATGCGAGAGCGCGTCGAGTAGCCGACTGCGAAAGGCCGCCAATCTCAGGCTCGCAGCCAAGACGAAAAACACGCTAGCGGCCCCGGCCCAGGCGTAGCTGGCCTCGGCGACAACCAACAGCGAGCGCGGCGCAGACGTCGTATAGGACAGCGTCAACCCCGTCAGTCCCATCCACAGCAACAGAGACGCAAACGCCACGAGCAACCATTTCGACCAACCGGTAGCGAGCCTGCCGTCGGCAGCGAGCAGCCCATTGCCGAGCCCATGCGCTCCGACGCCATATCCCGCCAGAAGATAGACCGAATAGAGCGCCGGGCGGCTGACTTGAAATGAAACCGGGCCCATCTCGCGCCATTCCCAAGGTGAAAACGCCAAGGCGAGGGGAACATAGGCGAGAGTCGCGGTGGTCGCGAGCCCCAGGAAATATCGGCCCGGAGCCTGCTTCGCGCCCGACGCGAAGACGCCGATGAACTCGGCCGCTCGGGGGACAAACCGATGAATCGCCGCGATGACAGCGGTCAGCGCCAGCAACATCCAGAGAAACCACATCGGCCCATTCGGCAGGAACGGCAGCGCGAGATAGCTCTCGACGTAAGCTGGTAAGCTCGGGTCGACGGCCCTCACCCGATACGCCGGATAGAGCGCGACCGGCATCACGGCCACGAGCGCGAACACAAACGGCGCGCCGAGCCGCTTCAGTCGGGCGGCGAGAAGAGGCCGAGTTCCTCGGCCGACCAAGCTGGCGCGAATGAACAGGCCGGAAAGAAAGAACATCAGCGACATCAGATAGACGTCGAGCCACGCGGCGAACAGATCGAAGCCGAACCAACGTTGAGCGTCGACGATCGGAAACGCGAGCCACGTGTAGGGCGACTGCGCGAACTCGGACGTCGGGGGCTTCATGAAGGCCAAGTAGGGTATGGTCGCGTGCATGGCCAGAAGCAACAGGATACAGACCCCACGCAGCGTTCTGATGGCTTGGCTGGTCGCAGCGTGAGAACGAGCGCCCGTGCCCGGATCTTCGTCGTCCGTGGAAAATTCTTGGCGCGCTGAGTCACTGGAGCTTCGCAGACCACTGTCGATAGCCCCCCAGAGTGTCGACGACGGGGGCGAGGCCTCGAAATCCCGAGCGGCCAAGGTGCGGATCCTTTTTGTGTCCGCCGCGCGCCAGCGCGAGCTGTCCCGAACCATTCTATGAGCGGGTCTGCGGCTCGCTAGGGTCGGAAAATACTCAGGCGGTTGGGTCATACCAAGACGTCCGCCACTCGCTTGCGGCTGTGGCCGAAGGGGTCGACGTTCAAGCATTGCGGGCGAGCGTCGCCGCGCTTCGCCTGCGGGACCGAGGCGGGAACGCCTTCGTCCCGCTGTTGATGTCAGAAACCCGCCGCGCCGCGGGGACCGCGAACGGGTTGACGGCCAGCGCCGCGGGCGCGGCGTGCTCGCCAGAAAGAAGCGCGCACAACTTCACTTCGGCAAGCGCCCGATTGCGCGTCGCCGGCGTCCGCGCGGTTGTGAGTAGTTTCCGAATCTACCCGGACGCCCAAGGTCGGACCAGTCTGACGACCCGCGCTGTCAGCGCCTGCGTCAACGACTGCAGTTGAGCCCATCCCGTCCGCGCCGGGGAGCTTCTCGAGGCTGATCCTCTTGCAGGTCGGGCTGCGTTGAGGAAAACATGCGACCTTTGATCGCCGGAATCGGGAAGATGAACGGGCCGGCGCCACAACTCGACCCAATCGAGGCGGTCGCCGCCTCCATGGAGCCTTTGCCGCCCAATGCCGAATTGCCGGCGTCGAGCCGCTAACCCAGCCAGGAGAAGCCGAGATGCGAATCGGAATCGCGGCCGACCATGGCGGCTTCGCGCTGAAAGCGCAGGCTGCGGAGTCGCTGCGCGCCGCCGGACATGAGGTCGTCGACTTTGGCGCCCATCAACTGAACCCCTCGGATGACTATCCTGACTTCATCATCCCCTTGGCGAGGGCGGTCGCCGCAGGGAACGTCGAGCGCGGAGTCGCGCTTTGCGGCAGCGGCGTCGGCGCGTCGGTCGCCGCGAACAAGGTGTCCGGCGTGCGCGCCGGGCTGATCCATGACGGATTCTCGGCTCATCAGGGCGTTGAAGACGATGACATGAATGTCATTTGCATGGGAGGAAAGGTCATAGGAACTGGGCTGGCAAAGGAGCTCATCGAGACCTTTCTGAGCGCCCGGTTCAGCGGCGCGCCGCGCCATCGGCGCCGCCTTGCAAAATTGCAGGCGCTCGAGCCGGGACAGAACGTGCGATGACGGGTCGATGAGATCCGCCTGGGACCAACGGTCGTAGGAGTCATAAAGACAGGAGCGGCGCATGGAATTGGGCATGATCGGACTCGGCCGTATGGGAACCAGGATGGCGCAGCGCCTGCTACGGGCCGGTCATACATGCGTCGTCTACGACCTCCACCCTGAGGCTGTGGACGCCCTCGTCAAGGAGGGGGCGGTCGGAGCGGCGTCGCTCGCGGACTTCGTGAACAAACTCGCGAAACCGCGCGTTGTCTGGTTGATGGCGCCGGCGGCGGCGGTCGATCCGACGCTGAAGGCGCTGGTTCCGCTGCTCGAACGCGACGACGTGGTTATCGACGGCGGCAACTCCCATTATCAGGACGACATGCGTCGCGCCGCCGAGTTGAAGACGAAAGGCCTCCACTACGTGGACGTCGGGACCAGCGGCGGCGTCTGGGGATCGGAGCGGGGCTATTGTTTGATGATTGGCGGCGAAGACGCCGTCGTGCGACGCCTCGACCCCATCTTCGTCGCCCTTGCGCCGAGTATCACGGCCGCGGCGCCTACGCCCGGCCGCGAGGGCCTCGGCGGCACGGCCGAACACGGCTACCTGCATTGCGGCCCGAGCGGCGCGGGCCATTTCGTCAAGATGGTCCACAACGGAATCGAGTACGGAATCATGGCCGCCTATGCCGAGGGGTTGAATATTCTCCGCCACGCCAACGCCGGCAAGCAGACGCAAACCGTCGACGCCGAAACCGCGCCGCTGCGCAACCCCGAGAACTACCCCTTCGATTTGAATCTGGCCGACATCGCAGAAGTCTGGCGCCGAGGCAGCGTGATCGGCTCTTGGCTGCTGGATCTCACTGCCATCGCGCTCCTCAAAAGTCCCGACCTGGCGAATTTCTCCGGCCGGGTGTCGGATTCGGGAGAGGGGCGCTGGACGATCGCGGCAGCTATTGATGTCTCTGTCCCGGCGCCGGTTCTCAGCGCCGCGCTCTACCAACGCTTCAGCTCCCAAGGCGGCGACGACTTCGCCGGCAAAGTATTGTCCGCCCTTCGCTTTCAGTTTGGCGGCCACGAGGAAAAGGGGGGCGCACGTTGACCGCCGCCCGTTCGGACGCCCTGGTGCTGTTCGGCGTGACCGGCGATCTCGCCCACAAGATGATCTTCCCGGCGCTCTATGCGTTGGCGAAGAACGGCGGGCTGCAAGCTCCGGTCGTCGGCGTCGCCTCGCCGAGGTGGAGTCGGGAGCAACTTCGCAATCGTATGGAGGACAGCCTCCGGCGATCAGGCGGGATCGACGATGAGAACGCCCTGAGACGGCTCACTGAGCTGCTCAGTTACGTAAGCGGGGACTACACCGACCCCAACACCTTCGCCGCCCTCGCGAAGGCGCTCGGCGACGCCCAGCGCCCCACGTTCTATCTGGCGATTCCGCCCTCGCTGTTCGAAACGGTGATCAAAGGGCTCTCATCGGCGAATTTGACCGAGCGCGCACGGGTGATAGTCGAAAAGCCGTTCGGACGCGACTTGGCTTCCGCGCGGGCGCTCAACCGCGTCGCGCTCGCCGCGTTCCCGGAAGACTCGATCTTCCGCATCGATCACTTCCTCGGCAAGGAAGCGATCATGAATATCCTGTATTTCCGTTTCGCCAATTCGTTCCTGGAGCCGATCTGGAACCGCAACTACGTGGCCAGCGTCCAGGTGACGCTGGCGGAGGACTTCGGCGTAAGGGGCCGCGGCGCGTTTTACGAAACGGCCGGGTGTCTGCGCGATGTGATCGAGAACCATCTGTTCCAGATCGTCGCGCTGCTCGCCATGGAGCCTCCCTCTGGCCGAAGCTTTGGCGCCGTGCATGATGAGAAGGCCAAAGTCTTCCAAGCGATGCGGCCTCTGCGGCCTGAGGACATGGCGCGCGGCCAATATGCCGGCTACCGCGACGAGCCGAACGTAGCCGAGGACTCCGACGTCGAAACCTTCTGCGCGCTGCGGCTCCACATCGACTCGTGGCGCTGGGAGGGAGTCCCGTGGTATTTGCGTTCCGGCAAATATCTCGCGCAGACCGCGACCGAGATTCTGGTGGAGTTGAAAGCGCCGCCGCAGCGGCTGTTCGCCGATTCCGCGTCGCCGACGGGCCGGCGCAACTATTTCAAATTTCGGCTCTCGCCCAATCCGGCCATCGCGCTCGCCGCCCGCGTCAAGCGCCCCGGCAAAGAGTTCGTTGGCGATCAGAGAGAACTCTATTTGATCGATGAGCATCCGGGCGAGGAAACCGCCTACATGCGGCTTCTCGGCGACGCCTTGGCGGGCGACGGCGCGCTGTTCACCCGCGAGGACGCGATTGAGGCCGCCTGGGCGGTGGTCGACCCGGTTCTCGAGACCCACCCGCCGGTTCGTCCTTACGAGCGAGGCAGCTGGGGGCCAATAGAGGCCGACGCAATCATTGCTGCCGACGGCCGTTGGGACAACCTCACGCCCGAGGAAACGCCGGAATGATGCGCCGATTGCAGGCGCGATTTCGTCCGACTTGAAAGGCGGCGCATGTGAGGACACGGAGCGAGCCGGCAAACAGGTCGACTCGCTCGATGACATCCGCGCCTTCGCTAAGAGGCGGCGGGACCGGTCACGGATTTGCCTTCGACCGTCGGGGCCGATTTGTGCAGGCGAGGGCGCAACGAGAGATCTTCCGAAAACACATAGGTCAAAATCGCGGCGAGAAACATCGCAGCGCCGACCCAGAACCACGGCGAATGATGGACGCGCCGCCAGTTGCGCTTCGGGTCGTTCGGTGGGGCCCGGCGATGGGGGCCGTTTCTCGTCATTTGAACCCGTTCCCTCTTTGTCATCGTCGCTCGCGCGTCGGCGGCTTGTCAATCCCCGCTTTCACAATCGTCCGAATCCAGGTTCCGGATCGGCTCGGCGAATGCAACATAGACGCGTTCCTGGCCCATGGCGGGCCAGCATGAAATGAGATTGTTGCTCGAGTTGACTCCGATTGTTCGCAAGCGCTCGGACGCGAGACATCGAACCCGGCGCCGAAGACGAATATCTTTCAGCGAGAGAAACAAATGGCTGACGAGGTCGGTCGGATGGCGCAACGCGCCAGCGTCGCGTGGGGATCTGGCCACACAGATAAGACGAGCCGACGAATTTCGGGACCCCCCTCGGCGTCGTCGCCGCAAAAAAAAATTGGCGGTCGCTGGAGGGGCGCCTGCGACCGCCTGAGTCCGAGCTTCAATCCGAGGGGGGGAAGAGGATCGTCGCCCGAAGCGTTTTTCTGAGGATATCGTAGAGCTCAGCCACTCGCGGGCAAGGCTCGGAATCTACCTACAACTTCGCAACTCGAGTTCCAGAGTAGAGGCGGCCCCGGCAATCTGCAGGATCTCGCGCGGGAATCCTGCGAACGCATTCTGACTTCCGCTGGAGAGGCGTTGAGTGCGGCCGAATTCGCAGGGCTAGAAATGCGCAATGGGCAGGGAGCGCGGGGCGGCGTTCCAGAGCGCGACGACCGATGTCTCGGGATGGGGAGGTTCGTAGCCGAGAATGCTGAGCGACGCTGTGTCCAGCGCAAAGTGCTGTCCTTCGAGCACGGGCGCTCCAATCCATCGCGCGCACACGACGCGCCCGACCTCGCCATGCGAGAACAGCGCGATGTTCCCTTCCAGAGTGCGAAGTCGGGCAATGAGCCGATCGACGCGCTCGCCTATTCGCGCGGACGATTCGCCGCCCGGGCAACCGTCGCGAAAGATGTTCCAGCCCGGCCGGCCGTCGCAAATGTCTTGGGAGCGCTGCCCCTCGTAATCGCCATAATCCCACTCCGACAGGTCGGGCTCGATCTCGGCTGCCGCCGACAATCCAACCAACTCGCAAGTGCGCCGCGCGCGCTGCCGCGGACTGGTCAACACGCGAGTAAACGGGATCGTCCGCAGCCATGGTCTGAGGTCCCGCGCTTGGCTCTCGCCCTCCGAAGTCAACGCAACATCGGTGCGACCGGTATGTTGGCCGGTGAGCGACCATGCGGTTCCGCCGTGTCGAACGAAATAAAGTCGCACCGGGACCTTTTGGGCGGGGCTCATTTCATCTTCGCTCTGTCGGTCATTTACGACGCCCGCCGTTGCGC
>Ga0302320_10031588_pt1 | contig 10038 bp, 8 predicted proteins | sample Bog_T0_3_FD_202130 | JGI IMG/M metagenome (GOLD analysis project Ga0302320, IMG submission 202130) | Peat permafrost microbial communities from Stordalen Mire near Abisko, Sweden - Bog_T0_3 | ecosystem: Environmental > Terrestrial > Soil > Wetlands > Peat | place: Sweden: Abisko, Stordalen Mire...
CGCAAACAGCCACGCGGCATGGAAGAGCGGCATGGCTCGCACGCCGGCTGCGGACTGCACCGGGATGGGGGGATCCGTTTGCATCGCGCCAGAAAAAACTATGTTGCGACAAGGCTATCAGGATTCTCGGCTCCCGGAGGGCAGTGTGTATGCCCTTGCGCTGGGACGAATCAAATGCACCACGGTTTCGAGATGAAAGGTCTGCGGAAACAGGTCGGCAAGCGTCACGCTCCCGATCTCATAGCCAGCCTCGATCAGAGTTCGGAGATCGCGCGCCAGCGTTGCCGGATCGCAGGATACATAAACTATCTCTGGTGCGCCAACCTGTGCAAGCAGAGCCGTTGTTTCCGCTCCGAGACCTGTACGGGGCGGGTCAACAACAATCAGGTCCGGACGGCTACCTTGTTTCGAGCGTTGCAGGAAGGCGAGCGTCGAAGCCTTTACCGCGGTTGCATTGATTCCAGCAAGATTGTGCTCGAGTGCTGCCGTTGCTTCTGTTGCTGACTCGACAGCAACTACGCGTTCAAAACCAGCTGCAAGCTTCCGTGAGAATAATCCCACGCCGGCGTAAAGGTCCCAGACCAGTCTGCCCCCTCGGCCCTGAGTCACACAATCAACGAGCTCATCCATCAGCCAGCGATTCACTTGGAAAAACGCGCCATGCTCTGCGCGATAGTCAAATCCAGCGGCGCGATAGGCAATCGCACTCTCGCCCCACTGAGCTGCGGTTCGCTGCGGCTGTCCCTCGCGATCTTCAATTACAAGTTCCATACCCTTCAGAGCGGGCACCTGATCTTTCAGCGCGCGCCCGAAATCTTCAAACCCATTCTTGCTTCCACTAGTAGAAAATACACTGGCAATAAGTGCGGATTCGTCTCCGTTGCAAAAGAGTGAAACCTCTGTGGGCCCGATTACTTTTGCAACCTCACGCGCAACCTCCGCGAACTTCAAACCGGCATCAACCAGGAGCGGAGCCGCAATCGGGCATTCATGAATTGGGATGATCGCATGAGAGCGCCGCCCCCTGTACCCTGGATTTCCCTTCGCATCGAACGCCAGCCGAATCCGATTTCTGTATCCCCATGGTTCGCCGGCAAGCACGGAGATCTCCGCAGGCGCTCGCACGCCGCCGCGCTCCAGTGTCTCGCGAAGAATCTCCAGCTTGAATTGAAGTTGCATTTCATACGGCGCGTGCTGATAGTTGCATCCGCCACAGGCACCGAAATGAGCGCATTGTGCCTCGATCCGCTCCGGCGCGCACGTCACAATCTCCTCTATCTCTGCCGTCGCGTAGCCTTTCTTATCGTCAACTATGCGTATGAGCACCTGCTCGCCCGGTAGCGCAAGAGGCACAAAAATCGCCTTGCCCTCATGCCGCGCCAGAAACGCGCCGCCATAGATCGGCTTGTCGATTTCTACAAGCTGCGGCTTCTGTGCGAGTGGCGAAGGCTTTACAAGCGCCGCCTTGCGCGGCAGCTCCGGCTTCGATGATCTGCGTCGATGTTTCATTGCTGGCTCATGTAAAACAGGCTAAGCCGCGGCAGATTGTAGTGAACCAGCAACTGCTTTTGCGTGAATTGCTGCTCCACCTGCCGCAGTTGCACAACCCCCATGCGGCTGCGATAGGGCGCAAGCTCGCGCGCCGCATGTTCCTTGAGGCCCACGAGCAGCTCTTCCGGCGCAGCGGCCTTGATGGATGCATACAGCTTTTCCTCCAGAACGGTGAGTGTGCGTTCCAGTTCCTCTAGATTCATAGCGGTCTTACAGTCTCCAGCCGCGGTGCGCATCTCGCAAGCCAGCTCGCGCAGCCGCATCGCCGTTGCGCAGCACGCCTCCGGAGCGACATCCGCAGTATCAAGAGCCGCTGCCGCTGCTTCAAGATGCGCGGCCACGCGCTCCCGCTCAAATCCAGAATCGACTTTCTCCGTCGTTGCCGGCGAAGATCCTGTTGCTGCTTCCTTCAACTCTTCGGCGGCTTCCATCACCGCCTGTGCGCACCACGCAAGCCCGTTGATGCGCCGCATCCTTGCACGCTTCTGTCGCGATTCGTATTTGTCGAAGGCCGCATCGATGCCGCGCAGGACGGCTTCGAGCGGAATGCCCGCCTCGCGCCAAATCTCAATCAGCGCCCAATCGAGCGTGGATAGCAGCAGGATCGATCCGCGCCGCTGCTGAAAGCGATCTTCAATCTCCGTAAAATAATTGAAATAATTCTGCAAGGCTCGCCTTCAACTTGGCTCTAGCTGGTTTCGCTGTGCGGTTGCGTATTGCGATTCCGCTCAAAAAGAATTCGCAGCCCGTCCAGCGTCAGCATGTCGTCAACCACCGAGATGTGGCGGGAATCCTTCGCGATCAGGTGGGCCATGATGCCGCTGGCAATCACCCGCGGCCGCGAACCTAGCTCGGCAAAGATGCGATCGAGCATTCCATCCACTAAGCCAATGTAGCCGTAGTACACGCCGCTCTGCACATGCCCGATGGTATCTGTGCCGATCACCTTGGCGGGGCGCTTGATCTCCACGCGGCTCAACCGGGCAGCGCGGGCAAACAGCGCCTCGGCGCTCAGGCTGAGACCGGGCGCAATCGCGCCTCCCATGTACTCGCCTCGCTCTGATATCACTTCGAATTTCGTAGCAGTTCCGAAGTCAACAACAATGCACGGGCCGCCGTAGCGCTCGAACGCCCCAACGCAATAGGCCAGTCGGTCCGCGCCCAGCTCGGTTGGATGGTCAACGAGCAAGGGCATGCCCACAATGATGCCCGGCTCAACAAACATCGGCTCAAGGTGAAAATAGGTTTTGCATGTGTAGCGCAGAGTGGACTCGATCGGCGGCACAACGGAGGAGATGATGATGTGCTTTACGCGGCCAGGATCGATGCCCTTCAGTTGAAAAAGGTTCAGGAACAGCGCGCCATATTCGTCTACGGTTTGAGCGCGCTGCGTGGTCAGGCGCCAGTGCGCCGCCAACTGGGGCTCTTGCCCATCGAGCCTGTAGAGGCCGAGTTTCGTATTGGTGTTGCCAACATCGAGAGCGAGCAGCATGGCTTCACTCCATCTCCGCGGCGCGAATGCCGCCTGTCCGCACGATCACCCGACCCGCGTGCGTATCTACTTGCAGAAACCCGTTCTCATCGAGCCCTGACGTTACGCCCGTGCACGCCTGCGGACCATGTACGTGTACTCTTCGTCCTCGTAACCACGTTGAAAGATCTTCTACGCGTGATGGTATCAATTGTGCGCTCGCGGCAGCTTCCAGTGCATGAGCCTCGCGCTCCAGAGATTTTAGCAGGGCAACGAGCAGCTTTTGCCTGGAGACACTGCAGCCAGTTTCGATATCGAGCGAAGTTGCGGGCGTGTCGAGTGCGGGATCGAATGCTTTCTGGTGCACGTTGATCCCGATGCCGACAACGGCAAATGCGGTGCCGCCTGCCTGCGTGCTCGCCTCAACCAGAATGCCTCCAGCTTTACGCCGGCCCATGAGCAAGTCGTTGGGCCAGCGAAGATCGACCTTTAGTCCGGAAACATTTTCAACTGCCTCTGCAGCGGCGAGCCCGACTGCGAGCGGCAACAGCGCCATGCGTTCCATGGGCAGTTGCAGGCGAAGCACTATGCTGACGTACAGTCCCTCACCGGCTGCCGAGTGCCAGCTGTGATCGCTGCGCCCGCGGCCTGCGGTTTGCTCATCGGCAAAGAATACCGTGCCGTGCGCCGCGCCGTTGCGTGCGGCAACCATTGCGTCTGTATTTGTCGATCGGGTTACGGGAGAGAAATGAAGCTTGCCCGCAAAGATGGTTCCCGCCAACTCGACTTCAAGCTCGGCAAGGTTGTACACGGCTCAGCTCGGCTCAGCGGTAATGCGCATGGAAATATCGGCGGCCTTGGCGGAGTGCGTAAGCGCGCCCACGCTGATGAAGTCCACGCCGGTTTCGGCATAAGCGCGAATGTTCTCAAGCACGATGCCGCCGGAGGCTTCGGTCGGAATCCAACGCTCCTCTTTTTTGATGCGCCCGATCGCGAACTTGACTTCGGCAGGCGTCATGTTGTGCAGCAGCAGGGCCTCGGCACCGGCGGTGATCGCTTCTTCGAGATCCTTTGCCGTGCGTACTTCCACCTGCACCCTCTGCCCCGGCTTGCGTTTCTCCAGCGCATTCTTCAGCGCCATCGAGATTCCACCGCCAAGCGCAATATGGTTGCTCTTGATCAAAATTCCTGAGGCGAGATCGATGCGGTGGTTCGTTCCTCCACCGCAGAGCACGGCATACTTCTCAAGAATCCTGAGGCCGGGTACGGTCTTGCGCGTATCCAGCACGCGGGCATTGGTTCCCTTAATCGTATCGGCAAACTTGCGCGTTAGCGTTGCAATCCCGCTCAGATGCTGCATCAGATTCAGAATTACGCGCTCGCAACTGAGCAGCGCGCGGGCGTTGTGGCGGACCACGGCGATCACCTGGCCCTTATGTGCGCGTACGCCGTCAAACATCTCCGGATGGCTGATCACTTGAAACCGCATCTGCGCCTGAGGACGCTTATCGAGCCGGGCAAAGATTTCAAAAAAGCGCGGCACCGCGCCGAGACCGGCTACGACCAACTCTTCGCGCGCAATGATCTCCGCCGATGCGCGCAGGTTCGCGTCGATGGTCAGGTTCGTGGTCGCATCGCTCGCGGCCTCGTCCTCCACCAGCGCCTGCTCCAGCAATGCGTCGATGCGGCTGCTCTTCCAGTCCATTCGTTTTCCTTCGGAAAACAGCTTTCAGCTCTCAGCCTTCAGCTCTTAGCTCTCCGTTCTCCCTCCCCACCTCGGTTCTCGCTCCCCACAAATGATGGGCACCCCTGGTCTCGCTTTTGAGACCAGGGAAACTACGAACCTCAACGACACACTGTCATCCTGAGCGAAGCGCAGCGTAGTCGAAGGACCTGCGGTTGCTTTATCGCTTAGCTCTTCGGCAGCTCATTGAGTGCTACCTGCGCCTTATAAAGAAGCAACTTGGTTTCCGCCTGCTGCTTCTTCAAGCCTTCTACAACATTTGCTGGCGCCTTGGCCAGAAATCCGTCATTGCCCAACTGGCGCTCCGCGGCAGCTAGCCCTTTCTCATACTTCGCAATATCCTTTGTCAAGCGCTCTCGCTCGGCGGGGATGTCGATGGTGCGCTCCGGCACTTGAAAAATTATCTGCACCGCATAGTTGTTCAGGAGGCGAATTACATCTGGGCCTCGAAGTTCCGTATCGGAGAATTCAATATTGGAGACTCGTGCCAACTTCTGAATGACATCCTGATTTTCTGTGAATGTCTGCCTCACATAATCTCGAAAGGCGTAAACGGCAATTGGAACAACTTCCTTCTCTGGAATTCCTTTTTCTTTACGCCCATTTCGAACGTCGCTGACGAGATTCTGGACAGATTGCATGCGTCCAAAGAGGTATGGATCATAGTTTGTTTCACCGAGTTGCGATCGAGCAGGATATCTGCCGAGTGCGATTGACTTGGCTGGCGGGTTGCCGTCGTAAACGGCGTGCCAGATTTCTTCAGTAATGAAGGGCATGAAGGGCGAGAGCAGCCGCAGAGAAGCTTCAAACACGCGGACCAGCGTTGTGAGCGCAGCTTGCGTTTCGTTCCTCTTCGCAGGATCGTCGAAAACTAAACGCAGCTTGACTATTTCGAGATACCAGTCGCAGAAGCTGCCCCAGAAAAACTGGTATATCTCGTTAGCCGCGTCGTCGTAGCGGTAGTTTTCCAGCGATTGGTTGACCTTATCCGCAGCGCGGTAGAACTCGGCGACGATCCAGCGAGCTTCGAGCGGTGCATCGGCGGTGACAGCGGGCATTCCGCCCAACGCGGCTGGGTCCACGGTGATCCCAATCTCTGCCGCCCGATCCACATTCATAAACAAGAACCGCGCCGCGTTCCAAATCTTGTTGGCAAACGCGCGATAGCCTTCCGTCCGCGCTACATTGAATGCAATGTCGGTTCCCGGTGAGGCCATGGAGGCCAGCGTGAATCGCACCGCGTCGGTCCCGTACTGCTTCACGATCTCGATAGGGTCGATCACGTTACCCTTGGTCTTCGACATCTTCTCGCGGTTTGCGTCGCGCACCAATGCGTGAATGTACACCTCACGGAAGGGAACTGAGTCGGCAAGTGTGCGCGGGCTTCCGTCGGGCATGGGAATGTCGCCGGCGAACCAGCAGCCCAGCATGATCATGCGAGCCACCCAGAAAAACAGAATGTCGAAGCCGGTGACGAGTAGGCTGGTTGGATAGAAGGCGTCGAAGTCCGTCCGGTTTTCTGCTGTCAGATTCGGCCAGCCGAATACCGACACAGGCAACAGTCCGGACGAGAACCAGGTATCCAATACATCTGTTTCTTGCGTGATCTTGTCTGACCCGCAATGCGCGCAGGCCGTTGGATCGACCCTTGCCACTGTGATTTTATGGCAATTGCCACAGTGCCACGCCGGAATCCTGTGGCCCCACCACAACTGCCGTGAGATGCACCAGTCGTGGATGTTCTCCATCCAGTTCAGGTAGGTCTTCTCGTACTGCTCGGGCGTGAAGTGGATTGCCTTCTTGCCATCTGGCCCCGGTCTCACGGCGGCAATCGCTTTGTCCGCCAGTGGTTGAATCTTGATGAACCACTGCGTCGAGAGCCGCGGTTCCACGACAGTCTTGCAGCGGTCGCAGTGTCCCACGTTATTGATGTGATCCTTGACGGTTCCCAACAGGCCTTGCGCATCGAGATCGGCGACAATTTTCTTTCGAGCGACGTAGCGGTCGAGACCTGCATACACACCGCCCTCCGCATTGATGTGGCCGCGCTCGTCCATGATGTTGATCGAGGGCAGGTGGTGCCGCTCGCCAAGAGCGAAATCGTTCGGATCGTGCGCCGGCGTTACCTTCACCGCTCCGGTGCCGAACTCGCGGCTTACCCAGTCATCGAGAACAATGGGAATCTCGCGATTCATCAGAGGGAGACGGACCTTTTTGCCGTGCAGGTGCAGGTAGCGCTCGTCTTCGGGATGAATCGCCACGCCTGTATCTCCGAGCATGGTCTCGGGCCGCGTTGTCGCAACGGTCAGAAACTCGCCGGTGTCTTTGCCCGCATCCTCTACTACCGGATACCGAATCTCCCACAAGTGTCCTTTGTGCTCGTCGTACACCACTTCAAGATCGCTGATCGCCGTCTCGCAACGCGGACACCAATTCACAATGTACGCGCCGCGATAGATCAGTCCCTGCTCGTGCAGGCGGACAAAGGCTTCGCGCACCGCGACCGAAAGCCGCTCGTCCATGGTGAAGTACTCGCGCTGCCAGTCTACCGACGCGCCGAGCCGCTTCATCTGGTCCAGGATCGCGCCGCCGTAATGGCGCTTCCACTCCCACACACGCTCGACGAAGGCCTCGCGGCCCATCTGCTGGCGCGTCTTGCTCTCTTCCGCCAACTGCCGCTCGACCATCATCTGCGTGGCAATTCCGGCATGGTCGGTACCCGGCAGCCACAGCGCCTTGCGGCCGCTCATGCGCCGCCAGCGGGTGAGTATATCCATCTCCGTCTGATTGAGCATGTGGCCCATGTGCAGGCGGCCGGTGACATTCGGCGGCGGTAGGAGGATTGTAAACGGCTCGCCGCCGGGATCTGTTGCAGCTTCGCTGCCCGGCGCCTTGGAGGCGTGCAGAGCAAGGGTCGGCTGCGCAAACAACTCTTCGCGGACCCAGTATTCAGCCCAGTGATCTTCTATGGCTGTCGGGTCGTAGGCTTTGGCTAGTTCGTGGGGCATGGGCGTTTGGAAGGTCTCGATCGCTCTTCTTTAACCATGTACTGATCGAGATTCGAGCGAGGGGGCCAACCCTCACTTTAGCAGATGATCCGATTGCGCTGAGCTAGGGCGCAATCAGCGGAACGGCGGGGAAATAGGTCTCGTAACGGCGCGTGTCGCGGGTGAGGATTGTTGCTCCGAGGACCTCCGCGTGGGCGCCGATGAAAAAGTCCGGCAGCAGGCTCGATCGCTGGCCGCCAAGTTGGCGATATTGCTGGTAGGCCTTGGCGGCCAGAAATGCGGCCCGACGCGGAATCCCCATAAATCCCAATCCGGACGCGACGAGAATGCGATCAACGTCTTCTTCATTGCCGTAGCGCACGGAAATCTCCGCATATACGATTGGATTCAAGAAGAGGTCCTCGATAATCGACCGTTTGATTATCTGGCCAGCTGACCATTCTTTCCATACCTGGTCATTGTCGATCAGATCGAGAAGCACGCAAGAGTCAACGAGGATCATCGGAGTACCCGCGAATTAGCTCCATGTACTCGTCAGTGGTCCCGTTCCACTTGTTTTGGGCGGACCCAATCACCTCGTCCAGATGAATGCGCGGCCTCGCCAGTCGTCCGTCCTCGCGACGAAGCAGAATCTCGCCTGCATCGTTGACATCGAAGACAACACGGCTGCCGGGGCCAAGATTCATGGAGTCGCGAATGCGTTTGGGAATGGTGACCTGACCCTTGCTGGTGATCGTTGTTGCCATAACGAGGCCCTCCGCCGGTATTACCGCTCTTTCCATTGTAATACCGACTGGATTTCCCGTCTAAAAGCAAAAAGCCGCCCCTAGGGGCGGCTTTCCATCTCAAACATAAAAATAGGCTTAGAACGGATTCAGCTTATCCAGGCCCTTCTTCTTTTTCTTCTTGCTCGAGGAATCCTCGCTCAGGTCAGCCTTGGACTTCTTTGTCTTCTTTCCATCCGCTGTTGTGCTAGCCGCTGCCGGCTTGGTGATGTCATTCTGCTGAATGGGCGCTTCGGCAGCCTTTTCTGGTGCCGGCAGGGCAGTACTGGCCGGTCCCACTGACTTCACAACTGCGTTGGGATCGGAGGCGGGGGCGCTGATCACTTCTGCCCCAACACTGGTGCCGCCGGAGATCACTCTGCCCTCAAGCGGCGCGACGGACGGTTGATCACTGCGCGTGGGCTCGTTTACGCCGGTCGGCTGGGCGGGCGCAGCATTGGATGCGCCGCCGGGGTTGGCTGCGCCTTGAAATAGTTGAATGTTCTCTTTGGTTACATCGGGCGCCAAAATCCGTTTGGGGTCGCCCAGGCTTGGGTCGCCCACATGTACGGCCTCTACCGTTGTCGGGCCGCGCTTGATGATATCGAGAGCTTTGTCGGTAAACCGCAGCGGCTGGCGGCTGCGCTCCTCGGCATCGCTCTCCGCAATGGCAGCTTCGGTGGGCTCAGGCACGGGCCGATTCATCTCCACCAGCCTGTCGCGAGCATCTTCCACATGCGGAGCCATGGGGTAACGCGTAATCACATGGGTGTAAGCCGCCGCCGCCTTGTCCATGTAAAACGCACGCAGCCGCTCTTTGATCGCGCCGGGAACATTGGGCGCCATCTGCACGCCGCGGGCTTCCCCTGCATAGGCATCGCCAATGCCGATCCACACTTGGTCGCTCTTCGAGTACAACGGGAAGGTATCGGCCACGGTCTGCAGGCGAGCAATGGCGGCAATGAAGTTTTCACGGCTCTCGTAGTAGAGGCCGATCTGCGCCTCGCGCTCCGCTAGCACCTCCTGCACGTCGCGCAGTTTCTGCTTGGCGCGCGGCACCAGGCTCGAGTCGGGATACATGTTGATCATGTCCCGGTACTGCTGCTCGGCCTCCTGGGCGTTGGTGTAATCGCGGTCGGGCTTCTCCATCTGCGAGTAGTAGATGTCGGCCACCTTCATCTTGGCCTCGGCGGCTTCAGGAGCGTCGGGGAAGAAGGTGATAAAGTCCTGGTACTCGGCCTCGGCCTGCGTCATGGCGGCCGATCCGCCTTCCTTATACCAACTGTCGCCCACGGCCAGCTTGGCGCGCATCCGGTATTCCGACTCGGGATAGGTATTGAGCATGGTCTGAAGGTCGAGCCGAGCCACGTCATAGCGGCCCTTCTTCATGGCCTCCATGGCCTTGTCGTAGAGTTCCTTGTCAGGCTGCTTGGACTGCACGTCTTTCAGCGGGTTCGCGCCAATATCGAAGTCTTTTTTCTTCTTCGTCGTGCTCCGGAC
>Ga0302320_10031589_pt1 | contig 10038 bp, 7 predicted proteins | sample Bog_T0_3_FD_202130 | JGI IMG/M metagenome (GOLD analysis project Ga0302320, IMG submission 202130) | Peat permafrost microbial communities from Stordalen Mire near Abisko, Sweden - Bog_T0_3 | ecosystem: Environmental > Terrestrial > Soil > Wetlands > Peat | place: Sweden: Abisko, Stordalen Mire...
TTGCGGGCGCGAGGGGCGGAGCTCCTTAGGAAGGGTTTCTAAAGGGTAGGCGTTGCGGACAGGACACAGGTCCGCTAGAGGGGTAGCGCAAGACGTGCCGTTTTTCACTGCGGCGCGCCTGGAGCGTAGGGCAGGAGCCCTCACTGGTGCGGCAAATAGTTATATGCTCATAGTCGGTGAGGATTATGGAAGATCCCGTAGTACAGGCTGCTCAACTTGCATTTTCCGTCCGCTTGAAGAACTCCAGTGACGTATCTGAGAACACGAAGAACGCTCAGGCTATTGCGAAGGGCTAGCGTTCTGCTGTCCATTCTCTCGACCCGGATAGATTTCAGATTGAAGCGATGGTGGGTCCAGAACTCGACCAGAAGATTGATATTGTCGATCAGAAAAATGGCTGCGCTTACGAATTCAAGGTTTCGGGAAAGAATGCACCGGCAGAGTTCTACAAGGACATCGTTAAAGTCATCATCTGGAATCAGAAGCGCAAAAGAAAGCTGTGCGGCCTGGTTTTCATAACCGAGGAAAAGTGGGGCAGGCCTTTCCTCGATGCTCCTATGCCACGCGCATACATGAAATATCTTACAGACCTCGGTCTCAATGTATCCGTGGAATATGTCCGCCATGAGCAATAAAAAGCCCGCGCCGGTGAAAGCCGACGCGGGCGTGCCCAGCTAATACTCGCTGGGCAGGTGAATGACGTTGTTGGCGAAGTAGAGCTTCACTTCGTCAAGCGGAAAGTCCGTGAAGGGGATCTCCTGCGTGTAGACCGGGTTCGCATTGCCGTCGTCGCAGTACACGGTCGCGCTACGGTCGGAGTGAACCTTCAAGTTCCAGACCTGGAACTCTTCACCGGAAACGGTAGCATTATGTTGCTGGGCAATTGCGATGATGTCGAGCAGCCAGTAAGCGCCGCCCCGGTCGGCAAGGAACTTCGCGCCGTCGGTATACAGGACTGCGCGGTTGATGCCGTGGCGATACCAGTTCTCGGAGCCGGTGAACTGGCGGAGTTGAACTTCGGAGAGTGTTGCTGTGTTCGTCATGTTATACCTCTTTTCCTTGAAGTGACCCCAACGGCGGGGGCAAGAGAGGCACAAATATGCTGCCGAGCAAAGCGCAGCAGTCATAGCTTTTTGGGGGGACCGTGACCGAAGGGCATGGGGGAGCCAAAATAGCGTCATTGACGGCAAGCGGCGGCGGCTAAAGTGCCATTTACCCGCCGTTCATTGGGTCACAGAAAAGAGAGTCATTGAGGAACAGATCCCAACCGGGAGCATGAATCAACGATGGTTCGCCAAATAGCTATCGAACCCCTCATAGGACGGCTTTCCCTGTTTCTTTTGTTGACGGCCAACAATAGTATGGTCGATCTTCGCCTGCATAAAACACACAGCGTCCTGGAATCGAGACACGGGAATCCGTTCCCAATCGGCTTTGAATTCGCGCTTGATTGACTGGTAGACTACTGAGAACTTGAACTCGCGATCCTTTTGCGCCTTGGCGAACTGTTGATACCTGTCGATTAGATACTTGAGGTAGGCACGGTGAGGAGAGCTTCCTCCTACGACATCATCTGGTAATGTGATTTTGATCTTGGAATGTCCTGCGTTCTTGATAGTGACATTTTGCGCATGAATCGCTGGGACTGAAAGATCGCCTTGAACATTTATAACGAAATTCTTACGCAGCAACTCGGCCCGTCTCGCTATGGCAGAAGTGATTGTGATCTCGCCAACCAATTCGCGCTCCCTCTTCATGGCAAGAAGAATCTGCACGGAATGGGTTGCCGGGGCATCGTCAACAATCTTGTGATGACGGGCGCAAAGGAGAATCAGGTTTGCTGAGTCATTCCTCTCCGCATCAGTTTGGCTAGGATCGTAGCGTGGCCCCCGCGCGTTGCGAGCTTTAATGTGACAGACCTCTCCAGTAACGATGTCGTTCTCCTCGACAAGTGGGACATAGCAATTCGGGAACGCACACCGATTACCTGACCGGGCGAACAGGCTTTTCATCGTTTTTCTGGTTGGCACCATTGCTCAATCCTTTGAACTCATTCCAACATAAACCTTTTAGGCTCATTGCTCGTTCTCCGGTGCCATTTTTTTGCGTATCCATGCGGCGATTTGCCAGCGAAGTCACCCGGCAATGGCGAGACCGACTATTAGGGAGCCCGAAGTGGTCTTCCTCAGCGCAAGCCCAATCGCAGGTGTTCGGCCCGAACGATCCAATGTCTGCAACCGGGTGCTAACGTCCCCTCGGCGTCCCCATAAATGGCTATTCTGGTTCCTCCTGGCCGGTTGAGTGCAACTCCCTCTATCGGACGGACTAAAATACCCATACCAGATCATCAACGGGAAAAAGCCTTGTCTCTGAAAGCTGAAAACTTCATAGCTCGCTGGCAGCAGTCCTCGGCCGCTGAACGCGCCAACTACGCACTGTTTCTGTCCGAACTCTGCGACTGCCTGGATATTCCTCGCCCGGAGCCCAGCCAGTCGGACGAGAGCGCCAACGCCTACGTGATCGACAAAGCAGTCTATCTCCAGAATCTTGACGGCTCAACGACACCGAATTACATCGACTTGTATAAGCGCGGCTGTTTCGTGCTGGAAGCCAAGCAGGGCAGCAATCCGCCGTCAAACTCCACTACGCGCCTCTCTTCCCCCAAGGAGCCGCAGCGTATGAAGCGCGGCACCGCCGTTCGCGGAACGCATGGCTGGGATGAGGCCATGCTCGCGGCGCGCGGTCAGGCAGAGCGGTACGCCAAAGCGCTGCCCGTCTCTGAAGGCTGGCCGCCCTTCCTCGTTGTCGTCGATGTCGGTCACTCCATCGAACTCTATGCGGACTTTTCTTTGACAGGGAAAGCCTATCTCCCTTTTCCAGACCCGCGTACCTTCCGCATTCTTCACGAACAGATGGGGAAGGCAGAAGTCCAAACCCGTCTGCGGGCCGTTTGGCTCGATCCGCTCTCCTTGGACCCTTCTCGCGAAACCGCCAAGGTCACCCGCGAAGTTGCCGGTAAGCTGGCCGTGCTCGCGCGCAACCTGGAACTGCATCATCCCGCAAAGCGGGTTGCCGAGTTCCTGACTCGCTGTATCTTCACGTCGTTTGCCGAGGATGTGAATTTGCTTCCCGATCGCAGTTGGCTCAACCTACTTGAAAGTCTCCGGGATGATGTCGCCAACTTTCCACCCATGGCTGAAGCTCTTTGGCAGACCATGAACGACGGCGGATTTTCTCCCATCCTCCGGGCGCACATTCTCAAGTTCAACGGCGGTCTCTTCGAATCCACTCAAGCCCTTCCACTCACCCGTGACCAGCTCGGCCTGTTGATCGAGGCCGCCGACTCCCGTTGGCGAGACGTGGAACCGGCCATCTTTGGCACCTTGCTCGAACGCGCCCTCGACGCCGATGAACGCCATGCGCTCGGAGCACACTACACACCGCGCGCCTATGTCGAGCGCCTCGTCATTCCCACGATTGTGGAACCTCTCCGCGACGACTGGCGCAGTACCCAGGCTGTGATCTCCGAGCAGGTCAAAGCGGGCCATGCGGACGCCGCCATTGAAACGACGCGCGCTTTTCACCGCCAACTCTGCTCTACCCGTGTCCTCGATCCCGCCTGCGGCTCCGGCAACTTCCTTTATGTCGCTCTCGAACACATGAAGCGGCTCGAAGGCGAGGTTCTCGAAACCCTCCATGCCCTTGGTGACACACAGCAATCCCTTGAACACACCGGGCTCACCGTGGACCCGCATCAGTTGCTCGGTCTCGAACTCAATCCACGCGCGGCGGTTGTTGCTGACCTTGTTCTCTGGATCGGCTATCTGCAATGGCACTTCCGCACGCGTGGCGATGCACAGCCGCCCATCCCGGTCATCAGCAACTTTCACAATATCGTCGAGGCGGATGCGCTGCTCTCTTGGAAGAAGAAAACGCCGCTGCTCGACAAGCATGGCAACGCTGTCACCCAATGGGACGGCGTGACGACAAAGAAGCATCCCACCACCGGACAGGACATTCCCGATGAAACTGCACGTATCCCTGTCTACCAATATTCGGAGGTAAAGCAGGCCAAGTGGCCATCGGCGGATTTCATCGTGGGCAATCCGCCATTTATTGGCGGAAAGTATATGCGCGATGACTTAGGTGATGGATACGTCGATGTACTTCGTAAGACATACGACGAGGTTCCCGACAGCGCGGATTTTGTCATGTATTGGTGGCAACGCGCCGCAGAACTCGCCCGTGCCGGCAAGATTCGCCGCTTTGGCTTCATCACTACCAATAGTCTTCCGCAGGTTTTCAACCGCAAAGTGGTCGCACAGAACCTCAACGCTGCCATAGACCCCCTCTCGCTGATCTTCGCCATTCCCGACCACCCTTGGCTCAAATCCGCTCTCAGCGATGGTCAATCCGCCACCGATCATGCCGCCGTCCGCATTGCTATGACCGTGGCAGAGAAAGGCGAGCATCTCGGCCATCTTTACCGGGTCAAGAGCGAAGGGGACACAAGCTCTGAGGGTACGAATGTCGAATTGACAGTGGAAGCTGGGCGCATCTTCGCGGACTTGCGCGTTGGCAGCGATGTTGCTGGCGCAATGCCTCTCAAGTCAAACGAAGACCTCTGCTGCCCAGGGGTCAAACTGCACGGGGCCGGGTTTATCGTGACTCCAGAGCAAGCGACTTCGCTGGGCCTCGGCCGCATTCCAGGGCTTGAACAACACATCCGTCCCTACCTGAGTGGCCGTGACCTCACAAGTTCTCCTCGGAATATGATGGTTGTCGATCTGCTCGGCCTAAGTAGTGGCGAGTTGCGCAATAATTTTGCGGAAGTCTTCCAGTGGGTTCATGACCGTGTGAAACCAGAGCGAGACCAGAATCGACGGGCTAGCTACGCAGAGAAATGGTGGGTTTTCGGTGAACCGCGCTCTTCCTTCAGACCTGCACTCAAGGGTCTTTCACGATTTATTTGCACACCGGTAACAGCGAAACACCGAATGTTCGTTTTTCTCGGAGCAGAAACACTGCCAGATGACTCGCTTGTCAACTTCGCGATGGGAGACTCGTTTGTTCTCGGCGTCCTTTCCTCGTATATTCACGCCACTTGGGCCTTAGCAGCGGGCGGAACTCTGGAAGACAGGCCACGTTATCTTAAAACTCGCTGCTTTGATCCATTCCCGTTTCCAGATGCCAGCAAATCTCAGAAACAGGCCATCCGCGAAATAGCTGAACGCATCGATGCACATCGCAAGCGCCAGCAGCAGCTTTATACCACGCTCACGCTTACTGAAATGTACAACGTCCTTGAAAAGCTACGTGCCAGCGAATCGCTCACTCAAGAGGACCAAGTCATTTACCAGCAGGGTTTGATCGGAATTCTTCGCCAACTTCATGACGAGTTGGATGAGGCTGTTTTTGCTGCTTACGGCTGGCCATCCAACCTCACCACAGAGCAGATTCTTGAAAAGGTCGTCGCGCTCAACGCTCACCGTCGCGCTGAAGAAGCCTCGGGCATCGTTCGCTGGCTTCGCCCAGAGTTCCAAGCACCCAATGCGCCAGCCATGCAGCAGACGTTGGGCGGGCTGATTCCCGTCGAGACTCCCGCCGCCGCTCGCCGCAAGCAACCCTGGCCTGTAACTCTCACAGAACAGGTTCGCGTGATCAAAGATTCGCTCCGCGCCACGCCATTCCAGACGCCGCAGGAGATTGCCACCGGCTTCAAGCCCGCCAGCCGCACCCGCGTTCAAGAGATACTCGAAACCCTTACAGCTCTCGGCCAAACCCGCCAAGTGGAGGACAGATACCTTCTGTAATTGTGATTTGCCGTCGGAGCGGGATGGGAGTGAAGGGATAGACTGGACCTGAAGACTCCGGGGCAAGGACGGAGGTCTGTCAATCGTGGGCACGTTGTTTACTCCGCTTCCTCGCGACTACTCTGCGGAAGTGCTCTCCGGTTCTATCCATCTGTTGTTCTCCAACGCCGCGATTATCATTCGCGTTGAATAGACCATTGATCGCAGCCGTTCGGAAAGGTAGTCATTGTCGAAGCAAGGTGGTTCGATTTCGCGAAGTGAGATGTTCAGATCAACGTTCGGGTTCGCGCTTATTTGTAGACCAGAATGCCAGCCCCCAAGTTCAAATGTTGCTAGCGGTTCGCCATTCAAGTTGCCGACTTTGCAAGTCTTCAGATTAAGCAGTTTTACACTTTTCGGAAGTCGCAGCAGCGGTTGAGCACCGGCAACAGCCGTGCACAAACTGTGCAGTGTTCGATGACGATCCACCCTTGCAAGATCGTTCAGAAATCGAAGCGAACGATTGTAGTTGCAAATTCGCAGCTCCGGGGACAGGTCAGGCTCCGCGAATGGTTGCATAAGTTCAATGAACCGCCGCCTACCAGCGTTCAATGAGGCAACTTTTCTCGATTGCCGCTTCCACTCGTCTTCCTTTGCGCAGATCGGAAATTCGATTGTCGACGCATTCGGCGGAGGATTCACGCTCGAATCCTCTATCGCACACGCATACACAGCTCCGTCTAAGGCAGCTCGGAGTTGATAGAGGAATTCACCTAGTTCGAGTTCCAATTCGAGTGGCAGATCTGAAGAAACCTCCTCCAACCACATAGCACCACAGCCCTTGTAGTCAACTTCGACCCTAAACTCGACCATATTTCTTAAGCGAGTCTCGTTCCACAGCTCGGCCATTCGGTTTGAATGTTCGATTGCGCGATCAATGCGTGCGTAGCACTTCGAAAACAAAGTCATTTCTTGCGCCTTCGTCAGGTGGACTTGTCAAATCTTAACTGAATGGCTGAACTTGCGAACAGGGGCCGGCAAATCGTACTGGCCCCTCACATCGTTACCGACTCCACCCCCAATTTGTTCGTCGAATTCGGTTGCTCATCTGCTCCTTCTCTGCCTCAAGTTCCAATATCTCCTGCTTCAACCTGTCGATATATTTGCGGGCAGGTTCGGGCAAAGCCATGATTTCGGCCTGCGTAAGCTCTCCCGATTCACAGAGAAGTCGATTGCGGCGCTCGATCTCGCCGCCTAATCCTATCTGTTTGAGCAGCGCCAGGAGTGCTTCAACTTCCGCATCCAACTGAGATGCAGTGGTTTCTTCTCCGCGGTCCTTTTGGTACGTAACAACATGGCCAGGATGCAAATCCTGAAGCTGTACTCCGAACGTCTCAGCCCAGCGGTTCAGCATCTCTTTTCGCGGATCTGACCAAAGAGCGGCAGCTTCCCGGATGGTCATTGTGCCAACTATTTTGTCATTTGTCATCGCCAAAGGTCCATAATCCTGAATTGTGGTTGCGAGCGCCGAAATTCTCACCGCACCGCGACACATCGTTTCAGCTAGGATAGCTCGTTTCACTCTTTGCGAGCGATTCGGCAGAGCGAACAAAGGCGTTGCATTCGATCCTGGCACAAGCGCAACCGAGTGCTGAAACGCACGGGCGCTACCAAGAAGCGTCACTTGGCACGGTCGAAGATGCAGTGATACTCAGGCCAAGCACCACAAGGAGGTAGAACATGTTCACGGACACCATTCAGTGGACTATTGCCCGCCAACGTAATTCTGGGCAGGGCGCATCGCAGGGGCAGGTACTATTGCAACTGTCGGTCTCTCGGAAGACATTGCAGAAAATGTTGAATTCGACGTGCTCTCAAGGCCAACATAAGCAGTTGGATCGGCCACTCCCTCTGGGACTGCTGATCCCGGTAATTGACCGCATCGTAAAGGAAAACGAAATGCGCCCAAAATCCATGCAAGTTTCTCCAAAGATGATTTGGCAGTACCTGTGCAAGGAACACGAATTCAGGGGCAGCTTTTCGATGGTCAACGCATATGTGCGACAGGCACGCAGCATCGCGGCGCTTGATATAAGCCCTGCCCGCGAATTGCCGGGAAGCAGTTTCGAGAATCGTCGCCTCGCTCTGAAAAGTCCACCGGCAATCTCCGGGAAGGTCATCGCGCCTTCCTTACGCCAAAGTAACCGGGAACTAGAACACCACGCAATCGCTGAGATGGTGTATCACGCTGATCCTTTCAGGCAAAATGGGGAATCCCAGGATCAGGCATTTCAATGGATGCGAGGCATCTTGCAAGGGACAATTCCATTCGACGCTATAGCGAACGAGATGACCAACGTCCCGCTGTCAGAGTTGAAGCTCCTCGTTTCAACGTCCACCGAAGAGACACTTTCGATGCGCAACAAAGCAGTCGCGGTGCTTGGTCGCCTACGCGGCATCGACCATGTTTCCATCTCTTCGTTTCTCAACATATCTCACGGAACTTTTTGGCGTTACTGGAGATTATTCAAGCAGGGTGGCACCAAGATTCTCTTTGCAAGAAGGACGAGAAGCGACAAGAAGTCTGTGAAAGATTCCAACAAGAAAGCGGTGTTCGCGTTATTGCACTCACCGCCAGCGGCGCACGGCATCAACCGCACCACTTGGAGGATGGAGGACCTTCGCTGCGTACTGACCAAAGAAGGCAGTCCGATGGGCTGCGACACCATTCGGACCATCATTAAGGAAGCCGGTTGGAAGTGGCGGCACGCCCGCCTCGTTCTCACGAGCAATGATCCCGAGTACCGCGTCAAAGTGGATGCCATCAAAAAGATATTGTCCGAACTCAAACCGGATGAGGCATTCTTTTCGATTGACGAATACGGGCCGTTCGCCATCAAAGAAAAGGGTGGGGTCAAGCGAGTCGCACCCGGTGAGGCCTACGCCGTTCCCCAGTGGCAGAAATCAAAGGGGTGGGTGATCCTCACGGCGGCGCTTGAGCTGTCGAGAAACCAACTAACCCATTTCTATTCGCGCAAAAAGAACACGGATGAAATGATAAAAATGGCGGACATGCTGCGAGATCAATATCGAACATGCAGCACGATCTATCTGTCGTGGGACGCAGCGTCGTGGCATGTATCGAAGGACTTGATTGCGCATCTGGACGAGATCAACGAGCAAGCGTCAGGGGAAGGCTTCCCCGTAGTCAAGACTGCTCCCTTACCGGCGTGTGCGCAGTTCTTGAACGTGATCGAGTCGGTTTTCAGCGGAATGGCCAGGGCAATCATTCACAACAGCGATTACCCGTCCGTAGAAGCCGCGATGGATGCCATTGATCGGTACATCAAGGACAGGAATGAATATTTTTCCACCCATCACCAGAGAGCGGGACAGAAGATTTGGGGAAAGGAGCGTGTGCCAAGTTTGTTTGCAGAGGAACAGAACTGCAAAGATCCACTCTATCAGTTCCCATATTGATAGAGTGGACGCTCAGTTGCGGTTTACAGACTCAGACCAAGGTCGGTGGTATCTTTGCTGCGGGACTGCACTTGTGTGTTGTCGCCAAATGAGTGAGCCGAGACATTGCCCGCTTGCTCAACGCAGATTCTCGTGTGACTGACTGCGCTTGGTGGTCGTAGAACTAGCCCAGTGTGTCGATGTGCCGCCAGCTTCCCGCATGTGTGGTGGTAGCTCTGGATTTCGCCTGTCTCGCGCTTCCACCTTGTAGTGCTGGGCGGCGTCTTTGAGTGCCTTGCCGGCTTTCGATCGCGTCCGGGCTGAGCGGGCCAGTGCTAAGTTACACGAAAGCTGAGAATCGCGAGGGCGCTGACCAAAGACCGGATGGTCGATTAGCGGGCAGACAAAAGGCGGCTCCGAAGAGCCGCCTCCAGGTTATGCAGGGGCTACTTGGCTTTCTTGGCGGGCTTGGCCGCCTTGCTCTCGCTGGCTTCGCTCGGTGTCGAGTAGTCGATCTTGCGGATATAGTCAGCCTTGATCGAAAACGTCTTGTGCTCCACGCCGTCTGCCGTGTACGTCTCGGGCTTGATCTTACCTTCAACGATCACCGGCGTTCCGGCCTTGAGGGTGGCGGCGAACTTCGCCAACGGCCCCCAAACCTGAATCTGGAACCAATCGGTGTTCTTGTGCTCGGCGCCATCCTTGTCTTCCCACTGCTCATTGACGGCAATGCTGAAGTTGACTACATCGCCGTTCGGGGTGGACTTCTTTTCGGCGTCTTTGCCGA
>Ga0302320_10031590_pt1 | contig 10038 bp, 8 predicted proteins | sample Bog_T0_3_FD_202130 | JGI IMG/M metagenome (GOLD analysis project Ga0302320, IMG submission 202130) | Peat permafrost microbial communities from Stordalen Mire near Abisko, Sweden - Bog_T0_3 | ecosystem: Environmental > Terrestrial > Soil > Wetlands > Peat | place: Sweden: Abisko, Stordalen Mire...
TTTTAATATAAAAAAAATATATATAATTATTATATATAAAGTGATTTTCTTTGATCAAAGAAGTTTTCTAGTTTTTGATTTTCGGCAAAATTGCTTTTCATTAATCGTAATTTTGAAAAAAAAGCGAAATAAAAAATTCAATTTTTTTCCAAAACCTAAAAAAATGTCTGACGATGATGGTGATTTTGGTTATGGTTACAGCAGTGGTGAAGACCCAGAGAACAAAGAGGACTACGAGCTCGAGAACAATTTTTTTGAAGCAGATGATATCAAAAAGACGAATCCGAAAGAGGCCATCGAGCGTTTTGAAACCATAATCTTGATGGAGGAGTCCAAAGGTTCGGAAGTCAAATGGAAGTTCAAATGTCTTTTGAACATAATTCAATTGAAATGTCGCATTCAGAATTTCGCAGATCTCAAAGATAATATCACTCAAATTGTCAAGATTATGAACACAGTCTCGAGAAACGATTCAAATGAGGCCATATCTTTAATATTGGATAGTCTGACTCAGGTTAAAGAGAGTCATGATGATTTGGGTCAACAATTGATGGACCATTTATCACTAAATTTAGAAGCTTATGAGCATCTCTGGCTTTCTGCGGCTTTAAAATTAGCAAGGATTTATCTGAAAATCGGTGATTTCATCAGATTAGAAGCGATTATTGAAGCTTTTAAAACCAGATGCAAGACTCAGCAAGGATTAGTAGATGAGAAGAAGTCTGGAGCCTTGCTGGAGCTATATTCCATAGAAATTCAAATATGCATTGCTAATAAAGATCATCAAAGAATGAAGGGAGTCTATGAAAAAACCAAAAATTTAAGCTCTGCAATTGTGGATCCTAAATCCATGGCGATTATTAAGGAAACTAGTGGTAAATTGCTCATGATCGAGAAGAAATGGAAGGAATCCACAGAAGAATTGGTTGATGCATTCAAGTTTTATCAGGAAGTCGGAAACCCACAGGCGAAAACCGTGTTGAAATATTTGGTTTTGGCTGGAATGCTTAGTATGTCAGAAATCAATATATTCTGCGGGAGGGAAGCTCGAGTTTATAAGGATGACCCTGAGATTTTAGCTATGCAAGAAATGAGGAATGCATTTGAATTAAAGGATTTGAAAAGGTTCGATAGAATTCTGAAAGACAAAACGTTGAAAATTGATCAGGATGAATTTATGAAGAGCTTCTTAGATGATCTGATGAAAGTTTTCAATTCGGAGAAGATCATTTCCATGATTGTGCCTTATAAAACCATTAAAATCGAATATTTGGCTAAGGAATTGTCGGAAAAGGAGGAATCTGTGGTGAAGAATCTTTCTTTGTTAATTATGGAAGGGAAAATTTTGGGGAAAATCGACAAAATCAATGGATATTATGAAAACCTTGAGAAACCAGATCTCGATGAATTAAAGAAAGAAGAAGCGATGAAAAATTGGATCAACACCATACAAGGATTATAAAAAAAGTGTTGAATTTGCAGAAAAAAAAAAAAATTTATTGATGCCAATAAAAAAATAAAAAATACATAAATTAAAAACAAATTCAAAAAAGTGTTGATTTTGGAAAAAACACAATTTTTCTTAATGTCATGAAAAAAAAAACACTCAAATTAAAAACAAAAAATTGATAAAAAACACATATTTATTTCTTTACATATTAAAAATACATTTTCCTTAAAATAATATATTTTGTTTTCGATGAATAGCGCATTGGAAAATATCGGCGATAAAAAAGAAAGTTTGCTTCTCGATGCTAATAGTAATAATCCAAATTTATTCCTTCCAAATGTCCTTGGCATCAAAAGCAGAAGCAGTCTTTCCTCTGAGATCACTGTACAATTGCTAAACTCTCATTTTTTCTAAAATATCATTTAGAAATCAACTATGACAATCCGAAAAAATATGGTTAATGAGATACTAAGAATTTTGGATAAAACGATAATCTTCACAATAATTTTCATTTTAGTTAACCTAATAAAAATCGTCTGTTCCTGTGTTGTTTTATATTATCTTGAAGAACAATATTATGGATGCGAATCATGGTTGGTGTTGATTTTATTTGTATCTCAAAATGTGGTTGAAGCAGCATATCTAATGATAAAGTTGATCCAAACCCTTGGAAAACAAAGGATTGTGCTAGGGATGTATTGCACTGGAAAGGAAATCAATTTCAATCCTTATGAAACCAATCCCAGAGACAAAATTTTGGAATTGTTCTATTATGCAATTATGATGTTGAAATTATTTTTCTTTTTTATTGATGTAACTTTTTAGATATTATATGGCTCTGTTTTTATTGGGAAATGTGGTTTTCTGGGGGAACCAATATAAGGCACCAGATGATTTAACTTGTATTTTTTTCCATTAATCTCATATATATATATATATATATATATATATATATATATATATATATTATATTAGATGTCATGGCAATGATCTTGATTGAATTGTTGATTGGATACTTTTATTCCTTCATCTTCAGTCTTTTCCTATTGGGGTTATTGTTTTGCGCTCCTTTGCTCCTGGTTTCCTACATTTACAAAAAGCTCAATCAACGACGAAATGCGGTTTTCTTTTATTGACTTAAATAATAAAAGTTTATGATCATTAATTAATTAAGAAAAAAATTCGTGAATTGCCAATTGTCAAATATGATCCATCTCTTTTCCAAGATGTCGAATGCAGTATTTGCATTGAATCATACAAAGATGGCGAATGTATTATACAACTACCATGCAAGTACATACAAAATTTTTCATATCTTGACCAAATTTTTCTATTTAGACATTACTTCCATGAAAAATGCATCAAGCCATGGCTGGGGATCAGTGAAATGTGTCCATTTTGTCGTGCTAAGGCACTTTAAATTTAGTTTTTTTTATAATATAAAATTGTCTTTTGCTTTTCTCAATCAAATTTGTTTTTTAATTTTCTAAAAATTGAAAAAAAAATAATTTTTTTTGTTTTGTTTTTAAAAACACATTTTTCTGCCAAATTTTCCAAATTAATTGTTTTTTAATAATAGAGAAGGCTTTATATATATACTTAAAAGAAAAATAACTATAAAAAATGAAGGATCTCCTTCCTTCATTTAAGCGAAAAAATCATCAACATTAAAAATAGACTCATAAATGAACCTCTTTTGTTCCACTTCTTCTTTTTCACATTCCTTCAAAAATTTGAAGTTATTGGCCAACATATCAATCAAATTATTGTTTTCTTGGTTTTCCATTTTGGGAGTTGAGTCATTTTTTTGAGCGAGTTTTATCTCACTGTTGATGAGATTCTTTTCATGTTCTGGGTTGAATTTGGATCTTTTTCCAGACAAACAGGCACTCTCCAGTCCCATTTGTTGTTGGCTTCTCTTCAAAACTATTGAGGCGCAATCTTTCATTTCATTCAACGTTTCTATTTTTTCAGTGAAGTTCGCTGGGCATCTCGAGCGAAGTTTGTTGAGAACTTCGCAAATCAACTCTTCATTGTTTTGTTTCATCAAAAGACTTCTAATTGCAGTGCGAGAATGTGACATTTCTCTGCCCATCACTGTCAGGAAACGGTTTTTCACTGAATGTTGAGTCCTTCCTGGGAAAAACTTTGAGATTTCGGACCATCTTTTCTTCTTGCTGAGTGACTCTTCGAGCAATTGAATGTCCTCTTCGGAAGACCATGTTTCCCTAAAAATATCAATTATAAAATCGTGAAATTATAATAAATTTAAAATTTTTTAAAATGAAAAAAGTGTGTTTCTCAGAAAAAAATCCATAAAAATTCAAATTTTAACAAGTTCAAAATTTCAATAAAAATACTTATTTAAGAAAGGATCCAAATGATTCAACCATCTCTCTCTGCATTGTTTGCTTGTTTTAAAAGCAGAGCTTCTAGCTGCCTTGCTAAGATCCATAGCCACTTTTGACCATTTAATATCAATGGCCCTTTCAAAACTAGGCACAAATAGGTTCCCATCATCTATTTCTCTGAAATTTTGAAATTTATTTAATAAAAGAAAAAAATAAAATAAAAAATAAACCTTAAAATGGAGAGGAGATAATCATCTTCCTCACGACTCCATTCAGGAGATCTGGCAGATGAGATCAAAGTGAACCATCTATACTTCAGGGATTCTGAATCGCTTTTGGGTAGGAGGTTTGAAATGGCTTGCCAATCAGATTTAGTCTGGAAATAGTTAATTAGAATGAATAAAGGAAAGTTAGTTTTATTCGTACGAATTCGTAGAAGGACTTATAAAAAAGAATCTCGCAGACGGAGATCAACCAGACGAGGAAATAAATCATCTCCTCATTCCAGTTCTTGATGAAGAAACATTTACTTTTGATCGCTCTGAAACCAACAAATTAGAATGTGTGAATAAATAAAAATGCACTTTTTAATGAAGTCGGCTTCGAAAATCTCATAGGAGAACTCCAAAGCATGGATAAATTTAATGAAAAGGTCGAAATTTTTAGGGATATTTTCAGGAATTTCCTTCTCATAGAAATTTATGCCCAAATAAGCAAAGCAATTAGAGAGATTGCTCATGAAAAAAGTAGAAATAAAAGTATGTTTGGAATTTTATAATTATAAACAAAAACTCGAGTTTAATTTATAGTTTTGAAGATATCGTCCTGAGAAAAAAAAAATGAGAAAATCTTCAAAAAAAAAAATATTATGATAGTTTAGACACTAATTTTATAATTAAAATTATTTAAATATCTCAAAATTAGAAATTATTAAAAGAATCCTAATTTTTTAAAAAGCAATCTATAAATTATTTGAAAATTTGCTTTTTTCGTTCAGAATTTTTGATTTCTCAAAATTTTATGACTAAATTCTTAAATATTTTAATTTGAGTCATTTGTTTTGATTAGAACGAATCATATCAATATTTTTTCTTTGAAAATGTTCTTTTGATTTTTTTTTAGTCCTTAAAATATAAACTCCCAAAATATGCAACGAATTGACCTTTTCTTCCAACATATATAAGGATCTCCCCTAGATAAGATAAAATTAATTTTTTTTTAGTTTTCAGCGCCCTTTCAATAGATAGTGAACATACTGTTTATGTGACGCGTCATATTTTAAACAATTTTTTTTTATGAATTTTAACGCAAAAAATTGCAGAATTCTGAAATGGAATATTATCTGAGTTCGAAGTTTTCAAGTTAAGCATCCTAAATAGGATCACGTGACATTTTGCTGGGAATTATAAAAAAAAAAAAATTATTATGATTTTTATCATTAAAAACTTATTTTTTTTTTATTTTTCTTTTTAGTCTGATAAATTAAAGAAAAAAAAGTTCTATCTAAAGGTCATTATGGTAAGTAAAATAAAAATGGGGAATCAGAACTTTTTAGTTTAAAAAAAAAAAAATTATAATTGTTTTCAAATAAAAACAAATTGTGAATTTTCTCCTTAATTATTATCCGCCTAGTGTATATTTCCTTTCTAACTAGTTTCCATATCACTTCATCAGATCATAAAGTGTTTCCTATCTATTGTTCTTTCCTATCTAAGTTGTATTTTCAATGATTTATGACTTTTTGCAATTAACAATTTATTTATTAGCATCATCTACAAAATCATTTAAAAAGTCATTATGTAATTTAAGGAGAGTTGAAAAAAAATTAAATAAAAACACAAAAAAATATAACTTAATTTTAGAGTATCGTAAAAAAAACCCTAATGAATTCAGAAACAAATTTTGGAATTCGTAAAAAACTCAAATTTGAAAAAAAAAATTGGAAAAAAATTAAACTAAAAACTTTTCAAATTTAACATAAAAAGCATTAAATCGCTGTCATTGTCAGCTATGCTATAAATCTTTATAAAAAATATCATAGCAGGGGAGGGACATTCCCCCCTATCTTTTAAATTTCGTTCAACCACCAAACTTTTAAGCTTATAAGAGAAAGTAATTCAGCATATTTCCAAAAAAAATGAAGGAATAGATAGATAAAGAATTCGAAGAATTTGAAGTCCTCAACCCATTGTCCAATAAATCTGGACTATATTTAGAATTTAATTCTCAATTTTAGGATCAGAACCTCTTGAAACAATGGGAACCGAAATTTTACAAAGGAAATTCAAAAAAACTTGAAGACATTGGATAAACCCCACGAAAATTATCACTCTACTCAGAAAAGATATCTAACTCCTCTTTTTTAATGTCTTTTCTAAAATATGAAAGAGTTTTACCAATCAGCTGCAAGGGCTCGACAATTTTGATAAAAAAATCCGAAAAGAGGTTCCCAAACATCAATTTTCCCAAGCAGAGGTGTCAAGAACTGCCTGTTATGAAGACATTGCGAGAAAACATCTCCAATGAAAACTTTAATGAAATAAGTTTATCAAACAAAAGAAGATCAAACGAAAGAAAGTGCACCAAAAACTTTCTCAACCGCACTAAAAAAAAAGCATTTAAGTTTACCGTCAGAACTTCAAAAATTTATAATATATAAAAACAGTTTAAAAAAGATAGAATAAAACAAGTGGATTTATAATATTTTTTTCAAATATTCCCCGAAGTTCAAGAAAAAATTTCCAGAAATCTTTTCACTTTTTTCTTTATGAAAACCAGAATAAGCTATAAAAAATCATTTTAAGTAAATCACATTTTTTTAATTTTTTAGAATAAAAAATTTAAAACATTTTTTGCTGAATTAATAAAGGTTTTTGAATTAATGAATGCATTAAAAAAAAAAACAATGACCAAAATGTAAAAAGAAAATGAATATTTAATGTTCCTTGAGGAAGGTCTTCACGATATCTGTGACGTTTTCATCCTCCAACAATTCTACTGTGCTCTTCTTTTCCACCCAAGGAAATGGTTGATCATATGAAAAAGCATCCATATTGATCTCCCATGGGTTTCCACCCCAAAATGCCCACCAAGTATGATCTTCCAACTCACAACCCGAGTTTGGATGAATCAAAATGTCATATATTCCTCTATGTTGACCAGCCCATGTAACCACTTCATAGAAGTTCTCATTCGGCACAAAAACAGCCCATTGAGCGGTTAAAAAGGGGCCCACAGGTTCGGTGTCAGGATCAAACATGCAGAGATGATCTTGATGGAAAAGATCTGTGCAATTGGCTCCTAATTTATGTTGGAAAGCTTGCATAAATTTGTCCTGGAGTTGAAAGGCACCTGCTGTGTGATTGGGGTTGATTTGCCAATAAAGGATATGGACATGCCAGGAATAAATCGGAGCGGGCTCAACTTGGAAACAGGTGAGGTTTCGGACTACTTGAGGATAGTGAGTTGAATGGGAAAGGGAAAAATAGAACAGGATGGAAGGAAAAGTAGTTGATAGAATGAGGACATTTTTTTTCTGAAATTTGATTTTTTTTGAAGATATTTCTTTTTCTGGAAACTTTTAAAAATGGAAATTTCAAAAAAATAAATAAGTTTTTCTTAGTGGATTTATTTGAATTCCAAAAAATTTTTTTCTTTAAATATATGACTCACATTCAACAATCTAAAAACAAAAAGCAAAAAAATACAGAAATTGAAGAAAAGAATCATGCTCAATAAGCAATACTTATTAGAAATTTCCATTAATACTTCAAACATGGTAATTTTTTATTTATTTTTATTTTTGATTGTTTTAGGTTTAGGTGGTTTGGGTTCAGGTTTTTACTTTTGACTAAGATGATCACCAATGATTTTCGTTTGGGAGGAAGAGATACATAAAATAATAAAACTTCATCAAGTTCAAATATGTTCAATATTAAAGAAAAAATTAATTTCATTGATTTTTCTAATTTAAGCATTTTTTCCATGAACATTGGATCAATCCATGGCTGGTTGGTTCCATTTTGTCTTACTACTGCACTTTAATATAAATTTTTTTGTCTTTTTTTTTTTCTTTCGAAATCCAGCATTTTTTGTATTTTCCATAAAATCTGAAAAAATAATTCATGCAGTTGGAATGAATTTTAAGCCCCAATAAAAAAAAATATTAAAAAACGTTATTTGCTATTATTTTCCTTATTGATCTTCATTAAATTTCATTTTTTTTATTTGGCTCAAAGGTGAATCATGAACCCGAACATCCCGATCGGGAATTCCCAAGAAGTAGTTTTTTTTTTCCCCACACCCCATATTTTAGTTGTTGATAAACATTTGGTTTTACATATCTAAACTTTTAGAAATTCCCCGAAGAATCTTTTTCTGATCAAAAAGACCAAAAGGTTTTCACATGTAATATTTACATATTTATGTATTTCTATCGCTTTTATCTTTTTTGGTCCTTGAATTTCATATTTATTAACATTTTCCTTTTTTTCTTGCATTTTCTAGATGATGAAAAAAACGTCGATCCCAACAAAATCATCAGTCTGAAGGTCAATCCAGACACCCCATCGACTGAAATCATCAAAGAGCAAACCTATGATGATCTATACCTGGTAATTGAAAAATTAGCATCAAAAAGACGAGCTGGGTCCGACAATTTGATTTCAAAAGCCAATATAAAATTATCCAATCAAAAGAAACTCAGCAAAATCCCTATCAACGTCCAATCTCCTCATTCCCATCATCTCACTCCTGACAAATCCTCTCAAAATTTCCAATTCCAACCAAATTTGTCATCCCAAAACAAAATCCAATCCATGAACCTAGCCTCCAACTGGAGCACCAACCAATTGCAACCAAAGACCTATACCTCTCAAAAAAACACCAAGGTCAAAGGTCTCAAAACCATTGACAATCCAGAAATCCTCGGCTTTCACAAGACTAACCTATCCAAAAACTCGAATTCAGATAATTGCCCCAAGAAGATAATTTTCACCGAACCAAATATGGACTCTTCTGATGATCCGAATTTTTTCCAGAAGAAAAAACACTCCAAATTTTCGAATCCGAAAAACAACAAAAAAACCAACTTGGAGAAGGCGCCTTTTGAAAAGAACCGTAGCATGACCAATTTCCTCAAGCCGAATTATTCCACAGGAGTCACTTCCAATAGCAGACCAACCAAACCAACAGAAGAAGATTTCGACAGTGAGGAAATATCAGAGGGGAAGAATTGTGATACAATGAGTCAGGAAGTCAGGAATACAAAGGAGAACTATTTAGTGGAAGGGGGGTTTGATTTTGAGATCATTGAGAAAATGAATGAGTTGTCAGATGGAGTCAAATATACCTTCGGAGGGGTAGGCATATCTCAGGATGGAGAACAACAACAGAATCTCGAGGGAGAAGATGAGGAAATCAAGGGGGAAGATGAAGGAGAAGGGGAAAAGAATAGACCGAACACTGGAAATTTGAAGGAGTTGAAAAATGTAAGAAAATTTTAAAATGGTCAGAATAAGTCTGGAGTTAGGTTTTGGAAGACATTGAAAAAAGAAAATACAGATATGAAGAAATTGACCATTTTCTTTCTTTTCTGAAGAAAACTCATGGTGCATATAGAGGAATTTTTTATTTAAAATTTGCTTTTTTTAGAAAAATCAAGAAGCGAGCATATTTTCACGGAGTCAATCATTGGGAAACAACAAGAATTTCCTCATAAAAATGAGGTGACATCACCATTCACCCCGAAGTTTCATCCCACTAAGCTGGAAACAATTGACGAATATACGAAGATGATTTTCAAAAAGCATTTGGACAATTTGAAAAGCAAAAAAAGAGATGTAAAAAAATTAATTTGTTTTAGAATAATTTGTTTGCAGATCAAAAGCGATGATTTGAATGTTAGAGATAAAAATTGCAGAGTGTTTTAGGTGTGTGTATTTCGATAAATTTTTTTGTATATAAGTTGGATAATGGAGTATGTTTTGAAATATGAAATAAGTAAATTTTCGCTTTAACATTTTCATTATATTCAAAATTTACTTTTTTTCTTCAAATAAATTTGTTCATATATTAAAAAGTCATAAAATTTAAAAACCTTCTTATATTCGAATAATTTCATTAACGGTAAAAAAAAAAAAAAAAATTTTAATTAAAAAAAATAAATTTAAAAAAAATTTTTTAATTAAATTTTACAAAAATTTTAATTAATGAAAAAAAAAAAAAATGTTTAAATTT
>Ga0302320_10031591_pt1 | contig 10038 bp, 4 predicted proteins | sample Bog_T0_3_FD_202130 | JGI IMG/M metagenome (GOLD analysis project Ga0302320, IMG submission 202130) | Peat permafrost microbial communities from Stordalen Mire near Abisko, Sweden - Bog_T0_3 | ecosystem: Environmental > Terrestrial > Soil > Wetlands > Peat | place: Sweden: Abisko, Stordalen Mire...
AAGCTCGGATATGGAGATCGAGGCGGTGGCCGGCATCGCAGCCATGTTCGGCTGGAAGAGCGGCGAGTTCCTCGGCCATCTCACCTCAAGCGGGACCATGGCGAACCTGGAGGCCCTCTGGGTGGCGGGCCAGGTGTCGTCAGGTCGGCGGATACTCGGCTCGGAGCAGGCGCACTACACCCATAGCCGAATCTCCGCGGTTCTGAAGCTTGAATTCAAACAGGTTGCTTCCGACAACCGAGGGCGGATGAACCTTGAGGCGCTGGAGGCAGAGCTTCGCCGGGGAAACGTTGGCACGGTTGTTGTCACCATGGGCACCACGGCGATCGGAGCCGTTGACCCGCTCGTGGAGGTTCTAGCGCTCAAAGAGCGATACGGGTTCAGGGTGCATGTGGATGCGGCCTACGGCGGATACTTTGGCTTGATCGCCGACGATCTTGACGGGCCGGCCCAGCAGGCTTACCGGGCTGTGGGCCGGGTTGATTCCATTGTGATCGATCCGCACAAGCATGGGCTGCAGCCCTACGGCTGCGGGTGCGTCCTCTTCCGCGATCCGGCAGTGGGGCGGTTTTACAAGCATGACTCGCCGTATACCTACTTCACTTCGAGCCAGTTACACCTCGGGGAGATCAGCCTGGAGTGCTCCCGTGCGGGTGCGGCTGCGGTTGCTCTCTGGGCCACGCAGCGGCTGATGCCGCTTGAGCGGGGTGGCGCGTTCGCGCAAGGTCTGGCAAAGGGCCGCCGGGCGGCGCTGGAGTTGGACAGGCGCTTGCGCCAGGATGCGCGCTTTCAAGCAATGGAAGCAGGCAGGCCAGAGCTGGATATTGTGGTTTGGAAGATGCGGGCGGACGATTCGGATGCTGCGTCCGAGCATGCCCAGAAGACGTTTTTCGCTTGCAGCGCAAGGGATTTGCATCTTGCGCTTGTACAATTGCCGCTGAGATGGTTTGAAACCCCGGCATCGCTGGAGAGGTCCCATGGACCCAGCGAGTTGAAGGACGGTTCGGTCCGTTGTCTTCGCTCGGTATTGATGAAGCCGGAACACGAGAAGTGGCTGGACGAGATCTGGGAACGGCTGGTGGCCGGAAGCGGGGAAACAACAGAGGCATGAGTTGATGGTGCAACAGGTGACAGTCGGGGCTGAAAATGAAAACGTTGTCTTGAACAGTGGCGACCTTTCGCTCACGCTTCTTCCTCATCTCGGAGGCAAGATCGCCTCGATCCGCCTTGGGGAGACGGAACTGCTTCAGACGCCGCTTCTGCCCTATGCTACTCGCACTCGGAACATGGCATTCGACGAGGCCGACGCCAGCGGGTGGGACGAATGTCTACCCTCGGTTGCAGCCTGCACCGTGCAACTCGCCGACGACTCCTCAGCGCAAATTCCCGACCACGGCGACCTGTGGCGTGTAGAGTGGCAGCCCGAGGGTCCGTCCGAAGGAACGCTCCGTGCGGAATGCTTCTCATTGCCTCTCGAGCTTGTTCGCAGTCTTGCTGTGTCTGAGACCGAATCGGGCTGGGAGCTCCGGCTCAACTACGCCGTCACCAACACCGGAAGAGAGGCCGTTCCCTGGGCGTGGGCGGCGCATCCGCTGTTCGCGGCTGAGGCAGGCGACCGCATCGTCCTTCCCAGCTCGATTAGCTCACTCCGCCTGGAAGGCTCAGGCGGCAATCGCCTTGGCAAGGGAGGGGACACCGTCTCCTGGCCAATCGCCACACTCGCCGCGGGCGGCGAAACCAATCTCAGTCTGGCTCAATCCATCGAGTCCGCCATCGGTGACAAGCTGTTTGCGGGTCCGCTCGGCGCCAACGAAGACTGGGCAGTTCTCGAACGGCCATCCGCTGGCCTCCGGATCAGAGTCAGCTTCGACACCGCAGCTACGCCCTACCTGGGCTTGTGGATTTGCTGTGGGGGCTGGCCGGATCGTCCCGGCGCGAAACAGGCCTGCGTTGCGCTTGAGCCCTGCACGGCTCCGGTGGACTCGCTGGCTGTAACGGGCCCTTGGTCGCAGATGCTCGCGGCTGGGGAGTCCTTCTCATGGCCGATGACCGTTGAGATTCAATCAAGAGAAGTTTGAAGGCGTAAGGGAAAATGCACAATCATCAGGTTCTTCAATCCATGCACCGCGCGCGCTTTGGCGCAGACCCTGCGGTATTTGCGGCTCCCGGCCGCGTGAATCTTATCGGCGAACACACCGACTACGCTGAGGGCTTCGTCATGCCCGCGGCCATCGACTTTGCTACTCTCGCTGCCATCTCGCCCCGCTCTGACGGCAAGATCGCCTTGTACTCCGAGAACTACCATGAGGAGCGCCACTTCGGCGTTTCTGCGCTGCCGCAGTTGAAGGCGAGCAGACATTGGACCGACTATCCGCTCGGGGTAGTCTCCATTCTCGCCGGTGAGGGTCACGCGACTCCCGCCTTCAGCCTGAGCCTCTGGGGGGATGTGCCGCTTGGTTCGGGGCTGTCCAGCTCTGCAGCTCTTGAAGTCGCAACTGCCCTGGCAGTGCTCTCGGTCCTGAAGGCGGCCTATCCCCGCCCGCAGCTCGCCCGCCTTTGCCAGCGGGCAGAGAATGAGTTTGTCGGTTCAAGCTGCGGCATCATGGATCAGTTCATCTCTGCCAACGGCCGCAAGGACCACGCCATGCTGCTCGACTGCAGAGACCTCAGGTTCAAACTCGCTCCGATCCCGCCCCATGTTGCGCTCGTGATTGCGAACACCATGGTCAAGCACTCAGTGGTGGGAGGCGACTACCCAACCCGCCGGGCTGAGGTGGAAGCGGCGTGCGCCGTCATCGCGAGTCACAGGCCGGGCGTCAAATTCCTGCGCGACGCAACGGTAGACGATCTCGAACGATGGGGCAACGAGATGAGCCCCGAGTCCCTCAAGCGCGCGCGTCACGTCATCACGGAGAATCTGCGCACCGTTGCATTCGCCGTCGCGCTCGAACAAGGCGACATGAGCGAGGTTGGGCGGCTGATGGCCGAGGCGCACACCAGCTACAGCCAGGATTTTGAAGGCAGCTGCGTTGAGGCCGACGCAATGGTGGAGCTGGCCCAGGATCTCCCCGGCCTCATCGGGGCGCGGCTCACGGGCGGCGGCTTTGGCGGCTGCACCATCAACCTGGTGGAGCAGTCCCTGGCACCAGCCTTTGCCCAGGCTCTCGGTGCGCTCTATGCGGGGCAGTTTGGCATCGTTCCGCAGATCCACATCTGCCACGCATCGGATGGAGCGCGGGCGCTGAATTAAGGATGGCTCACATTTCCCTGGCGTGCGGTGTGAACAGGCGCTGTCCCGCGCAGTCCGAGAGTGATCGCGGCCACTTGTAGCCCCGCTGCAGCCCCTAGCCGATCTTCACCAGACGAAACGCAAATGCGCCTTCTTTGCACAGGGTGAATATCACGGGCAAATTGCGGTGCAATGCCCATTTAGCTGTACTTTCCCATCCCAGTTTGGGACTTCCCTTTCGTGCTTTTGCACACGGACTCCTTGGTAAAATCGGGGAAGTTCATGCCGATAATGATCGGGAGGACGCCAACGCCCGGCGCAGAGAAAGCTTAAGTGTTTTTCGTCGAATCGTTATCTAGAAGCGGCCCGGAGACCCCGTGATGCAATCGATATCGTCCCAGCCTTTTTCCTACGAATCGTTTCCTGCTGCAGGCGTCGTCGCCTACTTCTCCATGGAGATCGCCATCAACCCGGCCATGCCCACCTATTCGGGCGGCCTGGGTGTTCTTGCCGGCGATACCCTGCGTTCCGCTGCCGATCAGGGAGTTCCACTGGTGGCATTCACGCTCGTTCATCGCAAGGGCTACTTCCAGCAGCATCTCGATAGCCAGGGCGTGCAGAGCGAAGAAGTCCAGCCGTGGAACCCCGCCGATTTCTGCACGGAAAATCCGGCCCGCATCACGGTGAGCGTCGAGGACCGGGTTGTGCATGTGCGATGCTGGCGCTACGACCTCGTCGGCCGTTACGGCCACGTGGTGCCCATCTACCTGCTCGACACCGATCTCGACGGCAACTCGGGCTGGGACCGGGGACTCACAGATCACCTGTATGGAGGGGACATCAACTATCGCCTGCAACAGGAGATCGTCCTCGGCATGGGCGGGGTGCGCATGGTAAACGCGCTCGGACATCGCGTGAACGTCTACCACATGAACGAAGGCCACGCCGCTCTGCTGACGCTCGCTCTGCTTGAACACCAGATGGGCGGCGGACCGATTGGCGCGCCAACCGAGGCAGACCTTGCGCTGGTGCGGCAGCGTTGCGTTTTTACCACGCACACGCCCGTTCCTGCCGGTCACGACCGTTTCTCGATCGAACAGACCATTCGCATCCTGGGCGGCGATCGCACGGCGCGCCTTGAGAAGCTGGGCTGCATCCGCGACGGCATGCTGAACATGACTCTGCTCGCGCTCCGTTTTTCGCGCTACGCAAACGGAGTAGCCCTGCAGCATGCCAAGGTATCGCGGCAGATGTTCCCAGAGTTCGCCATCGATTCCATTACCAACGGCGTTCATGCACCAACCTGGGTCTGCGAGCCGGTGCAAAGGCTGCTCGATGCGCACTTCTCAGCCTGGCGGCGGGACAATCTCTATCTTCGCAATGCCATCGACCTGCCGGAAAACGAAATGCTTGCCGCGCATGCTGAAGCCAAGAGATCTCTGCTGCGCGAGGTGACCACCCGGACCGGGCGCATCCTCAAAGACGATGTGCTAACGATTGGCTTTGCGCGGCGCGTGGCAACCTACAAGCGGGCAACCCTGTTGTTCACCGATCCCGAGCGTCTGGTGGAGATTGCCAACCAGGCCGGTGGATTGCAAATCATCTACGCCGGCAAGGCTCATCCGCAGGACGAACCCGGCAAGGAGCTCATCCACCGGGTGGTTGAGGACGCTGCCCGACTGTCGGGCAACCTGCTGCAGGTGGTTTATCTCGAGAACTACGACTGGCCTCTCGGCGCCATGATGACCGCGGGCGTCGATGTCTGGCTGAATACGCCCAAGCGGCCCTATGAGGCGAGTGGAACCAGCGGCATGAAGGCCGCCTTGAACGGAGTCCCGAGCCTGTCGATTCTGGATGGGTGGTGGATTGAGGGTTGCCTCGAAGGCTTTACTGGCTGGGCCATCGAAGACGGAGCCAGCGACGCCGAAGAGGCTACTTCGCTCTATCGAAAGCTTGAAACGGCGGTCGTCCCTCTTTATCGTGCGGACCCGGCGCAGTGGGCGCGCCTCATGCGCAACACCATTGCCTTCAACGGCTCGTTCTTCAATACCAACCGCATGGTGAAGCAATACACGCGCAATGCGTATTATCCCGTACAGCTTCTCCAGCGGGTAAAGGTCGAGGAAGAGGAACTGGCGGTTTAGGCAGCCCCGGCTGAGCGGGCCCCCGAGCAGGGAGCCTACTGAACTGCTTCTCTCAGCACGGTCGGCTCCTCAAGTCCGTCTGAAGCGAGCGCTGTTGGCCCAACCACATGGATGCGTTTTGCGTGTGCCGATGGGGCGATCAGGAAGGAAGCTTTTCCGGCGCGCATCAGTTGCGTGCAATCCTCGGCCGGCAAAGCGGGACTGTACAGGTATCCCTGAATCTCTGGGCACCCCTGGCGTTGCAGATATTCGAGCTGCTGGTGCGTTTCCACGCCTTCGCCCACGCAGGCAATTCCCAGGCTCCGAGCCAGGCTCAGGATGCTCCTCACCACGGCTTCTGCCGCGGGTTGCGAAACGACGTCGCGCATGAATGACCGGTCGATCTTGATCCGATCCAATGGGAACCGGCGCAGATACGCCAGAGACGACCAACCGGTGCCAAAGTCATCGAGCGAAAGACTAATGCCGAGCCGCTTCAGGTCGTGCATGATCCGGACTGTGTTCTCGGTATCGTCCAGGGTCAAGCTCTCGGTGATCTCGAGTTCAAGCCAGCATGGATCAAGCCCTGTTGTTTCAAGGGCTTCGGTAACGGTGCTGACGATGTTTCCCCTGTGGAACTGCTGCGCGGAAACATTTACAGCGACGCGAATAGGAACGAGACCCTCCCGTTGCCACTCGACATTTTGGCGGCAAGCTGACGTAAGCGCCCACTGGCCGACCTGCGTCATCAATCCGAGCTCTTCCAGCACCGGAATAAACTGGTTGGGGAAGATCAAGCCCTCTTCAGGGTGATTCCATCGCAACAGAGCTTCCATCCCGGTAATGCGGCCGGAGTCGCTTGAGACCAGGGGCTGGTAATACAGCACAAACCCTTCGCGGTCTACCGCCTTGCGCAGATCAAATTCCAGCTTCTGCCGGCGCTTGGCCTCTTCGTTGAGTCCTGGCGTGCAGAAGCAATACGTGCCGCGTCCTTTGGCCTTGGCCGCATACATCGCCGAGTCCGCCGCCTGCAGCAAGGCGCCGGGGTTCTCGCCATCGATTGGGTAGTGGCAGATGCCGAGGCTGGTGTTGATGTGCAACTCATGGCCCTCGATATCGAAGGGCTCAGCAACGGCAGCCATGATCTTGCGCGCCACTTGCTCGGTGTCCTGGTCCGACGCCGCCAAAGGCAGCGCGACTACAAACTCGTCGCCCCCCAGGCGCGCCACAATATCGCTTTCACGCAGGCATGATTGGAGCCGAATTGAGACAGCCTCAAGAAGGCAATCGCCCACGTAGTGCCCAAGCGAGTCGTTCACATTCTTGAAGCGATCGAGGTCAAGCATCATTACGGCGACACGCTTCTGGTTCCGCGCAGCGAGGGCGATTGCCTGCGACAGGCGATCCTGCAGCAGATTGCGATTGGGCAATCCGGTAAGCGCATCGTGAAGGGCCATGTAACGGATGCGCGCCTCAGCCTGCTTGCGCTCGGTCATATCGCGAGAGATGCCCATGGTCCCGATGATCTGGCCGTGACGGTTGCGCAGCGGAACCTTGGTTGTCAGTACCCAGGATTCATGGCCGTCCGGCCAGGTTTCCTTCTCCTCACATCCAACCGCCGGCTCTCCGGTGCGCATGATCTCCTGCTCAACGGCGAGGGCTTTCTGCGCGTGCTCTGCGCTGAACATGTCGGCATCGGATTTGCCCACGGCTTCTGAGGGATCGGACAGCCCAAAATAGGTGGCCATCGCACGGTTGATGCGAATGAAGCGGCTTTCGCGGTCCTTGAAGAACACGTTGTGCGGCATGTTCTCGAGGAACGCCTGGAGCAGGCTTTGCTCTGTCTGGTGGCGGAGGTCTGTGATCGTCTTCAGGATGATCAACCCGACGACCAGAACGCCGATCACCAGGATCTCAAATCCGGTGATGCGCATTGCGGCAAGGCGCGCCGACCATGCGCCCCCGGGGACACTTGTAAGCATAATTCGGAATGCGAACATAGCGCCGAGAAGCAATGCCAGAAGCGCAATTGCCGCCGAAGGAATCCGTGGGATCTCCCGCTTCGCTCTCATAGGCCGACTGTTCGCAGACCTCAAGGGGAGAGGCCACGTCTATTCAGTTTTCGGCGAGACCCAGTTCAGGTCCATCACAAAAGTGATTTACTAGCTACAACTTTCCCGAACCCCCGATACTACGTTGGTGGTAGGCTGCCAAAATGGGAAAGACATCGCAATGAGAGCCGCGCAAGGCAGTTCGTTCAAATAAATGCCGAAGTTTCAGCTAGATAGGTCCAGGCGAAGGCGTCCTGGCAAGGCTCGTTCGCTCGCTTCAATTGCGTTTTGACCGGCAGGAAAAAACCAAGTCGATTGTTCTGCAATGCTTGCCGGCGGGCGTCGCCGTCCGGGCCACCCACCGCCTCGGGATTGTCTAAGATGCGGGCGGCATCTCGCTGCTGGTGCCTCCAGCGGCCGGAATGTAGCCCTTCTGCACATAGTCCATCACCATGCGGTCGGCGTTGAAACGCCATCCAAGCGTGCGGATGGTTCGCTTCATGCGCCGGATCCAACCGCGCGGCAAGCCATCCTGATCCCGCAGGTAGAAGAGTGGAATCAGCTCTTCGGTGAGAACTCGGTACAGGTCTTCGCCGTCGCGCTTGTCGTGAACGTCCATGTTGGAGTGAGTTCGGCCGTTGCCGATGGCAAAACCGTTGAGCCCGTCGTACGCTTCCGCCCACCAGCCGTCGAGCACGGAGAGGTTGAGACCCCCGTTCAACACGACTTTCTGGCCGCTGGTGCCTGACGCTTCAAGCGGGCGCCGTGGGTTGTTGAGCCACACGTCGACACCCTGGACCAGGTACCGGCCGACATTGATGTCGTAGTTTTCGATGAAGATGAGTTTGTCGGCAAAGCCGGAGATGCGCATCAACTGGGCAATCTGCTGGAGCACCCTCTTGCCGGGCTCGTCGTGGGGGTGAGCCTTGCCGGCAAAGAGGAACTGCACGGGGCGCTTGGGGTCGTTGACCATCGAGGCCAGCCGCTCAATATCCGCAAGCAGCAGGTTGGCGCGCTTATAGGTGGCGAACCGCCGCGCGAATCCGATGGTAAGTGCGTCTGGTGAGAAGACTTTGGCGAGCGACTGAATATACTCGGGCGACTCAAAGCGCCGTTCCGCCTGCTCGCGTGCGCGACGCCGGGCAAAGTCGAGAAGCTGCGCCTTCAGGCTCAAATGCGTCTCCCACAACTCGCCGTCGTCCACCGTCTCGATTGCCTCCCAGGTGGCGGCGCTACCGCTGCGCTGCTGCCAGCCCACGCCGAGATGCCGGTCGTAGAGCCGAGCCATCTGCGGCGCCAGCCATGAGGGAACGTGCACGCCGTTGGTGATGTGGCCAATGGGAATCGCATCTTCTGAGCGGCCGGGATAAAGCGGCCTCCACATCGCGCGCGAAACCTCGCCGTGCAGCGACGAGACCGCATTCACGCGGCGCGCCAGCTTGAGGCCCAGCACTGTCATGCAGAACTGCTCGCCATGGTCGCCGGGGTTTTCTCGGCCGTAGCTCATCAGGTCATAGTGGGAGAGGCCAAGCTGATCGCGCAGCGGACCCAGGTGCTCTTCGATCAGGTCGGGATGGAATCGGTCGTGACCTGCGGGGACCGGAGTGTGGGTGGTGAAAACCACTTCGCGCGCCACCTGGCTGGCGGCGGTGTAGAAGTCCACGCCCTCCTCCTCCATTCGGTTGCGGATCGCCTCAAAGACAGCGAAGCCGCTGTGCCCTTCATTCAGGTGGAGCACCCCGGGCGAGACTCCCATCGCCTTGAGCGCGCGGAAGCCGCCTACGCCTAGCACCAACTCCTGCCGGATGCGGGTGCGCGAGTCGCCGCCGTAGAGGCGCGAAGTGGTGTCGAGATCCTCGGGCGCATTTCCGGGAACGTTGGAGTCGAGCAAAAGCAGGTCGATCCTGCCCACCTTGACCCGCCAAACCTTGGCGCGAATGGTGCTGCCGCGGGTGGCGATCTCGATCACCACAGGTTCGCCGTTCACGCCGATTGCCGGCTGCATCGGCAGCGCGTTTACATCGGTCTGCACGTACTCCTCGCGCTGCCATCCGCTCTGGTCAAGATGTTGCAGGAAGTACCCCTGCCCGTAAAAGAGTCCGATGGCAACGAGCGGGACATCGAGGTCGGATGCGCTCTTGATGTGGTCCCCCGCGAGCACACCGAGGCCACCGGAGTAGATGGGCAGCGACTCGTGCAGCCCGAACTCGGCGGAGAAGTAGCCGACTGGCCGCGTTCGCAGCACCCCGGCGTTGCTGGCAGCCCAGGTGCGATCCGCATTCAGATATTCCTGCTGGCGGCGATAACAATAGTTGATGCGGCTATGAAGAACCAGCTCCGTGGCGCGTTTTTCAAGGTCGGCGAGAGGGATCTCACTCAGCAGAGAGATGGGGTTCTGGTTGAGCTCGCGCCAGCGCACCGGGTTCAGATCGCGGAAGAGGCTGATGCAGTCGGGGTCCCAGCTCCACCAGACGTTGCGCGCAAGAGCCCACAGCTTCTCCTGAGCCGGGGCAATAAACCGATCGAGCGTGCGGGCCTCGCTCACCACCGGACCCACCTGGCTGGCTGCATCGCTGAGCAGAGAAACCTCAGCGTCTGTGAAAACTCTGGGCTCCTTGGTTTGCACCACCAGCAC
>Ga0302320_10031595_pt1 | contig 10037 bp, 10 predicted proteins | sample Bog_T0_3_FD_202130 | JGI IMG/M metagenome (GOLD analysis project Ga0302320, IMG submission 202130) | Peat permafrost microbial communities from Stordalen Mire near Abisko, Sweden - Bog_T0_3 | ecosystem: Environmental > Terrestrial > Soil > Wetlands > Peat | place: Sweden: Abisko, Stordalen Mire...
CCAGCAGCATGAACACCAGGGGCAACGCGATCAGGGCGGAGAACAGCAGCTCCCGGCGGAGCTTCTGGAGGAAGCGCCGCCGGGACTGGCCGTTGCCCGAATCCAGGGCAAAGCCGGCCGCTTTGATCCCCCGCTCCAGCACCCCGGGTTCAAGGGAATCATGCTCCACCACCGCCATTTCCGCCGCATAGTTGACCGAAACCGCGGCAACGCCGGGAATGGCCAGCAGCTGCCGCTCGATCTTGACCGAACACAGGCTGCAGGTCATGCCCACGATTCTCAGGGTTGCGGTTGCCATGGGAGCTACTTGGTGAGGGTGTCGGGCACCCCGGCCAGGGCGAAGAAGGTGGCGTTGGTCAAGGCCTGGGCGTCCACGTCCTTCTTCACCAGACCGATGCGCTGGAGATCCAGGGTGTTGCGGGTGATGGCCGCCTTGGCCTGACTCACCGAGGCGCGGTAGTCATAGGTCTTGAGGATCGCCCCGTTGACGGCCGCGTTGCCGGCTACGTATTTTTTATCCACGATCAACTTGGCGGTTTCCTCCGGATGTTCCTGGACGAACTTCGCGGCCCGCTGCAGCGCCCGGCAATACTTGGCGACCGCTTCGGGATGCTGCTGGACCGTCTCGTTACGGGCCACGACGACGCAGCAGAACTCGTTCCTGAGCCCGGGGTCCGTGGCCGAGTTGAGGATGACCCGGCCTTTGCCTTCGTTTTCGATGATCGCCGCGGTGGGATCGTTCAGGGCGATGGCATCGACCGAACCCTTCTCCATGGCCAAGGGCAGGTCGCTGGACGCGAAGATCTGCCATTCGACCTCGGGTTTTTCCGCCGTGACCCCTACCCCGATGCTGGCCAGGGCACGCTGGGCGATGACCGTGGGACTGGCGGCCATGCCGGTGGTCCCGATCTTCTTGCCGCGCAGATCGGCCAGGGTCTTGATGGACGAACCGACCGGAACCAGCACCTTGACGCAGCCGGTGTGGATGCCCAGGGGGATCTTCACCTCCAGGCCGTTGGCCAGCGGCTGGATCAGGGTGGCCAGGAGGTTGCCGGTGACATCGATCTTGCCGGTGGTGAGCAGCGGAATGCTCTGGTTGGTGTCGACCTTGTACTGGGTGTAGCGCAGCCCCTCGGCCTCGAAATAGCCCTTTTCCAGGGCCACGTAGAGCGGCGCGTTGCACAGGCCGCCCACGAGTCCGATTCCCACCACCAGGTTGTAGTCTCCGGCCTTGGCGGCGTTCTTCCTGGAGCAGGACACGCTGCCCAACAGCACAGTGGCGGTGAGCAGGATACTCAGTCTACTTGGCATGGGTGCCTCCTTAGAGATAGAACGGAAGGTCCGGGCGATTCCCGGTGAAATGCAGGATCTGCAGGATGCTGCTGCGCAAGCGGAGGAAATCCGGCAGATCCCGCGACCTGGGCCGGCCGATCGTCACCTCGATCACCTTTTCGATCCGGGCCGGCCTGGGCGACATCACGATGATCCGGTCGCTCATGTAGATGGCTTCATCCACATCGTGGGTCACCATCACCATGGTGGTGCCCCGCTGCCGCCAGATCTTCAGGATCTCGTCCTGCATTCCCATGCGGGTGAAAGCGTCCAGCGCGCCCAGCGGTTCGTCCAGCAGCACCACCTTGGGGTGGTTCACCAGGGTCCGGGCCAGGGAGGCCCGCTGGGCCATGCCGCCGGACAGATGGTGCGGATAGGCCTGTTCGAAGCCCTTGAGACCCACCAGCTCGATGAATTCGAGGACTTCGTGGCTATTCTGCCGGTAGAGGCCGCGAACCCGGAGTCCGAAGGCGACGTTTTCATAGACGGTCATCCAGGGAAACAAAGTGGGGTCCTGGAACACCAGCCCGCGCTCGCAGCCTGGCCGGACAATCGGCTGGCCATCCAGGGTCAGGGTTCCCGCCGTGGCCTGGGCCAGACCGGCCACCAGCCGCAGGAACGTGGATTTGCCGCACCCGGAGGGGCCGATCAGCGAAACGAACTCGCCACTGTGGATGATCAGGTCCACCTGGTCCAGGGCGACGACATCGGGGGCGTTCTCCTGGGGGAAGGCCTTGCATAGGCCCACGGCGGAAAGGGTGCCGATGGAGGCAGTCACGGCGTTCACCATCGGATCGTCCCCTTCTGCCAGCCCAGGGCCCAGTCGCGGAATTTCAGCTGGAAAGAAATCAGGAGCGAAAAGGTGACGGCCATCAGGCCCAACGCCGCATAGACATGGGGGTAGGAAAGGGTCTCCCGCTGCCAGTTGATGTACCAGCCGATGCCGAACTTGCAGCCCAGCATCTCCGCCGACATCAGGGTCAGGAAGCTGCTGGACGCGCCGTTGAAAAGCCCGGTGAAGATGCTGGGAGCGGCGCCGGGGATCGCGATCCGGAAGACGTTATGGAAACTGTTGGCTCCCAGCGTGCTGGAAACCTCGAAGAAGGATTTGCGCACGTTGGAGATCCCGGAACTGGTAAGGACGGTCATGGGGAACCAGACCGCCAGGGCGACCAGGAAGACACTGGCGTCGTAGGCGCTGGAGAACGAGACCAGGGCGATGGGGATCCAGGCGGTGGAGGGGATAGGTCCTACCATCCGGATCAGGGGGCTCACCCAGTAGCTCCAGCGAGGGCTCCAGCCCACCAGGACTCCGGTCGCCAGCCCGACGATCGCCCCAAGGATGTAGCCGGAGAACAGCAGTCGCAAGGAATAGGCCATGCACTTCAGCAGGAAAGCCCCATCCGTGATGAAAACGTCGATGATCCGCTCCGGGGCCGGGAAAAAAAGGCTCGGAATCAGGTTCAGCTTCAAGGTAATGAGGTCGTAGATTCCCAGCGCCACAACGGCCGCGGCGAGAAACCACGATTTGTAGACCAGCCGTCTGCGCAAGGCCGGCGCGAAAGGGGCAACCAGGCTCAACATCCCGAACAGGCCGATGAGCAGCCAAAGGGTGACCGACAAATCGGCCAGAACCTTGGGCCGGTATCTGGGGGCATCCGGTATGAACCGGTGCGACAACGCGACCAGAAGGAGCCCCCCAAGCGGCGCAAGTGTTCTTTTGTCAAAAGAGAACTTGTCGTCCACCCGGTTGTGAGCGGTCAATCCCGACATCTTGCTTCCTTAAGAAGGATCGACGAGCCGGTCGGGAAGCGTCTGGTACGGGTATGCCAAGGCCGGACCGATGAGCGTTTCCGCGATCGGTCCGGCGAGGAGAGAAATGGCCTGGGGACCTAGGCGGGCAAACCGGGACAGCGACAGGACTCGGCCAGGATCCTCGCGTTCTGTAACGCCGCCTTGAGCATGTTCAGGGTCTCCCGCAGGTCCAATATTTATTTCTTACTTATTTTATAAACAAGATAATGTGGTCTTCTTACGGAGTCTAAGGGGGTGCCCCGATCCAGGTCAAGGAGAATTTTTCATGACTTCGGCGGCGATCCGGAGGCGGCTCAGGGTGGATTAGGGACAGACCTGGGTGGTGCCATTCTTATCATTCCGCTCGTAATACATTTTTTTCTTGACAGGGAGCCAATCGCATCCTAGCCTCCCTACAAATGATTTCTTAGCTTGCTTGTCTATTTTATAATATTACCTTGATCCCCTGGGAGGTCCCGAGCATGGCCAAGCCGACCCAAATGACCACGTGGATTGAGGCCATGGCCTGTCGGTGCCGAAGCATGCCCGAATAGGTCCCGAGGAACCCCCCATCCCTTCGCCGGACCGAGTACGGAAACGTTCTTCGGTCCGGCCTTTTCATATCCGCACGGAACCGCCTCCTGAACGCTGCGTCCAGGAACCCTGGTTCTGACCGGTGGGCCCTGGGGCCCCAAACCTGACCGCTGGAACCATGCGGATCCAGCGACCGGCCGGCCTAGGGCCTGGCACCGCCCGCCTTTCCCCCGCCAACCGCCTTGCCTGCAAATCCATGCACGCAACTTTCCAAAAGGAAAAGCAATGAGCCGCACCCACAACCTCACCACTGCCCTGGCAGCCCTGCTCCTGGCCGCGCCCGCCTCCGCCTATGACCTCCAGACGCCCGGCAACGACACCAAGTTGAGCATCTACGGTTTCGTCTACGTCCTGGGCCAATATTTCCAGGGCCCCGCCCAGAATGGCGTCGGTTCCCTCCAGCAGGGTCTGTATAAAAACGTATTGAGCCAGGCCGGCAGCCCGGACCAGAATATCCTGTTCAGTGTCCAACCCTCCCGGTTCGGGGTCAGCACGCTCACCCCCAGCACCGAATGGGGCGACTTCACCACCAAGCTCGAATTCGACCTGAACGGCCAGACCGCGGGCACCGCTTTCCACCTGCGCCATGCGGTCGGCACCGTGGGCGCCTGGACCTTCGGCCATACCTGGAGCAACTGGGTTGACCTCGACGCCGGTGCGGACGAAGTCGACTGGGCCGGGCCGGTGGGCCAGGCCGGCTGGGACACCCCCCGGCGCCCGCAGGTTCGCTATACCTGGTCCCTGCCCTCGTCCTCCACCTTTGCCCTTTCGGTGGAGAACAACAAGGGGTTGGACGGCGACACCTTTGCCAGCGGCATCCAGGAAGACGGCAAGATCCCCACCGTCGTCGGCGCATACACCCTCAACGGTTCCTGGGGCCACATCGGCCTCAGGGCCATCGCCATCAGTCACGGGGCCTACGTCCCGGCCGCTTCCGGCGCGGGCTCCCAACGCTGGCAGAAAGAAAGCTACGGGGCCCAGATATCCGGGAGTGCCAAGCTCGCCAAGGACACCCTGGTCTACAGCATCTACGACGGCACCGGCATCGCCGACTGGGGCTATGGCCTTCAGTCCGCAACCATCTCCAATACCGCCGCCAGTCCCAAGGCGATCAACCTCTACCGGAACATCGGCTGGCTCGCCGGCTACACCCATGTGTTCACCGATCGGGTCCGGGGCAACCTGATCGCCAGCGGAGTGAATTTCTCATCCAACTCCAGCATTTCCACCACCAACTCCGCCACCGGCACCGACATCAAGAGCCAGATCGACTATATCGCCAACGTGTACTACACGTTCAATCCCAAGACCCAGTTGGGCTTCGAGTTCGTGCACGAGGTCGCCACCCCCTTCGGCTCCGGCCAGGTCCTGGGCAACGACGGCAACCAGCAGAACTCCGCCACGGAAAACAAGCTGGAACTGGTCTACCAGGCCAAGTTCTAGGCTTTCCCCACCCCTACCGCCGAGCCCCTCGCGCTGGGGGGTTCGGATCTTTCGCCGGGAGCGTTCCCATGAACAAAGGGTTTCTCAATTCCTTGATCTTCCTCCTGGCCGGTCTGACCCCCGCCCTCCCGGCAGAGGTGAGGACGCTCCCGGCGGAAGTCTACCCGCTGCTTAAAACGGGCAACAAGCTGGCCAAGGTCTGGACCAGTCCAGCCTGGGACGGAGCCAAAGGCTTCAGCCTCGGGAAAGTTGACCTTGCCCCGGGGCTGGTGCCGGAATTTCCGAAAGTCCTTTCCTTCTTCCCCCAGGGCCTGCAACGGCTGGCCGTCCCCGGCTCGGCCAATGTGCTGTCCTTGACCCTGGTGGACCTGCAAACGGTGGATCACGGCTCCACCGGTTACTATTCGGCCGCCATCGCCGTGGAGGGCCGGATCGTCGATCCCAACGGCGCCCTGCTGGTGGCTTTCAGCACCCGTGCCCAATCCAGTCTCCGGGAATCGGTGGAGAAGAATCTGGAAGCGGACGTGGATACGATCGCCTGGTCGCTATCCAAAGACCTCGGCAAGGATTTCTTCCGGGCCCTGGAAGCACGCTCGCAACCTGCCAAGGACTCGGCTCCGGAAGCGTCCGTGGAATTGAACCTGGACCCCAAGGCGCGCCTGCTCCGGCTCGAAGACCTGAGGCAGAACGGCCTGATCACCCTCGATGAGTATACGGAACGCAAGGAAGCGATCGTAAAAACGCTCTAGTTCCGCAGTTCCGTCCTTGGCCGGGAACGTCTCGGTTCCCTGGACCGACCTCCACCCGCACCACCCCCATGAAGGACCCTGCCATGAAGACCATCCCAGTCCTGACCGCCCTCGCCCTGGCGGCCGCATCGTTCGCCTCGGCGAACCTGGCCTTTGCCCATGGGCCCAGGAAGATCATCGTCGGCACCGGCGCGGCCTACAAGAACGTCTGCTTTCTGGACGAGAACAACACCCTGACCGGGTTCGAGATCGAGGCGCTCAAGGAGGTCGGCAAGGTGCTGCCCCAGTACGATTTCGAGTTCAAAGTGCTGGATTTCAGCGCCATCCTGGTGGGGTTGGAGACCGGCAAGGTGGATCTGGCGGCCCACCAGTTCGAGAGCAATGCCGACCGCCGCGCCAGGTTCCTGTTCGCGACCGAAGGGGTCACCCGCTACGACCAGCGGATCGCCGTCAAGGACAGCCGGACGGACATCACCTCGCTGGAAGACCTGGCCCGGATCGGCGCCACCGTGCAGGTCGGCAATGCCTCCAACAACAATACATACATCATAAACAAATGGAATTCCGAGCATGGCAACCGGCTGAAGACCGTACTCCGCCCCCAGGATCCCCTGGTGACCGTACAGAACCTGGCCACGGGCAGGATCGACGCCTTCATCGACATCGAGCGCACGGCGCTGGAGTACAAGACAACCTACTCAGCCAAGCTCAAGGTGGTCGGCCAGCCGCTGAGCGTTTCCAACGCCTATTACCTCTATCGGTTGAACGACCCGGCCAGCCTCCAGCTCAAGCAGGACGTGGATGGCGCGCTGGCCAGACTGAAGGACAACGGCACCCTCAAGCGATTGTCAAGCAAGTGGCTGGGTGCGGATTTCATCCCGCCCAAGGGCCAGTAGGCTCCGAACCGAGGACCCCGGAACGGAGCAGCTACCCATGGAAATGTTCAATACCAAACTATTCTTCAGCTGTTTCCCGCGCCTGCTGGCCCGGCTGCCGATCACCCTGGTGATCGTGGCGGTGGCTTTCGCCTGCGGGTTCCTGCTGGCCCTGCTGATCGCCGCGGCCCGGCTCTACAGGGTCCCGGTCCTGTCCTGGGTGGCGGTGGCGTACACCTCTTTCGTTCGCGGCATCCCGATCCTGGTCCTGCTTTTCATCGTCTACGTCGGACTGCCCCTGCCCCTGCTCCTGGCCCGGGCCGGCCTGGACATCAACCACTGGGACACCCTGGTCTTCGTATTGATCGCCTATACCATGAGCGAAGCGGCCTTCCAGTCGGAGATCATCCGTTCGGCGATCATCGCGGTGGATCCGCGCCAGGTGGAAGCGGCCCGATCGGTCGGCCTGACCAGCTGGCAGGCCTTCCGCCGGATCGTGGCGCCCCAGGCGGTCCAGATCGCCCTGCCTTCCCTGGGCAACGTACTGGTCTCATTGCTGAAGGACACCTCACTGGCCTATTCCCTGGGGGTGATCGACGTCATCGGCATCATCACCTCCATCCGGATCCGGACCAACCGCTCCCTCGAAGCCTATACCGCGGCTGCGATCCTGTTCCTGACACTCAGCTTCCTGATGGAACTCCTGTTCCAGCATCTGAATCGCCGGATGGGCGCCGGCAAGGGGGCCCAGGGGCGCCAATGCTGGACCGGCCTGATGCTCCGGGGAAGAAGGGCCATATGAACGGGTTCACCTTCGACACCGGCTTCTTTCTCCATGAAATCATCGTGGGCACCCGCTTCGTTCCGGTCGTGCTCCTGCTGTCCCTGGCGCCCCTGCTGGCCGGCCTCGGGCTGGGCCTGCTGGTGGCCATCGCAAGGGTCCTGAAGCTGCCGGTCCTGAGCCAGCTGTTCGCGGTCCTGGTGGTCGTCATCCGGGGCATCCCGGTCGTCCTGATCCTGACCATCAGCTACCTCTTCACCAACTTGGGCTTCGGGCCGCTGGCCGCAACCCTGGGCCTGAACGCCGGTTCATCGGGCATTTCCTATACGGTCGTGGCCGTCTTCGGCCTGTCGCTGTCGGCCACCGCCTACCTGTCGGAGGCCCTGCGCTCGGCCCTGGAATCGGTCCAGGCCGGCCAATTCGAGGCGGCCCGCTCGGTGGGCTTGAGCCCGGCCCAGATGTTCCGGCGCGTCATCATTCCCCAGGCGCTGCCGGTGGCCATTCCCCTGATCGGAAACAACCTGATCAGCCTCATCAAGGGCAGCTCGGTGGCTTCGGTCATCACCGTAGTGGAAATCATGGGCGGAACCCTGCTGGAAGCCACCCGGAGCTATCAGTTCCTTGAGGCCTATTTGGCGGCCGCCGTGGTGTATTGGGCGCTCGGCTTCGCCACCGAGCGGCTGACGGCGCTGGCCGAATCCCATGTTGCAAAATACTGAAGGATCGAGCGATGTTAAGGATACAAGGCCTGCACAAAGCCTTCGGAAAACATGAAGTATTGAAAGGGATCGACTTGCGGGTCGAGAAAGGCGAGGTGCTGGTCCTGCTGGGGCCGAGCGGTTCCGGCAAGACCACCCTGCTCCGGTGCATCAATTTCCTGGAGCGGGCGGACCGGGGCAGCCTGGCCCTCGGCGGCCCGGAACTGTACCTTCGCCATGCCCGCAAGCGGGACATCCTGGCCATCCAGCGCCGCACCGCCATGGTGTTCCAGTCCTTCAACCTGTTCAAGAACATGTCGGCCCTGGAGAATGTCATGGAGGGGCTGGTCACGGCCCGCAAGGTGCCCCGGACCGAGGCCGAAGCCACCAGCCGCCACTTTCTGGACAAGGTCGGCCTGCTGGACCGCTGCGACGCTTTCCCGCCCCAGCTTTCGGGCGGTCAGCAGCAGCGGGTGGGGATCGCCAGGGCCCTGGCCCTCAACCCCGAGGTCATCCTGTTCGACGAACCGACCTCCGCCCTGGATCCCGAACGGGTGGGCGAGGTGCTGGGCGTGATGCGGCAACTGGCCGACGAGGGCCAGACCATGATCGTGGTCACCCACGAAATGGCCTTCGCCCGGGATATCGCCGACCGGGTCATCTTCATGGACGATGGCCTGTTCGTGGAGGAGGGCAGACCGCTCGACGTGTTCACCCGGCCCAGGGAAGAACGGACCCGGCAGTTCCTGAAGCGGGTGCTGCTTGAAGAATACACAATCTGAGACAGGTGGAACCATGCGCTACGATTTTGCCCAACGGCTCGACCGCAGCCATACCCATTCGATCAAATGGGATTTCGTCGAAGCGACGACAGGGGTTCCGGACGCCCTGCCGATGTGGGTGGCGGACATGGATTTCGAGACGGTGCCTGAGATCCGCGATGCCGTTGCGGCCCGGGCCCGGCACCTCAACTATGGCTATACCGCCCGCTCGGACGAATACTACCAGGCGGTTATCGACTGGCAGGCCAGACGCCATGACTGGGCCATCGAGCGATCCTGGATCACCCACAGTGCCGGGGTCGTCAACGCCATCCATACCGTCCTGAGGGCGCTGGTGCGCAAAGGCGAGGGCGTGCTGATCCAGCCACCGGTCTACCACCCTTTCTTCCATGCCATCCAGCGCACCGGAAGCCGGCTGGTCAGCAACCCTCTGGTCCTGGTGGACGGACGCTACCAGCTGGATCTTGCCGATTTCGCGGCCAAGCTGGCCACGGAAAAGCCCAAAGTGTTCATCCTGTGCAATCCCCACAACCCCGTGGGCCGGGTATTCACCCGGGAAGAACTGCTGGCCATGGGCAACCTGTGTCTGGCCCACGGAGTGACGGTCATCTCCGATGAGATCCATGCGGATCTGGTCTACCGGGGCCACAGGCACTGGCCGCTGCCCCGGGTGTCCGCCGCGTTCGAGGCCAACACCATCGTCTGCACCGCGGCCAGCAAGACCTTCAACCTGGCCGGGCTAGCCACTTCCAACATCATCATTCCCAACCATGGATTGCGGACGGCGTTCGACACCGCGGCGGAACAGGCCGGCATCAAATCCTTCAATCTTTTCGGCAGCGTGGCCTGCGAGGCGGCCTAACGCCATGGCGAGGCCTGGCTTGACCAGCTGCTGGACTATCTGGAGGCCAACCTGGACCATGCCCGGGCCTATCTGTCCCGGCACCTGCCGCAGCTGCCCGCCTGCGCTACCGAGGGAACCTATTTCC
>Ga0302320_10031596_pt1 | contig 10037 bp, 12 predicted proteins | sample Bog_T0_3_FD_202130 | JGI IMG/M metagenome (GOLD analysis project Ga0302320, IMG submission 202130) | Peat permafrost microbial communities from Stordalen Mire near Abisko, Sweden - Bog_T0_3 | ecosystem: Environmental > Terrestrial > Soil > Wetlands > Peat | place: Sweden: Abisko, Stordalen Mire...
GCAGCATTATTCTCCTCATCGTTACCGGGCCGCTGATCGCATGGCTACTTCACCGCGGACTGCTTCCCCTGCGCCAGTTAGCTTCTCTCGCCTCGCAGGTTTCCGTCGATGCATGGCAGTTCACACCCCCCGCGTCTGCCTACTCCACACCGGAACTGGCCCCGCTCACTCACGCCATTGAAAGCGTGCTCCAGCGCCTTGAGCAATCGTTCATCCAGCAACGCGCCTTTGTCAGCGATGCCGCTCATGAACTCAAGACTGCCGTGGCTGTGATCAAGTCCTCGCTGCAACTCCTCACAATGAAGCGCCGTTCGGCACAGGAATACCAGGCCGGCCTGGAGCGCTGCCTTGCTGATTCACTGCGTCTTGAAGCCATTGTTGCTGACATGCTGACGCTGGCTCGCGCGGAGAGTTCCGCACCGGTCGATGGTCCTCAATCAACAGCCAATCTGCCTGCGTGCATCGACCAGGTTGTCGTACAGCTTGAGACAGTTGCCGCCCACCGGAACGTCCAGGTCAACACGACCGTGTCAAACTCGATCGAAGCATTTGAAGTGGCATTAGCACCGGAAGCTTGCACCCTTCTGCTCTCTAACCTGCTGCTCAACGCGATCCAGCACAGTTTACCCGCCTCCGCTGTCGAAATCATTCTCATCCTGGAAACCGAGGAGAACGCGCCAACTGCTGTCGTCCAAATTCAGGACCACGGCGATGGGATACCTCTTGAAGCTCTGTCCCACGTGTTTGACCGCTTCTACCGTGGCGACCCTTCACGCGCTCGCACCACCGGGGGCACCGGACTTGGTCTGGCGATTTCAAAAGCCATCGTCACCAAAGCCGGTGGATCCATCTCCATCGCCAGCCAGCCCGACCCCGCACTCCCTGACCAGGGCACCGCTGTAATCGTTCGCTTGCCAATTTCCAGATACCTACGAACTGCGAAGGCCTTCAGCGCAACTTAATCTCGTTGTGGCACACTTTTCTGGCAGGCGAACCGTACACAAATCGTCAGAGTTCAATTGGAGATCCAGATACTCATGCAACGCACGCCCCGTCTTCTCGCACTGTCAGCCATTGCCGGAACTTTCCTTTGCAGTCTGGTTGTAAGTTCCGGCCAGCTTTCCGCACAGCAACCTTACAAAATCATCGACAAATGGAAGATTGGTGGCGATGGCGGCTGGGATTACCTGCTTGCCGACTCCAGCGCGCACCGCCTTTACCTCACCCACGGCACACGCGTCGATGTCCTTGATACGACCACGGGCAAGCCAGTTGGCGCTATCACCGGTCTTCACGGTACGCACGGAATTGCATTGGATACAGCGGGCAAGTTTGGCTATATTTCCGACGGTGGCGGCAATGCGGTTGTTGTTTTCGATCGAGCGACACTCGCCACTGTTGCGACGATTCCGACGGGTGGTCAGAATCCCGACGGCATCGTCTTCGAGCCCGCGACACAGACCGTTTGGGCGTTCGATGGCCGTAGCAAAGACGCGGCTGTGATTGACGCTGCCTCGCGCAAAGTTGTCGCGAATATTCCACTTCCTGGCAAGCCCGAGTTTCCAGCCGTGGATGGTAAAGGCATCGTCTTCGACAACATCGAAGACAAGAATGAGATCGTCCGCCTCGATGCTCACACCAATAAGCTCACCGCCGAGTGGCCTGTCACCGGCTGCGAAAGTCCCAGCGGCCTGGTGCTTGACACGGCGGGCTCGCGCCTAATCCCGGTATGCGACGGCAAGAAGATGGGGGTCGTCGACTCGAATACCGGCAAGGTGCTGGCCACTCCCAACATTGGAGATGGCCCTGACGCTGCCGGCTGGGACGCTGCGCACAAACTCGCGTTTGCCTCTTGCGGCGAAGGAGTGCTGTCCGTTGTCGATACTTCGACTCCCGCCTATGCCACCATTGAGACACTTCCCACCCAGCGCGGCGCCCGCACCATGGCGTACGATTCTGGCGCGGACAGAATCTACCTGGTCACCGCCGAATTCGGCCCTCGCCCCGCCCCGACTGCCGACAATCCACACCCCCGCCCTTCCATAGTTCCCGGCAGCTTCACCGTCATCGTTGTAGGTCGCTAGTATCCCCGATTCCGGGTGCCCCAGGTCTCGATTTTGAGGCCTGGGATCTCGCAACTCCCAGACGCTTTTCAGTCAGACGCCTTTCAAAAACAGGCTTGAGCAACCAGTTCTAGTTACTAACCCCTGATCGCCAATCACTCTTCCGTTACAATGAGCGATAGGGAGCCCTTAAACCAACATGTTCCGCTTCTTGCGCTTTACTGCTTCATCTCGCCCCAACGTCACCGGCCTTGTTGTGGCCCTTGCCTCAGTCGCGCTTCTCGCATCGGCTGCTGGAGCACGCGCGCAGTTCGCCCCACCAGCGCAAGGGACCGCGGTCCACGATCCATCCGCGTTGCGCCCACCGGTTGGCGCGCATGTGGCAATCGTTGAATTCGAAGACATGGAATGTCCGGACTGCGCTCGTGCCAACCCCTTGCTCAAAGAGGCCGCTGGAAAATATAAAATCCCCTGGGTGCGTCACGATTTCCCGCTCCCCTTTCACGCCTGGAGCTTCAACGCCGCTGTCAATGCGCGCTGGTTTGACTTGAAGGGCAAGGCCCTCGGCGACGAGTATCGGGACGCCGTCTTCGCGAATCAGCCCGCCATTACCAGTCCGGACATTCTCCGCGACTTCACAGATAAGTTCGCAAAAAGCAAAGGCATAGCAATGCCTTTCGCCATCGATCCCCAAGGCAAGCTCGCCGCCGAGGTCAAGGGTGATTACGCTCTCGGCCAGCGCGTCGGCATCGAGCACACCCCCACGATCTGGGTTGTCACCGCCAACAGCAAGGGCGCTCCTTTTGTTGAGGTGGTCGACCGGACCAAGCTCTATCAGCTTATTGACGACGCCATCGCCGATACCAAGGGAGCGAAGTAACTCTCAGCCACACCAATGAAGCCGGCTCCTCATCCTTTGCTTCGTTGCGGCGAAGGATGGAAGACCACGATTTTCAACTCTCGATCCTCAACTTTCTGGATTTTCCCGTTACAATCACCCACAATGCGTCGTCCAACCATTATGCTTAGCTTCCCCAGCCGCGCCAGTTTGTTTCTTTCCATTGCGCTTGCCGCACTTGTCGGCCAAGTAGCCTGCGCCCAGTCCCCGATCCAGGTTTTGGACGCCTCGGGTCTGCGTCCGCCTGTCGGTGCGCGTGTCGCCATTGTCGAGTTCGACGACCTCCAGTGCCCGGCCTGCGCCGCCGCAAATCCTGCGCTCAAAGCCGCGGCCGCGCAGTACAAGATCCCCTGGGTTCGTCACGACTTCCTGATCCCCGGACACAACTGGAGCCGCAACGCCGCTATTTACGCCCGTTGGTTCGACTCGAAGAGCAAATCGATCGGCGACGACTACCGCGACCAGGTCTTTGCCAACCAGCGCTCCATTTACAACCCCGACTCGCTCACCAAATTTACTCAGCAATTCGCGCAGAGCCACAGCATTGCCTTGCCCTTCGCCATCGATCCGCAAGGCAAGCTGGCAAACGACATCAGTGCGGACATAGCGCTCGCTCAACGGACTGGCATCAAGAGCACTCCGACTATCTTTATCGTCGAAGCCAACGGCAAGGGCGCTCCCTTTACTCAAGTGCTCAACGCGGACAAGCAGCTCTATACGATCATCGACCAGGCCATAGCCGACACTGCTCCCGCCGGGAAATCCGCAGTGGCCAAAAAAGCTGCCGGCAGGTAGTTGATTGAAAATTCGCCAGGCATTAAGACGAACCGAGCCTTGCCCGTTCCTCCGGGGAGAACCTCGATGACGCGATCCATCGTTGAAATGCTGGGCGCTCTACTGGTCCTGCTGATCTCGGCTCATGCCAGTATTGCTCAACAGGCCGCGACCATCCATGTCCTGCTGCTCGACGGCAACAACGGCAAACCCCTCAAGATCGGCAATACCGGCAAAACCGGCGCGCCCTTATCGCTAACCATCTTCGCAAACTGCGGACCAGGCCACATCTGCTTCTTCCCCGATAAAAAGTTCACATGGGGAGTCGACGGCTCTGGCTGGACAGAGGTCCCTGTCATTGAGAATCTAAAGTCGCTCCAGCTGATGAAGCCAACTGACCAGCTCGTCTATTGCCAGGGTACCCCCGACAAATATGGCGCGCTCGATAAGGACCCTGAATTTGCAGTAGATGAGATTCTGCGCCGTGGAGTCGTCGCGCCCAACACCTGCAACAGACATCTGAATATTCAGTCGCATCCCGGAGTGCTGATCTTCTTCCTCAGACCTTTGACCTGGTGGGAGCAATTCACAAAACCACCCCAGATGTAATTCCCTTTTAGTCCAATTGAACTTCGCAACCCTCAGAACTGCGTCAAGCTCAAGAGGTTTTCATCTGGATCTTTGAACCAAGCGACCTGCGCGCCGCTGGGCGAGGTCCAGATCCCCAGCGCATTCCCGTCATTCATCCCTGCATAGCGCTGAAACACAACCCCGGCCGCCACGAGCCTCTGAACCGTGTCTTCGATCGACTCCACCGCCCAACCCAACACCGTATGCGGAAGCGCATGATGCTCGCCCACAGGCGTCACCCGCAGCATTGTCCCATTCGCATCGAACACCAATGCGAACGGCTTTTCGTCCTCCACCAGGGTTAGTCCGAGCACTCCCTCATAGAATGCGCGCGCCCTCACCATGTCGGTTACCGCCGCAAATGCCATCAACTTGCTTGTGCCCAGAATTGATTCCTGTGCCATTGTGAATTCCTTCCGCCAGCCCACCTATCTTACGCTTGTGACTGCTCCCGTGATGAGTCCCACAAACATCTTCTGAAACCGCGCCAAATCCAGATCCACCTGCGCATGAACCAGCCTGACCCCTGTCGCCGGCTTGAACTTCTCCGTCCACGTCAATGTATTCCCATAGCTCGGCCCGTGGCTGATATCCACATCCATATACACGACCTTTTCCTTCGTAATCAATGAAGGATCAAGCCAGGCACAAGCCGCCAACTCGTCCCACAGGTAATAGCGATCCTGGCTCCAAGCCGCGATGTACCTTGCCGCAGGCGTCTGCGCCTTTGAAATCTCATCCAGCATCTTTTGCGTAAACGGAGCCTTGATCGACACATCCACCGTCGTCACATCCACCCGTGGCCAGTTCGCCCGAAGCACAATATGCGCCGCCTCAGGATCGAGCCAGAAATTAAACTCATGCCGCGGGCTGGTCGCAAATTCCGGGTCGTCCGTCTCCGGATTCAGGCTACCGCCCATCATTACAATCCCCTTCGCCAGCCCCGCAAATTCAGCGTCGATGCTGACCGCCAGCGCAATGTTAGTCAGCGGCCCCGCAGCATAAATCGTAACCTCATGAGGATGCGCCCTGACCTGTCGAATAAGAAAATGCGCCGCGTCCTCATCGATCGCCTTCAGCGCCGGCATCCCCTCCGCCATCGGCGGAATCACATACGGCCCATGCGCTTGCAGATTTTCCGGCGTCACCGGAGTCACCCCATTCCCCGTCTCCACCAGCGTCGTCTGCCCCTGCCCCCACGCGCCCAGCCAAGCCACTTTGCCATTCAGCGCCGCAGCCAGCCGAGTCTCCTCCTCAGTCCTCACCAGTGGAAACACAGCCCCTTTGGCCACCGGCACATTCGCATGCCCGGTAAGCTCCAGCATGCGCAGCGTATGCAGCGTCTCCTCGTCGCGCCAGGCATTGCCCGTCACCATAGTTATGCCAAGGACATCCACATCAGGAGCCTCCAGCAGCGCCATCATCGCCATCTGGTTCGACCCACCCGGCCCCGACCCATCCTGATCGACAAGCACCAGCCGCTTCTGCGCCGGACAGACCTCAGTGACCGCCAATGTCAACAGCAGCGAAAGAAGAATTTTTCTCATTCATGGGTATTTTGGCATACCCGGGCACACGGGCCTAGCGCCGCCGCTCAAACGTACGGGGCTTCGCCGTCGGAGTCACTGGCAAATTTGTCTTGCCCGCCGGAAACACCGCCAGAAACCGGTCCTGCCCCTCGCCGGAACTGGCCGTCTCCACGCCCTCAATATCCTTGAAAGCCATGTGCATCAGCCGCCGTTCCCGGCTATTCATCGGAGGAAAGGCAAAGGGAATCCCGCTCCGGATCACCTTGTCCGCAGCCGTCTCCGCCTGCAGCTTCAGTTCCTGCGCCCGCAGCGCCTTGAAGTTGGCCGCGTCAAAGCTCACCAAGTCGTGTTCACGCTGATCGAGACGAAGCATCTGCGCCGCAATCGTCTCCAGCGCGCGCAAAAGCTCTCCGTTATGCTGCGTCACGAGCGGCACATCCGGCCCCGCCAGTTCGACATAAATCTGGCGAGCTTCAAAACCCTGTGGGTCGCGCGCACCTTCCCCGGCCGTGATGCGGTACTTCAGGCGCAGGCCTCCCAGCTTGTTGAGGGAGGCAAGTAATCCTGCAATCTTTTGTGCTGCTTGCTGCAAGTCATCGATTGGCATAACCAAACCAGTATCGCATGCCGATATGTCTTAAGAATCCCTTCACTTTGGGAGTGTTACGTTAGCCGAGGGCATTTCAAATACGATTCACGATGCGGAGAAATCTTTTACGTCCATGCGCAAGCTTCTTCCCTTTGTTTTTCTGCTGGTTTCGGGCCTCGCCTTACCCTTCGCACATGCGCAGGGAGGTCCGCCCTTCATCACCGACGACCCCGGAACCCCCGGCAACAAGCATTGGGAGATCAACTTCGGCTGGATCGCCAACCACAATCCCGGCAATGCCAGCTACGAAACGCCGGACATCGACATGAACTACGGCTGGGGCGACCGCATTCAGCTCAAGTACGAACTGCCCATGGCCGTCGCCACTGACCCCAACAACACCACCCGCGCCGGCCTCGGCGAGTCGCTCATTGGCGTCAAGTGGCGCCCCTACGAACACCACAGAGCCGGCGAAGAAAAATCCGACGAGAACATGGACTTCTCCATCGGAACTTATCCGCAAGCGTCCATCAACAACCCGACCAGCGCCGTCCGCCGCGGCATTGTCGAGAACGGCCCCCAGTACTACCTGCCGATGGAGATGACCGCCAAGGTGGGCCCCATCGACTTCAACGGCGAAATCGGACACTGGTTCGGCAACCAGCTGGTTCCCAGCCGCTGGGGACGCGGCCTCATCGCTGGCCACGAATTCAACGACCGCCTTGAACTCTACTCCGAACTTTACGATCTCCAGGACATCAATCAGATCGGCACAGCCCCCAAACAGCGAGCTCTGACGCTCGATTTTGGCGGCCGCCAGAGCCTGTCTCGCAATAACAAGATCCGCCTGCTCTTCATGGGTGGCCGCGGCCTCCAGGCCGTGACTCGACAGAACTCCGAACCCAACTGGATCGCCTATCTTGGCGTTCAGTTCCTGCTCGGTCCCAAAGAAAAGGAAGTACCGGGCGAGACTCCCTAAGCAGAGCGATTTCGGCGAACAGCACACGGCGAATTGACGGAATGAACGTACCGGCGCAAAGTGAATATGAGCCTATGCCCATCACTCAGCCCATCGTACTTTCGCCCGCCCAGGCCCGCGTTCTCGGCGCACTTGTTGAAAAGGAAGTCACCACTCCGGACTATTACCCGCTTTCGCTCAACGCCCTTGTCAACGCATGCAACCAGAGCAGCAACCGCGAACCCGTGATGCGCCTCGATGACGAGGAGCTGCGCCTCGCGTTGCGGCGTCTTGAGGATCACGGCCTAGCCGGCCGCGCTCGCGGAGCCGATGGCCGCGTCACCAAGTACGAACACTGGCTTGGCGAGGCGTTCAACTTCACAAGGGCCGAAACCGCGCTGATGTGTGTCCTGCTGCTGCGCGGCCCGCAGACCCCGGGCGAACTCCGCAGCCGCACCGACCGCCTCCACCGTTTCGACGAAATAAGCGAAGTCTTGGCCGGCCTGCAAAAGCTGATGGAGCGCGAACCGGCCCTTGTTGCCGTCCTGCCGCGCCAGCCCGGCACCAAAGAGTCCCGCTACGCCCATCTACTCTCAGGAACTGTCGAAGCGGCCACTGCGACAGAGAATGCGACGGTGCGCCGTGAACCTGTCCATCACGCACCCAGGACCCCGACCGACGACCCAGCCCACGAAGACCGCATTTCCCAATTGGAATCCACAGTTGCAGAACTCCAGCAAAAGGTCGAAGCCTTGAACCGCAAAATCGACGATTTATTTGGAAACTAGTGTGCGTTCTTAACTGCGGAATGCCCCAAAAATCTTCAGGGTACAGCGCTTGACAAATTAAATCTACATATGTAGAGTTTGTCGAATGAAGCTGCGATTGTCACCACAGACATTATTGGTTCTCGACGCATTCCTCGATCATGCGGAGGATTGGAAGTATGGCTACGACTTGAGCCGGGTTACGGGGCTGAAGTCGGGCACGCTCTATCCGATCCTGATGCGGATGGCGGAACGGAAACTGCTTGAAACCGAATGGGAGCAGGGCGAGCCAGGTAAACCTCCAAGGCACATGTACCGGTTTACGCCCGAGGGATTGCAGTTTGCCAGGGCGAATGCCGGCGCACACGTGCGGCGCGGACTAGGCCAGGTTGCGCTGGGATTGGTCGAAGGCTGATGGGCGCGCCCCGAACCTTGGCCGCAAGGCTGCTTAGAGCGGTGGTGCGCCTGGTTCCGGAAGAGAGCCGGGACTGGGCCTTGGCGATGCTCCACGAGCTGGACTTTATTGAGGGCGACTGGGCGGCGTTTTTCTGGGCGTTAGGAAGTACGTCGGCAATTTTGCGGCACGTAGCAAGCGTGTCGCGTGCGTGGTCGAAACAAAAACGAAGTCAGGAGGCAGGAATGAACAACACGGGAAAAAAGGTGCTCGGAGTTGGGTTGGGTATACTGTCCGCATTGGCATTGGTGGGGTGTTTATTCGCCGGTCTACGCATCACTGGCATTCTCTTTCCGGGGTTGGGATTGGAACATTCCAGATGGGCATATTGGCTGGCTGTGATGGCGATACCGGAATCGATCTTTGTGGTGGCGACGATATTGCTCTGGCGGAAAAAGGGGCCAATTGCGGCTGGAATTCTGGCCACAGGATTGGCTATGGCGTTGCACATTGGCGTTCATCTGGCTTTGCGCTAACGGGAGGCAGAAGAGGCTTCAATGGATAGTCATTCAACCGCGATGGCTCCGATTCCAAGCTCGATTGTTCCTTGGCTGTCGGTGCGGAACAGCGCTCAGGCAGTCGAGTTCTACAAAGCTGCGTTCGGAGCCGTCGAAGTTTATCGTCTCGAAGACCCCGGCGGCAGCGTCGTGGCTAGACTCTCCGTGGACGGGGCGGAGTTCTGGATCGGTGATGAATCGCCGGAGCACTTCAATTTCAGCCCAGAATCGCTTGCGGGTTCAACGGTCCGCATCATCTTGACGGTCACCGATCCGGATGCGGTCTTTGATCGTGCGTTGAACGCGGGAGCAACCCAAGTCTACGCGGTCAATGAAAATTACGGTTGGCGGGTAGGGCGTGTCGTCGACCCATTTGGGCATCACTGGGAGATTGGCCGACCCTTGTCCGGCGACTGACTCAGAAGTGAAAGATCAGGTCGCTGGCACCGGTGAACTGGTTCTGATGACGGCCGTTGTGGAATGCCGGCTTGTCCCAAGCTCTCTCGAAGCGTAATTCAGGGCGAAGCTGCACCGTTGTGCCGAACCAGTGATTGAAGGAGATCGTGTTTTCGAAATACCTGGTTGCGTATCCCGTACGCTGGCCTTTTTTGTCGTCCAGAAAGTCTGTTCTGAACGACAGAAAATCGTGTACGGAAAGCTCTTTTTGCAGGAAATTGACAATGGCATACTCCGGCGCGGTACAACGCTGTTCTCCAGGCTGGCAGTATGCCGCATTGGCCCCCAGTTCCGGCTGAATACTTCCTCCGATCGCGGGCACATCGCGTTCATACATGTACCAGGCTTCGGTGGCCATGTGGACTGACTTTGAAAACTTGTGATACCAGGTCGAATCGTACTGCTGCAGATTGTTGTAAGCG
>Ga0302320_10031597_pt1 | contig 10037 bp, 9 predicted proteins | sample Bog_T0_3_FD_202130 | JGI IMG/M metagenome (GOLD analysis project Ga0302320, IMG submission 202130) | Peat permafrost microbial communities from Stordalen Mire near Abisko, Sweden - Bog_T0_3 | ecosystem: Environmental > Terrestrial > Soil > Wetlands > Peat | place: Sweden: Abisko, Stordalen Mire...
GTGGACCACACCGAGCACGACACCATGGTCTTCGTCACCGAGCAGGGCCTGGCCGACGTGCGCGGCATGGGCCCCGAGCGGCGTGCGAGGGAGATCATCGAGAAGTGTGCCCACCCCGACTACCGTCCGCTGCTCCTGGACTACCTGGAGGAAGGCCTGCGCAACGGCTCCCGCCACACCCCGGTGACCCTGGGGCGGGCTTTCGAATTCCACAAGCGGTTCCTGGAAACCGGGAGCATGATGAGCTAGGTAGTGCTCCATGCAGCGCAGATCGTTCTTGAAGGGTGCCGGGGTTGTCACCTTCCTCATCGCGGGTGGCGCGGGTGGAAATCAGCCGCTGCATCCAGGAACTGGACGACCTTTACGAAGCCATCCCGCGGCGCCACACCAACCGCGGCCCCTACCTCCCGCACCGGCCGTTCCCTCCCCCATTCATGGACGCCCTGGGCCACCTGACCAGCGACGAACCGGATGTCCGGTTTTTTCTCCGTACCGCCGAAGCGGACCGGAAGCGGATGGTGGACCTGAGCTCCGCCGCCAACCTCGAACTCTATTCCGACCCGGAGATCATCCGCGACAACGAACGCTGGCTCCGGCTCAGCTGGAACGAGGTCCAGGAACATCGTGACGGCCTTACCGTGGAGGCCTTCGGGCTGCCCTCCTTCATGACCGGCGCAGCCAAGATGATGCCCGCGTGGATGCTGCGGCGGGCCGCGGCGAGCGGGGCCAGGCGCGGCTATGCCGACCTGATGTCCAGCGCGCCGCTGATCGGCATCATCGCCGTGCGTGACCGCTATGACCGGGAACAATGTCTCCGGGCGGGGCGCATCTGCTGGCCACCGTTCACGGGCTGGCCGGGCGGCCCTGCAACGAGGCGGTGGAAATGATCGACCACGAAAAGGCCCTGGGGAAACCGGCCCGAGAGGCGGGCCTGCTGGCCGAAATCACCGGCGACCCCACCTGGCAGCCAACCTTGGTCTTCTACATGGGTTACCCGGCACTGACGGCCCATGCCAGCCCGAGGTGGCCCGTGGAGCAGGTGGTGCTTAAAACGGCTTGAACTGGCGCAGGGTCCGCGTCCGTCGGGTCGATGGTTGGGGCCATGAGCATAGATGAATTTGCAATAGCGGTCACAGTAACACAATCAATGTAACCAAAGGGTTTGTGGATGCATGATGATGAAAAATCACCCAAAGAATATGCTGGAAGCCCCCCCTTCGGCGGCCAGTCCTTCTGTGGACTTCAAAGCCGCGTTCGAAGCGTGCCCGCATCCTGCCGTCATCCTTCAGGCAGATGTACATTTCCCGGTTGCCGCAGTGAACGACCGCTACCTGGATGCGACCTGCACCCGGCGCGAGGAGCTTGTCGGACGCAGCATCTTCGATGTGTTCCGTGACGATCCGAACGATCCCAAGGCGGTCTTCGCCGGCGAGCTGCGGACCTCTCTGGCACAGGTGATGCGGGACAAGGTGGCGGATGTCATGGGCGTGGTGGGAATTGACATTCCACCCAGGAATGGCTGTGAAGATACCAAAACGAGGTATTGGAGCCCGGTCAACACCCCTGTGCTCGGGGCCGATGGAACCCTTTCTCACATCCTGCACAATTTCGAGGACATCACGGATACCGTGAATGTCCCTGAATGGGCCGCGGTCGCGTTGCCGCGCTCCCCGAAAAGGCGGTCCGAATCGTTGGCGACAGCGGAGGCGGAGGTCCGCCACCAGTCGGCAGAGTTGCAGGATGCCAACCGGGGGTTGAAGGCGGCCATGCAGGAGTCCGGGGTTCGGGAGGCCGGGCTCACCCGCATGAATGTCCGACTTCAGGAACTTGACCGGGCCAGGTTCGACTTCCTGTCCAACCTGAGCCACGAGATCCGCACGCCCTTGAACGCGATCCTGGGACTCACCCAGGTGGTCCTGGATTCAGAGCTCAACCCTCAGCAGTCGGATTACCTGAAGAAGGTGCGCTCTTCCTCCGTGGGCTTGCTCGGCATCATCAACCAGGTGCTTGACTACTCCAGACTGGAGGCGGGCCAACTCGAACTGGAGGCCAGGGACTTTTCCTTGGACGAACTGCTGCACTCCATCGCGGGGATGTTCCCTGGCGCTTTCGAAAACAAGGATATCGAGCTGGTTTTCGAGGGGCTGCCCCAGGTTCCCAGGATGCTCAACGGAGATGCCCACCGGCTCGGCCAAGTGCTGAACAACCTGGTGGGCAACGCCATGAAGTTCACCGAACATGGGGAAGTCCGGGTCCAGATCCACGCGCTGAACAAGAATCCCAAGGAGGTGCCCCTGAGGATTTCGGTCCGGGACACCGGCATCGGCATGACCCCCGGCCAGATGAAACGGTTGTTCAAGCCCTTTTCCCAGGCCGATGCTTCCACCACCCGCAGGTTCGGTGGGACAGGGCTTGGCCTGGCTCTCAGCCGCCGCCTGGTGGAACGGATGGGGGGCACCCTGCACGTCAAAAGTGTCCTGGGAGAGGGCAGCACCTTCACCTTCACGGTCAGGTTGAGCCCTGCCAAGGACCCGACCCTGGGGGCTTTTGCCGGAAACCTTAAAAAAATGCGGACCCTGATCGTGGACGATCAGGAGTCGGCGTTGGTGGCTCTGAGTGAATTACTTGCCAGTTGGGGTTTCCCGGTTTCCGCGGCACATACAGGCAAGGAGGCGCTCACCATGAAGCTCGACGGCGTCCAGTCTGGCAACCCCTTCGAATTGTTCCTCATCGATTGGAAGATGCCGGTCATGGACGGGTTCGAAGCGGCGGAGCGGATTCATGCGCAGGAAGGCAAAGAGGGACTGCCTATCATTGCCATGACGGCAGCAGGACTGATTCAGGACCGGAGCGCCACCGCCGCCGCAGGCATGATCGACCATATCCCCAAGCCCATTTGCATCCAGGAACTGGTCTCCACTTTACTCCGGCACATTCCCCATGCCGAACCGCCGAAGACGCGGATGGGGCGGCCTGAAGAGCCGGACGATGCCCCCCGTTCCGGCCTGGACCTGGAGTCTGCCGCCAGGCGGATGGGCGGGGATCTGCCCCTCCTGCACCGCGCCATGATGAACTTCCTTCGGGACCATCACGATCTGGACCAGAAGCTCGGGGCCTGCCTTTCAGCCAACGGCAAGGAAGAGGCCGTCAGGTTGCTGCATACCCTCCGAGGGCACGCTGGGACGATCGGCGCGGCCAAGCTCCAGCGACTGTCCGGCCAGCTTGAAGGCGAACTTCGCGCTGCCCTGCCCCTGGCAACCCGGAAGCCCTTCGAGGATGCCCTCGAGGAGGTGCTGAGCGCCCTCCGGGCCATTCCGGAGCCTCTGGGCCCCTTGCAGGAAGGCACCCCCCACGAGCCAGGGCGGACCCGACGACTCCTTGGACAAGCTCGAACCCTTCTGGAGAATTCGGCCTATGTTCCTCGAGCGCTCCAGGACGAGATCCGGGTGGATTTGACGGGCTATGTGGACGAGCCCACGCTGGATGACCTGTTCGGGCAGGTTCAGAACTTCCGGTATTCCCAGGCAAAGGTCGCCCTCGAGCGGATTGCCTGCGCATTGCCATTCTGAACAGGTTTGGGGGGAGCGCAAGGATGACCATGGCCGGTTTGAAACCACTCGTGCTGATTGTGGATGATTCACCCGCTACCGTTGAGATATTGGGTCAGGTCCTGGGCAAGGACAATCGGATCGAGCAGGCCGTCGATGGGGCCGAGGCGCTGCAACGCGTTCAATCCGGCGAGAAACCCGACCTCATCCTTCTTGACGTGGTGATGGCCGGAATGGACGGCTATGAGGTCTGCGAACGGCTGCGGGCGAACCCGCATACCCAGGACATCCCCGTGATTTTTCTCACGGTGCGGGAGGAGGCGCAGGATCAGGAACGGGGCTTCGCCGCCGGCGGCGTGGACTACATCGCAAAACCCATCGAACCGCTGGTGGTTTGCGCCAGGGTGCGAACCCAGATCAGGCTCAAGCAACGCGCCGAACTCCTTGAATCGCTGGTTTCCGTCGACGCCCTTACAGGCGTTCCCAACCGGAAGGCGTTCGACCATTACCTGGAAACGGAGTGGAAGCGGGCTTCGCGAGGGCACTATCCGCTGGCCCTTCTCATCCTCGATGTGGACTGTTTCAAGGAGTTCAATGAGAACCAAGGGCATGAGGCCGGCGATGATTGCCTGCGCAAAATCGCCCATTCCTTGAGGGGATCACTGCTGCGTCCACAGGACTTCCTGGCCAGGTACGATGGCGGGGCCTTCGCCGCCATCCTGCCCGTATGCGACGTGCAAGGCGCGTGCAAGGTGGGGGAACAACTCCGGGTGGCTGTTGAAGCCTTGAACATCCCCAATCCCCGCTCTTCGTTTGCCGAGCATGTGACCATCAGCATTGGCCTGGCAGCGTCGATCCCATGCCAGGAGGACTCCCCTTTGGCGTTGGCTGAATGGGCGGACAAGAGCCTGCATCAGGCCAAACGCTCGGGGCGCAATAAGGTCGGAAGGGGGTCGACCCCTTGCGGGGATATCAGTCTGGCGAGCCTGGCAACGGCCGAAGAACCCGCCGTCAAGAAGCCCACCCTCCTCATCGTGGACGATTCACCCTCGGAATTGGAATTCGTGGCTGAATGCCTTGGGCCTGAATTCACCATCCTCGTCGCTCCCGATGGCCAAAAGGCTCTGGAAGTGGTTGCTCATCGAATGCCTGACCTGGTGCTGCTTGATGTGGTGATGCCCGGAATGGACGGGTATGAGGTTTGTCGCAGATTCAAAGCCGATCCCAGGCTCGAGTCGATCCCGATCATCTTCCTGACGGTCTTGGATCAGGCCATCCCCGAGGCCCAGGGCCTGGCCCTGGGCGCCGTCGACTACATCTCCAAGCCGGCAAACCCTGAACTCATACAGCTCCGGGTTCGCACCCACCTGCGCATTAAACAGCTCTATGAGCGGGAATGCGCACTGGTCAAGCTACTGCGGACATCCTTGGCAGATGTCACTGAATTACAGGGGCTGCTGCCCATGTGCGCCTGGTGCCAGAAAGTCCGCAATGATCAGGGTTACTGGGAGGGGCTGGCAGCCTATATCAGCAATCACACCGGCACCACCTGGACCCATGGGATCTGCCCCGATTGCCAGTACAAGCTTCTGCATGATCCCACTGCCTAGCCGTCGCCGCGGGACTTGGCTGGATGGCCGCCCGTGCGGACCCGCTCTGGCGTGGAGACGAGGGGACGGCACTCGATCCTGCCATCGACAGATTTTTTCGCAACGCTAATCAGGCCTTCCGGTGCACCTCCACCTGGGCCATCTTTTCGTAGTAGCGCACGAGGCTGCAGTGGTCCGCATCCCCCTGCCCGTCGGTCTTCAGCGCCTGCATCATCTCCATGACCGACGCGGTCAGGGGCAGGGGCACGCCGAGCTGGTGGGAGGTCTCCAGCACGTTGGCCAGGTCCTTGATGTGCAGGTTGATGCGGAAGCCGGGCTGGAACTTGCGGTCCATGACCAGGGGCGCCTTGGCGTCCAGCACGGTGCTGCCGGCCAGCCCGCCGCGGATGGCCTGCCACACCAGCTCCGGCTCCACGCCGGCCTTGGTGGCCAGCACCAGGGCTTCGGCCATGGCGGCGATGTTGAGCGCCACGATGATCTGGTTGGCCAGCTTGGTGACGTTGCCGGCACCGATGTCTCCGGTGCGCACCACCGATCCGGCCATGGCCTTCATGACCGGGTAGTACCGGTCGAACACCTCCTGGGGCCCGCCGACCATGACCGAAAGGGTGCCGTCGATGGCCTTGGGCTGGCCGCCGCTCACCGGCGCGTCCAGCATGTCCACCCCGTGCCCGGCCAGCTCCGCGGCCAGCTCGCGGCTCACCAGCGGCGCGATGGAACTCATGTCGATCACCACCGACCCCTTGCGGGCGCCCTCCAGGACACCCCGCTCGCCCAGGACCACCTCTTTCACCTGGGGCGAATTGGGCAGCATGGTGATGATGACCTCAGTCCGCTCCGCCACCTCCCGGGGGCTTCCGGCGGTTTCGGCCCCGGCGGCCACCAGCTCGGCCACCGCGGACGCGTTGAGGTCCAGCACCACGAGCTGGTACCCCGCCTTGATCAAGTTCAGGCTCATGGGTTTGCCCATGATGCCCAGGCCGATGAATCCGATTTTCATGACGGTTCTCCTGTGGAAGCTATTCTGGCCGTTTCCAAACGCAAATGCATGAGGAATTCCTTGTTGCCTTCGCCCCCCAGGATGGGGCTTTCGCATAGGGCCAGGGGCTTGAGCGCGGTGCCCTGGAAGAAGTTCCAGATCTCCCGCTGCACCCGCAGGTGGGTTTCCGGATCCCGCACGATCCCGCCCGAGCCCACCTCGTCCCGGCCGGCCTCGAACTGGGGCTTGACCAGCAGCACCGCGTCGGCGCCCGGGGCCAGGGAGGGGATGAGCGGGGGGATCACCAGCCGGAGCGAGATGAAGCTCAGGTCCGCCACCAGCAGCCGGCAGGATTCGGGGATCCGGGACGGGTCCCAGTAGCGCAGGTTCACCTGCTCCATGGAGACCACCCGGGAATCGCTGCGCAGGTGCCAGTCCAGCTGGTTGGTGCCCACGTCCACCGCGTAGACCCGGGCGGCCCCGCGCTGCAGCAGGCAGTCGGTGAACCCGCCGGTGCTGGCCCCGGCGTCGAAGCAGACCCAGCCGGCGGGGTCCAGGTGGAACCCGGTGAGCGCGTGGTCCAGCTTGAGGCCGCCCCGGCTCACGAACGGCAGGCCCTCGCCGCGCAGGCGCAGGGCCGCGTCCTCCGGCACCAGGGCGCCGGCCTTGGTGACCGGACGGTCCGCCACCAGCACGTCGCCCGCCATGACCCGGGCCTGGGCCTTGGCCCGGGTGGCGCACAGGCCCCGCTGGACCAGCAGCAGGTCGATCCGGATCTTAGACTTCATGGCCGGGCTCCGCCCGGCCATGAAGTGGGGGTGCGGGGGGACGTAGAGCGAGCGGATCGAGTGGGCGGTCCCACCGCTGTTACATTAGTCGCTTTCTTCTTGCGCAGCTCCCGCCGGTAGATGCTCACGTTGTGGTTGTGCTCCTCCAGGCTGGGGGCGAAGGAATGGCCGCCCTTGCCGGTGGCCACGAAGTACAGATCCGGGCTCAGGTCCGGTGCCTTGGCCGCCTCGATGGAGGCGACGCTGGGGCTGGCGATGGGGGTGGGAGGCAACCCGGCGACCTCATAGGTGTTGAACCGGCTCGCCCGGTGGATGTCCTCGGGGGCCGGGCCGGTGAAGCGCAGGTCGCCGCTCACCCAGCGGGCGTAGAGGGAGGTGGGGTCGCACTGCAGGCGCATGCCGATGCGCAGGCGCTGGGCGTAGACCCCGGCCACCCGGGGCAGTTCCTCCGGCACCGAGGTCTCCTTCTCCACCAGGCTGGCCAGGATCAGGGTCTTGTAGGGCGGCAGCACGCCCCCCTCCAGCACCGGCCGCACCTTGTCCCGGAAGGTCTCCGCCAGCATCAGGAATATCTCTTCGGGTTCCTGGGCATGGTTCACCCGGTAGGTGGCGGGCATGACCAGGCCTTCGAGGCTTTCGGCCTCCGGAAAACCACAGGCGCTGGCCAGGCGCGGGCTCTTCCAGAGCGTCCAGAACACCTCCTCGGGAATGAAGTCCCTGAAGCGGTGCTGGATGGCCCAGGCGTGGCTGCCCGGCGGCACGGTGACGTTGGTGAAGTGGATCTCCCCCCGCCTGAGCTTGCCGGCCACCTCCGCCAGGCTGGCGCGGGGATCGAAGGTGTACTCGCCGCGGATCAGCTGCAGCCTGCGGGCCCGGGCCCACAGCTTGAACAGGGCGGCGGAGCGGATGACCCCCGCCTGCTCAAGCTGGTCAGCCATGGCGTCCACGGTGGCCCCCCGCTTCACCAGCACCGTGGCCGGGGCGCCGAGGGGGCCCTGGCCCAGCCAGAGCCACAGCCCCGAGAGCGGCAGGAGGCTGAGGACAGCCGTGGCCATGAGGAGCCGGAGGGAGGTCTTGGAACGCGCCATGGTTCAAGCGTAACCGGTTCAGTCCTTCAGTTCCCGGTGCACCAGCACCAGTTTGGGAATGTCCCGGCGCAGGCGCTGGGCCAGGATCTCCACCAGCGCCACGCTGCGGTGCTGGCCTCCGGTGCAGCCGATGGCGATGTTGTGGTAGGCCCGGCCTTCCTGCTGGATGAAGGGCCAGGCCCAGAGCACCCAGTTCTCGGTGAGGGCGAGGAAGGTGGAGAACACGTCGGAATTGAGCAGGAAGTCGCGCACCGGGGCGTCCTTGCCAGTGAGTTCCCGCAGCTCGGCCACGTAGTGGGGGTTGGGCAGGAACCTGGCGTCCAGCACCATGTCCGCCTCAACCGGCGTGCCATTCTTGAAGCCGAAGCTGATCAGGCGCAGGGTGGTGCCCGAGACCGGCAGGTCGGGCAGCAGCTCGGTGATGCGCTGGCGCAGCTGGGACAGGGTCAGGGAACTGGTGTTGATGATGGCGCTGGCCATGGCCCGCACCGGCTCCAGCAGCTCCCGCTCCCGGGCGATGGCCGCGGCCACGCCCCCGTCCTGGGCCAGGAAATGGGGGCGCCGGGATTCGGAGAAACGGCGCAGGAGCACGTCGTCGTTGGCCTCCACGAACACCACATAGACCGGGATGCTGCTGTCCATGAGCCGGTCCACGAGCGGTTCCAGTTCCGCGGCGAATTCCGGGTGGCGGTTGTCCATGCCCACCGCCAGCCGGGGCCGGCTGGGATTGAGCTTGGCCTCCAGTTCCAGCAGGGGTTCCAGCAGCCGGGCGGGGACATTGTCCAGGGCCGTGCATCCGGCGTCCTCCAGGGCCCCCAGCACTGAGCGCCGCCCTGCCCCGGAAAGTCCCGTCACGATCACCAGTTCCATGGCTCTAGCGAACCACAAAGCCGGGCAAATGTCAGCAGGGAACCAGGCCCTGCGGTCCCCGGTGAATTAAAAACCGGCAAGGCCAAGACGCCGGGCCCCCCGGCTGCATCCAAAGGCTCAGGAGAAAAAACATGCGTTCGACAAAATGGCTTCCCACGGAGCTCAGGCCGGTCTGCCTGCTGGCGGCCCTGGTTCCTTTCGCAACAGGTTCCGCGCAGGGTGCGGGGTTTTCCCCGGTCCCCCAGGCCGCGCCGGCAACCGGGGAGAGCGCGCCGCCCCAGCAGGTGGGCCAGCCGGCCACCGACCTCCAGGGCATCGACGCCAGCGGCTCGGCCATCCGCCTGTCCCAGTTCAAGGGCAAGGTCATCCTGCTGGATATCTCGGCCATGTGGTGTTTCTATTGCCAGCAGGATGCCCCGGCCGTCCAGTACCTGTATAAGACCTACGGCCCCAAGGGCCTGGTGGCCGTCACCTGCCTGTCCGAGGACGCCAACGGCGCTCAGGTCACCGAGGCCGGGCTGAAGCAGTGGGCCAGCGAGTATAGCCTGACCCTGCCGGTGATGAACGACCAGAGCGGAACCTCCAGCGGGGCCGCGGAATCCGCCTACGTCAGCGTCACCGGAGGCTTCCCCACCCTGGTGATCATCGACCGGAACTTCAAGGTCCAGTACATCCAGGGGGGCCTCGACCAGGCGGCGGTGACGGCCAAGATCCAGGCGTTGCTGGCCCACTAGGAGCCTGGCCCATGCTTCGGCCCTTCGCTCCCGCCATCCTGGCCCTGGTCCTGTGCGCACCCATGGCCGCCGGCACGGTGCCCTCGTTCAGTCTGAAGCAGCTGGACGGCTCCCCGTTCCGGCTGGTGGAACACTTGAAGAAACAAGTGATCGTCCTGGATTTCTGGGCCACCTGGTGCGGACCGTGCACGAAATCCCTGAAGAAGCTCCAGGCGTTGCAGGTCAAGTACCCACAGGTGCTGGTGCTGGCGGTGACCATTGACGACGGGCGGACCATGGCCGATGTGCGTCCCTACGTGCAGGGCCGCGGGTTCACCTTCACCGTGCTGCTGGACCCCGAGGCCAGCGTGTGCCGGGTGTTCAACCCCGAGGGCAGCGTCCCGTACACCGTGGTCATCGACCGGCAGGGCGCCTTGGCCT
>Ga0302320_10031598_pt1 | contig 10037 bp, 5 predicted proteins | sample Bog_T0_3_FD_202130 | JGI IMG/M metagenome (GOLD analysis project Ga0302320, IMG submission 202130) | Peat permafrost microbial communities from Stordalen Mire near Abisko, Sweden - Bog_T0_3 | ecosystem: Environmental > Terrestrial > Soil > Wetlands > Peat | place: Sweden: Abisko, Stordalen Mire...
ATGGGCATTCTAATGAGATGATTGAGCGGCGCCAGTGCCGAGCCGAAGTTGTCAACGGCAACGCGAAGGCCGCAGTCGATGAGGCGCTGGAGGAGAACCAGAGCGGCATCGGGATTCTCGCTGAGGACGGATTCATCGACCTCGATGAGGAGGCGCGAGGGATCGGCGCCGGTGGCGGCCAGGGTGCGCTTCATCTGGGCGACCATGTCCGAGTGATAGAACTGTCGCGGAGACAGGTTGAGGGTTAAAGAAAGCGTGGACCAGGGCTGCGCCTGGGACCAAGCACACAACTGCCGGCAAAGAGAATCAAAGGTTTCGCGGCCCAGGCTAATGGAGAGGCCTGATTCCTCGGCGACTGGTAGGAGGGGGCGAAGACTTTCCACTGAGCCATCGCTACGGCGGCGGTGCAGGATGGATTCGAATCCCTCGAGCTGACCGCCGAGGAGACGGAAGATGGGCTGATACCAGATTTCAAACTCGTGGTTGTCGAGAATCTGGCGCAGTTCGCGCTCCCGCTGCTGGCGGTCGTTTACACGAATTTTGAGGTTCTTGTCAAAGATTTCAAAGCGGGAGCCGCCGCTCTGTTTGGCGCGATACATGGCAAAGTCGGCGTCGCGGATGAGCATCTCAGGGACGGTGTGATCGGGGGCGGAGAGGGCGGCTCCGATGGATGCTCCGGCATTGAGCAAGCGGCCGAAGAGATCGAAGGGACGGGCCATTTCGCCGAGGATGCGATTGGCGACGATGGTGAGGTCGGCAACGGAGAAGATGTTTTCGACGAGGACTGCAAACTCGTCGCCACCGAGTCGGGCGGCGGTGTCTTGAGGCCGAAGGGCGGAGCAGAGGCGCTCGGAGACGGCAACGAGCAACTGGTCGCCAGCAGCGTGGCCGAGGGTGTCATTGATCTCCTTGAAACGGTCGAGATCGAGAAAGAGAACGCCGCAAACCTGGTCACGGCGCCGGGCGCGGCGATTGAAGGAGAGCTTGAGGCGGTCGAGGAAGAGGGCGCGATTGGGCAGCCCGGTGAGGGCGTCGTGGAGGGCATCGTGCTGGAGCTTGGCTTCAATCTGCCTGCGGCCACCAATATCTCGGTAGCTGAGCACGTAGCCAGCCTTTTCACCGTGGATCACCAGAGGACCGGCGAGGACAGCGACGTCGAGTAGATCCCCGTTTCGGTTTTTGCGTACGGTCTCGATGGTCGCCACGCCATGGCGATCGACGCTCTTCTGCATGAGCGAATTTTCATGCTGACGGGTTTCGGGAACAATGAAGTCGCGCAGGGTACCGCCACTGACCTCTTCAGCGGTATAGCCGAAGAGGCGAGTAAAGGCAGCGTTGGTATAAATGACGTGATTGCCATGAACGATGGCCACGGCATCGGGGATGCTGGCTAACAGGTCGTCCATGAGTCGGGACTTGGGAGCGCTCTCGCGACCGCCTGGATGGGCAACGATGACCGCCTGGCGCAGTTCGTGGTCAACGATGCTGTAAGTTCCCTCAACCGGCAGCAAACGACCATCGCGGGTGGGCATGGTGGCATGGAAGGGAGATCCGTGGCGGGTTCCGGTGAGCAGGGTCTGGGGCTCAGCGGTACCGGGAAAGAGTCCCCAGAGGAGGTCTTCGACCTGGCGCGAGGTCCAAGGCTCGTCGCCGAGGCCGAGCGTCTGGCGGGCTTCGGCATTGGCATAGACGACCCGACCGACACGTTCGAGAAAGACCAGGACGGGCAGGGCGTCAAGCACCTCTCGCTGGGAAGCGGAATCCGCATTTTCCGGTAGATTCAAAACCATTGAGCTCCGTAAGGATAGAAACAAACCGCCATTAGCATCGTAAGCCTTGGTAGAACTTGCGCACTATCCCCTGAAATAGGTATCGGATGCGACCAAAGGTTGCTTGAGCTATCTTCCGGATAATTTTTGGGGTTGGCAGCCTTCGGCTTGCCCAACTGACAGGAAACCCACCCATTCCGCTGACCACGCGGAATGGATGGGCACTGAGTTGTCCGTATTGAAGAGGCTAAATCACTAAGGAATTTCCACCAACTCCATGTGTCCGTCGCGACGACGATGGAGCACAAACTGATCTCCTGCGAGGTCGCGGAAGATCAACAGGTCGCGATCGCGGAACTCTGCGTCCTTGACGGCCTCCTCGATGCTCATGGGTTTGAGGGAGATGGACTCGCCGGTGCGAACGATGTGGGACTCGACGACAGCCTTGCGGGCCGGAAAGGAGTGGACGGCGATGGCCGCGCGAGCCTTGCGGGGGTTGACTTCACCCTCCTCGGTTTGCACCGCGCGGGTTTTGGAGCGAGTGACGGGAGGGGCGGTGAGCAACTTCTCCTCAACGGGCAGCCGCTTGCTTTCGATGCGGCGATCGCGACGACGGCGGGCCTGGTTGAGGGCGTGCTCGATGGCTTGACGCAAGGCCAACTCCTGGGTGATTCCCTTGCCCTCGGCAGCGATAGTATGCAGCCGCGCCTTGATCGTCAACTCGACGATCTGTTCATGCCGCTGTGCGCTGAAAACAAAGCTGGCGCACGCACTTTTGCCCAGAAGACGGGCAACCGGTTCCATTCCCTCTTCGGCCCGCGTACGCAGCGCCTTGGAGATCTTCACTTTTCTGGCGGTGTACTCCACTTCCATGGTCAGCCTCCGCTTCTTGGAACGGCCAGAGAGCCGCTCCTGTTCCCTCAGTTCAAATATCGACTGGGGAACTTCGGATTCTAACGCATTTGAGGAAGGATGTACGAAGAATCGCGAATGAGTAGGCAACAGAAGGCAGAGATCAGGAGTCAGAATGGAAACTGCCCTTGGTTGGGCTGGCATCTCTGCTCCGTGTTCCCTACTGATCCTGCTCTGCTCAGGCTTCGCGGCGACGACGCTGATGGGTGGAAGGAATGTTCATGTCTTCGCGGTACTTGGCGACGGTGCGACGAGTCAACTGAATGCCGTGGGCTTGAAGCATGACGGCCAACTGATCGTCGGTGAGGGGGTGGCGCGCATCCTCCTCCTCGATGAGCTTGCGGACCTTGCGTTTGAGGACCACGAGAGGTGTGTCGGCGCCTTCGGGGCCGTTGGAGCCCTCGGAGAAGAAACGGCGCAGCTCGAGGACGCCCTGGGGGGTATGAGCGTATTTGTTGGCCACGGCACGACTGACCGTCGAGGGGTGAACCCCAATTTCCTCAGCGACTTCCTTGATCATCATGGGGCGAAGAGCCTCAATGCCGAGATCGAGAAAATCCCGCTGGCGGCGGACAATGACTTCGCAGGTGCGCAGAATGGTGCTTTTGCGCTGGGCGATGTTGCGCATCAGTTGCAGGGCAGAGCGGAAGCGCTCTTTGACGTAATCCTTGACCTCTTTGTCGGTGCCCTCGGCAGACAGCATCTGGCGATAACGACGACTAAGGCGGAGGCTGGGCATGTCTTCTTCGTTCATGGAAACGACCCACTCGCCGCCACGCTTGATGAAGACCACATCGGGCTCGATGAGGCGGGTCTGCTCGCGGTTGTACTGGCGGCCCGGGCGGGGATCGAGGGTGCGGATGAACTCGATACCTGCATGGGCCTCGGCGGGAGTAACCTGAGCGGCCCGCGCTAAATCCTTGACGTCGCGCTTTTGCAGAAGTGCGAGATGCGTGTCGACGATGAGGGCGGCGACTTCCATGGCGCGGCGGCGCTCTTCGAGCTTGGCCTCGGCCTCGGCGCGGAAGCTGCCGTGAGGATCTTCGTCAGTATCCGAGGCTTGACGGGCATAAACCTGAGCAAACTCATGCTGCTGAGCAGCGATCTGAATCAGTAGCGACTCGCGCAGGTCGCGGGCGCCAACCCCGGCTGGATCCAACTGCTGCACCAGCTTGATGCCGCGACGGAGCAAATCGAGAGCGGAATCGATTTCGGACCCGACACTTTGGGCAAAAGCAGCGGCTAGTTCCTCTTCGCTCCCAGCCAAGTAGCCCTCTTCGTTGAGGTTGCCAATGACAAACTGAGCGGCCTCGAAGACCGGAGGATCGAGGGTCAGAGCCCCCAGTTGCCACGCCAGGTGATCGGAAAGAGTCGTAGGCTGGGAGAGAAAATTCTCGAACGAGGGCCTTTCGCTCTCTTCAAACTCCGGCTGCGTGCGGTAGCCAGGGTCGAGATACTCCTGGAAGTACGATCCAAAGTCGATTTCGTTGAAAGAGTCTTTAACGGGAGGCGGGGGTTCTTCGACCCCGCGCTCCATGCGTTCCTCGCGCCCCGCAACCGCATCCAGCATCGGAACCGATTCGTCAATCTCCTCCAAGACGGGATTTTCCACCATCTCGGCATCGATCATCTCCTTCAATTCCAATTTGTTCAGAGCTAAAACGCTCACCATCTGCATCAGACCCGGGGTCAGGATCTGGCGTTGCGCGATTTTGAGGCTCAATTTTGGCTGCAGCAACGGCATAGATGAAACTCAATTCCCGTTTGAAGTTATTGACAGTGTAGCTGAGTATGAAAAGCGCTAAAGGTGAAAATACTGCGCACCTCAGTAACCCTCCCAGATTGGGCGTCGCTCGAACCGGGAATTTCTCTCTGGTAACAAGCTAATATTTGAAGTCACTAAGAGATTGACGGAACACCACTTGCCTGGATACCTCCGACTGCTTGTGGAAAACTTTCTCAAACGAGGGAAAAGCCTTCTCCTAGATAGACGCGCCGCACCTCGACATCGTTGCCTAATTCGCGGGGTGTTCCGGCGCGGAAGATGCGTCCCTCAGCGATGATGTAAGCGCGATCGGTGACGCTGAGGGTTTCGCGGACGTTGTGATCGGTGATGAGCACGCCGATGCCGTCGGCCTTGAGGTCGAAGATGATTTTTTGCAGCTCGAGAACGGCAATGGGGTCGATGCCGCTGAAGGGCTCGTCAAGAAGAATGAAGTTGGGCTGAATGCAGAGACAGCGGGCAATTTCGACGCGCCGCCGCTCGCCGCCGGAAAGGGCATAGCCGAGAGTGGAGCGGATGTGGCCTAGATTGAGCTGGTGGATGAGCCGCTCGGTGCGGGAGCGACGCTCGCTGTTGCCAAGAGGCTGGGCCTCAAGCACGGCCATGATGTTTTCTTCGACAGTGAGCTTGCGGAAGACCGAGGGCTCCTGGGGTAGATAGCTGATGCCAAAGTTGCGAGCGCGCAAGTACATGGGAATCTGGGTGATGTCGGTGTCGTCAACCAGGATGCGGCCGGTCTCGGGCTGCACCAGACCCACAATCATATAAAAGCTGGTGGTTTTGCCCGCGCCGTTGGGGCCGAGCAGGCCGACCACCTCGCCGCGGGAGATCTTCAAGTCAACCCCACGCACTACCTGTCGGCCCTTGTAGGCCTTGCCTATTCCCTCGGCAATCAAAGTTTCCATGGAGCGATTCACCTGGTTCATCCGTTAAAAACTTCCATTCTATTCATTATGACGTGCCGGGGCCGGGGCCGACTAAAGTGGGCGAAGGATCTCTGCTTGGCGCGGCGTCATCGCTTGGGGGCGGTGGTTTGGGTGCGGGTTTTCTGGCTGCCGCCTTCGACGCTAATGCTGTCGTCGCGACTGCGGAAGATAAGCATCTGGCCGGTGACGACGCCGCGAGTGGGGTCGGTCATGCGCGGCAATTCGGTGGCGGTTCCGGTGAGAACATACTCACCGGTAGCAGCGGTGTAGACCAACTGCTCGCCAGTTCCGCGTCGACCCGCCGAAGTGAGCAGGACGCGGCCGCGAGCGGTCATGTGATCGATCTGCGTCTGGCTGGCGTCTTGGCCGGGGTGATGACCGGCAGGCAGAAGGACGACCTCCACCTCATTGGATGTGGAGGAGGCGGAAGCGGTTTCGGCCAACACGGAACCGAGCGGGCCTGCGCGCATGAGGGCCTTGCGATCCATGTCGGAGTACCTGAAATCGCCGCCACGCACCCGGATGACGGAGGGCGCCGCCTCTTTTTTGTTCGCAGGCTGACTACCTTCCTTGGCGGGAGCAGCTGCCGCGGCACTGACCAGAACTGCGCGCACCGGCTCAGAGGTGGTGGTGGTGTGGGCCGCGAGAGATTGCCGTATGTGGTCGAGGATAATAACCGGTGCGGAGATGGAATTGCCCTGTTGCCAAAGGCGCGCTTGACCGCGGAAGGTGGCTTCCTGAGTAGACTGGAGGATTTGAGCCTCGGAGGCTATGACGTGGACTGGCCCCTGGCCGCCTAGCGCCGCGCCGCCCTGACCGGGGTGCGCAGAATCAGTGCCCAAGTAACTGGCCTTGACATTGCCGTGGGCAAAAGCTTCGCTAGTGGATTGGGAGACATCGACCTTGTCGGCGGTGAGCTGCATGCCGCGATTTTCGACGCGAGGATTGAGGGTGAGATGGAGCCACTGTCCAGAGCCCGCATAGTCGGCACGGCCAGCGGTGGCGCGCATGGGCGTAGCTTGCACGCCGGTGCGAGGCGAGGGCGCGGGAAGCTGCACGAGGACAACGTGGCCCTCGACGGTGGCCGACTGCACCTCGCCCTCTTTGTCAGTTTTGGTTGCGGAAGCAGGCGCTAAGCGCACTTCGATGCGATCGCCACTGGTGGACTGGCGGACACCAGCCACGGTGGTCTCTTCGAAAGCGGTGTTCCCGGTGCCGTGAATTGCAGTGAGTACGGAGCCAGAGGCGAAGTCGCCGGTCATATCGCTGGCCGCGAAATGGGAGGGAGCAACCGGGCCCTTTCCGCGCTGGGTTTCGCCAGTGATAACGACACCTCCCGAGCCGTGCATGGAAGCCGGTTCCAGGTGCCCATGAGCGACGACGCGGAAATTAATATCGGCCACCGGGGAACGCCACGTGCGGCTAGTACGCTGCACCTGCCCAGTCTGCGCTGTGAGTTCGTTGCTGTGCAACTCGACGCCGCGCTCAAGATGGGCGTGACGCAACTGGCCGAGAGAAGTGAAATCCAGCTCGGCAGTGGGCGAAACTCCATGCATTTGACGACTCAGACTCCCCTTCTGGCTAGCCGAATCCATGGTGACTCCACCCTCAAGGTGGCCGTGGTGGAGCTTATTTTGCTCGTCAAAGTCCAGTTGCCCAGTAGGCGCTGCCAAGTGGCTGCCGGTGGCCGTGGCCAGGGTGAAGCCATTGGCGGCATCGAGGCGCACGACGGAGCCATCTTCGCGAAAGAGAATTTTGGCATCACCGGCAGTGGCTTGCCCCCCCTGGTAGTTGGCCGCAGTCGCATGCAGACGGCAAAGCTGGCTGGCGCGCTCGAACTCAACGTGCTGAGCACGAATCTGGACCGTGGAAGCGCCGCGCTTGGTAGAGAGCTCGACGGCGCGGTCAAGGACGACAAAGCCCTTCTGGGAGTCGAAGGTTGCGCCTATGGAACTGCCGGAACCTTGGACCATGGAGAAATCAACATGCTGGACGGTGGTCGCAACCCCCGTGTTGCGGTCGAAGGTGAGGCCACTGGTTTTGACGTGGATTTCGCCCCGAGAGGCGGTCTCGGCAGCAGCGCCAACCGGGGTGCCTTTGAGCTTGGGGTCGAGCGCGGGACTGGGAACGGCCTTTGGGGAGAGAGTCGTAACTGCACCGGGACGCTCAAGGGTGATTTCGACCGGGCCATCGGCCTTGGCCGTGCCAGCTTTCTGGTCGTACTCAAAGTCGGCGCCCACAATGCGGTCAATGCTGCGGCCGTCGTCGCCATACATTTCGATGGTGACATCATGCAATTTGGCGTAACCCTGTTTGTATTCGAGCACCTTGGCGGCGTGAATCTTGTAACGGGCGTGAGCGCCAAAGGCGTGTTCAAAGGTATAACCGCTGGAATCGGACTTGATGTTGAGGCCCAAGCGCTGGGGTATGTCGCGGCGATTAAAGGGGTTCCTCCACTTGCCGAGGGCGAGAGAAACCACCAGCGCCACCAGCAGCAGAACGCCCGCCGCCAGCACTAAAGTGCGCATTCGCTCGATGGAGAGTCTCACTGCGGCCTCGCTCCCAGACGCGCGGCAAGACGCTCGGCAAGGCTTTCGCCGAGTTCACTCCAAAGCAGGCGACCCGAGGCTCCAGAGGCCCTTTCAACAGCCGCGGCGAGCTCGACCAGCTGGCGCACATTTTCTTCGACGTGACGGGCGGCGATGGAATCCAGTTCGAGACCTTCAGCAAGGAAAGGCGTATCGGGGCCGAAATCGATGCGGATGTGGCCGTCGGATTGGTAGGTTCCCTCGTCAAAAAGGGGGCCAAAGCCGATGACGCGCACCATATGCGGACTGCGCGCCCAGCGCGACCCCTGCGGTGGGGACAACTCTTCCAATTCCCAGAGACTCCAGCCGATTTGGAACTCGTAGGCGAAGTCATCGTGGAGCAGTTCGATGGCTTGCTCAACGGCTAAAGCGGGTTCCGCGCCGAGAGCGGTTTTACCGTCGCCAGCAGCGCCGATGCGACGGCCATAAATCTGCTGAAAGACGGGAGGCTGGCTCCAGTTGACGGGCCAAACGGTGGCGGAGTAGACCAGAGGCTCACCGCCATGCGCGGCAAAGCTGGAGAGCACCGAGTTCAACTTTTCGGCGAGCGCAAGGAGGCGGAGATCGGGATACCACAAACTCAGATAAAGGGTGTCTGCCATCATCTCTGATTGTAGACGGACGACCACCTGCGGTGGGGCAGGGATTGAGTCGTTTTTAAGCCTCCCACCCTAGCCGCAAAAACAAAGGCGCGGCGAGGGTGGGGCACCCAATGCTGTGGGTGTAATAGTTTTACGCGGTGACGATTTCGCTGAAGTCGGCGATGCCGGAGAAACCGCGGAGGACTTCGTCGATGAGGGCGAGGTTTGCGCCGCGCAGCTTTTCGTCGGGGTCGAGAACCATGACCTTGTCAAAGAAGGCATCGACCGTGGGGCGGAGAGTGGCGATGAGGGCCAGAGCCTCGCCATAGGCTCGCTGCTCGCGGAGCTTTGCGACTTCGGGAGCGAGAGCCGCGGCGGCGGCGGCGAGCTGTTGGGCTTCGGCAGAGAGAACAACCGCGGAATCGGCCTGGAGGGCAAAGCCTTTCTCTTCGGCCTGGCGCAGAATGTTTTTGATGCGCTTGAAGGCGGCGGAGATGGCGGCGAAATCGGCCGACTCGCGGGCGGCGGTGAGTGCCTGAGCGCGGGCGATGGCGTCGCGCACGTCGTCGGCTCCGGCGGCGAGGACAGCGGAGACAACATCGTAGGCAAAGCCTCGCACATCCTTGAGGTAGAAGTGGAGGCGCTCGCGCAGGAAGGCCGCGACCTGATCGCGCGTTGCCTCTTCGGCGCCGATGGAACCGACCACGTTGGAAAGAGAGAGGGGCAGTTCGGACTCGGCGAGAATTTTGACGATGGAGTTAGCGGCGCGGCGCAGGGCAAAAGGATCTTTGGAGCCGGTGGGCGCGGAGCCGATGCCAAACATGGCGGTGATGGTTTGGATGCGGTCGGCAAGGCCGAGAAGCTGGCCCTCGATGGTGGAGGGAATGGGGTCGTCTGTCGATGCAGGAGTGTACTGCGTGTAGATGGCCTGCGCAGCAGTTTCGCCGAGGCCTTGGGCGCGTGCGTAAAGCCCGCCGATGACGCCCTGTAACTCGGTGAATTCTTTGACTAGCTCGGTGGTCAGATCGGTCTTGGCCAGTTCGACGGCTTTGGACAAAGCATCTTCGTCAAAGTTGACGCCTGCGGAACGTACTCCAGCAGCGAGAATCCGCGCCACGGCCTGATTGGCTTCGGTCTTCCAGTAATAACTGCCTAACTGTTTTTGGAAAGTTACATTCTTGAGGCTTTCGAGACGGCTGGCGAGGGGAGTTTTCTGATCAACCTCCCAGAAGAAGCGGGCGTCTTTGAAGCGGGCGCGGAGAACTCGTGCGTTACCGTGGCGGATGATTTCCTGCCCCTCGGCATCGACGGCGGTGTTGAGCACGGCGAGGAAATGGGGGGCGAGTTTGCCATCGGCGCTTTCGACGGCGAAGTATTTTTGGTGGTCACGCATCACTGTGACTAATACTTCCTCGGGCAAGGCGAGATATTCCGGCTCGAAGTTACCGAGAACTACAGAGGGCCACTCGGTGAGATGA
>Ga0302320_10031599_pt1 | contig 10036 bp, 11 predicted proteins | sample Bog_T0_3_FD_202130 | JGI IMG/M metagenome (GOLD analysis project Ga0302320, IMG submission 202130) | Peat permafrost microbial communities from Stordalen Mire near Abisko, Sweden - Bog_T0_3 | ecosystem: Environmental > Terrestrial > Soil > Wetlands > Peat | place: Sweden: Abisko, Stordalen Mire...
GGGGCGTAACGCGGGCTGAGCGCGCCGGCCTTCGGTAGTCCTACTGGCCTTCGCAAAGGTCGACGTGGACAAATCCGAGGAAATGGCCGGCGCGGTCGTATGCCTTGCGATAAATCCAGCAGCCGGTTGGGTCGCCGCCGTCGTCGTAGTCGTCGTCGCTGTAAACGTAGTCGCCAGACAGGTCGGGAACGAAGATTGGTCCGCCGCCAAGCCAATAATGGCGCGGGCGTCTGTGCCAATTGTCGCCGTCGCCATGTCCGGCGAAGGACGGTGGGGCGCCGTGGGGTGGCTTGAAGCCAGCGTTCGGGCCGCTCGGATTGGACGGCGGCAGGACGCCCCCCGGCCCACGGTTGGGCGCGGATGGGCCGTGCGGCCCCTCCACGCCGTCGCCGCCCGGCGCGGGCAGTACTGGCCCGGCGCCGCCGAAACTTGGTGGGCCGCCGCCGCCGTTGAAGCCGGCCGCCGCCGGCGGGGCGATGAATGCGGCCGCGATGGCGGCCACAGCGAGAAACTTCGAGAAACCGCGCATCCGCGCCTCCGGTCGGGGCTGTGCGACGTCGCCGCTGCGCCCGAACGACCATCTAGGCGCTAGCCGTCGATTTTCCGTGAACGGCGCGTCCTGGTCGCCCTCGCCATTGGCGTCGCAATTGCCACGGGGGTATGGTTCGCCGTCGTCCGCCTCACGGCGCGGCGCCGCCATTCGGCGGCGACGCGCGCCGACCCCAAGAGAGGAACGCCAGATGAAATTCCGTAGCCTGACGATCGCCTTCGTCGCCGCCCTTCTGCCCGCGCTCGCCGCGTCCGCTTCCGCCGAAGCCGCTATAAAGATCGGCACGTTGCGTTGTGACGTTTCCGGCGGCCTCGGCCTGATCATCACCTCTACGAAAGAGATGCGCTGCTTCTTCAGCTCCGCCCATGGCTATCGCGAGTGGTATTACGGCACGATCCGCAAGTTCGGCCTCGACCTCGGCGCGACCAGCTACGGCGTACTCGCCTGGGCGGTGTTCGCGCCGACCGCCGGCCCGCGGCGCGGCGCCCTCGCCGGCGACTATGTCGGCGCCGACGCTTCGGTGGCGCTGGGCGCGGGCGTCGGCGCCAACGCGCTGGTCGGGGGCTTCGATCGCTCGTTCACACTCCAGCCGCTTTCGGTCGAAGTGCAGTCGGGCGTCGCGCTGGCCGCCGGCGTCGCGTCGCTGTCGCTTCGGACGTCGCCTTAAGGAGCTTCGCCTCGCCCTGATTAAGCGACGACTTCGCCGCCGCGCGCCCGCCAGCCGTTCATGCCGCCCGGATAGTGCCGGACCTGGTTCGCGCCGGCCGCATGCGCCTGACGCAGCGCCGTGCCCGAGCGCGCGCCCGCCTGACAGATCAGCACCGGCGGCTTGCCCGGAGGGATCTGATCGGGTTTGAAGCGCGATAACGGCAAATTGATCGCGCCGGGGATATGGCCGCCAGCGAATTCGTGCGGTTCGCGCACGTCGATGACGGTCACGCCGCCCTCGCCGAGCGCCTTCTGCAACTCCTCGTGGCCGACGTCGCGCGGCGACGCGTTCAGGTCAGTCTTGCCGAAAAGATTGGAGAAGATCATCGCGGGTCATCCATGGTTGGCCGAAGCGGCTTTGGCCGCTTCGAACTGGGTGAAGGCGCCGAGGGCGTGGCTTGCGTACATGGCGGAAGGTCCGGCCCCCATGTAGATCGCCATGCCGAGGGTTTCGAGGACTTCGTCGCGCGTCGCGCCCTGTTCGACCGCCGCCTTGGTGTGGAACGCGACGCAATCGTCGCAGCGCGTCGCTACCGCGATCGCCAGGGCGATCAGCTCTTTGGTCTTGGCGTCGAGAGCCCCGGGGGCGAGGGCGGCCTGGGCGATGGTCGAAAACGCCTTCATCACATCGCTCGCGCCGGCGCGCAAGTTCCTGAGCTCGGCGCTGAGGTCCTTCGCCGTCTCCGGCCAATCGGTCTTGCCCATAGGGTTTCTCCTTTGCATTCAAGTCACGATGAGGTCGCGCCGGGGCGCTTGTCGTCGCGCAGCCAGACGTAGATCGCCGGGATGACCAGCAGCGTCAGCGCGGTCGACGAGGCGAGGCCGAACACCAGCGAGATCGCGAGGCCCTGGAAGATCGGGTCGGCGAGGATGAAGGCCGAACCGATCATCGCCGCCGCTGCGGTGAGCACGATCGGCTTGACGCGCGTCGCGCCGGCCTCGATCAACGCGGTGCGCAACTCGGCGCCCTCGGCGCGACGGCGACGAATGAAGTCGACCAGCAGGATCGAGTTGCGCACGATGATGCCGGCGAGCGCGATGAAGCCGATCATCGAGGTCGCCGTGAACGCTGCGCCGAGCCACCAATGGCCGAGCATGATGCCGATCAGAGTCAGCGGCACCGGCGTCAGGATCACCAGCGGCAGCTTGAACGAACCGAACTGCGCGACGACCAGCAAATAGATGCCGAGGATCGCCACCATGAAGGCGGCGCCCATGTCGCGGAAGGTCACGTAGGTGACTTCCCACTCGCCGTCCCACAGCAGCGTCGGCGCGGCGTCGTTTTCCGGCTGACCATGATAGCGGATCGCCGGCGGCCCGTCCTTGCCCCAGTCGAGCTTCGCAATCTCGCCTTCGATCGCCAGCATCGCGTAGATCGGCGCCTCGAAGCGGCCGGCGACGTCGGCCGTCACCATCTCGGCAAAGCGTCCGTTGTGGCGGAAGATCGGATAGGAGGCGGGCTCGCGCGTCAGCTTGACGACGTCGCCAAGCTCGACATTAGCGCCCTGGCGAACCGTGCCGCCGGCCGGCAACGGCGTCGACAGGAGGCGCTCGTGAGGCGTGCGCGCCGAACGTGGCAACCCGACCGAGATGTCGATCGGCCTGAGGCCGCCGCCGCGTTGCGAATAGCCGATCGGCGCGCCGCCGAGCAGGCCGGCGATCGTGTCGTAGACTGCCTGCTGCTCGACGCCGTGGAACTCCAGCGCCTGCTGGTCGATCGAGAGACGCAGGCGCTCGGCCGGTTTGGGGAAGCTGTCGTCGACGTCGACGGCAAAGTCGACCGCCTCGAAGGCTTTGCGGACTTTGGTCGCCAGCGCGCGCCGGCTCTCAGGGTCGGGACCGTAGATTTCGGCGAGCACGGTGGAGAGTACCGGCGGGCCCGGCGGCACTTCGACCACTTTGAGCGCCGTTCCGGTCGGCAGCGGCAGATCGGCGAGTCGATGGCGGATGTCCATGGCGATGGCGTGGCTCGCGCGCTCGCGCATCCCCTTGTCGACCAGATTGACGGCGAGATCGCCCTGTTGCGGCTCGTCGCGCAGATAGTAATGGCGCACCAGGCCGTTGAAGTTGAACGGCGCCGCCGCGCCGGAATAGGCCTGGATCGAGGTCAGCTCGGGCAAGGTCTTAAGCCGCTCGGCGGCGGCCATCAGCGCCCGGTCGGTCTCCTCCAACGCCGTTCCCTGCGGCATGTCGAGCACGACTTGGATTTCCGACTTGTTGTCGAACGGCAACAGCTTGACGCGCACGTCCTTGGTGGCGAACAGCGCGCAAACGGCGATGGTTGCGAGGCCGACGGCCAGGAGGAAGATCTGTGAGCGCCGCCGGCCGCGCAACAGAGGGCTGGCGATCTTTGTGTAGAGCCGGCCGAGCGCGCCAATGTCGTGCGAATGGCCTTCCGCGTGCTCGATCGATGCGGCGTGGCGGCCGGCGATGCGCAAAAGGAGCCACGGCGTGACGGTGACCGCGACGCCGAACGAGAACAGCATCGCGATCGAGGCGTTGGCCGGAATTGGGCTCATATACGGGCCCATCATGCCGCTGACGAACATCATCGGCAGTAGCGCTGCGACGATGGTCAGGGTCGCGACAATGGTCGGATTGCCGACTTCGGCGACCGCCTCGACGGCGGTCTCGAGCAGGCCGCGCTCGCCCCGCATCGACCAATGCCGAGAGATATTTTCGACCACGACGATCGCGTCGTCGACCAGAATGCCGATCGAGAAGATCAGGGCGAACAGGCTGACGCGATTGATTGTGTAGCCCATCAACCACGAGGCGAACATCGTCAGCAGGACGGTGGTGGGAATGACGATGAACACTACCATCCCCTCGCGCCAGCCGATCGCCAGCGAGATCAGAACGACGATCGACAGCGTGGCGAGGCCGAGATGGAACAGCAGCTCGTTGGCCTTCTCGGTCGCGGTCGCGCCATAGTTGCGCGTCACCGTGACTTCGAGCCCAGGCGGAACGATGCGGCCCTTGACGATCTCGAGACGGCTGAGCACGTCGTCGGCCACCGCAACGGCGTTCGCGCCTTTGCGTTTGGCGATCGCCAACGTGACGGCGGGTCGGCGCTGAAGGTCGCCGTCGTCGAGCTTGGTCATCGTCCAGGCGCGATGGTCCGGCTCGGCGGCGCCGACGACGACATTGGCGACGTCCTCGACGTAGACCGGCCGACCGTCGCGCGTGGTCAGCAGCAGCAGGCCGATATCGGGGACGCCCTGCAAAGTCTGGCCGACGACGACGGGCAGCGAGCGGCCGTCCTCGCGCAACGCGCCGACGACGAAGGAGCGGTTGGCGTTGGAAAGCTTATCGACGAGCTGGTTGAGCGTGACGCCGTAGAGCGCCAGCCGCTCCGGGTCCGGCTCGACGCGGATCTGGCTGGGGCTGCCGCCGACGACATAGGCGGAACCGACATTGTCGACCTTGGCGAGTTCGTGGCGCAGCTCGTCGGCGACCTGATAGAGGCCGTTGTCGGTCCATTGCGCAGCGTGGGTGGAATCGGCAGATAGCGTCAGGTCGACGATGGCGACGTCGTTGATTCCGCGCCCGATGATCACGGGCTCGGGGATTCCCTTGGGCAGCGCGACGATGTTGGCGCGGATCTTCTCGTGGATGCGCAACAGGGCGAGGTCTTGGTCGGTCCCGACCAGGAAGCGCGCGGTGACGACGACCTTGTCGTCCAGGGTCTGCGAGTAGACGTGCTCGACCCCGTCGACGCCCTTAAGGATGTCCTCGAGCGGCCGGGTGACGAGTTCGACCGCGTCCTGGGCCTTGTAGCCATTGGTCGTCACCATGATGTCGACCATCGGCACGCTGATCTGCGGCTCTTCCTCGCGCGGCAGCGAGACGAGGGCGAGCGCGCCGGCGGCGAGCGCCGCCAGCAGCAGCAGAGGGGTCAGCGGCGAGCGAATGAACGCGCGCGTCAGCGCGCCGGAGAGGCCGAGGCTCACGGCGCGACCAGCGCGTCGCCGTCGGCAAGGCCGGCGAGAATTTCGATCCCATCGCCGTGGCGCTCGCCGGGCTGGACGACGATCTCAGACCCGTCCGCGGTCTTGACGTAGTTAACGCCGGCGCGGCGGAAGACGAAGGCGGCAGGCACGACGATGACGCGTCGGGCCCCGGCCGAAACCCATGCCAGTGTGCGTTCGCCGACGAAATAGTCGCCGAGGTCGTCGACCTTGACGTCGGCGATCACGCGACCGCCCTGGATCTCGGGATAGACGGTCACCACCCACCCCTCGCGCCGCGTTTCGTCCGCCGTTTCGGCGAGACCGCGCGAGCCGATCTGCACCTTGTCGCCGGCGCGTATGAATTGGGCGTGCCGCTCGGGCAGTTGCAGGCGCAGGATGTAGCGATTCTCGGCCAGAGTGGCGATGGTTTCTCCAGGCATGACTACGCGCCCTTCTGAAACCGGGACGGAGAGAATGCGGCCGGCGCCGGGCGCGAGCACCGCGCCCTCACTCATCTGCTGAGCGATGACGCTGCGGTCGCCGCGCATCGCATCGAGATTGCGCTCGGCGACGTCAAAGGCGGTGCGGGCGGCGTCGAGCTGAACCTGCGTGCTGACGCCCTTGCGCTGCAACTCGTCGACGCGGTCGAGGTCGGTCTTGGCCTTGTCGACCTGCGCCTGCTGCGACTCGATTCGGGCCTCGAGCGCCTGCATCTGCAACACGAGCTTGGGGTCGGCGACGGTCGCGAGTTCCGCGCCGGCCTCGGCGCGCTCGCCTTCCTTCGCCTTGAGCGAGACGATCGTGCCGCCAAGCCGCGCGCGGGCGACGAGCTGATGGACGGGCTCGACCGTGGCGACGGCCGCCTTCTGGTCCTGAACGTCGATCGCGTGGACCACGACGCGATCAGCCGCGATTGCGGCCTGGGGCAGGGCGATGGCGGCGATCAGCAACAGGCGGCGCATGGGCTCCCCTCCAGCGAGGCTTGACACATATATTCGAGTATTCTAATTTAGCAAGTATGAATTTGGACGCGTTGGAACGACAGGCTGGCGCAGCCGAGGGGCTCTTGAAGGTGGTCGCCAATCGGCGCCGGCTGACGATCCTGTGTGAACTGTCGCGTGGCGAGCGCTCGGTGTCGGACCTGGGCGAGGCGATTGGGCTGAGCCAATCGGCGCTTTCGCAGCATCTCGCGCGACTGCGCGCCGACCGTATCGTTGCGACCCGTCGAGAGTCGCAGACGATCTACTATTCGCTGGAGAGCGAGGGCGTGAGGAAGCTGATCGACCTGCTCTATCAGCTCTATTGCGCTCCGGAATGCGGCGTCGAAACGAAAGCCGAAGAAAAAGGAGAGGAGAAGCGATGACAATCGACAAGGCGGTGATGGCGTTCGCGGGGACGGTGGTTCTCGTCAGTCTCGGGCTTTCGCATTGGCTCAGCGCCTATTGGCTGCTGCTGACCGCTTTGGTCGGACTTAATCTGCTGCAGGCCTCGTTCACCGGCTTCTGCCCGATGGCGATCGTGTTGCGGCGCGTCGGCGTGCGAGCCGGTCCGGCCTTTCGGTGAGGGCGCAGACCGCTTAATCGCCAAGGCCGGCTTTTGACTGTATCCGATTGCGTGTAGTCAGGACCTGGGCGCGGAACGTGCGCCCGCCGCGGTTGCGCGGCGGTCCAATCGGAGAGCGACAATGGACAAGCGCGTCGCCACCAAAGCGCGGACCGCACCGGGTGCAGCGCGCTTGGCGATCGATCCTGAGGAACTCGGCGCACACGCTGAATCAGCGGCGGCGTTGTTGCGCGCGATGAGCGGCAAGTCGCGCCTGCTGGTGCTGTGCAATCTGGTTGAAGGCGAACGGTCGGTCGGCGAACTGCAGCGTATCGTCGGCCTCAGTCAATCGGCTCTGTCGCAGCATCTGGCAGTGCTCAGGCGCTCGAAGCTGGTCGAGACGCGCCGCGAAACGCAGACGATCTATTACCGCTTGGCCGGCGGCGCTGCTTCGGCGGTGCTCGAGACGCTCCACGGCATCTATTGCGCGCCCCCGGCGGGCGGCAAATCGCGGGGCCGCTGAGCCGCCCCATCTGGGGCGTACCAGTTCAGCTTCTCGCGCAGCGAGACGACTGTGCCGACGATAACGATCGTCGGGCCGCGCAGGCTCGCCGCGCGCGCCTTGGCGGCGAGGTCGGCGAGCGTCCCGACCACGACACGTTGGTTGACGCGCGCGCCGTTGTCGATGATCGCCGCCGGCAGTGCCGGGTCGGCGCCGCGGGCGACGAAGGCCCTGGTCAGCTCCTCGAGTCGGTCGAGGCCCATGTAGATCGCCACCGTCTGGTTGGGCTTGATCAGCGCCTCCCAGTCGAGGTCGAGCGGCCCATCGCGGCCATGGCCGGTGACGAAGACGCACGCCTGCGCGTGGTCGCGATGGGTCAGCGGAATGCCGGCGTAAGCGGCGCAGGCAGTCGCCGCGGTGACGCCCGGGCAGACCTGGAACGGAATCCCGTGTTCGGCGAGCTTTTCGATCTCTTCGCCGCCACGGCCGAAGATGAACGGGTCGCCCCCTTTGAGCCGCAGCACCCGCTTGCCTTCGCGCGCCAGCCTGACCAGCAGGTCGCTGATCTCTTCCTGCGGCAGCGCATGGTCGGCGCGCCGCTTGCCGACGTAGATGCGCTCGGCCTCGCGCCGCGCGAGGTCGACAATGCTGGGATCGACCAGACGGTCGTAGAGCACGACATCGGCCTTCTGCATCAGCCTCAGCGCGCGGAAAGTCAGCAGGTCGGCGTCGCCCGGGCCGGCGCCGACGAGATAGACCTCGCCGAGCGGCGGCGCCTCTCCGCCTTCCGCTGCGAGATCGAGCGCGTCCGCGAGCGCGGCTTCGGCCGCCGGCTCGTTGCGGGCGAGCACCAGTTCGGCGATCGGTCCGTCGAGCGCACGCTCCCAGAAGCGGCGGCGCGCGGTCGGCGAGCGAAGTCTGGCGTTGACCAGCGCGCGCGTGCGGCCGACGAACGCGGCGAGCCGGCCATACGCGGCGGGGATCAGCGTCTCCAGCCGCGAACGAAGCATTCGCCCGAGCAGCGGCGAAGCGCCGCCGGTCGAGACCGCAACGACCAGCGGCGCGCGGTCGAGAATCGAAGGCGAGATGAAGTCGCTGAGATCGGGGCGATCGGCGACGCTGATCGGCGGGCCGGCGCCGACGAGCGTCGCGTGGAGCCGTTCATCGACGGCGGGATCGCCGGTCGCGATGTAACAAACGAGGCAGCCGGCGAGTTCGTCCCGCTTCGGCTCGCGCGCGACATGGGCGAAGGCGAAGCGCCCGATGAGCGGCGCGAATTCCTCTTCGTCGAGGCGCAGCGCGTAGACCGAGACCAACGCGCCGGCGCGCGCCAGCGTCTCGACGCGGCGCGCCGCCACCAGGCCGCCGCCGACGACCGCCGCTCTTCGGCCGGAGGCGCGCAGGAACAGCGGCAGGTAGGGCGTCGTGGCCGCGGCCTCGGGATCGGGACCGTCTTCGCTCATCCGCGCCTCTTCGCCCCGCGCATCGGCTCAGGCCGCCGCGGCGAGGCTGGCGCGATTGCGCGCGCGCCACAGCGCCACGGCCCGCGCTCCGGCGGCGGCGGGATCGCGCTCGACGCCGAGCGTCGCCAGAGCGATCGCAACCGTGCCGACGATCGCTGCGGTCGCGTATTCGTCTTGCGTCTCGCCCCGCCACAGCGCCGCGAGGCGGTCGAGGTCGAGGTTCTCGTCGGGGCCAGCGCGCGGGTCGTCGAGCAGCGGCGGCCAGTGCATCTCGCCCGCCGCGCCCTCGGCGACGGTTAGCGTCTCGCACGGCTTGTTGGGCCGCCGCTCCGCTTCGCCGCCTTCGCCGCGGAACACCGCCATGCGCGCTTCGCCGAGTCGCAGCGCGGCGTCGCGGTGGATCGCCATGTAGCCGGGATGGAACACCGACTGAATTGAAGCGGGCGCGTCGAGCGGGTTGACGAGCCGCGCCAGCGTGTGGACCGGCGAGCGCAGGCCGAGGATCGCGCGCAAGGCGAACAGTTCGGCAAGCCGGGGGCAGAAGGCGTTCAGCGGCAGATAGACGAAATTGCGCGCTTCGAGATGGGTGGCGGCTTCGTCGAGGCCGCCGGCGATCGGCAGGCCGAGGCGGGCGATCGCTTCGCGCGCATAGAGGCGCCCGGCGGTGTGGCCTTCGAGCCCGTGCATCGCGACGCGCCAGCCGGCGTCGGCGAGCGTCAACGCTGCGAGCAGGAACCACGGCAGGCGCCGGCGCTTGCCGGCGTAGCTCGGCCAGTCGAGGTCGGCGCGGATTGCCGGCTTGGGCAGCGTCGCGCGGACGGCGCGCACGAAGCCGGCGATCTCGTCGCCGGTCTCCTCCTTGACCCTGAGCAGCATCAGGAAGGCGCCGATCTGCTCGGGCCGCGCGCGGTCGGTAAGGATCATCGCCATCGCTTCCTCGGCCTCGGCCAGCGTCAGGGCGCGCGTCAGCGACTTGCCGCGGCCGAGAACGGCGATGAATTGCGCGAAGGGATGCGGTTCGGTTGCCAATGGGATCGATTGCGTTTCCGGGCGTCGCACGCCGGCGACGACGCTAGCGGAATGCACTGGGGCGGGGAAGGGCGCCGGCGTCGCAACCCCCGACGGGCCGCCGCCCACGCCGAAAGACGCAGAGCGCGACTCTAGACAAATTAGAATAACATGATATTCTAATATATGCAGCAGGCCGACCACGGCCGCGCGAGACGGGGAAACGCAGGAGACGGAACGGTGGCTGAAATCGTCATCATGGGCGCCGGACTTGGCGGCGCGGTCATGGCCTACGAAATGAAGGACAAGA
>Ga0302320_10031601_pt1 | contig 10036 bp, 9 predicted proteins | sample Bog_T0_3_FD_202130 | JGI IMG/M metagenome (GOLD analysis project Ga0302320, IMG submission 202130) | Peat permafrost microbial communities from Stordalen Mire near Abisko, Sweden - Bog_T0_3 | ecosystem: Environmental > Terrestrial > Soil > Wetlands > Peat | place: Sweden: Abisko, Stordalen Mire...
ATGAAAATCGGCTATGCCCGGGTGTCGACGCTCGACCAAAACCTGGATCTGCAACTTCGTGCCTTGAAAAAGGCGGGCTGCGGAAGAGTCTTCAAAGAGAAGGCTTCCGGCGCCAGCCGCGCGCGGCCAGAGTTCCTGCGAATGATGGATCAGCTCCGGGCCGGAGATTCGGTGGTGGTGTGGAAACTGGACCGTCTCGCCAGGTCCACCCGCGATTTATTGGACACGATGGAAAAGATCCGCGAGATTGGAGCGAAGTTCCAGTCTCTTTCAGAACCGTGGGCAGACACCACAACCCACGCCGGAAAGATGATCATGACTGTTTTCGCCGGCATCGCCGAATTTGAGCGTGATCTCATTCGGGAACGCACCGGCGCTGGCCGTGAAGCCGCCAAACAAAGAGGTGTCCAATTTGGTCGTCCCCCGAAACTGACTTCCGACCAGAAGCAATTGGGGCTTCGCCTTCTGAACGAAGGCAAGTCCGCTCAGGAGATTGCCGAGATCTTCCACGTCCACAGTGCAACCATTTACCGGCTTGCGCTGGCCGATTCTTGATCGTTTTCGGTCCTATGGGTAAATTTTACGCTTATCTCGGTGTAGGGCCTTACGTCGCCCCCACAACTCTGCATGCTCTCCGAACTGTCAGGAGTCATGCAACGGATCAATTTCGCTCGCTTTATCGCGTGTCTGACCGGCGATTGATTATGCGAGGGTGCGCGGAGAGGAAGGAAGTAACAGCCGTGATCGTCGCCATGGTCATCGCGACCATGGATGCAATCCGTTCGATCAGATCAGGAGCAAGCACAGTCAGTGCAGCTGTCATACAGATTGCAGCTGAGAGCGCGTACCAGAACATTGCGTTGCGAAGGCTCTCCCCGAAAGCGCGAGCATGCTTCTGCCTGAGGACTATGTCCTCTTCGCCGCTGCGGTTCACGGTAGGAATCACCGCGGAACCGGACACGGTGCTTATAAATGACATGTGTTTTTCACGCGCGGTAGGCTGCTTCATTCCTCTTCCTCTTCGATTATCCCAAAGATTCGCATGCAGGATCGGACGGTGAAGCACAAAACCAACGCAATATCGCCTACGTCAAAGATCCACTTCACAGGAATTCCCTCGCTGTGCCCGTGTTCGAACAACAGACTGGGGCCCCACAATGCATTCACCGCCCAGTCTCCAGCCCACAGGATTAGAAGAAAGCCTATCAGACCCACGAACTCAATGATAAGTGCCTGCCCTTGCCGTTCAAGGCGGCGCCTGAACCTACTTGGCGTCTTTGCTTTCACTTTCGCTGGCAGATTACCGCTCGCGAAGTTCTGAAGTGGTGGTTCTGTTTTGACCGGTTCTTCTGGTTGTTTTTCGCTACCCTGCGGATCATCGTCGGGATTCTCTTGTTCCACTCGCTGTTGTCACCTTCCTGACTCAACGTCAGCTATTAGGAAATCCTCAAAGTCCGATTGTGCAACACCTGATCCCCCCTACCCGCGCGTGAAGGCCACGCTCGTCAAGGAACTTATTTACTGTTCGCGGATTCCCCGCCCTAGATCAGATCGAGATCCGTTCCACAATATTTCGCGTGACCTTGCGCTGCCGGCGGTCATAGAGCCGGGTGGTGCGCGGGTCGGCGTGGCCGGCCAGGTGCTGCACTTCTTCAAGGGAAACACCCTGTTCAAGCAGGTCGGTGATAACGGCGACGCGGAACGAGTGTGGCGAAAGCCGCGCCGGCAGCGCAGCGTCCTTCAGGCGGCGCTTCATCATGCGGCAGATGTCGTTCACATGGATGGCCGTAGCCGCGAGCTGCCCGGTCCTGGCGATCGCCGCGCGGAACAGCGGGGAATCCTTAGGCGCCAGCTGCAGGCCCGCGGCATCGAGGTAGGCGGCGATCATCAGCTGCAAGTCGTGGCGGGCCGGAATCTCGCGGGACTTGCCGCCCTTCTCTGCAAAGCGCAGCATCCACTGATGGTCGCCGGCGTCGTAGAAGTCGCCGCGGCGCAACTTGGACACCGCGCCCGCACGCGAAGACGTATAGGCGAGGATGGCGAGAATCGCGCGATCGCGCTTACTCACAGCGCCAGAGTCGTCCATCGACTTAAGAAGGAGGCGGGCTTGCTTCACAGAGATTTCCGGCGTCTTGCCCTCGACCACTTCATAACGTTCGCCGCGGACGGAGAGCGCGGGGTTCAGGAGGACGGCGTGGCGCGTCACCATGCCGTCGAAGAAATGCCGGACGCCTGCCAGGTGCTGTTTGCAGGTGGCGACGCTGAGACCTTGTTTGCGCAGCCCGTCGAAGTATTGGCCGACGTCCTTGGGGGCGATGCGCGCGAGTTCGAGTCCCCGCTCCTCGCACCAGGCGAGAAAGCGGTCGACGGCTCGCCGGTAGGCGGTGCGGGTGTGTTCGTTGCGGATGCTGCCGTAGTAAAACTCCTCGGCGGCGAAGACGGCGGCCTGGCCGGCTCGATGCACGATGTCCGGCAGGGCGGGTACCTGGGTTTCGGAAGCCAAGATGAGAGCCTGGGAAGGGTCGGATGGGGTATCCAAGGGTGAGATTCCTTTTATGCATAATAACGTCCTTTATCATGCATAAGCAAGACGCGATAAATTACCCATTGTCACAATCGTGACTTTTCGCTTCCTCCCTGTTATTCTGCCAAAGAGCTTACCCGTGAACGACTTGCCCCGCTTTCTCTAAAGGACCGTATGCCGAAACCTGTCGATTGGACGCCACTCGTGCCGGCCGCGCTCACCGCCCTCCGCCAAATGACCGCGCCCGTTATCGACCGCACCACCCTCGAAACGCTCCTCAAAATCCAGCGCCGCACCGCCATCCGCCTGCTGCATCAATTGGGCGGACAGCAACTCGGCAAAACGCTGCTGATCCCGCGCGAGCAGCTCATCCGCGAACTCGAAGCTTACCTGCCGCGCGACGCGGCTGCAATGCCGGCGTACACCGCCAGCCAGATTCGCCGTCTGCACCGCGAAGCCGAAAGCTTCCGCTTCCCGGATGTGCGCGCGTCGGAACGCCGCACCGTCGAGAGGCTTCCGGCCGCAGTCCAGATCGAGCTCGGGCGCCTCACCATCGAAGTCGCCGATTTGCGGGACCTGTGCGCCCAGTTGTGGGTCTTGCTCGAAACCTGCAAAGACGACTGGGAGGGCGTGGAAAGGAAGTTGGAGGGGAGCGCATGAACCGGCCGGAGGCCCGTTTTCCCGCCGTTTCCCCGCAAACGAGCGAGTTCCCGCTGGCGCTGCCGCCGTTTCCGGGATTTACCGAGGGCTGGTCCGGCTCGCTCGAAGCGTTCCTCGGCGCCGTCCGTTCCCGGCAGATTGCCCTCGAACAAGCCCCGCTCGCTGTTGTGGTGGAGCAATTTTTGGCACAGCGCGAGCAACTGGGGCTCGATGATGCCGGTGAATTTTTGCATGTCGCGGCCGCCCTGATCGACTCGAAAGCGCGTCTATTATTGCCCCGCGATCCGGTCCTGGCCGAGCCCGATCCGCGCCAGGAGATCGTGCGCACCCTCGCGGCCCAGGTACGGGCGGAGGCGGCCGACGAACACTCCAGCGAGATCCCGAGTGGGCCCGAAGGCCTGTCGTTATTGGATTTGATGGTATTGCTGCAGGAGGTCCAGCAAAGGTCGGTCCAGCCAGTACCGCATACGATTGCGGTGGCGGAGGTTACGCTGGCCGAGCAACTGCGCTGGCTCGCAGACCGGCTGGCCGAGCTACCGCGGGAACCCCAGGATACGCGGCCCTGGTTCCTGCTGCATCCTTCTCTTCCGGCGAAAATCTGTCTGTTTCTCGCACTTTTGGAACTGTCCAAACAGGGGCAGATCCGCTTAGAGCAGGCCCAGGTCTTCGGTCCCCTGACCGCCTCACCCGTATGAGCTGAGCCCGAGGCCTTCGCCGAACGAGTCACGGTCTCCACTTCCCTTCCCTGCCCTGCCCTGCTGTTCCGCCAAAGCGGACCGAGAGTTGCACGTGTAGTGATAGCGATAGCTACCGATAGTAAAGATATCCAAAGCTATTAAAAACTAGCTATAATTTAATAATAAATTTATTATCAATAGTTTAAAGGAATTGCTAGGATAACGATAGCTACTAGTATCGATAGCTAACAATAGCCTTTACAAGCCGATAGCTATCGGCTTATGCTAATACCAGAAGGGGAAGAGTTAACATGCCTTGTATTGTTTTCGCGAATCCGAAGGGTGGCGCGGGTAAGTCTACCAGCGCCGTCATCCTCTCGGCGGAGTTGGCGCTCAAAGGCGCAGCAGTGACAATTCTCGACGCTGATCCGAACAAGCCAGTGTCAGCCTGGGCGAAGCGGGGAATCTGTCCAGGCAACATTACCGTACTGGCCGACATCTCGGAGACGACGATCATAGATGAGATTGAGACGGCTGCGTCAAAGACGCCTTTCGTAATCGTGGATCTCGAAGGTACGGCGTCTATGATGGTTGCTTACGCGATTAGCCGGGCAGATCTGGTCATCATTCCGATTCAAGGCTCCCAGTTAGATGCCGAACAGGGTGCTAAAGCAATTCGCCTGATCAGGCAGCAAGAACGGGCATTTCACCGTTCGATACCGTTTGCGGTGCTATTTACAAGAACGAACTCCGCAATTAAACCTCGAACGTTGCTCCATATTCAGGAGGAGTTCGCAACACATGGGGTTCGGTCTTTTGAGTCGCAGCTTAACGAGCGCGAAGCGTTCCGCGCGCTGTTCTCATTTGGCGGTACGCTCGAATCTCTCGACCCAAAGCAGGTAGGCAATCTGGAGAAGGCTATTGCAAACGCCCGCGAGTATGCCGCCGAGGTTGTCGCCATGCTTCGCGGCGAATCTGCTCCGAAGGCAGATGAGAAAGAAGAGGTAATGGCTCATGGCGGATAGAGCCGGACTCTTTAACGACAAGGACGATTTTGATGTGTCCGGCTTCGCGCCGAAGCCAGCGCCAGCGTCGGCTTTTGTAGCGCCGCCCGCGGAAGTGGTTCGAAGCGTATCGGAGGGTGCGTTTCAGAGCAGGGAAGCGGTTGACGCCGTTCCTCAGTCGGTTCGCACATTACGCCAACGTAGGCGCCGTACTGGACGAAATTTGCAATTGAACCTCAAAGCCTCAGCCACTTGGATGGAAACTTTTTATAAAATCTCTGATTCTCAGCGGTGGACGCTTGGCGAAACGTTTGAGCGTGCCATCGTGGCGCTCCAGCGTGAACTAAATCAAAAATGAAAACCGGCGGGCGAATTTTTGTGTTTGAATAGTTAAAACGGATTTTTCCGATAATGTTTTGAGAAAGAAGCCACGATGGGCGAACTGAAGAAAGTTGCTACGGAAGATTTCGAGCTAACGAGTAAGCGCAATTATTCCGCAGAAGAGCGCGCCGCACAACTGAGCTTGTTCTCAGATCTGGCTGGACTTATCGATGAACGTCAAGCCGGCGATATCGCTTGCTGGCAAGTTGCGCTCTGCCTCATCCTTTGCGGGCTGCCTTACGATGAAACGGCGGAGCGATCAGTGACCCGCCGTGCCCGTCTGGCTGATGGTTCTTGGCTTAGCGTTACATTCACCGCCGTTGGGCAACGACACGAATGTGACGAGAATGGTAACCCGGTAAACGATCCGGCCACCGGGAAACAAAAAGTGACACCGATCCCGCTTCCATTCGGTGCGGATCGCGGGCCGCTTCATTTTCTGATCAATAAGGCTATCCTCCGCGCGAAAGATTTAGAGCGGCGAGGTTTAGACGCGTCGGCCGCGCGGTTTGTCGAATGGGAGACAGCAACTCAATATCTCACCGAAATGCGCATGGCGCCAGGCGGGAAGAATCGAAGAGACCTTCGGGCTCGCATCGAGCGGATAAAATTCTGCGCGATTACGGTTGTCCGTACGAACCACGGCCAAGACGACGAAACTATGATTGCCCCTGTGTTCAGTCGTTCTCGCTTGCCTAGCAGCATCGATGGATCATCCAAACCGTCTTCTAAGCAAGTGATCGACATTATACCGGGCGGGGAAGCCCCGCGGATTCGTGGCGTGGAGTTCAATGCGGATTTCTTTGCCGAAGTCTCGCGCAATCATATGCCGGTTCCCGTTCAGCTTCTCAGGGCCACGATGGGGCGATCACAGATTCAGGATTATGTGTTGTGGCTATACTGGCGCGCGTTCGCAGCGCGCAAAGACACTCTCATTCCCTGGCGATCAGTGAGAGAACAACTGTGGCAAAACGATTTGAAGGAAAGACGTTTGTACGCGATCATGAGACGGGCCATCACAACGCTCAAGGCCGTCTGGCCAGAACTTCGGGCAGAAGTGAATCCGAAGCATTTTGGACCGGATGAAAAACAGGCCATGGGGTTGGTTGTGGGGCCGCCGCGCGATGGAATCTACATGTTCAGCGTTGAGTCTGCGCGAAAGCAAATTGCGGTGGTCGCGGCGCCATCGCAGAGTCCCAAAAAATAAAGGGGACTTATAGGTCCGCTTGGCGATTTGGAAACCCACCATTCACGTACTTTTCCGTTTTGTAGCCACGCTCCAAACTCTAAAATTGTCAGCCACTTGAAATATTGTCCGTTTCCTTTTTAGGGCGTAAGGGGTTGAGTGAGTAAAAGGGGACTTCCGGGTCCGTTTCAGCACCCTTCACCGATATCGGCAAACGCCAGGCGAAGGACAGGGGACTTCCGGGTCCGCTTCCATAAAGCCCTTTACGACTCCCTGGCTACGGGGGACTTCCGGGTCCGGGTTGAGGCTTGAGGCTTTCAGGGCTGTCGGATGAGAGCCGAAATCCACAAGACGCGATGTGAAAATCTAAGAATAAAGGGGACTTCCAGGTCCGCTAAAAGGGACTTTCTGGTCCGTAACAGGGGACTTCCGGGTACAAAACTGGGGGACTTCCAGGTCCACATCCCAAGATATATACAAGACACCAAGACATAGCAAGATTCAGCCCTGTGGAAACAGTGAATTTGTGCAAAACAGAAACTACCTATGCCCTCATAAGGAAAGCCTGCGGCCGACTTTCTTCAACTGCGCTCTCACGAGCGCCACAATTAAGGTGCGGCTTCGCCGAATCCGCAACCACCTTTACAAAGATTGAAGGAAGGCTAACGCCGTCTTTAAAATGCCCTTCACTCACGCAGGCGTCAAGGTTCCTTCGCTTACGCTCGGCCCGCTACGCGGCGGCTCTGCCGACCTTGACACCTGCTCCGTTTCGGGCACCATGTCAATTAGGCCCAAGGCGAAAATCCGCCTTGGGCGGCCTCCACAAGAACACAGGGCAGGGAATTGATTTGTAGATCGGGGGAACATCTCAAAAGAAAGAAATTTAGGCGCGCTAAGAACCAAAGGCCGAATCTATGAAGACGAATCACGTCAGAATCAATGCGGACTTTTCACAACCCAAGCGAAGAGACGCTCAGTGTTTTTGACCACCATACTGTCGACCGTTTTTGCTATCCACCCCTAGAATCAGCTAGTTACGAGTCCATCCATCCGGGAATCGGCCCGCTCTTATTTGGGCCGAACGCGGAAATCTGTCTTGGCGGCCTCAACAAAACCAGAATGCTGACACAAGTGATTTGCGTCGTGACGGTAGTACTGCGCTAAACTTTAGTACTTATGAACCGGAGAATTGGTCGATTTCTTCAAAGAGTTTGTCATCGTCCGGCAAGCTTTTCTCATTGTGTGCGGGTTGGCTAGTGTCACGCTCATCTTATTGGAGATGCCGGCCAGCGAGCCTATACTTGCCGACGATATGAAAGAACAGCTACCAAGCAAGGTCGAGGGGGAGTTGAGACTCGGCGAGGCCCTTCAAAAAGCGGGAGACCTAAATGGAGCGATCAAACGCTTTGCAGGCGTGGTTGAAAAGCATCCCGAACACATCCCGGCTTTGAAATGGCTGGCGTATTGTCTGCGCCTGGCGGGGCGAAATGTTGACGCGGTGAAACCGCTCGTTCAGATTGTCACTTTGGAGCCACAGGACACGTCGGCGCTTGTTGATCTTGGCGACGCCTGCTTGGATGCGGGATACGCGTCGCCGCACGCCGTTGGCGCATTCGAGAGAGCACTGGAGATCAGCCCCAAGCTGGAGCGCGCGCTGTTTGGGCTGGGCCGGGCGCAGATGTCGCTAGGAGAATGTTTGGCGGCGGCGGCCAATTTCCGGTTGATTCTTGAAGCTCGCACGGACTGCTTCGAGGCTCGGCATATGCTAGGTGACGCACTGTACGAACTGGGGCGGATCGATGAAGCGATCGAGTGTTTTCGCGAATGCCTTGCTTGGGAACGCGGCGACATTGCGGCTGGGATGATCGCCGTCATTGCACCTGGCGCCCCGAACCTGGATAACGCAGCGATTCTAGAGGTTCGTCGAGCCTGGGATCGACGTTTGGCGCCTGCGCCCAAGTTGAGTGTGAGACGTCATGTCACAACGCAAGATCGGCTGCGAATCGGCTACGTATCTTCTTTTTTTGATAAGCCGAACTGGATGAAACCGGTATGGGGCTTGATCAATCATCATGATCGCGAAGCCTTCGACATTCACTTATTCTCAGATTCGCGCGCCGGCACGTTGGCGCAAGTTCAATATGGGTACCGTCGGCATCCGCAGGATCAATTTCACCATGTCGCCGGATTTTCAAACGAACATATCTCCCGCAGGATTGCCGAATTGGGCATCGACATCGTCGTTGATCTGAATGGCTACAGCAATTGTGAACGCTTGCCTCTGTTTCGCTCTCGCCCGGCGCCGATAGTTGTCGGCTGGTTTAACCTTTATGCTACGAGCGGGATGGAGTGTTTTGACTATCTCATCGGTGATGACCACGTTGTTAAGCCTAATGAAGAACGCTTTTACACTGAGAAGGTTTTGCGAGTTGGCGGGACTTGGCTGGCTTTCGATCCGATTGAGAATGCCCCCGACGTAGTCGAACCCCCGTGTTTACGGAAACCGGGCATTACGTTCGGCTCAGCGGCGTCGCAATACAAAATCACCGACGAAGTGGTAACTGTCTGGAGCCGGATTCTTCGGAAGGCGCCCGAGAGCTCACTCCTTCTGAAGAACCGGCATTTGAAATCTACAGCTACGCGCGAGCTTTTGCGACAAGCTTTTGAGGCAAACGGAGTGAGTAGAGACCGTATTGAGTTTGAAGGATCTGAAGACTACCTGCAATTCTTGGAATTCTACGGCAGGATTGATATCGCGTTGGATACGTTTCCGTATGGTGGTGCAACCACAACCACGGAGTCGATCTGGCAAGGAGTCCCCGTCGTGGCTTTCGACGGTGATCGCTGGGCCGGAAGGCTAAGCGCATCCATTCTTCGCGAGTCTGGGTTTGGTGCGTTCGTTGCGTCGGACGTTGAAGGCTACGGCACTCTTGCTGCGGGCTTGGCCGCAGCGCAAGACACCCCAGGTAAGCTCGCCCAGCTTCGCCGGACAGCGCGGTCCATCATAAGATCGTCACGCGCATGCGATACACAACACTTCGCGCAAGAGATCGAGGGATTGTACATGAAGGTATCCCGAGAAGTATTTAACCGAGGCATGGTGTCAACGTCAACCTAAAATGTTGAAACAAGTGAATAACCATCTTCTAGAGTTTCGGCGTTTGGGTTTGCTCGTTAGCCGAAGTGCCGCAAGAGCGGAACTCTTCGTGACTACTCCACGGTCATGAAGCGATCTCAGATTGCACTTCTTTTCGTTAGCGTCTTGAGTTGGCCAACTCTTGGCTCTCCTGTTGGCGACCGGACGGCACTGAAAGCCGGCGTCGTGGTTGAAGGAGTTGCGAGCAAGTGGGTGTCAACAAGCGTCGACGTGAAGGAAGGAGATGTCTTCCTAACGTGGTCCTGCGGGAAGCAATTCGGTACCGGTAAGCCGCTAAACAATGCATTCGATCTATTCGCTATAGAGCTTCGTGGGTCAGTTTGCGGAAGCATACAGTTCCGAGGAACTAGAACAGCGCGGCCGCATACCTGGGTACTGGGCCAAGGAGATTGGGGCATCACTGTTCGACCGCAGTTTACCGGAAGGGTAGAAGCACTATACGTAGAA
>Ga0302320_10031602_pt1 | contig 10036 bp, 10 predicted proteins | sample Bog_T0_3_FD_202130 | JGI IMG/M metagenome (GOLD analysis project Ga0302320, IMG submission 202130) | Peat permafrost microbial communities from Stordalen Mire near Abisko, Sweden - Bog_T0_3 | ecosystem: Environmental > Terrestrial > Soil > Wetlands > Peat | place: Sweden: Abisko, Stordalen Mire...
CAAAGAGTGCGTGAGTCTGTGACAAGACGATCTCGAACCTCGGCGTCTTCCGTTCCCGGGTCTCAAGAGTTGAATTGCGCTTTTCGACCTCAAGGTGTACTCTTGTGTGTACACATGGAGGGACGATGCCTGCCGTCAAAGTCGGAGTGCGCGAGTTCCGGGAACAGGTTGCGCGTTTTCTAGAATCCGACACGCCCATCGCCGTGACGCGCCGCGGCGAAACGCTTGGGATATACGTCCCAACGCCGCGCAAGGGGGTTAGAACGGCCGATGCGGGGGAACTTAGAGCGGCCGCCGACCGGCTGGCAGAGGCTCTGGCCGGTATGGGCGAGGAAGAGATCGTCGCGGATTTCAAACAATGGCGCCGCGCACGAAAAGGCACTGTCCGCTGACATGATCGTTCTCGACGCGAACATCCTCATTCGCGCCGTTCTGGGAAAGCGCGTCCGCCAGCTTCTGGAAGAATACTCGCCGCAGGGCATCCGGTTTTATGCGCCCGACGCGGCCTACGCAGACGCCGCGGAGTACCTGCCGTCTTTACTTCAAAGGAAAAGCAGACCCGACGCCGATGTGGACGCCGCTCTCGGCTATCTCCATCGCTACGCAGAAACGATGGCTCGGGACACTTACGGCCTATTTGAAGATGAGGCGCGACAGCGTTTGTGCGGCCGCGACGAGGATGATTGGCCCGTGCTCGCGACCGCCCTGGCGCTTGCTTGTCCGATCAGGACAGAGGACCAGGATTTTTTTGGAACCGGCGTTGCAACCTGGACGACCAATCGCATCGAATTCTTTTTCAAAGCGCAAGTGAAGGACATGCGATCGGTCTGACGGCGGGCGGCCGGAGGCTGCCGCGCGGGCGCTTCTGACACTCATTGCTGCAGACCCGCAGTTTGTGATGCGCACGCTGGCTAAGAGTGGGTGAGTCTGCGACAAGACGATCATGCATTATGGTTACCAGGTTTCGGAATTGAGGCTTGGGGGGTCGCGCTCCTGCCCTAACGACAAAGGACGCCGTTACGATGGGGCACCCAAGTTATTGGACCTTTGTTTTCCTATGGAGATCTAGAATTCCAGCTTCGTATTCCTCAAGCAGTTCAATATGCAGGTCAGTTGGAAGCGGAGCTTCGGAGAAATACTTATTCGCGCTGAATTTGTGGCCCATTCTTCTCGTTATCTGAAAAGGCGCAATGCCCCATGTGCGCGTCAACGGATCATGTCCGGCCTTCAGGTCTAACGGCTCATAGCGTATCGGCTCTTGCCAGATTTCGGACAGAGCTTGGCCGGTCCGGGAAGCGAGTCTGTCCAGAATAGGACTCACACTTAGCATCGGCGCATCGCTATGAAAACTAAGGTCGCTTATGTATGCGTAGTGCTTGATCATCTCAGGCTCGTATATCAGACCAAGCTTTTCCTTTCCCCACTTTAGGATTTCATCGATGAGTTCCTTGCCATCGTCGGTCGTGGAGCCGGTTTCTAAAACCACCGCACTCGGCCAGATCACAAATTTCCTAATAGTTCTCCTACCAAACCGACCATTCAGAAATTCAATTCCCTTCTGAATATCAAACTCTTCGAGCGTCTGAGGAGATTTTTGGAATCGATAATGCTTTGCCATTTCCTTCGTTAAGTCCTGGGGATTGACGCTTCCTTTAGGATTGAGATCCTGGGCGTCAACAAAGGCCAATACCCGCGATAACACGATTGCCGATAGCTTCAAAGGACTATCTCCCCGCAGCCTGCGATGCCACTTTACCGCCTGCTATGTTTCCATATCCGCCGCCAGCCATCGCCGCAGTTAATCCGTCCTCCACGTTTGGATTCTCCTCACTCGCTTTCTGGGCTTGCTCTCGCACCACCACTTGCACCTGCGGAACAGGCTCAGGTCGTCCGTGCGATTTAATGGCTGATAGCAGACCGATGCTGAAGACGAAAAGCATCAGAAGGAGTCCTCCAACAATCACTGGTTGCATTTTTTAGCCGTCCTTTCTCGCATGAGATATTATGACAGCGCCAAGGAAGCAAACCGCTGCAATGATGTACGACTGCCAAAGAGCCGGGTTGTCTCGTCTCTTCGGGTCATAGATTGAGTCCAATAAGGGAAAAACAGCCCATAAAACAGCAGCCTCGTTCAAAAATGTTTCGGCGACTCGACAGGTTTTCTCGTCAAGGCAAACATCCCAAAGCCATTTCAGGAAAGCAGTCGCGGCAAAATTGATCCGAGCGTACCACTGCCTGTAGGCCAGCCCTCCCACAAGCAACACAATCGCCGCTACCATCCAAAACAGGTGTGAGTCCACGGAAGCCCATTATAAGCATATCGGCTGTGCCTCCCGCGTACATTAAAGACGTGGCCTGGGTACCTTTCGCTTCATTACCTTCGATGCTCCCCTGCTCACTACACGTCACTTCCCAAGGTATGAAGTTCTATTCGCCTTCTCTTCGCTTGTCGCATATAATCACATAATGGACTTTCAGCTTGTGACCAGCTACAAGCCGCGGGGAGATCAGCCGCGGGCTATCGAGCAGATTATGGAGGGGCTTGCCGGGGGCGAGCAGCACCAGGTGCTGCTGGGGGTTACCGGGTCGGGCAAGACTTTCACGATGGCCAAGGTCATTGAGCAGTCGAACCGGCCAGCGCTGATTCTGGCGCACAATAAGACGCTCGCGGCGCAGCTTTATCACGAGTTCAAGCAGTTCTTCCCTTCGAATGCGGTCGAGTACTTTGTGAGCTACTACGACTACTACCAGCCGGAGGCTTACATTCCGGCCGGCGACCTCTACATCGAAAAGGAAGCGACGATTAATGAGGAGCTGGACAAGCTGCGGCTCTCGGCTACGCGGAGCCTGTTTGAGCGGCGCGACGCGATTATTGTGAGCTCGGTGAGCTGCATCTACGGACTGGGGTCGCCGGAGGCTTACTACGGGATGCTGCTGCTGCTTGAGAAGGGGCAGCACATCAGCCGCAAAGATATTACGCGACGGCTGGTGGAGATTCTCTACGAGAGGAACGACACCGACTTCCGGCGCGGGACGTTTCGCGTGCGCGGGGACGTGATTGAGGTCTTCCCTACTTACGACGAGAATGCGTACCGGATTGAAATGTTTGGCGACGAGATTGAATCGCTGTCGCAGATCGATCCCCTGTTTGGCGCGGTGAAGCAGAAGTATTCGCGGCTGCCGATTTATCCGAAGAGCCACTACGTGGTGCAGCCGGAGAAGAAGGTCGAGGCGATCGATTCCATTACGAAAGAGCTGAACGAGTGGGTGACATATCTGGAGTCGGAAGGGCGCGCGGTGGAGGCGCAACGCGTGCATCAGCGGACGCGCTTCGATTTGGAGATGATCAAGAGCATGGGCTATTGCCACGGGATTGAGAACTACTCGCGGCACTTCAGCGGGCGGTTGCCGGGCGAGCCGCCGCCCACTCTGCTCGATTACTTTCCGCGGGATTTTCTGCTGTTTGTGGACGAGAGCCACGCGACGATTCCGCAGGTGCATGGCATGTGGTACGGGGATCGCAGCCGCAAACAAAACCTGGTGGACTACGGTTTCCGGCTGCCTTCGGCGATGGACAACCGGCCGCTGAAGTTCGAGGAGTTTGAGAGCCGCGTGAACCAGACGGTGTACGTTTCGGCAACGCCGGGGCCGTATGAGCTGACGAAGGCGGCGGGCGTGGTGGTGGAGCAGGTGATCCGGCCGACGGGGCTGGTGGATCCGGAGGTGGAGATTCGGCCGGTGAAGGGGCAGATTGACGATCTGCTGGCGGAGATCCGCGACCGGGCAAAGCGCAATGAGCGCGTGCTGGTGACTACGCTGACGAAAAGAATGGCTGAAGACCTGGCCGGCTACTACACCGAGGTGGGCGTGCGCTGCCGGTATATGCACTCCGAGATTGAGACACTGGAGCGCGTGAAGCTGCTGGCCGGGTTGCGCAAGGGCGAGTTCGATGTGCTGATCGGGATTAACTTGCTGCGCGAGGGGCTGGATCTGCCGGAGGTTTCGCTGGTGGCGATTTTGGACGCGGATAAGGAAGGATTTTTGCGGTCGGCGGGGTCGCTGATCCAGACCATGGGACGGGCGGCGCGGCATCTTGAGGGACGCGCAATTCTTTATGCGGATCGGATCACCGATTCCATGCGGCGGGCGATGGATGAGACGGATCGGCGGCGGACTGTCCAGAAGGCCTATAACGAGGAGCACGGGATTACGCCGCAATCGATTATCAGCCAGGTGGATATGGGGCTGGCGCACATTCTGAAGGCGGAATACGGGGAGATTGACGTGGAGGAGACGGCGGTCGTGACCGAATTCAAGACGCAGGAAGAGCTGGATAGCCATATTACGAAGCTTGAGGCCGACATGCGCGAGGCGGCGAAGAGGTTCGAGTTTGAGAAGGCGGCGCGGCTGCGGGATGCGATCAAGGAGCTGCGGGAGAAGGAATTTTTGTTCGGGTAGGCAAGATTCAGCTCCGAGGCAGACAACCGGAGGGCGCTAGTCACCATCTTAGTATTCAGGTAGTAAATAGATACGGCGCGATGACCGGTGTTAGGACGCGACATTCAGGGCCCCATGGCAACGATTCTCGTAGTGGACGACGACCCAATGCAGGCATCTTTGATGGTGTCGGACCTGGGGCGGAGGTTCGGCGACGTGCGCCGTGTTGCCGATGCGGCCGAGGCGCTCTGCCTGATCGAGCAGCCTGATTTTGCCAATAAGCTGGGACTGGTCATTTCCGGCCACCAGACGCCGGGGATCGGTGGGCCGGCGTTTGTGAGCGAGTTGCGCACGCGGATGCCTTACCTGCCGGTTCTGGTCCTGGGCGCCGCCAAGGAGACGCCTGCCGACTACTCCCGAGAGAAGGTTGCCTTTATGACCAAGCCGTATACCTCGGAGTTGATGGTGACGCTTACCCGGCAGATGCTGGCCGACCACAAAGAGGCCGTAGCGTAAGGCCCTTCTCTGCTTTCCGCTGCGCCCCTGCCCGAGCGCGTTCCAGGCGATCCATAGTGTGAGCTAAATCACACCGCGCACCCCTATCATGGATAGAGAATGACTACGTCGGGGAGGTCTCCGGTTCCCCTCCCGCGTGCGTGCGAGAATTATTGTGGAGTCGTCAATCATAGTGGAGTAATCGATGGCAGCCTTCGGAAGTCTCTGTCTTTATATTGGGTTAGTTCTGGCCGCCTATAACCTGGTGGCGGGCGCACTGGCGTTGCGGCTGATCGCCACTGGGCGACCGACGCGGATTTCGCCGGAGCGGCTGGCCGACACGGCGCGCCGGGCTGGGATTGCCGGTTTCGTGGCCGTGACAGGAGCCGCTTTTGCGCTGGTTTGGTCGGTCATCACCAACGATTTTTCCATGACCTATATCGTTGAGCACTCCAACCGGGCACTGCCGATTGCGTACAAGTTTGCGGCGCTTTGGAGCGGGCAGGAGGGTTCGCTGCTGCTTTGGGCGTGGCTGCTGGGGACCTACGGCTTTGTTTTAAGGCTGCGGCATAAGACGGATGTAAAGCTCTACGCTTACGCGGGAACGATTCTGTCGGGCGTGCAGGTGTTTTTTCTGGCGGTGCTGGTGTTTGCCGCGCCGCCGTTTTCGCTGCTCCCGGGCTTTGCCGCCGGTGGCCAGGTTCCCGCGGACGGCAACGGGCTGAATCCGTTGCTGCAGTACCCGGAGATGGTGATTCATCCGCCGATGCTTTATCTCGGGTATGTGGGGTTCTCGGTGCCGTTTGCGTTTGCGCTGGGCGCGCTGATGATGCGCTATCCGGGTGAGAAGTGGATCCGGATTACGCGCACGTGGACGATGGTGACCTGGCTGTTTCTCACGGTGGGTATTTTTCTGGGCATGCACTGGGCGTATGCGGTGCTCGGCTGGGGCGGCTATTGGGGTTGGGACCCGGTGGAGAACGCGAGCTTTATGCCGTGGCTGACAGGGACGGCTTTTCTGCACTCCGTGATGATGCAGGAACGCAAAGGCATGATGAAGAGCTGGAACGTATGGCTGATCTTCAGCACGTTTCTGCTGACGCTGCTGGGAACGCTGCTGACGCGCGCGGGGCTGGTGAGCTCGGTGCACGCTTTTGCGCAATCGTCGATCGGGACTTGGTTTGTGGTGTTTATGTGCATCGTGCTGGCGGTGTGCATTTTTACTTATGTGCTGCAACGCAGCCACTTGCAGTCCGAGCACCAATTGGAATCGCTGGTGAGCCGCGAATCGAGTTTTCTGTTTAACAATCTCTTGCTGCTGACGGCCTGCTTTGTGATTTTGTGGGGGACGCTGTTCCCGATTTTGTCGGAGTACGTGGAAGGCAGCAAGGTGACGGTGGGCGCGCCGTTTTATAACGCTGTGGCCGTGCCGATTGGGCTCGCTCTGCTGTTTTTGACGGGCGTTGGGCCGCTCTTGCCGTGGCGCTCCACATCGATGAAGGCCATCAAACGGAATTTTGTGCTGCCGACGATCGCGCTTTGGGGCACGGTGATGGTTTGCGTGGTGGCGGGCGTGAATCCGTGGAAGGACGGCGCGTTCAGTCAGGGGAGTTTCTATGCGATCGTGGCCTTCGGGATGTCGGCGGCGGTGCTGACGGCGATTTTGTCGGAGTTCTTCCGCGGGGCTGCGGTGATTGCGCGGCAGACGGGGCGCAATTTGTTCGCGGCGGTCTATCTGCTGACGCGGCGCAATACGCGGCGATACGGCGGTTACCTGATCCACATCGGAGTGGTGATCGTGGTGGTGGGGCTCGCGGGGCTGGCCTTTAATCGCAGCGCCGAGAAGGAAATGGCCTTTCACGACGAGATGAGCGTCGGGCCTTACACACTGATCCAGGTGGGGTCGACGCAGGATACGGGCGCAGAGTTTGACTCCGATTACGCGGTGCTGGACGTGTACAAGGGCGGCAAGAAGGTTTTCCAGATGACGCCGGAGCGGCGCTTCTACCATTTGGGCGAAGGCGACCAGCCGCAGACTATGGTGGCGATCCACTCGACGCCGGAGTGGGATCTGTATGTGGTGTACGAGGGGATCAATCAGGACACTGGACAGCCGATTATCAAGGCGTTCTTGAACCCGCTGGTGGGTTGGATCTGGTTTGGATTGGTGGTGATTGTGGCAGGGACGTTTATTGCGCTGGTTCCGAGCCTGACACCCGCGACGGCGGCTCTGAAAGTGCCGGCGAAGCAGGCGGCGCCGATTGCGCCTGCGCTGAAGGGAGGCCTCTGATGGGTGCTCGCGCACGTTTTACTTTTTGGCGGAGAGCGGTGAAAGAGGGGCCTCAAGGGGGAACAGACTTCCCCCAGGGGCTAAAGCCCACAAGCATCATGCAGCGGTTTGCGGCGCGAGTAAACTCGCGCCCTGATACAAAGCAGGGCCTTGCGCGTGTCTTGAAGGTGGCGGAAGCGTTGGTGCTGGCCGTGGCGATTTGTTTTTCGCTGGGCGCTTCCGCTCCTACATCGCGCATCAATGCGCTTAGTCACCACCTGATGTGCCAGTGCGGATGTTCGCAATTACTGGGGGAATGCGATCACGTGGGATGCCCGGATCGCGACAAGGAACTGGGGGAGCTGTCCGCGGCTGTTGATTCGGGGCTCGGCGATCAGCAGATTCTGGATGCCTTCGCGGCAAAGTACGGCATGACGGTGCTGGCCGCGCCGCCTACCAAGGGATTTGATCTGGTGGCTTGGATTGCGCCCTTTGCGGTGTTTGCCGCGGCGCTGCTGGGAACGATTCTGCTGATCCGGCGCTGGGGCGGGCTGGGCCTTGAAAGGAAGGCGGCCTTAGCGGCAGGGACCGCCGTGGGCACTTCGGCGGAACTGGGGCCGGCAGAACAGGAACGGATGGAGCGGATTCGGCGCGAAACGGACAATGAGGGAGGATTCTGAGCGATGAGTGAAACGCAGGGATTGATTGCGGGAGTCTTTCTTTTGTTCGCGCTTTTTCTTTACACTTTTTGGCCGGAGAACGCGTTTGCCAGCCAGAAGGAGAAGACGCGGCTGGACTATTTGTTGGAGCGCAAGGAGCAGCTTTACGACAATCTGCGCGATTTGAATTTTGAATATCGCGCCGGCAAGTATCCGGAAGAGGATTTTGTGGCGCAGCGCGGAATATTGGAGCGCGAAACAGCGGAGCTGATGGCGGAGATTGATTCAATGCAGGGACTAGGGACTTAGGGACTAGAGACTGAGGGACTAGAGACACAGCTTTGGTAAATGGGCAAATGAAGAAACGAGACAGGGATATGAGATTGATACGAGTTTTTACGGCGACTTTTGCTTTGAGTTTTTTGTTTGCCGGCGCGTTGGCGCAGGCTGCCACTGTGAGCGGGACCGTGACCAACAAGACTACCGGCAAACCGGCAGCGGGCGACACCATTGTGCTGGTTGAACCGATGAGCGGCATGAGCGAAGTGGGCCGCGCGACGACGGACGCAAAGGGGCACTACTCGCTGAATTTGCCCGGCGCCAATCCCTATTTGATCCGCGTGGCGCACGAAGGGGCCGAGTACTTTGCCGACGTGCCGCGGGGCGGAGGAACCGACGACATCTCCGTCTACGATGTGGCGGCCAAGGTCCAGGGAGTCACCATCGATAGCGACGTTCTGGAGATTGAGGCGCAAAACGGGCAACTGAGCGTGGACGAGCGCTGGTTTGTGCACAACACCAGCAGCCCGGCGATGACGCAATTCAGCGCGAAGACGTTTGAGGTGATTTTGCCGGCCGATGCGGTGGTGGGCGATGTGGCTGCGCAGAGACCTGGTGGCCTGCCGACCAATGCCAAACTTGTTCCCAACGGCGGCAAGGGGCACTACGCTTTCAACACTCCGATCCAACCGGACGAGGCCGACAAGGACACGCTGTTTCAGGTGACCTACACGCTTCCCTACTCGGGCGGCAAATACGATTTCCATGCGCAGCCTACGATGGCAGCCGATAACTTTGCCGTTCTGCTGCCCAAGAGCATGTCGTTGGCTGGCGGGTCAGGCGCAAGCTTCCAATCCGTCCAGGCAGACCCCGGCATTCAAACGCTTCTGATGAAGCATGTGGAAGCGGGCAAGGCCATCAGCTTTTCGATTTCGGGAACGGGAGCGATGCCGCGCGAGGATCAGAATCCGCAGGGCGATAATGGCGCGGGAGGCGTGCCGCAGGCCGGGCAGCCGGGAGGCGGCATTGCGCCGCCCATCAACACACCCGATCCGCTGTCGAAGTACAAGTGGTGGATTCTTGGTGGGCTGGGATTGATGTTCGCGGCGATTGCGGCTTTCCTGCTGCGCAAGCCGGCAGGTGCGGGAACGGGAGCGGCTTTTGGATTTGCGGCAACGGGAACGGCCGCGAGCCACACTGCGCCGGCTACGCCCGCGGCAAAGAATGCCGCGCTGCTGAATGTGCTCAAGGAAGAGTTGTTTGCCCTCGAGAGCGAGCGGATTGCGGGCACGCTGGCGCAGAGTGAATACGCGGAGCAGAAGGCGGCGCTGGAGACGGTGCTGAAGCGGGCGCTGAAGAAAAGCTAGTTGTGAGTGTGAAGTGTGAGTGTGGGTACTGTGTGAAGGGTCGGGCACACTCACACTGTTCCCCTGTATCCTTCCTCAATGAAGACGCTCCTGCGTACGTTACTTTCATTCGCTCTTATTGTCTGGATCGGTGCGGAGATTTTCTTTCCCATCGTGGCAGCCATCACCTTCAATTCCCTACTGCCCGACACGCACGCCGCCGGCAATATTGTGGGTCAGTTGATCCGTATCCTGCACGGGATGGGGCTGGTTGCGGGAATGGTGGCGCTGGCGGTGCTGGCGCTGGCTCCGGCGTGGAGAATTTATAAACCGCGCGCGGTGCTGGCGCCGATGATTCTGCTGGTGCTGATGATCGGCGGGACGGTTTACTCGCAGTACGGCATTATTCATGCCATGGAGCGCGACCGCATGGCCGCGGGCGGCGCCATCGACACGGCCGACATTACGAATCCCACGACCATAGACTTCAACAAGCTGCATGGCCGCAGCGAGTTTGTGGAGGAGACGATTCTGCTGATGGGGCTTGCGAC
>Ga0302320_10031604_pt1 | contig 10036 bp, 12 predicted proteins | sample Bog_T0_3_FD_202130 | JGI IMG/M metagenome (GOLD analysis project Ga0302320, IMG submission 202130) | Peat permafrost microbial communities from Stordalen Mire near Abisko, Sweden - Bog_T0_3 | ecosystem: Environmental > Terrestrial > Soil > Wetlands > Peat | place: Sweden: Abisko, Stordalen Mire...
TGCGTCCAACGGCGATTTACTCGAACCCGGTGCTGTTGGACCTGATCGACCGGGAGATGAAGGCGGACTTCAACGTGGTGCTCACTACTGTGGACATCACGGGCGGGTTCCGCGTGAAGGCGCTGAGCACGCAGGCTGGGGATCTGCCGCTGATTCCGGATTGGACGATTCCGTACACCGGAGTACCGGGTTCGGGATCGGCGGTGCTGCCGGCGTATATCGTGACCGAGGATCTGATCGAGTATCACTGGCTGAGCGATCCGAACCCTCGGGTGTTCAAGCTGGGGCTGCCCAACGCTTTGACCCAGCAGATGGTGGTGGTGAAGTTTGGCGCACCTGTGGTGAAGGGGGCGAACTTTGCACACTATCAGGTGAACATACTGCGATAAAGCAGTTGCCAGTTGTCAGTGGCCAGTTGCCAGTCAAACCAGATCGGTCGAGTTTGGCTGGCAGAAGGCAGGTACGGCCGCCGTTGGCCGTTGGTCGTTCGTCGTTGGCTCAGATCGCTTTGCCAACGATTATCGACTGACGGCCAACGACATCCTTTTTGCTAGGAGAACTGAGACCCTTTTATGAATTATCTGGCGACGACGGATTACCTGACTTATGGGCTTGATGCGACGACCGATCCATCGTGGATCACGGCGGCGTCGGCCATCATCGATGCGCACTGCCGGCGGGTGACGCTGGGAGTGAATCAATACGAGGAGCGGCTGAAGATGCCGCCGGAACTGAACGTGGTACGGGTGAGCTATCTGCCCATGGTGACGGTGGCGCCGGCGACTACGCCGATTGTGACGCTGCAGGGGCGCTACGCAATTCCGCGCAGAGGGGAGTGGCCCTTCCCGGAAATGAGTTTGGAGTTTGCCTTGGTATTTTCGCTGCCGGGGATGTGGACGACGATTGATCCGACCACGATCGACATTTGGGAAGACAGCGGCGAGCTTACGTTTCCGGTGAACGCGCTGGGATTGTTCTTCAACGAAGTGGACGTGGTGTACAACGCGGGATTCAGCACGATTCCAGTGCCGGTGCAGGTGGCGTGCGCGCAGATCGTGAAGAATGCGCAGGCCACGCCGGGGCTGAACGTGCAATCGAGCCAGATCAACCAACTGCGGCTGCAATATTTCGGCCCCACGCTGGTAGATGAGATGGTGCGCAGCTTGCTGGCGCCGTATGTGGCGCAGAAGGGCGCGTAGGAAGAACGTCGTTGGCCGTTAGTCGTCGGTCGTTGGCCAACGCACAGCGTTTCGCAAGTGCGGATGGGGGAGAATTATGGGCAGCGGAATTTGTGGGGCGGCGCTGGTGCGGGCAGCGAATGCGATGCTGACGGCGCTGGGCGGCGACAACGTGAGCTTGCTGCTGCCGGCGACGGCGATGGCGGGCGACGCGGCGGGGCAGTTGGGGCTGGTCGATCCGGGAGTGCAGCAGGTCATTATCTCGCCGGTGGTTTCGTGCAACAAGCCGACGGGCAACTTGGGTCCGACGCGGAGAATCGAGTTTACGCTGCCGGCGGCGGCCATTGAAATACAGTTGCCGACGCTGGGGATGGGGTCGGCGGAGGATCTGTTCGATGCCGCTCTTGGTTTGCTGTACGACGGCGATCTTTTTCACATCGAAACCGTCGCGACCGAGAATTTTGCGGGGACGGCGTACTTCTATGTGGTGACGGCGGTGGAGTGAGGGGAAGCTCTAAGCTGCTAGCTCTTAGCTGTTAGCTCTTAGCTGTTAGCTTGTTCGTTCTTCGGAGCAGTGGGCGAGAGGCCGTATCCGGATCCAGCAAAGAGGCGGAGTCTCCAACAAAAAGAAATCCAACAACTCTTGACTTTCAAGCTGGCGCTTCAGGCTAAGGGCTGAGAGCTAACAGCTAGGAGCTGTTTTTCATGCAATTTGCCAAAGACAGTTTTTTTCTTGCGCTGCAGACGCGGCTGGCGGGACTGAACCCGGCGCGCACGGTGACGATCAATGGGGCGACGGTGCCGGCGGTGCTGGTACTCGAGAACCTGCCGCCGGCATCGGCGGAGCCGCAACCCGATACGTTCTATCTGGAGTGGGGCTCGGCAGCGGTTGTGGACGGGCATGCCGGGGAAGCGGCGTTGATGAGCCTGGAGTGTGTGATCACGTACTACACGCTGGGAACTGTACAGAGCATGGTGGACCGGGGGCGCGTGCTGGGGCAACTGGATAACGAACTGCTTGGCATCTGCCAGCCAACCAGTACGGAGAAGTACGACTACACGCAGTCGCCGAGTGTTGATCTGGGTACGAGTGTGTTCTGGAACCAGCCGGCGTTTCAGGAAGCAACAGCGAGCGGCGTGGAGGATAACACCTTGGCTTATCAGGGACGCGCGGTGCGCCGGGCCATGTATGAGCAGGCTTATCAGGATGGGCGCGTGGAGCGGCGGGCGCAGTTAACGGTTTTCTTCTTCTCGGAGGTGACGTTGTTATGAGCACGGTACCGCTGCGTCCGGCCATGGTGCCGGTGACCCGACAGATGCGGGCATATTTTGCGCCGGTGAATCGGACGACGGAGACGCCGACGATTTTCGATCCCGCGGGGAGTGGGGTGTTCGCTCTCGATTCACCGCCTAGTCCCTGGCTGGACCTGGGCTGGATAGAAAGCTTCGAGCGCTACTACGACACGCCGACGGATGTGGTCCGCTCGGGGACGAACGCTGTGCCGGCGGCGCAGTTTCGCGGGCCCATTGAAGCGAGGGTGGAGTTCGACTTTCGGGAGTGGGGCAAATTGCAGATGGCGCTAGCGGGAGGGTCGGAGCACATGAACGTGCTGGCGACCAGTCCGAGCGCAGCGCCGGAGCCTTCGGGAGGGACGCCGATTCCAGCGGTAGCGGTGTTGGCTGGTTCGACGGCGAGCGAACTGGTTTTCGGCATGGGCGCAGTGAACGGATTTGCTGCGGGAAATCTGGTCGCTGTGGATGTGGACTACCAGCAGGAGATTGGATACGTGGGATCGGGAATTTCAGCGGCGTACGTGACCAACCCAGCGCTGGTGAATCGAGACGCGAACTATGTGAGAAGAGTTACGTTCAACGTAGGGCGAGTGGTGGAAGTCACGGCGACCGCAGTGATTCTGGCACAGCCACTGCTGGGAGGAGCGCCGGCCACGGGAGCATCGGCGCAAGTAGTGGCCGCATTCGTGGACCGCGAAGGAGGGTCGTTCTTTCAGGAGTGGTCGGCGCTGTTTGTGGCGGAAGCGGAGTCAGGCGGGAGGGTTTGCTTTTATTATCCGCGATTGAGTCCGAATCCCGGGGCAGGCACGAGCGGCGTGAGTGTGAAGTCGGGTGGGGGATGGAAGCCGCCGAAAAGCGGAGGGTCAGGGAACGCGAGTGCGGCGGCGACGGCGCAAGCGGGCGGGAAAAGTTCGTCGCAGAAGTTTCTGCGGGAAGATTTCGCGGAGATTGCAAAGCCGCTGACGTCGGTGGGACTGCATGCGTCGTTTATAGCGCTGCCGTTCACGGACACGAACGACGGACAAACTGTTTTGTGCTATCGCAGTTATTTTCCGGCGGCGATGGCGGCAGTGTATTGAAACGAAGCGGCGTTTTCGGGGTGAGGCTCAAATTCGTGGGCGGCGAAGGGCCTAGTAAGTTCCCACGCCGGGATGAAGACGCGCGAGGAGATAATTCCTTGACCTTGACACGCTGAGAATGTGCCAATCTGAAGTTGCTGGCTTTCTCTAAACATTCGAATGAACAACTCTAGCGGGCTGCAGCGAATGACGTTGCAGGCTAGCGAGATTGTGTCGCGAACCGGAAAGGTAGCGTCGTAAAACTGAAATGAAGCTAACCATCGATAATCTGCAAGGCCTGGGGCCGCAAGACTATACCGGAGCAGTAGACGGAACGAAGCCACCCAAAGTGGAGCGCAAGCTGAATCAACCGGCAGAATTGCAGTTCAGCCTGGTGGCGAATTGGACGGGCTTTCTGGTTCCGGTCAGCGGCGCCCGAGTGATCCTGGGCAAAACGAATGGAAGCGATGTGTTCACGGGATATGTGAGGGGGGCGCCGCAGTACGAGTACCTGGGATGGGGAGAACAAGGTCCGGTCTATCGCTATAACGTAGTGGCGCAGAGTGACGAGGTGTTGCTCGATCAGAAGGCGCTGCCGAACCGATCCCCTTTCGTGGACCGGAGCGCGGGTGACGCGCTCCGGCAACTGGCGCAGGATTTGCTGCCGGGGTTCTTCGACACGAGCGCGGTGCAGGACGTGGACACTCTGGCGGTGTATGCAGTGAATCCGCAGAAGAGCTTTTCGTTTCATGCGGCGGAAATCGCAGTGGCGGCGCGGGCGAGCTTCCGGACGATGAATGGAGGATTGATCCTGGCGCCGGTAGGAGCGGCGGCGTATGCGATGAACGAAAGCGATGCAAACTTTTCGCCGGAGGGATTGTCGCTGAACAGTCCGAACCTGCTGGTGAATGAACTGACGATGATTGGCCAGGCCGAGCCGCAAGCCTACGTGCGAGATTATTTTGTGGGCGATGGGCTGAGCCTGAAGTTTTATCTTTCGCAAAAACCGTTCGCGCAGAGCAAGCCGGCGTTGATCGATGAGGAGTATCTGGGGCCGGGTTTGGATCCGACGACGTGGGTGGTGAACGATCCGTCGTCGGCGGTTTCGGTGGTGGCGCAGACTTTGCAGATCGCCGGCGGAACTGGGGTGGATGGGCAGACCACGGTGAGCTTCATCGAACAGATTGAACTGGCCGGAGCCCTGGAGCTGCAGCATGGGGACGTGAGCTTCACGGCGGCGTCGCAGGGCGTGCTGGGCGGGCTTTACGCTGGGGTGATTTCAGCGGCGGGATGTTTGGCAGGATTTCAGATTACGCCGTCGGGGACGGGGTCGACGATTCAGGCGCTGATCAACGGATCGGCCGCCGGGCCGGTGATGGCGACCACGCCGGGGCACCAGTATTTCTTCACCACGTATTTGTATTCGATGGAAGTCTACCGCAGCGGGGAGACGTACCATTCGTCGCTGCATCCGGCGGGAAGCGGGTGGGGCGGTGCGGCAGTGACGGCGGATGTGCGCTTGGTGCTGGAAGTGCAGGACATCGATCCAAGCAATCCGGAGACGCTGGTGGCGCCCGCTACCGTGTTGTACGACGACGTGATTACGAGTGCGCCGGGATTTTGCACTTACGCCCTGGTGAATGCGGCGAGCATGCAGTGCAGCATCGCTTACACCTATGTGGCGCACATTTCGCTGGCAGAGGTGAGAACGGCGCTGCCCAGCGCAAGTTATGTGACACAGTTGGTCGGGGCGCTAGCGGATGGCGCGGCGTGCGAGATTACGAGCGATCCTTCGCTGGATTTCTATCCGCAGTATGTGCCGGCCTTGAACCAGCTGATCGTGGCGAGTTACCGGGGCTCGGGGCCGTCGGTGGCTCAGGTGCAGAACGCCGCGAACGTGGCGTTGCTGCAGAACGGCGCGGACGATGGGACGCGCGGGACCGTGCGGGTAGCGAAGAATCCGGAAGCGCGCACGGATGTGGATTGCGAGAACGCCGCGCTGGCAATTCTGGATGATGCGACAGGAAGTGCGTGGTCGGGGGTCTACGACACCTGGAGCGATTTTCTGCCGGGCGCGGCGGCGGACATTTTTCCGGGCGATGCGATTGCGGTGAACGTGCCTTCGCGGGGAGCGGCGTTCACCGCAGTCGTGCGAGAGGTGGGAATTGAAGTTGCCGATCCGGCGGACGATCGCGGATTCTACACGATTGGGTTTGCGAACGATTTGGCGGAACCGTTGGGGATCGAATATGAAGCGAACGCGAAGACCATCCCGCTGCAGGATATGCCGCCGCTGCTGCAGACGACGCAGGTGGGCGCCTATTACCAGATTGACCTGACGGAAGCGCAGATCACGGCGGTGACGTCGACGACGGTGCAGGTGGACGCGGGAATGGCGCCGGCGAGCGGATTCGGGATTGAGGTACGCGAGAACGACTATGGGTGGGGGCAGGCCAACGATCGCAATCTGCTGGGACGGTTTAGCACGGAGACGTTCAATCTGCCGCGGCTGGCCGCGACCCAGGATTATTTTCTGCGGCTCTACGACAGTTCTTCGCCGCCGAAATATTCGCGCTACTCGGCGGCGCTGCATGTTGACTATCCGCTGTGAGGATCTTTGTGCGAATGAAGGGATGTGGGTATGGGAGTCAGCGATAGAGAATTGGCGCTACGGGCGATCGACATTGAATTCCAGCGGGAAGTACTGGACAAACTGGTGCGGCTGGAAACGAAGATGGACGCACTGGTGGGCAACGGGCAGCCGGGACGCATGAAGATGGCGGAAGACAAAGTGGCGGTGCTGGAGCGAAACGATTTGCGCAACAGCGTGCACAACCGGCTAGTGAATGGAGGGATCAGCGCCGCGATCAGCGTGGCCATCGCTCTGCATAAGTACTGGCTGAAGTAAGCATTTCACTGGCAACAACAATTCAGTTTCAAACAATTCCAAATAATTCGTTCAAAAACAGGAGGAGAACTATGAGCACCGTACCGAGCACGACAATCATCACCAATCTGAAAAACGTAACCGCGCCCACGGCGAATACGCTGGCGGACGCAACCGCGGGAGGACTCGACATGCCGGGAATGTTGGCTTTGGCCTTGACGAAGGCATATGAGCTGAAGGTATGCCTGACCCTGATCGCGGGAAAGACGGACGGCGCAGACCCGAACTTGACGACACTGAACGATGTCTTGGCCAGCCTTACCTAAAGGAATGCGGCAGCCCGCGCGGACAGATGGCGCGGCTGCCGCCTGTTTTACCAGCGTCACAGGTCACAGAAAATATTCGAGGAGGATGTTATGGACTTTTTATCGCAGCTACTCCGAGGGATTGCGTTTGTTCCCGCTCTGGTGAACGGGATTGAGGGGCTTTTTGGCAACAAGCCGGGAGCCGAGAAAAAAGATGCGGCGATGTCGTTCCTGCAGAATGCGATCGCCATGACGGATGCGGTGGCGTCGCGGGAAATTATTGAGCCGGATAAGTTTCGCGACGGCATTTCCAAGATCATCGATGGCACGGTGGAATGCTTGAATGCCTCGACGTGGTGCAAGCAGCCGCCGGTCAGCAGTCGCACGACCGAGTCGACTACCGCCTAAGGAGGACGGGGAAGCGGGGCACGACCTGATTTCGTGGGGCGGAATGAATGGGGGATGGTTTTGTTATCGGTGAGTTGCGCCGCTACGGAGGTTAGAAGCAACCGTGGGGCGCGGCTGAGGATTCTAACGGCTGGCGGACCGGAATCAAGATGGGCACTTAGCGGCGGTGGTGCATGAGTCCTAAGTGCCTTTCAAGGGTGACAGAAGTGAGAGTAGGATGCGGGTTGACGGGAAGGCTTGAGGAGAGTAGGATGACACCCCATAAGAAAGAGGTTGATCAGATGGCGGACTCCATGGCTCTCAAGCTAAACCCAGCGGTCGAGATCGCAAAGCAGATAGCGGCTGACAAGCGAGTACTGGAATCCATCGAGTCTTCTCTTAAAGACATCGCTGCCGGCCGTACCGTATCCTTCAACGATGTTTTCCCCGTCGAACGCCCCCACTGAATCCGAACGTTTCCGAGATCTTGATGGCAGCGCGCATGGAGTTTGCTTTAGGCGCCGTGGAGGGTTTCCACAAACTCCTTCCGTCTGAAGGCGACCTCAAAGCGGTTCAGGAAACGCTGATCCGTGTGGCTGGCGACCCTCACGCCGGGCAACCGATACCCTTCCAGTGGAACCATTGCTATCTCACGTGGGCCGGTGAGTGGCGAATCATTTACCAAGTCAGGGATGAGGATGCCGGAGAGGTAGTTTACGTCCTCAATATCGAACTTGAGGGCGTAGAGTTCGCCAAGAGCGCGTTGGAAAGTTTTCGCAAGCTCTTTCCCTCGGACGACGACGTGAAAGCCGTTCGGCATGCGCTGCGGAACGCCGCATGCAATCCAGGAGCAAGAGTACCCCTCCACTTACAGTGGAAGGGATGCTATCTGGTTTGTGCCGGCCGGTGGAGAATCATTTACCAGGAGAGAAATCCCGGGATGTGTGTGGTTCATATCGATAAACGAGCGCAATAGAAGCCGATTTCATGGCCAAGACAATTCTTGAATGCGCTGCCGCGGTGCTTGGATTCCTGGGCGGCATGGTGGGCGCGTATGGCACATTTCTGCTAACGCGATGGTCGTTGCCCTTAGGGCTTTGGGGAGTATTCGCCCAGATGTGGCAGGTTTTTTGGATGCTCATCACATTCCGCAAGGGCGAACTCATTCGCAGGTTGAAGTTCCAAATCGACTTCACCGGCTTCCTGCAGCAGGACAACAAACCTGTGATTCTGTACGGCGGCTATCTGATCCTTATAGGGTTCGCCATTCAGAACATCGGCGCTGTCCTGGCAATTGCCGCCGCGTTGACGGAGAAGTAGGGCGGAGTTTCAACGTCTATCCGATTTCCTCTCCCCAAGTCTCGAGGTTCTTCTTCACCATCGCCATGAACTGGTCGGCGACGGCGCCGTCGATGAGGCGGTGGTCGTAGCCGAGCGTGAGGTGAACGACGGAGCGGATGGCGATGGAATCGTTGCCTTCTTTGTCGGTGACGACCAGCGGCATTTTCGTGATGCCGCCGACGCCCATGATGGCGGAGTTCGGCTGATTGATGATGGGCAGGCCGAAGACTGCGCCGAACTGGCCGGGGTTGGTGACGGTGAAGGTGGAACCCTCGACATCTTCGGGCTTGAGCTTTTTGGTGCGGGCGCGTTCGCCGAGGTCGGTGATGCCGCGTTGCAGGCCGAGGAAGTTGAGGTCGCCGGCGTTTTTGAGGACGGGGACGATGAGTCCCCAGTCGAGGGCGACGGCGATGCCGACGTTGATCTGGCGGTGGTAGCGGATGCTATCGCCTTCGAGCGAGGCGTTGATGATGGGCCACTGCTGCACGGCGATGATGGCGGCGCGCACGAAGAATGGCATGAAGGTAAGGCGGACGCCGTGGCGCTGCTCGAATCCGTTTTTGTGTTTGGCGCGCAGGTTCACGATGCGGGTGAAATCCACTTCGTACATGCAGTGGACGTGGGCGCTGGTGCGGCGCGACTCGATCATGCGCTGGGCGATGATTTTGCGCATGTTGGTGAGGGGGACGAGGTCGCCGGGGAAGGCGGCGGGAGCGGGACGTGGAGCTGGCGGGGTGGTTGGAGGAGTCGCCTCACTGGGCTCGGCGGGACGGACGGATGCGTCCGTCGCCACACGAGCGGTGCCCACACTGGCAGTGCCTGCGGCAGCGGGTTGTGGCGGCTTCTCGATGAAGGCCATGATGTCCTGCTTGGTGATGCGGCCGCCGAGGCCGGTGCCGGAGATTTGCGAGAGGCTGACGCCGTGCTCGCGGGCGATCTTGCGGACGAGCGGTGAGGAGCGGGCTTCTTCGTCTTCGGTTGAGTCCTGCGGCGGCGGAGCGGCGGCTGCGGGCGCCGGCGGTGCCGCGGCTGCGGGAGGCTTATTCTCTTCCTTCTTTTCTTCTTTCGCGGGCGGTGCGGCCGGGGCGGCTTTCGGGGGCGCGGCGGCGGCTTCGCCGTCGGCAGAGATGGTGCCGACGATGGTATTTACGCCCACGGTCGTCCCCTCAGTGACTTTTATTTCCTGAAGAACGCCGGAGGCGGGCGCGGGAATCTCGGCGTCGACCTTGTCAGTGGAGATTTCAAAGAGGGGTTCGTCGCGCTGCACTTTGTCGCCGGGCTTCTTCAGCCACTTTGTGATGGTGCCTTCGACGATGGATTCGCCCATCTGGGGCATGATGATGTCAGTCGGCATGATTTCCTTCCATGAGGCCCGAGGTTCGGGACCGGGCCGGACGCAAACCAGTATTATAACGGTTTGGGAGCTGGAGCTGAGGAGGAGACGATACACGAGGGGCCAGCTTTGGGGATGCAGAGCACGTGTTGCGTTGTCTAAACGAATGAAGAGCCGAAACGACGACCAACTTCGCCGCTCGAAAGGTTAGAGCATCAGTCGTGGCACTACCTTAGTAACCCTCCCGACAGCCC
>Ga0302320_10031605_pt1 | contig 10035 bp, 7 predicted proteins | sample Bog_T0_3_FD_202130 | JGI IMG/M metagenome (GOLD analysis project Ga0302320, IMG submission 202130) | Peat permafrost microbial communities from Stordalen Mire near Abisko, Sweden - Bog_T0_3 | ecosystem: Environmental > Terrestrial > Soil > Wetlands > Peat | place: Sweden: Abisko, Stordalen Mire...
CACTCTCCGGTCGAATTTTGCCTTATTTTGACCGCGCCAAACTGGCGTCAGGTCGTGCGCGACGTCCTGCCGACAGAGGACATCTTGGATTTATTTGCCGAATTGCCGCTCGAACCGTTAGGTGGCAACCAGTCATTGCTCGCGAACTATGACGGTAGTCTGATCGAAGATCTGGCGGCCCTCAAATGGGAACGCAGAAAGCACGGAGGACGATGGCGCCGTAATCAAGGCATGGACATTTATCGGCTATACATAAATTTCCTCGTCAACCGGAGGGCAACTCATTTATTGATGTCAAATATCGAGACACCGGACGCTAAAATTGCCGTCGCCGCCGCGCGAGAATTGGGACTTGGCATCATGGCACCAGCAGATTTGAGAAATATGAGCGGAACATATTTCTCGACAGATTCTTACGAAACGCCACCTGCCTACGCGGCTTCGACGCCGGAGGCGCGTACGCGCGCAGTCAAATTTATTCGTACCTTTCGTCAACAAGCTTCGCCCGCGCGCAGCTTGCCGTCCGACATCGATTTGGCAAACGATGACGGCACGATCCTGGAATCCTATCTGCCTGGATTCGGCGCGCGCGTCGGCGGATTTGTCAAAGCTACGCTTGAGCGCCCAGACTTATTTGATCATGAGGCTATTCGGGTTTCACTGATGAGGAACTTCAGTTTTATTCGAAGTTCGCTTCGAGGCTTGCGACGAAAATATAACGAGAAGCAGTACGATATTTCACATGCCGATTTGCTTCCGTCGCGTTTCGTCTACTATCCGTTGCAATACACGCCCGAGTCCTCGATCAACGTGCCGTCGCCATACTTTGTCGATCAATTTCGCGTTGTCGATGCATTGCGCTTCGCGATGCCGAACGATTGTACCCTTATCGTAAAAGAGCACCCGGCGTGCGTGGAAATGCGCCCATCCTCATTTATGCGGCACATGAGGAGTTTACCCGGTGTTGAGGTCGCGAAAGCGACAATCCCCTCCAACGAACTCATTCAGCGCGCGGCCTTAACCGCGACGGTTACGGGTACGGCAGCCTTTGAAGCTCTTTTGATGGGGCGACCAGCTATAGCGTTCGGACGCGGTCTTTCCGCGTGGGCGCTAAATGGTTCGACGCCTCTAGGTAATCTTCGCGACCGGATGCAGATTGCAATCACAAAGCTTGCCCCGGACGACTTCGTCGTCGATCAAATCGCCAAGTTGTTCGATGCGCGCTATCCGTTCATTTTTACGACAGCCCATTTACCCGGCGAACCAATGTTGCGACGAGGCAATATCGGCCGATTCTGGACGGCGATTGTCGATCATCTTGCACGAGAGCGCGCGGCCATGGCGACGGCGAAGCTTGATGGTTGATCCCGATTTTTGCTTCAAATTTGTTGGAATCTGATGCAGGCGCTTCGAATTGACTCAGGCGATCGTTTTGCGGCAAATCTGAAAGAATGGCGAAGTGATCCTGCATTCTCCTCGATTGACGCCAATCCAGTTTCTGGTGAGTTTGGCCGCGCTTATTATCCGGCCGTGTTCGGCGAACGGCACCTCGACGCAAGTTTCGCGGTTTGTGAGGGCGAGCGCGCCCTTGTCATTGTTCTTTGCACGAGCGGCGAAAGGCGGCTTGATTATTATGGCATGCCCATTCGTCTGTTTTTGCGGACGGGGCTTGAAGAAGCCGTCGTGCAGCGCGCCGTTTCTGAGATTTTCGCTTATCTCGATACGCTCGTATTCGAGCGTCATATTGAGGAGGTTATCGTTCGCGACGACGCGAGTGCGGGACAATTGTCATTGGTCGGCAAACAATGCCTCAACCGGCACGCTGCCGGGGTTTTGCAGTTGACCGGTTTTTGCGCCCTGGACAGAGGTGAGGCCGGCATGCGGCAAGGGTTGCGCAAGAGTTTCCGATCGTTAGTTAATTGGGGTCAACGCAACCTAACAATTGCAAGCATTGACGCGAAAAATCAAAGCCGGAACTTATTTGAGGACTATCGAAAGTTTCATGCTTCCGTTGCCGGCCGCGTGACTCGCTCGGACCGTTCGTGGGAAGCCATGTTCGACTGGATTGCAAGTGGACATGGTGAACTTGTACTCGGTTTTCTCGCGACCGGAGAACTTGTCACTGGAACGATGGTGATCGACGGCGTGACGCAAGCTTACTATGTGTCTGGTGTTTATGACCGCGAGCGGTTCGACCAGCCATTGGGGCATTGGCCCATGTGGATTGCTATGGTGCACAGCATGGAACGTGGGATGCGCATTTTTGAACTGGGCGACCTACCGCTGACCGGAGCAGCGACCGAAAAGGAAATCGCAATCGGGTATTTCAAGCGCGGCTTTGCAACCGACATTGCGACTTGGATCACGTGGAGCTGGAGCCCCAGGAGACAGGAGCGCGGGCCTTGAGCAGGGTTGAACGGACCAAGGATTGGTATGATAAATCCTACAGCCAACTGGGCATGGCGGCGCAGAGACGATATCCGAACGAAGAGCTCTTGCGTTTCTTTGGACGGTATTATTTCTCTGAACCGACCGAGCAACGACGTTCGACTCGCGTGCTCGAAATGGGCTGCGGGTCAGGGGCCAATCTATGCATGATCGCCCGCGAGGGCTTTGATGCCTATGGCATCGATTTGTCGCCCGAAGCAATCAACCTTTGCGCACAAATATTGGAAAACGGGGGCACGACCGCGACCCTACACACTGGAAGCATGACAGCATGCCCCTACCCTGAAAATTACTTCGATGTCATCGTCGATGTGTTCTCGTCGTACTGCCTTGACGAGGCGAACTTTGGGGCTTTTCTTGACGAAGTTGGGAGATTGTTGCGGACTGGCGGCCGTTTCTTTTCGTATACGCCGTCCAAGGTATCGGACGCATTTCTCAATCCTGGCCCGTCACGTCGCATCGATGCCAGCACGCTCGATGGTATCCGCCGTGAAACATCTCCCTATTACGGTAATGATTACCCCTTTCGTTTTATTGCGGGCAAGGAGATTCAGGCGGCATTGGAAGCGCGCGCCATGCGATGCGTCTATAATGAAACGGTTGGGAGAACGTACAAGGGCGGCAATGAATATTTTGAATTCGTTGTGACCGTTGCCAATAAACTCTAACGGCCAAACGAAAGCGAAAAATCGAGCATCGAGAATCTAAAGAAACGGCATCCTGTGTCCTAGGTATTCGAGCGGCCATTCTTGGCCGCCCTTCGCGCTGGTGAGATTCCTAAATACTGATCAAGTTTATATCCGAATGTGATCATCGGTCTCTCGACAATAGTAAAAGATAGCCATGCTACAAAAAGCGTTAAGGCCGTCGCGATAACAATAATAAAGGTCTGGGCCCAAACGGCTCCGGGAAGCAACGTAGTTAAAACGCTGATGAGGGGATAGCCTAAAGCGGCGTGATAGAGATACCAGCTGTACGAAACTTTTCCGATAAAGGGAAAAAGTGGAATTCTCCCGGACCATTGGATCGCGCCGGCCATGATTGCGGCGTTGACAATTACGAATATCGCTAGCCCGTAGGGAAAGTTGGCGACAAAAACAGACGTGGCGGCCGCCGAAAACAAAACTATCAGCGCCAACATTTGCGCGGACATTTGGCCGCGACTCCATGGTCCGAACTGCATGCCCACGAAACAGAATGTAAGGTAGGTCAAGAAAGTGCTGGCCTCGCCCCGAATGAGAAAGACAGCGGTATTGGCGGCGATCGTTGCATAGGGCGCCAACCGCAGCACGACGGCGCCGCCGCGCATGATGAATGGTGCCAAAGCGTAAAATTTGATCTCGATGAGCAGTGTCCAGATGACACCAATCACCAATGGCGTACTAAAAAAATCTTGTAGAAGGAGCATGTTGATCGTCACGTTGCGCACGCTCAAATCGTCACCGGAGTGCGTCACATGGTCGAGGAGCAGAACAGCAGCAAGACATACAAGGTAGGCCGGGAGAATGCGAAAAAACCGCCGGCTAAAATAGCGCAAAAGATTGCGGTCGTTGGTGAGATGGCGCTCCATCAAGAAGCCGCTGAGAAAAAAGAACAAAGTAACCCCTCCGAGGCCGAACGGGGCGATAATAATGCCAAGCCATCCGTCAGAAACGTGGTTGTAGACGTAGTGAAAAATCACGACCAAAATAATCGCCAGACCTCGCGCAGAATCTAGGCCCGAGAGGTGGCTCTTGCTCTTGGCGAGAGAATTCATGTTTGGGATTGAATGCCTGTATATGTATTACAGTGTCTAGCAGAACTTTGTTGTTGCTGTCTTTGGCCGTTCGGCGCGGGGGCTATGAAAGTCCGGCTTTCCATAATTTGACGCCCATTTTTGAAATTTAATGGCTTTACGAAACAGAACCAACCAGAATCGGGAAGTCTTGCAAACTGACATCGGTGGGCAGCGTGGAGTACCTGATGTCATGTTTGTCTGCAGCGATTTGATGGTAGGGGGCACGGAATGCCAATTGACCGCGGTTGCCAAATCGTTGGTGCGTTCCGGGTGGCCAATCAGCGTTTATAGTTTGGCAGGTAGAGGGCCACTGCAGGCCGAGCTTGAGAGCGGCGGCGTGAAAGTCATAGTGCCACCCGTCGATCGGCCGTCCTCGGGCGAGTTTGGCATCAAGCGTATCGTAGCTCTTGCGGTGGCAACTCTTCATCTCGCCAACGTGATACTCACGCATCGACCGCGCATCGCCCATTTCATGCTGCCGGAAGCTTATTTGGTCGGGGCGCCGCTTGCAATTTTGGCACGAATACCGGTCAAGATCATGAGTCGCCGCAGCCTCAATCTTTACCAGAGAAACGGTTTCGTTCGGAAAATCGAGCGCCAACTTCATCGGTCGATGACGGCGATTCTCGGCAACTCATGGAGTGTTATTGACCAGCTGAAAGGCGAAGGTGTCCCGTCTGACCGCCTCGGGTTGATTTACAACGGAATTGACCTGGACGCTTACACCAATTCCGATTCACGCGCATCCCTACGAGAATTATTTGGGATTAAGCCCAGTACGGTTGTCATGTGCATGGTTGCGAATCTAATTGCTTATAAAGGCCATCGCGATCTGATTAACGCACTTGCATTGGCTACAAAACGAATGCCTGGCGATTGGCACTTGCTGTTAGCTGGCCGCGACGACGGGATTGGCGCTCAATTGCAAGAACAAGCCGCTCGAGCCGGACTCGCGGCAAACATCTCGTTTCTTGGGTCTCGTTCCGATATCCCTGCGCTGCTGACTGCGAGCGATATTGGCATTTTATGTTCACATGAAGAAGGGTTCGCCAACGCCATCCTCGAAGGTATGGCTGCACGATTGCCGATGATCGTCACCAGCGTTGGCGGCAACTCAGAGGCCGTCATAAACGGTGTCACGGGGCTCATTGTCCCGCCAAAAAATCCAGAACGGCTGGCGGATGCGATCGTCCAGTTTGCAAATGATCCGCTGAAGCGAAGCGCCTATGGGGTGGCGGGTCGCGAGCGCGTCGCCGTGCAGTTTGGAATGGATCGATGTGTTGCGGCTTACGATCAGTTTTATCGCAAACTTCTAGCAGGCAACGCGCCAGTCGATATCCCTGAAGTGCGCTTGCCCGTTCGGATCAATTGAAAAAGTTAGCGTTGGCCCCATTTATCGCGCCAAGCTTCCAGCATGAGCACGTTCCAGATCATGTACTCATGGTTTCGCTGACCGCTGAGATGGGCGTTCCAAACTTGCCGAACTCTTGTCGGGTCGAGCAATTCCGCGTCCCGCAACCGGGGCTCCGCCAACAAATTTTCTGCCCAGTCTCGCAGCGGCCCGCGCAACCAGTCGCCAAGCGGTACCGCAAAACCCATTTTCGGTCGTTCCAATAGCGCCTTCGGGACATGTCGGTAGAGAACCTGGCGTAGGAGCCACTTGCTTACCCCGCCGCGGATCTTTGCCGAGCGTGGCAGGCGCCAGGCGAATTCAACGACGCGATGGTCGATGAGTGGGACGCGCGCTTCCAGTGCGACCGCCATACTGGCGCGGTCCACTTTGGTCAGAATGTCATCTGGCAGATAAGTTACGAGGTCGAGTAACTGCATGCGCTCAAGCAAGTGGGGAAATTCTACATCGACTTGCCGGTCCCAAAGGATGCCCTTGGACTCCTGCGCAGCGGGAACAATTGTCGCGGGGTCCCAATGAGTCACCAATCTGCGATAGATCTCGGTGCCGTCATTGCAGGGGAGAATGTTAGCGAATTTGTGCAGTTTGTCGCCAATTTGTCGGGGAAGCGTACCGGCCGGGATGACCGAAAGCAGCTTCGACCAGCGGTCAGCAGAAACGGCGGTGATCATTTTAGCCATCGTCAAGCGCATCGCACGCGGCAGCAATGCAAACGACCGCTGCAGGCGGGTCGTGAGTTGGTAGCGGTTATAGCCGGCGAACAATTCATCACCGCCGTCACCCGAAAGCGCGACCGTGACATGGCGGCGGGTCATCGCGGAAACGAGGTAGGTCGGAATTTGCGACGAATCGGCGAAAGGCTCGTCATACATGGTCGGCAGTTGTGGAATGACATCGAGGGCTTGCTTCGCAGTAACCGTAAGTTCGGTGTGTTCGGTTCCGAGATGGCGCGCGACTGCCTTGGAATGCGCCGCTTCGTCGAAGCCAGGAATATCGAACCCGATCGTGTAGGTGCGGACGGGCCCGGCATTAGCGGCCTTCATAAGCGCGGCCACGGTAGACGAGTCGATTCCGCCAGAAAGAAAAGCGCCAACTGGAACATCTGCCACCATTCGGCGGGCGACCGCGTCACGCAGCAAGGCCTCGAGGCGGTCAGTCAGTTCCGCGTCGTCGGCCTGCAATGGATCTTCAAGACCTGCCTTGGCAATGGCGCGTGCGTCCCAGAAGCGCTCGATACGCGGCTCGCTCCCCCGTGGCAGCGTGAGGATCATTCCGGGCTCAAGCTTGCGCACCCCTTCGTAGATCGAAAAAGGCGCAGGGACATAGCTATGCCGCATAAACGAGGCGACAGCCGAACGGTTGATTTTCGGCGACCATCCGGGATGGGCTCGCAACGCCTTGAGCTCGGAGCCGAAAAGGAAAAGATCCCCGAACTTTGCCCAATAAAGCGGCTTAATGCCAAGCCGGTCGCGCACCAGCGTCAACGCACGCTCACGCCGATCCCAAAGGCCGATGCTAAACATGCCGATCAGGCGCTTAACCGTCGCTTCGACGCCATAAATGGAAAAAGCTTCCAGTATCACCTCGGTATCGGAATGCCCGCGAAGGCTTACGCTGCGGGCTTCTAGCTCAAGACGCAGTTCCTTGAAATTATAAATCTCGCCGTTGAATGTGATAATGAAGCGCCCGTCGGAAGATACCATCGGCTGATGGCCGGCAGGCGAGAGATCGACAATAGAAAGGCGGCGGTGTCCGAATGCAACGCCGGCTTCGGCGTCAACCCATACACCGTCGTCATCCGGCCCGCGGTGTTGCAGGCTGTCGGTCATCGCCGACACGATTCTCTGATAGCTCTCGGGAGAGCCATACGACGAAACTTTAAATCCAGCTATGCCGCACATGGGGTTATGCTTGAAACTCCATTTCGACGTAAGTACTCGCAAGAGCCCTATGAGTAGCCGGTAAAGTTAGAGCTAACAAGAGTCGCAACGTCGATGGCTGTTTCGACCGCGTCATGGTGGCGCTGGTCGCTTGGAAGAATGCATACGTTCGCCTATGACAAAAAACACTTCCAAACGTAAGGCTGAGGCTTTTTCGAATTCGGAGCGGAATGCGGCCAGCCGGGAGAAATTCTGGAAAAACGCCGCCTTCTTCCACGGCGAGGACCTGCGCTATTTGCGGTTTTTGATCCCGGAAGGCTTGCGAGTCCTTGAGTTGGGATGCGGCATCGGCAACACGCTTGCCGGCCTCAGGCCGAGCTTCGGCCTCGGTGTCGATTTTAGTGCGGCCATGATTACCGAGGCACGCCGGCTTCATCCGGATCTGCAATTTCAAGTCGGCGATGTCGAAGACCCGGAATTTCTGGCTTCTCTCACAGGGCCTTTCGACTTCATTCTAATCGTTGACACCGTCGGATCGCTCGACGACTGCCAAACTATGTTTGAGACTTTGCACGGCCTCTGCAGCCGCGAGACGAGGGTGATCGTTGTCTATTACTCCCATCTTTGGGAGCCGCTGATCCGGTTTGCCGAATGGATCGGATGGCGCGCCAAGCAAACCGAACAGAACGTATTCTCACCGGCCGACATTCATGCGCTGGCGGATTTGTCAGACTTTGAGGTCGTCAAAGCTGAATTTCGCCTCTTGTCGCCGCTTCGTCTGTTTGGATTAGGGTCGCTTATCAATCGTTTCGTCGCCATTTTGCCGGTCATTCGGTCTTTGAATTTACGGCATTACTCCGTCTGCCGGTCGATGCGACATAGCAATGATCATATAAGATCCGCGTCGGTTATTATTCCGGCGCGCAACGAGCGCGGCAATATCGAGGCGGCCATCAAGCGTATGCCGCGGTTCTGCGACGATCTGGAGGTAATTTTTGTCGAGGGCCACAGCAGCGACGGTACGGCGCCGGAGATCGAGCGTGTCGCTAAGGCCTATCCCGATTGGGATATCAAAACGATGACGCAACCCGGCAAGGGCAAAGCCGACGCAGTATTTGCCGGTTTCGACGCTGCACGCGGCGATGTGCTGATGATTCTCGACGCCGATTTGACCATGCCGCCCGAGCAATTGTCGAAGTTCTGGCGCAGCATTGCGAGCGGGAAGGGGGAATTCATCAACGGCTCTCGGCTGGTCTATCCGATGGAAGAGGGCGCGATGCAGTTCCTCAATCTCATCGCCAACAAATCGTTTTCACTTATCTTCTCTTGGTTGCTCAATCAGCGCTTCACCGATACGCTGTGCGGCACAAAGGTCCTGCGCCGTTCGGATTACAAGCGTTTGCAGGCCGGCCGCAGTTATTTCGGTGAATTCGATCCGTTCGGCGACTTCGACCTTATATTCGGCGCGACCAAGCTCAATTTACGATGTGTTGAGGTGCCGATCCGCTATTCGGCCCGCAGCTACGGTAAGACGCAGATATCCCGCTTTCGACACGGCTTTTTGCTCGTCAGGGTGGTGATTTTCGCGTTTTTCCGCATCAAGGCATTCTGAGGTGAGCGACCCGCTCGAAAAATACCGGCTGGTCTGGGATCGCAAGCCGCTCCTTCGTCGCGTCTACAACGACATTTATGACCGAATTGCTACGGCCTGCGTTGACGGGACGACACTTGAGATCGGAGGAGGCATTGGGCAATTCAAGACACGATTTCCCGATGTCATTGCCACCGATATTCAAGGCGCGCCGTGGCTTGACGTGGTGACCGATGCGCAAACTTTGCCGTTCGCGGCCGGCTCGATCGCCAACATCGTCATGGTCGATGTGCTGCATCACATCGAGTTTCCGCTCCTGTTTCTGAGGGAGGCTGAACGCGTGTTGCGTCCGGGCGGTCGTCTGGTCATGGTTGAACCGGCGATTACCTGGGGAAGCACATTGTTTTATCGGCTCATTCATCAAGAGCCGGTCCGGATGGGTGTGGATCCGTTGACGATCGGCAAACCAAATACCAAGCGCGATCCGTACGATTCTAATCAAGCCATTCCGACCTTGCTTGTTTCCCGCGAACGCAGGCGGACTGAGAAAATTTTACCGGGCCTCCGGATTGTGCAAACCAACTGGTTTTCTTTCTGGGTCTATCCTCTGTCCGGCGGGTTCAAACGCTGGTCGCTGCTGCCGGATTCGGTTGGGTCGTTTATCCTGAGGCTCGAAAAAAAACTGGAGCCGACGCTCGGGCAATTTCTGGCGTTCAGACTGTTGACCGTTATGGAAAAGACTTAGCGTTCAATCGGCATCACGTGCCGGTATTGGCGCCAGCGCGATTGGATCCGGCATATTCCAGCGCCGGCGAGCACCATCAAGACAGGCTCGATTGGTAGACGGTATTTTGGCGAGGCAATTGGTCCGTTCACCGCCAAGATGTACGAAACCCAGAAGAATAAAAGAGTCGAGATCGGCCAGCCG
>Ga0302320_10031606_pt1 | contig 10035 bp, 9 predicted proteins | sample Bog_T0_3_FD_202130 | JGI IMG/M metagenome (GOLD analysis project Ga0302320, IMG submission 202130) | Peat permafrost microbial communities from Stordalen Mire near Abisko, Sweden - Bog_T0_3 | ecosystem: Environmental > Terrestrial > Soil > Wetlands > Peat | place: Sweden: Abisko, Stordalen Mire...
GAGCAGTTCGGGGTCGTGCTGGGCGGCGAGGCCGTGGCCGATGCGTTCGGCGCCGATGTTGATGGCGGCCCAGATGCTGGCGGGGCCGTCGATGGGACCGCCGGATTCGCCGGCGTGGGCGGTGAGGCGGAGGCCGGCCAGGCGTGCTTCGTCGTAGAGGTCTTTGAAGAGGGATGCGGGGCCGCGGGCTTCGTCGCCACCGATGCCGATGCCGACGATGGAGGGGTACTGGGCGCGGAGCTCGGCGGCCTTGCGGAAGACGCGCGCGGCTTCGTCGGGGCCGAAGTGGCGGACGGCGTCGATGATCCAGTAGAGGGTGGTGCCGAATTCGGCCTCGGCGCGCAGGCGGCCGCGCTCGATGGCTTCCATGAATGGCTCGACCTCCATCTTTTTCCAGTAGAAGATGATGCCGAAGGAGATGTAGACCTCGGCGTGGACGACACCTTGCGCCGCTAACGTCCGGACCATGTTATAGGTGATGAGCTCGTAGTCTTCCGGGGTCTGGAGGCGCGAGGACATGGCCTTGTAGGAGTCGAGGAAGCCGAGGAAGTCCGGGTAGGTGTAGAGGGCGCGGGCGTCGGCGAGGGTGAGGGGGTGGGCGTCGTGGCGCTGAGAGAGAGCGACCAGGGTCTCGGGCTCGGTGCTGCCCTCGAGGTGGAGATGGAGCTCGACCTTGGGCAAGCGGCGGAGCCAGGTGGAGATGTCGATGTCAGCGAGAGGAGTGGCGGCGTGGGGATTGGCGTGCGGGTTGGAGTGGGGAGGTCTCTTGCCCTTCATCCTATTAGGCTATTCGAAATGGGCGCGTTCGTCTGAGTAGAGTCGGAGATTTTCATTCTTGCGTGTGCGGTGCGATCGGAGGTTCGATTGCGATTTCGTGGCCGGCCTCTACACCACCCGCGGCGGTTGGCCGGGCCGAGTGACCCGGAAGTGGGATATCGAGCCAGGTACGTGTATGCGGAAATGAAGACGTATGCACCGGGCCCTCTTCTCTGCGGTTTTGAAGCTCTGTCTGATCTGTGGCGTTGCCACGGCCGGATGGGCGCAAGGCGTGTCTTCACACCGGCCGGTTCGGAGGGTGGTTCGCGCAGACCTGGGGATCTCTTCGGCGAAGGTGCAGATCGCGGCGTCGACCATGGCGCCGGGCAGCACGTCGATGGAGGTTGGGTCGGACACCTGGAACGCCCGCGGATTTGACCTGAAGATGCTGATTGCGCAGGTCTACGATGTCGATGTGCGGCGCGTGGACTTGCCGGACGAGACCACCGGCGATGCGCGATACGACGTGACGCTGGCGTTGCCCCGAGAAGCGACCCAGGAGACAATCCAGCGCCTGCTGCAGGATGCGCTGAAGAAGAAATTCGGGTTGGCGATTACGCCCGAAGACCGCCCAATGGATGTGTATGTGATGACTGCGCCGAACGGGCCGGGCGCGGGGCTGCATCGCCACATCTCGTCTGCGCAGCCCCCGGGCGCCGCGGTTCACACCGCTCCAAATGCGGATGGGCAGGACGCGGATAAGCAGGAATCGTGGACGGAGGATGCGCAGCAGATCTCATATATAGGGAGAAACTGCTCCGGGATTACGTCGGGCAACGGGATCAAGGCATCGGGAGCGCCGATCCCGGAGTTTCGCCGGACGCTGGAGCCGGACCTGGACCGCATGGTGATCGACGAGACAAAGCTGCAGGACAGTTACGACTTCGAGATCGGAGCCTACGCCAACAAGGATGAGCTGTTCAAGCTGCTGCGCGACCAGCTCGGCATTGTGGTGACGCCGGCGCAGCGCAAGGTGACCGTACTGGCGGTGCGGCCCGCGGGAGAGATGCGAGCCAGCGGGATGTGAGGATCTCGCGTGGCGCTCCCGTCAAGAGACGCCGTTGGCGTTGAGGTGGGCGGAGTACTGCTGGTCGGTGCGCTTGATGTGGTTGATCAGCCAATCGTTCAGGAACGACAGGATTGCGATTGAATTGCCGGTGATTCCATCCTTGCGAAATTTGACGAGGCTTTGAATCAGCTTCTGATGCTCAGCCCGGTGGGCGGCGAGCCCTGGGTATCGCGTTCTTGCCATCAGCGCCTCTTCGCCGGCGAAGTGGAACTTGGTATAGTCTTCCAACTCCTGAACCACCCTCTCGATCACCTGATTGCCTTTGCCGGATTGCATGGCGCCGTGCAAATCGTTAATCAACGCGAAGAGCTTCTTATGATCTTCATCACAACGCTTCACGTTTACGCTATAGCCGGAGTTCCAATTAAAAGCCGCCATCGATTGCTCCTGAGCAGGGACTGAGAAACGTCTCCTGTTGATGTGTGCATACCCTGCACATCGGCGGTTTGTGGGGAGTGCATGAGTGCCAGGCGCCTAAGGTTCTATATCGAAAGCCCCCCCCCCCACATCGCAGAGGTGAGATGTGGGGCTTCATATTTTGGCGGGATACGACCGCAGATTCCTTCGACAAGCTCAGGACAGGCTCTTCGGCGACGCGCTTCGCTCAGGATGACAAGTCAGTGGTAATGGAAAGCTAGATCGTGCTCATGTTGTGCAGGAACTCCTGGTTGTTGCGGGTCTTGGCCAGCTTGTCGGTGAGGAGTTCCATGGCCTCGACGGGGGAGAGCGGGTTGATGACGCGACGCAGGACCCAGGTGCGCTGCAGCTCTTCCTTGTTGATCAGCAACTCTTCTTTTCTAGTACCAGACCGCTGGATGTCGATGGCGGGGAAGACCCTCTTGTCGACCAGCTTGCGGTCGAGGATGACTTCCATATTGCCGGTGCCCTTGAACTCTTCGAAGATGACCTCGTCCATGCGCGAGCCGGTGTCGACCAGCGCGGTGGCGATAATGGTGAGGCTGCCGCCTTCCTCAATGTTGCGGGCCGCTCCGAAGAAACGCTTGGGGCGCTGCAGGGCGTTGGAGTCGACGCCGCCGGAGAGAACTTTGCCCGAGGGCGGAACGATGGTGTTGTAGGCGCGCGCGAGGCGGGTGATGGAGTCCAGCAGGATGACGACATCGCGCTTGTGCTCGACCAACCGCTTGGCCTTCTCAATGACCATCTCGGCGACCTGAACGTGACGGGCAGCGGGCTCGTCGAAAGTCGACGAGATTACTTCCCCCTTCACAGAGCGCTGCATGTCGGTGACTTCTTCCGGCCGCTCGTCGATGAGCAGGACGATGAGGACGACCTCAGGATGGTTGGTGGTGATGGAGTTGGCGATGGACTGCAGCAGCATGGTCTTGCCGGTGCGCGGCGGGGCCACGATGAGGCCGCGCTGGCCCTTGCCGACCGGGGTGAGCAGATCCATCACGCGTCCGGAGATCTGCTCGCGGACGGTTTCCATCTTGATGCGCTCCTGGGGGTAGAGCGGGGTCAGGTTGTCGAAGAGGATCTTGTTCTTGGTCTCCTCGGGCGATTCGAAGTTGATGGCCTCGATCTTGACCAGGGCGAAGTACTTTTCGCCTTCGTGGGGCGGACGGACGTTGCCGCTGATGGTGTCGCCGGTCTTAAGGTCGAACTTGCGGATCTGGGAGGGCGAGACGTAGATGTCGTCGGGGCCGGGGAGGTAGTTGTAGTCGGGCGAGCGCAGGAAGCCGTAGCCATCGGGGAGGATTTCCAGCACTCCCTCGGCGAAGATGTGGCCCTCCTTTTCGCTCTGGGCCTGAAGGATCTTGAAGATGAGGTCCTGCTTGCGCAGGCCGGAGGTGCCGGCGATGTCGAGGCCGCGAGCCAGCTTGCTCAGTTCGGCGATATTGTGCTCTTTGAGTTCGGAGATTGTCATAATTTTTCTGGGGTTTACCTGAATTTTCGGGGGGGTTGAGGCTTTGGAGGGGAGTTGGTCTGGCGGGAACCGCTCGCTGGTGTCGCCTGCAAGCAGCGGATGATGCGGAATACCGGAGCAGCTAAGGGATGCTATGGATTATACGCTGGTGGGAGGGGTCGGTGCGGTGTGGATTTCCTTGCCGGCAGAGCAGACGGCGGGGCCGCGCGGGTTAAGCCGCGCGGCGTTCCTGGATAGCGACGCTGGGAGCCGACGGAATGGCGGCTACGTCCATGGGAACGGTGTCCTTGAACCGGTCGAGCACCTCGTTGGTGGTGTCCTGCAAGCGGGTGTTGGGCTTGTGAAGCTTGCGGGTCGCCTTGGAGGCGAGCTGACAAAGCTCATAGCGGTTGGTAACGTGGGTAAGAGCTCCAAAGATAAGGTCTGAGCGCATGATTTTTCCTTTCGTCTACTAGCAGGAGATGTCGTGTGGGCTTTCCATCGAATCGCCGATGCGATTCCAGATGCTCGACTCGTTATCCCTTGAATCTAAATGGATTTTTCGCTTGGGTGGACGCCCGCAGAGCTACTACACCGTGCCTAATCCATTGTTAGACGCAAGAAATGGGGGTGAGGACTCCGTTCTAATCTAATTTTGTGTGACGCAGAACAATACAGCAGAAAAGGCGCAGAAGTCTGCACTCTCTTGAAGCGGACTCGATATTGCGTGGAATGCGGGAAACTCTGGGCGCTCCGGCCGGCAAACAAAGTGAAATCCAAGCGTGCTTGCCATCGGTCCCAGCCGGAGTCTTCCGCAACCTTGCCAGCGGAACAAGCTGCTACATAAGGAAGTTATCCTGTATTTGGCCCGGCGTCAATACTTATTTTGGGAAGTTCGAGGAAAACTTATTCCATAAACCGTAGGCTTGGCAGGCGGTTCGATGAGATGGGGCGATGGGACGCGGCGGAGGAGATTGCGCTTCCTCCTGCTCGTTCTACATTGAAATAAAATGGTTTACAGACCCTATCTGACGCGAGACGGAGTATTGCGGTGACCTTCAGGACCAATAAGTCCGGTCGAGGGTGCGGTACTGGATCGCTTCGGCGATGTGTTTGACCGCAATATCCTGTTCGGCGGAGAGGTCGGCGATGGTGCGAGCGACCTTGAGGATGCGGTCGTGGGCGCGGGCGCTGAGGCCCTGCTGCTGCATGGCGCGCTCCAGCAGGCGCTCGGCGTCGGAGGAGAGCTCGCAGAAGGTCCGGATCTGCTGGGTGTTCATCTGCGAGTTGGAGAAGATGGGTTTGGCGGCTGCGCGCGCGGTGCCTTTGGTGCGGGCCGGCTCGCCATTGGCCGGGAGGGCGAAGCGTGCGTGCTGGCGCTCCCTGGCGGCCAGGACGCGGGTGCGAATCTCGGCGGAGCCTTCGGCGGACGCACCGCCCCGCAACTCCTTATATTGCACCGCCGGGACCTCGATGTGGATGTCGATGCGATCGAGCAGCGGGCCGGAGACCTTGGAGACGTAGCGCTGAATCATGGGCGGGGTACACATGCACTCGCGCGACTTGTCGTTGAAGTAGCCGCAGGGGCAGGGATTCATGGCGGCGGCAAGCATGAATCGCGCGGGGAACGAGAGCGACATCGCGGCGCGGGCGATGGTCACTGTGCCGTCTTCGAGCGGCTGGCGCAGTACTTCGAGGACGTTGCGGGGGAACTCGGGCAGCTCGTCGAGGAAGAGCAGGCCATTGTGGGCGAGCGAGACCTCGCCGGGACGCGGGATCATGCCTCCGCCGATGAGGCCGGCGTCGGAGATGGTGTGGTGCGGCGAGCGGAAGGGCCGGTGGGTGACCAGGCCCTGCTCGGCGTCGAGCACGCCGGCGACAGAGTGGATCTTGGTGGTCTCGAGCGCCTCTTCAAAACGAAGCGGCGCCAGGATAGACGGCAGCCGCTTGGCGAGCATGGTCTTGCCGGAGCCAGGCGGCCCGATCATGAGGATGTTGTGGCCTCCCGCAGCCGCAACCTCCAAAGCGCGTTTCGCCACATGCTGGCCGCGGACGTCCTTGAAGTCGAAGGGAAATTGCTGCAGCTCTTCGAGCAGGAGGGTGGCATCGATCTTGAGCGGCTTGGCAGCGATGGCGCCGAACGAGGCGGAGTTGAGCAGCTCGCGGACTTCGAGCAGGGTGTGGACGGGGTAGACGTCGACGCCCTCGACCACCGCGGCCTCGCGCGCATTGGAGGCCGGGATAACCAGGTTGCGGATGCCGGCGGCGCGGGCGGCGATGGCGATGGGCAGCATACCCTGGACGGCGCGCAGACCGCCATCGAGGCCAAGCTCGCCGACCAGCAGGAAGTTGGAGATGTCTTTGGTGTGCAGCGCGCCATAAGCGCCGAGGATGCCGATGGCGATGGGCAGGTCGAAGCCGGAGCCGGCCTTTTTGATGTCGGCGGGGGCGAGGTTGATGGTGATGCGGGTGGTGGGCAGGTCGAAGCCGGAGTTCTTGATGGCGGAGCGGACGCGATCGCGGGACTCGCGCACGGCGGCGTCGGGAAGACCAACCGTGTTGAACTGATCCTGCTCGGTCTTGAAGCCGGCGAAGTCAACCTCGACGTCGATGATGTGGGCGTCGATGCCGTAGACGGCGGCACTGCGTGACTTGAAGAGCATGTTGGCGACCGTGACTCTGCGTAAAAGCGGACCCCTGAGGATAGCACCTGCGGGAGAGCTGGGGCCTTCCTGTACCGTCCATTTTGTCGCATGAGCGGCGCGGCGGTACATCCTTTGACTGTGGTTACACTCTCTAAACGAGCACGGGTTTGATGGCGCGGAACGCGGAGGCACATCCAATGAAGTCTGCGAGTAGAGACGGGTGGTTGCAATGGCATCTCTTGAAGTGGAAACGGAGGGGTGGGCTGCTGCTGCTGCTCGGGGTGGCCTGCATGCTGAGTGGGGCGGGGTATGCTCAGGACGCGTCCGGCAAAGATCTGGGTGCTTCCGGAAGGTCGCAGAGTGCGCCAGCCAATGCGGACAGGGCAGTCGCCGGGGATGAGGAGCAGCCGCCTGCGGCGCTGCCGGCAACCGCGACCGCGGAGGACCGGAGCCGCACGGCGTGGAAGCTGCTGACGGACGCGTTGGGCGATGCTAAGCACCCGCAGACGCGAATCCAGGCGCTGGCGGCGCTGAGTTTGATGAGCAGCCCGCGCTCGGAGAAGATGATCGCCGATGCGACGACCGACGCCGACCTGGACGTGCGCACCGCGGCGGCGCTGGCGGCCGGACAGACCAAGGACCGCAATCTGACGACTCCGCTGCGCAACCTGCTGGACGACAAGGAGCCGCAGGTGGTGTTTACGGCGGCGTTGACGTTGTGGAAGATGGGCGACAAGTCCGGCGAGGACATTCTGATGGCGGTGGTGGATGGGGAGCGCAGCGCGAGCGCGACGATGGTGCATGGCACGGAGCACAAGATCAACAAGGACCTGCACAACCCGGCGATGCTGGCGCGACTGGGCGCAATGCAGGGCGCTTCGATGCTGCTGGGGCCGTTCGGCTTCGGGATTACGGCGTTCGAGTTTATCCACCAGAGCGGCGGCGACCTGGCGCGGGTATCGGCGATCGAGCAGATCTCGCAGGAGCGGACAGAGCCGATCCACAAGGAGCTGGTGGCCGCGCTGGGGGACAAGGACCTGACGGTGCGCGCAGCAGCTGCGAAGGCGCTGGTCGACTACCACGACAAGGCGACGTCGATGGCTGTCTACGCGCTGCTGGCGGACCCGAAGCAGCCGGTCCGGCTGACCGCGGCGGCGGCGTACCTGCGAACGACGGGAACGCCCGGACCATCGGTTATTGCGCTCGCGCAGCCAGGGAATGCGAAGCACTGAGACGAGTTGGAGGTGGGCATGTCCGCGGCGTCGAAGCCCGGCGAAGCGATCTCCGAAGTGCGGCGCGGGCGGCATGTCGGGCTGGCGCTGAATGTGATTGAGTGCTAGAGTCCGTGCATGAAAGCAGCCGAACCTCGCGCTAAGAAACGTTTGCGGCTTTGCCAAATGCCAAGCCCGGGCAATATTGCCGGTCGTTCTTCTAGTATTACGAATGCTTTCTTCAACGCCGTCATTCCGATCATTTCTCCGAGCGTAGAAGAAGAGCCGGAGGCTCTTGCAATCCTCGGAATGGATCCTGCGGATATCCGGTGTGCATACTGCGGAGACAAGTCGACTGAATGGGATCACCTGAGGCCGATCATTACGGATCAACGACCTACTGGATTTATTACCGAAATCGCGTGCCAGCGTGCGGTAAGTGCAACCAGTCGAAAGGGAAGGCGCACTGGCACGACTGGATGATGAGTTCCGCTAGGCTGTCGCCCAAGTCTCGTGGCGTCGTAGATCTTGAGGATCGAGTGACGCGCCTATCGAGATACGAGCAATGGCGCCAGCCGACCAATATTCAAATAGAAAAAATTGTTGATGCAGAGCTTTGGAAGCGCCATGAGACGAATTGGCGCACCGTTCTCGACTTGCTGAAGGAAAGTCAGAAGCTAGCCAAGGAAATTCGAGGAGCTATCGAACGAGCGCAGTTGACCCACTAGCGCGAACCGCATAGCCTTGGCTGATGGCGGTGCAGCTCAAACCCGGGCAGGAGCAGCAGCTTCAGCAGATTGCCGCGCAGGGCGGGCGATCTGCTGACGAGCTTGCGCAGGAGGCCGTGGACAATTTTCTCGCATACAACCGGGAGTTCGTCGCAGCCGTGCAGGAAGGGCTCGCCGCTGCCGATAGGGGTGAGTTGATCGATCACGAGAAAGTGGTGGCGATGATGGACGATATCGTCGAAAACGGGTGAAGATCCGCTGGACCGTGCCCGCGACTCGCGATCTTGCATCGATTTTCCGCTATATCTGCAAAGACAAGCCAGGTGCAGCCCGCCACGTAAAGGCGTCGATCTCCGAGCAAGTCTCCACTCTCGCTTCTATGCCATTCCGGGGACGTATCGGGTCGGTCGACGGTACCCGCGAGATGATCTTCCATCCATGGCCCTATATTGCGGTTTATAGAGTGCTCTCAGATGAGGTGCAGATTATCCGCATCCGTCACGCCGCACAGGAGTGGCCATTAGGCTGAAGATGCAAGGTGTTCCCATGGGTGTTTACTACGGAGGCACCCGTGTTGCGGTTGCTGCCTATAGCGAACTGGCTTCGTGGTGCGCGATGGGCAGCACCAAAGCTCTAGTGCGGCCCCATAATTGCGCATGGGCCGTATGCGACGCGCATCTTCGGGTTTGTCCCCCGATGTTCTATTACGCGTCTGACTCGCGGCTTGGGCTACGCGTTTGCTGGCGCCGCTTGGAATGCGCCGAAGCGCGGCACGGTACGAGGCCCTCGGCCAATTTCCACACCTTGAACGAGAACCATAGCCTGCAAGGCGGATGCAACTCTTGCAGCGTAGAGACGATGATGCTGCCTCCAACTTTTTCCTGTCCCTATTGCAAGTGCCACGCCCTGTATCGCACTCGTCGCAAGGGCTTCGGCTGGCTGATGTCGCTTTTCGGATTTCGACCTGCGCGCTGCTACACCTGCGGCAAGAGGTTTTACGTTCTCGTGCGCCGTTCGCGGATCAAACACCGGCCGCGCCCCGAGTCGGTTCCTGGCGAAGCGCTTCCGCGAACAGTCCCCAAGCGGCTGAGGCTTGACCTGGACTAAAAACTTCGAACGGAAGAGAGTCTCCGAGCGGCTTGCCGCAGAATCGAAGATGCGCGATTGCGGAGCCGATTGGCGGCGTACCTCTGGATAACGATGCCGGGGCACAACGCATCTAACCCTGTAGTAGCCAGTCCGCGACGCGCGTTCCCTCCCAGTTGCAAGGGGTCAAATCTCCCCTCTCCCGGCGCGCGATCAATCTTCTCTGCCACCGCCCGATGGGGTGACCCACCCTCGAAGCGCTCCATGAGATGGCATGAGTAGCGCTGAAAAAACAATTCAATTGGAAGGCACCAGCTCCCGCGAGGTGGTCGCTCTGCGGCAAAAGGAGACCAATTTGCTTCCGTCCTCGTATTCCTGCCCCCATTGCAAATGCCATGCCCTCTACTGCGTTCGCCGCAAGTGGTTCGACTTGCCCATGACAATCTTCGAGTTGACGCCCATTCGTTGCTGGACTTGTAGTCGGCGCTCTCATCTACGACTCGCGAAGGGGAGGAAGATGGACCAACCCTCGGGCGAAGCTGCGGCGGAGGTGCGAAGGCCCCTCCGTTCGAAAGAGGCGGCATAGGTTCTCGCTGAACCGAGTCACTCCGCGGGG
>Ga0302320_10031607_pt1 | contig 10035 bp, 13 predicted proteins | sample Bog_T0_3_FD_202130 | JGI IMG/M metagenome (GOLD analysis project Ga0302320, IMG submission 202130) | Peat permafrost microbial communities from Stordalen Mire near Abisko, Sweden - Bog_T0_3 | ecosystem: Environmental > Terrestrial > Soil > Wetlands > Peat | place: Sweden: Abisko, Stordalen Mire...
AATCCGGTCGGCGGGAATGCCCTGCTCCAGCAGATACGCCACGCGATATGTCAGCGTGCGCGTTTTGCCCGAACCCGCGCCGGCGATGACGAGCGCCGGACCGGGCGGCGCGGTGACGGCGGCAAGCTGCTGCGGATTGAGTTCGCGCGCGTAATCAATCTGGAGCTTGACCTCCGGCTGATAGGATTTCAGGACATATTCGCGCGACATGAGCGGTCATTCAAACGGCAAATGAATTCCGGCGAAAGGAAAAACAGATTTTTTGCGGCACGATTCGCCACGGCTTCCTCTCCGGTTTGAATTCGCCTTCGCACAAGTGGTTTGACTAGGGGGCTTGGCAAAAGTAGATTCATCAGCGAATGCTGGCTGCTGAATCAAAGGCGGCGACCTCGGACTCGACCGATTCGCCGGACATCAACCCGAACCGTTCCTGGAATCAAATCATGGAACAGGTCAACCCGTTCCTGAATGCGGTCACGGAACGACTGATTCATCAGGCCAATGATTTCGATCCGCAGATCGTGCCTTACGCGCAGTCGGCGTTGAACGGCAGCGGCAAACATCTGCGGCCCACGCTCGTCGCGCTGGCGGGCGCTGCTGTCGGCAAGGTCGGCGAGGCGCAGGTCACGGCGGCAGTCATCATTGAAATGGTGCATCTCGCAACGCTGGTTCACGACGACGTGATGGACGAGGCGGAAATCCGGCGCGGTCAGCTCACGCTCGCGGCGAGCTGGGGCAACGAAATCGCCGTGCTGTTCGGCGACTGCCTGTTCGCCCAAGCCTTGAAACTCGCGGCTGGTTTTCCCACGACCGAAGTTTGTCGCGCGGTGGCGATGGCGACGAACACGGTCTGCACCGGCGAAATTTTGCAGACCCAGAACCGCCGTAATTTTCCGCTGTCCCGCCGTGAATATTTTCGCGTCATCGAAATGAAGACTGCCGAGCTGTTCACGCTTTCGTGTGATCTGGCGGCGTTTCTCGGCAACGCCAAGCCGGAGCAGCGCGCGGCGCTGCGGCAGTTCGGCGCGGCGTTCGGCACGGCGTATCAGGTGTATGACGACTGCGTGGATCTGTTCGGCTCGGAGACGGCGGCGGGCAAATCGCTCGGCACGGATCTGGCCAACGGCAAGCTAACCTGGCCGCTCCTGCTCGCCTGGGAACGCGCGGATGCCGCCGAGCGCACGCAATTGGAACAGTTGATCAAGGACTGGAAGCCAAAAAACCTGGTCGCCGTCAACGAACTGCTCGTCCGTTACGAGACGTTTGAGCCGTCGCGCGAAGTGGTCGCGAAGTATCTTGAGCAGGCGCGTTCGGCTTTGAAAGTTTTGCCGGAATCCAGCGGTCGCGCCGGGCTTTTTGGCTTGGCTGATTTTTTAGCGCAACAAACCGGCGCTTTGACTGTTAGTATTCAGTGACCATGATTATGGCCGAACCAGCCGAACGCACCGACCAGGAACCCGCCGCCGATGCTCCGACGGCGGAGATGGACTTGGTGCGCCGGGCGCAACGCGGCGACCTGAAGGCTTACGACGAACTCGTCCAGCGCTATCAGGAGCGCATTTACGCGACGGTTTATCACATGACGTCCAATCACGAGGACGCGAATGACCTCGCGCAGGATTCCTTCATCAAGGCGTATCAGGCGTTAAAATCTTTCAAAGGCGGCTCCAGTTTTTATACCTGGCTCTACCGGATTGCGGTCAACAAGACGATCAACTTCCTGAAACAGCGGAAGAATCGCACACACATGAGCCTGAACGACTTGGATTTCAACACGGAGAACAATCCGGATTTGGTGGCGCTGATTTCTGAAAACACTCCGAGGCGCGACGCCGGCCTGAAAGAATTGCAGGAAAAATTGAACGCGGCATTGCTCAAGCTGTCTGAACCTCATAGATTGGTCGTGGTGTTGCATGACGTGCAGGGGCAGTCGCACGAAGAAATTGCGGAAATCATGGATTGTAACATCGGGACTGTGCGGTCGCGGTTGTTTTACGCGCGGCAGCAGTTGCAGTCGTTGTTAACCGATTATTTGAAACCAACATGAACGAGAACGAGCAAGACTTCGGCACGTTGCAGCAGTTTTTGAAACTCAAGCGGCATGAAATGCCGCCGCCCGGATACTTCAACAATTTCTCCGGCGAAGTCATCGCCCGCATTCGCGACGGCGGCAAAGCCGGTGAGTTTTCCGCCGAAGCCCCGTGGTTGCTGAAACTCCTGCAATTGTTTGAATTCAAGCCTGCGTTCGCCGGCGCTTTTGCTTCCGCACTCTTTTTACTGCTCGTGTTCGGATTTGTTTTCGCTGATCGGCCGGAATCTTCACCGCAGCCGCTGCTGCAAGCCTCCGTAGCACAATCAAATTCCTTTGCTGCCTCGACGCCTGTCGCACTGGCGCAACCGGCGGATACCACCGGCATCACCGTCACCACGAATCCGGCCACCAGCCTGCAACCTGTGGCTTCCCTTTTTAATTCGCAGAACCCCTTCGCCCAGCAGGTCAGTTTTACGACTACCGGCAACTAAAATTGATTTCCCGCTCCCGAATTTCGCGGTGCGCGCTTGAAACGCCGCCGCGTTTTTCATTTAATCAGCCGAGTGCCAACCAAAGTCATCGCCGTCGCCAACCAAAAAGGTGGTGTAGGCAAAACCACCACTGCGGTGAACCTTGCCGCCTGCCTCGCCGCGCTCGGCCAGCGCGTGCTGCTGTTTGACCTTGATCCACAGGCCAACGCAACCAGCGGCCTCGGCCTCGAAAAAATCGAGGGCGCGAGCGCCTACCTAGTTTTGCTCGGCGAAGGCAGCCTGCTGGAAAAAATCAAGCCCACTGCCTACGAACGGCTTGAAGCGATTCCGAGCGAAGTAGACTTGTGCGCCGCCGATCTCGAACTCGCGCGAATGGAAAACCACCTGCAACGCCTAGCGCTCGCGCTTCAGCCGGTGCGCGACAGCGGACGGTTTGATGTCGTGCTGCTCGACTGCCCGCCATCGTTGGGAATTCTCTCGCTGAACGCCTTCGCCGCGTGCGACGGCATTCTCGTGCCGCTGCAATGCGAGTATTATGCGCTCGAAGGCATTTCCATGATGAACCGCGTGCTCGACCAGTTGCGCGCCGCCGGTGTCAATCCGCGCCTGGAAATTTTTGGACTGGTCATGACGATGTTCGACGGCCGCACAAAGCTTTCCAACGAAGTCGTCGAGGAAGTCCGCAAATTGCTTGGCGCAAAAGTTTTTGAGACCTTGATTCCGCGCACCACGCGCCTGGCCGAAGCGCCCAGCCACGGCCAGCCCATTATTTACTATGACAAATATAGCACCGGCGCGGCGGCCTATCAACTCCTCGCGGATGAAGTTTTGGCGCGGCTACAAACTTCAATTATCTGACGTCTTCGTCCTTGTCCATTCGCCGTCGGGCTTTCAATGGGCTAAACGGGGAATCGGGTGAGTGAGCGAACTCTCTGACTCCACCTTCGTTTGGACCAACAAACTGAACGCGAACCAGCTCGACATCGTCGCGTTTGCGGTCAATAAAAAATTCAGCGGCCTCTTCTTTGGATTCAGCAGGCAATTCGTCGTAATACATTTTCTCTTCATGCTTCCAATCCACTCCAAAAATGTAGCTTTGCCACATAAGCCGGAATCAAAATTTAATTATTTTCGTGTTTTGCCAATTAACACCTAACGCCTGAACTCTAGGCTTGCAGAAGGTTTATTCAATCATAATTTCGCCACAAATAAATTGCTATTAAAGGTCGGAGCGCATTCGCATTTTTGCGTTTTTATTTTGCAATTTTTGATGTTTAATCAGCCATGCTCAAACGCACCGCACTTTTTTCCGCCCACCAAAAACTTGGCGCCAAGCTCATTGATTTCGGCGGCTGGGAAATGCCCGTCCAATACACAAGCATCACCGACGAGCATCTGGCCGTCCGCCGTGCCGCCGGAATTTTCGACATCTCGCACATGGGCGAAGTCACCGTCAGCGGCGCGGGCGCGGAGGCGTTTTTGAAAACCGTCCTGACAAACGACATCCGCAAGCTCGCGTCCGGCGAAGGCCAATACACCCTTATGTGCAACGAGCGTGGCGGCGTAATTGATGATCTTTACGCCTACAAACTTTCCGCCGGCGTTTATTTTCTCATAATCAACGCCTCGCGCATAGAACACGATGTTGCGTGGCTGCAGGCGCAGGCCGCACAGTTTTCCAGCGAACTCAAACTGACCGACGCCTCGCATCAATACGCCGCCGTAGCCGTGCAAGGGCCGCGCGTGAAGGAATTCATCAATGCCGTGATTCCTGGGGCTTCCCTTTCCGCCATGCGCGTCAGCGCCGTGACCGACCTGAAGAAGAACCAAATCGGAGGTTTCTGCTTTGAAAATCACAGCGTCCTGGTTTCGCGCACCGGCTACACCGGCGAAGACGGATTTGAAATCATCGGCAGCGATGAATCCATCCAGCATCTTTGGGCCAAATTTCTCACGATTGGTCAGCCGTTCGGCTTGAAACCCGCCGGGCTCGGCGCGCGCGACACGTTGCGCACGGAGGTTTGTTATCCGCTCTACGGACACGAATTGGACGAGGAAACGACACCGATTGAAGCGGGCGTCGGATTTTTCGTTTCGCTCGACAAAGGAGATTTTATTGGCCGCAAAGTTTTAGCGGAGCAAAAGGCGACCGGCACAAAAAAGAAACTCGTCGCATTCAAGATGACCGACAAATCCGCGCCACCGCGACCGCATTATCCGATTTGGGCAAACGGCACCGACATTGGCATCGTCACCAGCGGCACGCAAAGCCCGTCGCTCAACCTCGGCATCGGCATGGGCTACGTCCCGCCGGAATTCGCGAAGCCGGACACAAAGATTGAAATCGAGATTCGCGGCAGGCGATTCGCTGCCGTGGTGGTGCCGAAACCGATTTACAAAACTAAGAAATTTTAATCCTCAACCGTGAAATCGGACGCGCTGACAGCTTCTCTAAAACGTCAACTTACCGTTATTAGATGCCGGGCAAAACTGCCATGACAAATTTTGTGTAGTAAAAGCTAAATTAGGGTAAATGACTTACGACTGAAGTCTGGTAAATATAAAGCTGTCTTTGAGTTCAACGAACGAACCGTGACATAATTGTTGATGCAAACACCCGAACATCCTTATCTGGTTCTCGTGCTGCTGATGGCGGCGGCTGTGGGCTTTGCGCTGACGCCGCTGGCGGCGGCGTGGGCGTGGGCACACTTCTTTTCGCCGCAAAAACCGGGCAAGGACAAGAACGATACTTACGAATGCGGTCTCGCCTCCAAGGGCGACGCGTGGATTCATTTCCGTTCGGAATACTACCTTTACGGCATCATTTTTCTCGTGTTTGACGTGGAGACGATTTTTCTGCTGCCATTTGCGGTTTCGTTCACCGGCCTGACCGTCGGCGCGTTCGTGGCGATGATCATTTTTCTGGTGCTGTTGGTGGAAGGCCTGGTCTGGGCGTGGCGGAAAGGGTTTTTGACCTGGCGCTGACGCCGGAAAAATTTGCCATGATTGACGAAGGCCTGAAAAGTGAATTGCAGAAGCAGGGCGTCTATGTGACGTCGTTGCAGGAGCTGTATAATTGGGGCCGCGCGAATTCCGTGTGGCCGCTGACGTTCGGCCTCGCCTGCTGCGCCATCGAAATGATGGCGGCGTCCATGTCACGCTTCGACCTTGCGCGGTTTGGCGCGGAAGTTTTTCGGCCTTCGCCGCGCCAGGCGGATTTGATGATCGTCGCCGGCACGGTCACCAAAAAAATGGCCCCGCTCGTCGTGCGGCTCTACAACCAGATGCCGGAGCCGAAATACGTCATCGCGATGGGCGCGTGTGCAATTTCCGGCGGGCCGTTCAAGCAGGGCTACAATGTGCTCAAGGGCATTGACCGTTATCTGCCGGTGGACGTGGCCATTCCCGGCTGTCCGCCGCGACCGGAGGCGCTGATCCACGCGATCATGACTTTGCAGGAAAAAATCCGGAACCAAAAACTCACCGGGCCGGATCGGCCGCGTCATTTAAACGCCGAAATTGAAGGCGAATATCCTGTGCCGGCCTACGGTAAACACGATCTCGAACCGCCGAACAATCCCGGACTCTGGCAGCCGCCAGCCATTCAGCGTTAAACTGTGGAAGCTCTCGAACAAATCAAAGCGCGCCTCGAAACCGCTGTGCCGTCCGCGAAAATTGAAATTCTCGCGAACGACTGCGCTCTGGGCGAGCGCTCGCTGCTCGTGGATGGCGCGAGCGGGTTTGCCGTGGCGCAATTTCTTCGCGATGACGCGCAGTTGAAGCTGGATTACTGCTCGAATGTCACCGGCGTGGACTGGCCGGACAAGGAACTCGCTGAAAAAATCAAGGTGAAGCAAGTCGTGGACGGCATGGAAAAAGAAGTCGAGGAAGTTAAAAAAACACTCCGCCACGGCTATCTTGAAGTGGTTTATCACCTTTATTCGATGTCGCTCAAGCACGGTCCGGTGGTGCTGCGGATGCGCACGGAAAACCGCGCGGACCAGACGCATCTACCGTCGCTCACGCCGGTCTGGCGCGGTGCGGAATTCCAGGAGCGCGAGATTTACGATTTGTATGGCGTGATTTTTGACAGTCATCCCGACCTGCGCCGCATTTTGATGTGGGACGAGTTTGAGGGTTTTCCGATGCGCCGCGATTACGTCGAGCCGGACGATTTTGAATACGAGCCGACGCCGCACGACGAAGTTTTGGACGCGGCGAAAAAACATTATCCGGTGGAAGTGAAACCGGAAGTGAAGCCGGAGGTAAAAGCGTGAACACCTCTGCCGCCATGCCGCCCAAAAGTTTTGAAGTGAAGCCAAAGCTCGATGAGGGTGGCGCGTCCATCGGCGAGCTGCTGGAGATTTCGATGGGACCGCATCATCCGTCAACGCACGGCGTGTTCCGCATGGACGTGGTGCTGGACGGCGAAAAAGTGGTGAAGCTCAAGCCGGTGTGCGGCTATCTGCACCGCAACCATGAGAAAATCGGCGAGAATATTTCGTATCTCGCCTCGATGCCTTACACGGACCGGCTGGATTATTTTTGTTCAATGACGAACAACTGGGCTTACGCGCTGACCATCGAGAAGCTCGCGGGCTTGGCGGTTCCCGAACGCGCCGAATATATCCGCGTCATCATGGCGGAGCTAACGCGGCTCCAGAACCACACCAGTCTTATCGGCTTTTTCGTGCACGACATGGGCGCGCTCGGCACGCCGTTGATGTATGCCTTCCGCGAACGCGAGAAGATCCTCGACCTTTTCGAGGAGGTCAGTGGCGCGCGGATGATGTGTAATTACATGCGCTTTGGTGGCGTGCGCGTGGACGTGAATGACGAATGGCTGGCACGCACCAAGCAACTCGTGTCCAATTACGGCCGGTTCCTCGACGAATTTGAAACGTTCCTGAACGAAAACGAAATTCTGCTCGCCCGCACGCAGGGCGTTTCGCCGCTGACGAAGGAACAGGCCATCAACGCGTCCCTCACTGGCCCGCTGCTCCGCGCCGCCGGCGTAAATTACGACGTGCGCAAGGTGGACAAATATGGAATTTATAGCCGGTTCGACTTCAAGGTTCCGCTGGGTGAGCACGGCGATCTTTATGACCGCTACATGATGCGCGTGCTGGAAATGCGAGAGAGCATCAAGATTTTGAATCAGGCGTTGCGCGACATTCCCGGCGGACCGGTCATGGATCCGAAGGCGAAGCTGCGTGGTTTCCGTCCGAAGCCCGGCGAAGTTTATGGCCGCATCGAATCGCCGAAGGGCGAGCTGGGCTTTTACATCATCAGCGACGGCGGGCCGAATCCGTATCGGTATCGCGTGCGTCCGCCGAGTTTCATTAACATCACGATTTTGGAAGACATGTGTCTCGGCCATCGCGTCGCGGACGTCATCGTGATTCTCGGCAGCGTGGACATTGTGTTAGGAGAAGTTGACCGATGAAGCCGCCAAAAATTTTATTAGGAAGCCAGGAAACCATGAATTTTTATGGCTCTGGAATTTGAAGAATTGACTGGGAAAATTATTGGCGCGGCGATTGAAGTTCATCGCCAGCTTGGACCGGGATTTATCGAGTCAATTTATGAGAATGCTTTGGTCTATGAATTGCGGAAGCGCGGGCTGAAGGTCGAGCAGCAGCTTGAAACGCCGGTTTTTTATGACGGCGAGGTGGAAGTCGGCAAACATCGGCTTGATTTGCTGGTTGAGGGCGAGATCGTGATTGATCTCAAGGCCGTCAGCGAATTGCACGACGTGCATTTTGCGATTGTGAAATCGCAGTTGCGCGCGGTGAAGCGGAAACACGGATTGCTGTTGAATTTTGCGAAAGTGACGCTGGAAGTGAAGCGAGTGATCGCCGGGTAAAGAAACCCGGAGAAATTTAATAATGAAACCAAGAAACCATGAAGTTGAAAAAGTCAGCCGAAGAGTTCGAGCTGGACAGCGAACTTTTATCGTTTGTTTCCGGCCAGAAATTTCCTGGCTTCCTGGTTTCCTAATAAAAAATCCAATTTCCTAATCTCATGCTCGGCGAGCAAATCATCAAAGGCATGGCGGTGACCGCCAGGAATTTCTTCGGGAGCTACGTCTCGAAGGATCGCCTGACCACCGTGCAGTATCCCGAAGAGCACCTGGCGCAAAAAGAAAACACCCGGCAGTTCCCATTCCTCGTTTATGACGGCGACGATTGGGAAAAAGGCCTGCGCTGCGTGGCCTGCCAGATTTGCGAGAAGGAATGTCCACCCAAGTGCATCTACATCGTCAAGAGCAAGGACAAGAAGCCCGACTACAAAGGCCAGCCGCAAATTTATCCGCTGACCTTCGACATCGATATTTCCGTCTGCATGAGTTGCCAGATTTGCGTCGAGGTTTGCCCGTTCGAGTCCATTAAGATGGACACCAAGTTTGAATTGAGCACCGACGACCGCTTCAGCGGACTCTTGCTGACCAAGGACAAGCTGGCCAAGTCCAACAGCTATTACCAAGAGATGCATCCGCATGATGCGGCAGAATCCGACGCCGTAATCGCCGCCGAAAAGGTCAAGGCCGAGGCCAAGGCCAAAGCCGCTGCGGAAGCTAAAGTAAAAGCGGACGCCGAAGCGAAGGCGAAAGCTGCCGCCGCTGCTACCACGGCACCAATTGCGGCTCCGGATTCAACGCCGCCACCGCCGGCAGCGAAATAAATTTTAAGAACGAAAAGCAAAATGTTCGACAAGCTTGATCAAATTTTTGTGACCGCCCTGCACTGGCTGGTGGGCTTTGTGCCGGAGACTTTGCGTCCGCTCGCTTCGTCCCTGATCTGCATCGCGTTTGTGCTGTCGGTGTTTCCCTTGATTTTTTCACTCACGACGATTTTCGAGCGCAAGGGCCTTGGCCGTATCCAAAATCGTTACGGTCCCAACCGCGTCGGTATTCCGTTTACAAAAATCCGTCTCGCCGGCTTCGGCCAGTTCATTCCCGACGGCGTGAAAATGCTCACGAAGGAAGACATCGTGCCGCGCGCGGCGGACAAAGTCGTCCACTTCCTCGCGCCGGTGGTGATGTTGATTCCCGTGCTGCTCGCGTATGCGGTGCTGCCGTTCGGCAAAAACATGACCATCACCGATTACGACGCCGGCTTGCTGTTTTTCTTCGCCGTCGGCGGCGCGGTGGAAGTTTCCGTTTTTATGGCCGGCTGGTCGAGCCGCAACAAATATTCCCTGCTCGGTGCCATGCGCGCCATCGCGCAAATGGTCAGCTACGAAATACCGCTGATTCTCTCCGCCGTGACTGTCGTGATGATTGTCGGCTCGTTGAACTTAAATCAAATTAATAACCACCAGCATCATTACACCTTCGGCATCGCGCACTGGCACGTGTTCACGCCGTGGGGATTGATCGGATTCATCTTATTTTTCATCGCGTCGCTCGCCGAATCCAACCGCACGCCGTTCGATTTGCCCGAGGCCGAATCCGAAATCATCGCCGGCTATTTCACGGAATATTCTGGATTCAAATTTGCTCTCTTTTTC
>Ga0302320_10031608_pt1 | contig 10035 bp, 6 predicted proteins | sample Bog_T0_3_FD_202130 | JGI IMG/M metagenome (GOLD analysis project Ga0302320, IMG submission 202130) | Peat permafrost microbial communities from Stordalen Mire near Abisko, Sweden - Bog_T0_3 | ecosystem: Environmental > Terrestrial > Soil > Wetlands > Peat | place: Sweden: Abisko, Stordalen Mire...
CATACACTATCACTTCATTTAAACGAGTGTAGAAGTATGTCGCCGATGCCAACGCCTTGCGATTCCAGAGTTCCTTCTCGATCCCGCCATCCACGGCGAAGGACCGCTCCGGCTTCAACCTCGGATCGCCCTCGGCGAAGTAGCCATAAACGCTGTCGTAATAGGTTCCAAAGCGCTCGTAGAGAGAGGGCGCGCGATAGCCTGTTCCCACATGGGCGCGCAGTTTGGTGCCGGACTCTCTGAACAGGTATGCCGAAGAAACATCCCAAGTGTTCGACTTTGGAGGCGCACTGAACGTCATGCCCGAATACGGCGCGCCGGTCGTGGGCTCAAGCACAGGGATATCCATACTGAAGAACTGCACCCGGTATGAGGCGGCTAGCTGCAGCCTGTCCTTCAGCAGGTGCAACTGGTCCTGCACGAAGAACGCCTGGTTGCGCTGCGTGACGTTGGCGGAATTGTTGCCTGCCGCGGTGGGTGCCAGCGTCTGGTCAGCAAAGTTCTCGTTCTCGAATTCGTATCCAGCATTGATCGACTGGTGCTTGCCAATCAGCCAATCCGCGCGCCCCGAAGCCGTGTTCAACATGCCATCGAAGTTGCTAATGCCGACGTAGGGGCCGTAGTTGTAACCGCGATGCGTCGCGAGTCCTTGGTAGTCCGCACTCAGAGTGAGGGAATCTGTCAGCTGAGTGCTGGCTATCAGCGCACCCGAGTAGTGTCGTGCCGCCCTCGTGGAGGCAGGGTCGTCGGTATCGGGAGTAAACGTGACGTTCGCTACTGCACCAATTGAGCCTGTGCCGGACGAGGAGCCGAGAGACTCCGGGTCGTTGGTCAACTTGGAAAAGGAATCCGTGATCAGAAACCGGGCGAACACGTGCGTCTTGCTGGAAGCCGCAAGGTTGAGCTGACCTTGCGCGGCGCTGGTGCGAGCGGGGAGATTTCCATCCAGACCACCCACTACGTTGTAGTGTGCCAGACCTAGACTGTAACCGAGCCGACTACTCAATGCTGAGCCAGCAAACATGGCGCGTCCGCGGAAGGTATCCATCGAGCCCCCCTCCAACAGAACGGAACCGCGGTTCTTTCCGCCACCGTCTCCGGTGACAATGTTGATCACGCCGCCGGTCGCATCGGTGCCGTAGATGGAGGACGCCGTTCCTCGCAGAACTTCGATGTGGTCCACATTCGAGACAAGCAGGTCCTGCAGCAAGCCCGTCGCATCACCTTGCGTTGAAGTAGCATCGCGCAGGCGGAATCCGTCCAGCAGCACAGCCGTATCCTGGTTCCTCAGGCCACGAGTCTTAATCGCGACGAAGCCTCCAGGACCGCCTTCCTGCTCGACTCGCAGGCCGGGAACATAATTAAGAGTGTCCGAGATTGTTGCACTATCCAGATTGTCGATGGTCTCTCCCGAGACAAGAGAGACCGACTTAGCCACCTCTGTGGCGGTCTGCGCCGTGCCGGAAGCGGTGACATTCACCGTGTCCGCGGAGGCGACAATCTGCAGGCGAAGATCGATTCCCGACTTCGGTGCCGCGGCCAATTTCACGGTCACAGCCTCTGGAGACTTGAGGCCGCCGGCCGAGGCTGTCAGCAGATACTGGCCTGAGGCGAGATGATCAAAACGGTAGCGCCCTTCGGCATCAGTCACGGTCTTGACGCTGATGCTGCTGGTGCGCTCGAACAGGAAAACCGGGGCACCCGGCACGACCGCTCCCGTAGGGTCCTTGACTGTACCGCTAACGGAAAATGTGGTCTGCCCCAGCAATGCAGAGGTCAGTATCAGCAGAAATACAAGTACGGCAATCGGCTTCGAAGTCATAATCGAACTCTCCAATCCTGGCTAAACGAAGCGCCCGGGTTTGATCTGCAATGGAATCCCTGCAGCCAGGAAATAGACCTGGTCCGCAGCCGCAGAGATGCGTTGATTCACGCGGCACTGCAGATCTCGAAATAACCGGGCGACCTTCGTGGTTGGAACAATTCCAGCACCGACCTCGTTTGAGACCACGATGACGCGCCCTGCTGAAGCAGCTTCGGCAATCGCATCGGTTCGTGATAGCGCGGTCTCTTTGATCGCGGAGCAGGGCGGCGGCGATGGTCATAGAGGAGGTTACTGAGCCAAACCGTGAGGCAGTCGAGAAGAACAACGTCGCAGTTCTCTAACGCTTGGCGAACTGCGACTTCGACGTCGAGCGGTTCCTCAATCGTGATCCAATGCGCCGGTCTGTCCTGACGATGAAGCCGCACGCGCTCCGCCATCTCTTTGTCCTGGACGCGAGCGGTCGCCAGATGGGTGACGCGCTGTTCCTGTGAACAAAGTGATTCTGCGAAACTACTCTTGCCGCGAGCACCGCCAATCAGGAAAGTGAGCATAGTCGAGGAGTCCACGCCTCAATGGTCTGGGCGCGCACGGCTCGATTGAAATGGGAGGACGCGAAACAGATGGATGCTGGGAGCACCCGCGCTCGCCACCCCCCGCTTTCAACCGAAGCAGGGCGCATTTTCGCTCCTAGGCAGGTCTCCTGACTTACAGGTCATTGCGGAACAGACTGTCTTCCCGTTTCTTCCGAAACAGTGACGTAATCTGCTGTTCTGCTCGCTGCTTACAGTGGCGGGACCGTGCGGGATTTACACCCGCTTCCCTTTTCACTCGTCTTTGATGACGAGTACCTGGAACACCCTACAAATAGCACTATTTACTTGTAGCGTCAATTACAGACACTCCATTACAGATACTCCGGCCTGACAGCCAGCTCGCAGGTTAACAAGCTTGAAGCGGTAAAGGAGTTTGTAATGGACTGGTCCGTACCTGGCGGAACTCCGGCCGGGGCCGCGTTTGATCTCGCGCGAACCGTCTGCCGAAGAGCGGAACGCTCGGTCGTTCTTAGGCAAGACGAGGCGAGGCGGTAGAGGCGGTCATGATCTCTTACTTGAACCGACTCTCTGACCTGTTGTGGCTCTTTGGACGCAAGCTCGACGCAGGCAGCGAACAAGAGACATCGCAACGTAATTTGAATCAACAGGGGTGGTAATCGCTGGTCACGCGCCCGGTGAACTTGTTGTTTAACTTTGTTTAAATACCGCCGCGGCGATTCCAGGCTGGCTATCCCGAATCGCACAGATTTCGTTTTCCGATCGGCTGAGGCGCGACAAAGCAGCTTCGACCGTTGGTGCACCCTCATCGCGGGCCTTTCGGGATCGTGCCAAGGCTTGCACTGCGATGCGGCTCACTTCGAGGAGCAGTTTACGAATCTCAGCTTCAAGCCGATTGCGGCTTTCCTCGATGCGGTTGAGGACGTCATTCTGCACTCGAGAGCTGTTGACCTCAAATAGCCAATCGAGAAACCACCGTGCATCGTTATCGATCCAGTTGCGAAGTCCGACGAGCCCTAGTACCACGTCAGCAAGCTTGCGAACGGGCGAAGACGGCAGCGCAATCTCGACAAATTCGCGAAAACGAAATTCAGAGCGAACTCGGAATCCTGTTTCCGGATCAAGGGCGTGAAGCATGCGTCCAAGCTCGGGAACTCCGGCCTCCGCCAGTCTGCTCAGAAAATCGTTACCCATTTGTGCAAAGCGCCGCCCGACACACCGATACTGCCGCTCGCCCTCTTCCTGTTCGATCTGCAACCACGGAACAACGTCCCTGCGCGCGATGGCTTGCGCCTTTTGCATCGCCCCGCGCCGATGAGCGGAGCCCAGCACGCGAGGAGCAGTCTGCAAGTAGCTTTCCAACTCCTGCTTCGCCATCGGCAACATCGTGGCCAGAAATGCTTTGCGGCGGTCGAGAAAGAAATCGGAGAGCCTATGTTGTTCTCCCATGAGCAGGTAACCGAGATCTCGCATGGATCGTTCGGCTTCCCCCAGGGTCCGCTTCATCGCCGCAATGCGTTTCTCGGACTCTTCGATGGGACGTGACAGAGCGTCGCGATCCTCATAGACAATTGCCAGCAGCTCTTCACTTAGTCGCTGAATTCCGCGATCACCTGCAGCCTGGATGAGTTCGCGCCCGGAGTCCTGCACAAGGTGCTCAAGAGTATGGACGAGCTTTGCCCAATCACGTTGGGGGCCACGATTTTCCAATCGCTCCGTTGCGCTCACCTCAAAGATCAGGCCAGAGGCACGTTGCAGACGCTTCTGCAGCAAGTTGTGCGTAAATGCGACGGCCGAAGCCCTCTCGGCGTCGCTAGCCTTATCCGCCTTATTGAGAACGACGAGAAGATGGCCAACGTGTTTGGCTACGGATTCAACCAGGGCGAGTTCTTCACCAGCGAGCGGCGGATCAGAGCCTGTGACCACGAGGGCTGCATCTATGTGAGGAATGAACGCCTGCGTCGCGGCGGTATTACCAGAAAACACGGAGCCGAGGCCGGGCGTGTCCACTAGGCACATTCCCTTGGCCAGGAGGGGACTAGGCACAAATACTTCAGCCCCTGCAATTCCTTTTACATTCTCTGGATTATGCTCTTCGGATACGTATTGCTCCAACTCGCGCAGGGCGATCTCCTGCCAAGTGCCGTTCGTTGAGCGAACCCTTGCACTCTGGGTACTACCGTAGCGAATCACGGTTGGTATGGCAGTAACGGGGACAAAGACTGTGGGAAGGATCGATTCGCCAATCAGCGCGCCGATCAGCGTTGACTTACCACGCTTGAACTGGCCAACACAGGCGACGAAGAATCGGCCTTCCGTGAAGCGGGCAGCCAATTCGCGGGCTTCGTTGGAAACATGGTCACTTCCAAGTTCCGCGGCGAGCCTAGATAATTCCAGTAAGCCGCTTGCTCGGTCGCCCGGCACTCCCCCGGATTGTGTCGTATCCAACATTTCACCCCCCTAGAGGAACAACCCAACGATCAAAGCTCAGAGAGCATCCGCAGCTGCCCACTCCATCAGAAAATCTATGTAAAGCGGAGACCATTTGATGTGATCTTCATTTCTGTACCTTGACTGTTTGGCCATTGCGATCATCCGAATGATCGCTCCAGGATTTCCATCACTGAACTTGATCATGCTGTCGAGAACGCTACCTAGATTCGCTGCTTCCAATTGCTGTTGAGCGCAGACATCGAGGGAAAACTCCTTCGCCGTATCCGAATCGAAGTTATTGATCGCCAGCCTTTCGTTCCGATCCGGAAGCAGCGCCGAGACCGAGCCTGCATCTTCCATGTGCACTGATCGAGCCACTGCCACAACCGGTGTCGAAGACATAACCATAACCTCTCTAATCATCGAACCCAAGGCTGGAGAAGGACGGGTCAAGTGGTCGAGGACGATCGTATAATTTGCCGCGCGCAATGCATCAGAGACGATTCCCTTCAGCGATACAGCAGACCTGCCAAGGAGGGCATCCAGGTTACCTTTGCAGATCCGCAGAATTGTTGCATCCTGTCTGGCTCCAAGCAACTGGGCAAGGCAGCGGAATACGGCCTGGGAACTCGATGACCGGGAGCAGTAAAGAATATTGCTGAATTCGGGGAGCACTTGCTGGAGCAGGAGCGTTTTTCCCACGCCGGACGGACCATAGAAAAACGTGGACTTGCGGGTCGCCAACCGCTTCCGTAGTGCTTCCATCTCCTCCGTCCGACCAAATACTTTCACGCCTGCCTCGTCTATTTCGCGCCCTTGCCGTCCTAGTGGGTGTCAATGTCTGACATGGCAATCAACCCTTCGGAAACCACTTTGTCCAATACCGGTAACAACGTCTGAATCTTCTCGTCCGTATCGATAACCTGCACCTGAATCGGAGAGCCCGAGGCATAAAATCTTAATGCACGCGGGCGGTGCATCGGGGTGTTCGCGCCATATCCTTCGATCCCGCGATAGACTACCGCTCCCGCAACGTCCAACTCTCGGCATTTCTCGACGGTCGCTTCATACGAGAGGGCCGGAAGATCGTAGGGTTAAGTGAGAGCAGCAATCGCCCGAACGTTCTCCATAGAACGCGACTCCTTCTTGACTTTGATGGATCGTTGCCGGGGACATGACTCCGCGACAAGAATCCTCGTCAGGAGTCATCAGCCATCCCGGCTATAGATGGGATAGCGGTTAGGGTGAACTCCTTCACCCGCTTGCCGAATTCTTACTCTTATCGGCGACAGTTTGTCAAGAAACCTCGATTAAGGACGCTGGCGAGCGAGTCTTGTTGCTTTAGCGATCAGCCTGCATCGAGAGGCGAGCAGACGAGCAAGAACGAGGTGGTTCGCGTTCTCGCTGCTCCAAGTAGTTGAACGGAGAGCTCGGACGAAAGGCAATAGAGTCAATGAGCCTGCTGTACAGCACATCAGGGCCTCTCAACCGATTCAATTTGCAAAAGGCCGGGATCAATCGCCTGCTGCTTGGCCTGGTTGTAGATCTGACTGGCGCGCTTGCGTTCCAGAATCACGGCAGGTATGCGGGTTGGACCGTCCCAGACGGCAAAATCGCTGACCGTGGCGCGACTGGGCAATGCGAAGATGTAGTTTCCCTCTTCGATAAGGCTGGTGTGATTGCCGAATATCTGGCGGACATAGACGTGCGCTACTCCGTTGTCAATGATGACGTGAATCTGCATCTCATCGAGCGAGAGGACCGCAGGGTCTGGCTGGCTCTTGTCGCGCGGAATCAGAACACCCGCGTCTGCCAAGACCGCGCCTGTCACAGAGAGAACCACGAGCAGGAGTTGCAAGAACCGTTTCATCGTTCCAACCTTTGTTCAGGAATGCGCAAGAGTCCGTTGTCCGTTCCCACATAGATAAAACCGTTTGATTCTGCGAGCGCCGTGACGTTCAGCGAAGGCAAGCCTTCTGTGACGGCAAACCAGCGGGCCGACTTACGATCCATGACGTAGAGTCCGCGCCCCATTGTTCCCGCCACTAGCAGGCGGCTTGTGGCAAGCATAGCGTTGGGATTGATCACCAAATCGCCTCCTGCTCCATCGCTGGCCGCGAACTTGCCGGATGCATCCATGCGGACGATGCCGGCGCCATAGGTGCCAACCCACCATTCGCCGTCGAGCGGGACGGCTGCGGTGATCCAGTTGTGCTTGAGCGCAGAGGTGGCCGTGGTGTAACTGGCGCGAACCTGATCGCCCTCCAACAAGCTGACCCCGCCCAAGGTGCCGGCCAGCACTTGTGTTCCGTTGGTTGCCACGGTGTAAACGTGGTTGTTCACCAAGCCGTGGAAGGCGTAGAGGCTGCGCATTCCCTCGGAGTCAATAAAGGTAAGCCCTGCCGGAGTTGCGGCGACAATGCCGTCGCGGAATGCAGCAACGTCGGTCACATGGTCGCCGATCAACCCTTCGGCCTTGCCGAGCACCTGCTTGCGATTTCCCTCCGCGTCAAAGAGGACCAGGCCATTGGCGGTGGCGACGGCGGTGGCTCCGCGAAACAGGTTAGGACGGATGCGGTTGATGCAGAACACATGGTCGTCCTCTACATGACGAGCGTGCTGGCTGGCGCTCTCCACGATGTCGAGACCGCGGTCGAAGTAGCCCACCCAGAGTCGCCCAGCGGCGTCCACGCCAAGGGCGGAGATATTGCGATCTGTCAGCAATCCGCCGGATGGTTCAAGCACTCGGCTCCAACTGCCCGCAGGCTGGCGCGCATAGACTCCAGATTCGGTGACGGCGTAAAGCGAGTCGCCGCTGCGAAACAATTCGGCGACACCGGAAAGTTCACCGAGCGGCGCAAGTTCGCGGGCATCGCGCGATTGGCGCTCGATGGGAAGTTCCAGGATGCCGTCGTCCATGGTTCCGGCGAGCAGAGTCTTGCCCTCTATGAGCATGGAACGGACGAACGCGCCGGGAGCCAGTGCGCGCACAAACCGTCCGGAATCGAATTCGGCCACGCCGCCGGGACCGCCCACGTACGCATGAGAGCCGACTACCGCGATGGCATAAACACGGGCGTCGGGCAATCCGTTCGTCTCACTAAACCAATCGGCGCTACCGCCGTGCCAATGGGCGACGCCTCGATCCAGGGTGCCAATCCACAAGTCGGATTCGCTGCCAACCAATTCCGTGATGTAGAGCTTATTGAAAGCTGGATGAAACGGAGCAAGTCGCTGGCCGTCGAAGAGCAGCAAGCCGAGTTTGGCGGTTCCGATGAGCAGGTGACCGGAGGCGGTGCCAAGAATCGCGGTGATATGCCTGAGTTCGCGGTCGTCGGGCAATATTTGCCGGAAGCCAGATCCATTGAAGGCGAGAACGCCTGCGCCGTCTGTGGCAATCACCAGCTCCGGCTGACGGGAGCCGGTCAGAACGGCGGATGTCAGCCGTGTGAGCGGCGCTGGCGGAAGCTCACGTCCAACACGAAAATCTCGAAGCGGCCTTCCCTTGCCGTCATATTCAAACAAGCCGGCAGGCCCGGCAACGTACAGATTCCCATCAAACTCAGTCGCCTGCGCGAACACTGTTGGAGCGCTGACCCACTCGAAACCTCCGTCTGCTGCTGATAACAGCGAACGTTGCGTAAACTTGAGGTTTGATTCCGAGCTCTCGGCTGCCTGCGCCCAGTTGAGAACAACTCCCGCACGCCAGCAGACCACACCAACAACTGCGATCACTGCCCCAAGGATAGCGACTGCCAACAGCAACCACTTCCGTGCGTTCATCGAGCCCGTCATTGAATTTTGCTCTCAACTATAACTGACGGAAAACGTTCTGGTGAATATTTCCGGCTTAACGCTTCCGCGACGACACGGGTCGCAAGTCGACTGCCAATTCGCAATATTGCGAACTGGTGCGGATTTCAAAGAAATGGTTGGGGCTGTCGTGTGTCCCAGCTGACACGTAGCGTGTGCGTTTAAACACAATGGCCCAAATATCCGACTCGCTTCTATTTCAGCTCAGGACCACAGCATTATAAGCCGTGTGGAGGATCACAGCTGGCGCGCGGCGCGCTCCTGTGCTCAGGGGACGGCGTGGGTGGGTGGATATCAGCTGACCAACCAAGTAAGCGTGCTCGGTTCCTACTGTATATCAGGAGTTCTTGCCGGGACGCCTTGGGAAGACATCCCATACCAGCAGCACTCCGACGCGCTCAAGAGTAGCCACGCTCAGAATAGCAGAGGTGACCCATGGATTGATCGCGTCCACGAGCGAGGTGCTCGATTTCATCAGCCATAGCCGCCATTGCCAAGTATTCGATCGACAAATACTCTGACCGAGAATCATCCCGCCAGTTCGGCTATACCAAGTGAGTTACGTAATAGACCCCGATGATGACGAAGCAAGCCGCGGTCTTAATACAGGTGACAGCGAAGATATCCTTGTACGACTGCTTGTGCGTAAGTCCACACACCGCCAGTAGCGTAATCACCGCGCCGTTGTGAGGCAGCGTGTCCATGCCTCCGCTCGCCATGGACGCTACACGGTGCAGAACTTCCATGGGAATATGTGCGGCATTCGCAGCCGCTATGAACTGATCTGACATGGCAGCCAATGCGATGCTCATACCTCCTGATGCAGACCCCGTAACGCCAGCCAAGACGTTGACGCTGACTGCCTCTTTTATGAGCGGGTTGGGAACGTGTGCCAAGGCATTGCGGATCACCAGAAAGCCCGGTAGCGCAGCAATCACGGTACCAAATCCGTATTCGGACGCTGTATTCAGCGATGCCAGCAATGCGCCACCAATAGCGAGTTTGGTAGCATCCGCAAATCTCGAATGCACTTTCTTCCAGCTGAACACCACCACCGTGAGGATGCCAAGTACCAGCGCAATCTCTACCGCCCAGACCCCAACCATCTTCGCAACAGGGACCATAATTGGCTTAGCTGAGTCAGTAAGCTGCACGATCATGGTGTCGCCGTACAACTTGGGTATCAGCCGTGTAAACACGAGGTTCATCACCCCTACAACAAACAGCGGCAGAATTGCTATCCAGGGATTGGTCAACTCCGTCAGAGCGATCGGCTCCGGTTCATTAATGTGGCCGGTTCCATAACCCTCGCCCGCTTTCGCGCATTGCCTGCGGCGCCAGTCCAGGAATGTCATACCGACTACCAGAATGAAAACTGAGCCAATGATGCCAAGCCAGGGAGCCGCATAGGCA
>Ga0302320_10031609_pt1 | contig 10035 bp, 10 predicted proteins | sample Bog_T0_3_FD_202130 | JGI IMG/M metagenome (GOLD analysis project Ga0302320, IMG submission 202130) | Peat permafrost microbial communities from Stordalen Mire near Abisko, Sweden - Bog_T0_3 | ecosystem: Environmental > Terrestrial > Soil > Wetlands > Peat | place: Sweden: Abisko, Stordalen Mire...
TCGGGGGCTCGGCTCTGGGAGTGGACCGGGGCCAGGAGGTCTACCCAGTTCCCGACATCGAGCCAACCTGGTGCGTGGTGGCCGTCCCGGCCGTCGGCGTCTCCACGCCGCAAGCTTTTCGCGACTGGGACGCGCTCTGCGCCGCCGACGGTTTGACCTCAGAAGCAAGTGCCGCTAAACTAGGAAGGTTGAGCCGCGCCTATGCCAGCGCCTTTGCCGGGGAGATCCGGCGGGGTGGGCAGGGAGCAGGCTCCTCCGGTGTCCTCTCTTTGGGAGAGGACCGGGCGGGACCGAATGAGTCCGCGCTTGTCCGCACCGGGATATTGACCTGGATCGAGAACGACTTTGAACGCGTCGTCTTTCCCCAGCATCCTTCCCTTGCAGAAATCAAGCGCATACTCTCAGGTTCCGGCACTCCGGAGGCAGCCCTTCTTGCCTCGCTGTCCGGGTCCGGTTCGGCTCTCTTCGGGTTGTATAGGGCCCGCGGAGATGCGGAAGCCGCGCAGGCGCGGTTGAGGAATCAGTTCCAGGAAGTGGAAGTGCGGAGCACGTTGACCCGCACCCTCCCGCGCAATGCGTACTGGAGCGAAATGCTTTTGCCGGGATGAGTTTGACAGCCAGCCGCCAAGCGAGAGAGACTCGCCTTCGGCTGTTGTTAAGTTGGGCGATCGTCTAATGGTAGGACAATGCCCTTTGGAGGCATTTGTCTAGGTTCGAATCCTAGTCGCCCAGCCATGTATTGCAGTGGACAGTGAACGGTGAGCAGTGAACAGTCCGGATGGCCGGGTTTTCACTGTCCACTGTCCACCGTGCACTGTGTTTTCGGCCCGAACTACAGCCAAAGCCAACCAGCTTGGAGGGTAATCGGAGATGGAAGTGGGTACATTGACGGTAGCATTGGAAGACAAACAGCCAGGCAGCGAACCGATCGCGCAAACCGATGGAGCACGCAGAGAGCCGCCCAAGGACCCGCCCACCCCGGACGCCAAGCCCAAAGACGGCAAGCCGGCGCCCGAGCGCAAACGCACCCGCAACCTCACCGAGGACAAGCGCTTCAAGCTCTTCAGCGGAACCGCCAACCGCCCTCTGGCCGAGGAGATTGCCAATCACATCGGCGTCAAGGTCGGTGAATCCCGCATCCAGCGCTTTGCCGATGGCGAAATCTACTTCCAGTCCCTCGAAAACGTTCGCGGCGTCGATGTCTTCGTCGTCCAGCCCACTTGCTTTCCCGTGGATCAGCACCTGGTCGAACTGCTGGTCATGATCGATGCCCTCAAGCGCGCCTCCGCGGCCCGCATCACCGTGGTTGTGCCCTACTATGGCTATGCCCGCCAGGACCGCAAAGACAAGCAGCGCGTGCCCATCAGCGCCAAGCTGGTTGCCGACCTGCTCACCACCGCCGGCGCCAACCGCGCCCTGTTTGTCGACCTCCATGCCGCGCAGATTCAGGGCTTCTTCAACATCCCCGTCGATCACCTTTTCGCCAGTCCCGTGCTGGTCAGCCATTTCCGCGACCTCAAGCTGCCCAACCTGACCGTGGTTTCTCCGGATGCCGGCGGCGTGGAGCGGGCCCGCTTCTTTGCGCAGAAGATCGGAGCGCCTCTGGCCATTGTGGACAAGCGCCGCACGGACATGAATGTGGCCGAAGTCATGAACGTGATCGGCGACGTCAAGGGCAAGAGTTGCCTCATCCTCGACGACATTGTGGACACCGCTGGAACCCTGGTCAAGACCGTCGATGCGCTCTACGAGAACGGAGCTTCCACCGTCTATGCCTGCGCCAGCCATGCCGTACTTTCCGGCCCGGCCATCGACCGCATCGCCAACTCGCGCCTCGAGCAGTTGGTGGTGACCAATACGATTCCTCTGCGCGAAGCCGCGCTGAAGGTTCCCAAGATCAAAGTCCTCTCGATCGCCGGCCTGATTGGCACGGCCATTGAAAACATCCACCTGGAAACCAGCGTAAGTTCGCTGTTCAACTGAGAAGAAGCTTTTAGCTGTCAGCTTTCAGCTCCCAGCTAGATTAATTTGCAAACCGGCTTGAACGACTCACCTGGAGACCGGATCGAAGGCGCTGAATCGACTCTGAAGCCGATCCAGCGCATAACAGCAACAAAGCGGCTGAAAGCTGAAAGCTGCTTTTCACAAAGGGAGCGGGCGAATCAGTTCGCACAAGCAGGGCAAGCTGAAAGCTGAAAGCTAGTAACTGAAAGCTCATAGATACGCGCTGCTTCCCGTGCCCGATACGAAGGAAACGAGAGACCGAATGCCAGAAGTAGTGATTGCCAAGCCCCGCGAGGGCAAGTTCAACAAAAATGCCGCCCGCCGCGTCCGCGTTGCAGGCAAGATTCCTGCCGTGCTCTATGGTTCCGGCCATGATCCGGTGGCCATTGAGGTGGACCCCAAGCAGATTTCCCGGATTCTGTTCTCCGAGACCGGCCATAACACCATCTTCGACGTGGAAGTTGCCGGCCTCCAGCCGGCCAAGGCCATGATCGTCGATTGGCAGCGCGAACCCATCAAGGATCAGTTGATCCACATCGATCTGAAGCGCATTGCCCTGGATAAGACTCTGCGGGTGAGCGTGCGGGTCAAGCTGCTGGGCATACCGGTGGGTGTCAAGGCGAGCGGCGGCATTCTCGACCAGGTACTGCGCGAAGTGGAGATCGAGTGCCTTCCGGCCGACATCCCCAGCCACGTCGACCTGGATGTAAGCGAACTTGAGATGCACGGCGTGTTGCGCGTCAGCGATCTGCCCCACTCGGACAAGGTCAAGTATCTGAACTCCGAGGATGCGACCGTTGCCCACGTTGTCTCCATTCGTGAAGAGGCGCCAACGGCTGCTGAGGCGGATGCAGCAGCAGCTGCCGCGGCTGCAACGACGGCCGAGCCGGAAGTTGCCAAGAAGGGCAAGCCGGAAGACGCGGCCAAGACAGCCGACGCCGCAAAGAAGCCCGCGGCGAAGAAGTAAGCCTTGGCTGACGCAGGAGAGTCCGGGCGCGGTCCGTTTGTTGTTGTGGGCCTCGGCAATCCCGGCCTGGAGTATCTGTGGACCCCGCATAATGCGGGGTTCATGGCCATCGACCGCATCGCCCAGCAAGAGGGCGTTGTGGTCCAGAACCGGCGCTGCCGGGCCGCTACCGCAACCTGCCGCATCGCAGGGCGCGAGGTGGTCCTGGCCAAGCCGGAGACCTTTATGAATCTGAGCGGGCTGGCGGTGGCCGCTCTGGTTCGGGAGTTTGAAGCGGACCCGGCAAAGGATCTGCTCGTGATTTACGACGAGCTCGACCTGGCGCTGGGGACGTTGAAGATCAGGGAGCGCGGTTCGGCTGCCGGGCACAACGGAGCCCGCAGCATTACCGGCGCCCTGGGAAGCCAGGAGTGGTTGCGCCTGCGCATTGGCGTGAGGCTCAACCTTCCACCGGAGGCAGTTGCCGCCGGCGCAGGCAAGCGGCCGGGCAGGGACTATCTGCTCTCGCCGATGCGCAAGGCGGATTTGACGGTTCTGGACGAGGTGCTGGACCGGGTTGCAACCGCGACCCGGCGCATCGTCGAACAAGGTCCAGCCCCGGCAATGAACGAGTTTAACCGGAAAGACAAGGAACAGGGATGAAGGAACAGGGAACAGGAACGGCCGCCGGGACAATCGGATGCAGACCGCGACTCTACCTGTGAACTGTTAGCTGGGGCCGAGGCTCCAGCGGAAAAGGAATACCGATGTCGCGTGTGTATGAAGTGATGTTCATTGTTCGGCCGGACGTGGCCGAGGAAGATGTCGACAAGCTGATCGCCGGCTTTTCCGCCACCATTACCGGTGGCGGCGGAGTGGTGAAGACTGTCGAGAAGATGGGGCGCCGCAAGCTCGCCTATCTGGTGCGCAAGTTCAACGACGGCAACTATGTTCTGCTCACCATCGAGGCTACCGGGCCGGTGGTGCTGGAACTGGAGCGCCGCCTGCGCGTTACCGAGCCGGTGATCAAGTTCATCACCGTGCGCATCGACGAGGAAGAGAAGCGCCTGGCCAAGGTGAAGGCTCTGCGCGGCGTGCGCCGCAAGCCCGTCACCGAGCACGCGGCTCCTGCCCCTGCTCCTGCTCCTGCTGCCGGGCCTGTAGCCGCTGCCGTTGCCGCGCCGGCAGAAGCCGCCGAGCCGGCCCCGGCCGCCGTCTAATTCTGGCTCGCCTGTCGCCGCTGTTCGAGCCCGCTTGCCGGGCACGCCGCAGCGGCCGTGGGAGGCCGTCCAACTGTTTCCCGTTCCCGCCAAGGCGGATGCGGGACTGAAGAGAGTAAAGAGGAATCGTTATGCCAGAAGAAACACCAGCAAAAGCGCCAGAGACCGGCGCACCTCAAGCAACCTCCGGATCGGATGCACCTTCGAATGCGGGTTCCGGCCCTGCTCCCCGCTCCGGCCCCCGCCCCCAGGGCGGACCTGGCGGAAGGCCCGGCGGCGGACCCGGCGGACGCGGAAAGTTCTTCCGCCGCAAGAAGGTCTGCAAGTTCTGCACGGAGAAGATCGACGCCATCCCGTACCGCGATGTACGCCTGCTGCAGGGCTTTGTGGCCGAGCGCGGCAAGATCGTGCCCCGGCGCCTCACCGGCGTTTGCACCACCCACCAGCGCCGTCTGACCCGCGCCATCAAGCAGGCCCGGAACATCGCCCTGCTGCCGTTCGCCACCAGGCACTAGGCCTTTGACCGCGTGTTTTTGTACCAACGATGGGTGCCCCCGGTCTCGATTTTGAGACCGGGGAAAGCACGAACCCAAAATGCCAATTCACACGGTCGGAAACCTAGACGTCGAGTTGCACACCGGAGATTCCGGAGGGAGCAGGGGCGGGGTACCCGCAAAGTGGGTCCAGCCCCTGAAGCGAGAGCAAATCGGCTGGGCCTTCAGGCCTGGATATTTGCCGGACCGCAGCCATCCCCGGAACCCCGGCCCAAATCACAGAAGCGCCCACGGCGCTTTGGAGAGTTTCCCATGGAAGTGATTCTCAAGGAAGACGTAGTCAACCTCGGCCACCGCGGAGACGTGGTGAAAGTTGCCGATGGCTACGGCCGCAATTTCCTGCTGCCCCGCAAGCTGGCACTGCAGGCAACCGACGCCAACAAGGCCGTCATCGAGCAGATGAAGACCGCCGCCGCCCGCCGCTCCGCCACGGAGAAGGCCCAGGCCGAGGAGCTGGTCGCCAAGCTCGAGCCGCTCGTCCTCAGCTTTACCCGCAAGTCCGGCGAGTCCGGCCAGTTGTTTGGCTCGGTCACTTCGGCGGATATTGCTACCGAACTGGCCGCCAAGGGCTTTGAAGTTGACCGCCGCAAGATCGTGCTCAACGAGCCCCTCAAGACCGTCGGCGACCATATCGTCAGCATCAAGCTGCACCGCGATGTTGCCGCGCAATTGAAGGTCAAGGTAGTAGCAGAAGCTACTGAAGAAGCTACCGAGCCTGCCGCGGAAGCCGTAGCGGCCGAGTAAGCTCAAGCCGACCGAAATGCCCATGCCGCCTCTCGGTTCGCCGAGGGGCGGATGTGCGTGTGTGCATCTTCGAATCCGGGGGATTCCTGCTGCCTCGGTCATGCTGGATGCGCATGACCATCCCCCACTCTTGCGAGCGGCCGACTTCGGTCGGTTCGTAGTGTGGGGACAGAGGCGAGCAGACTGCGTGTGTAGGGGTGCTCGGGCTTCGTCAACAGCATTTGGCAAGGGCCTGTTTCGACCACCTGCCCGGCGCGCATCACGCCGATCCGGCTGGCCATCTGGCCCACCACGGCCAGGTCGTGCGAGATGAAGAGCACGGCCAGCCCATACCTGTTCTGCAGGTCCTTGAGCAGTTCCAGCACCTGGGCCTGCACGGTCACGTCGAGGGCCGTGGTGGGCTCGTCGGCAATCAGCAAACGCGGCTTGTTGATGAGCGCCATGGCGATGAGAATGCGCTGACGCTGCCCGCCGGAAAACTGGTGCGGATAGTCGCCGTACCGCAGCGCAGCGTCGGGAATGGCCACTGCTTCCAGCGCGGCGATTGCCTGTCGCCTTGCTTCTCTGCCGGTCCAAGACGGTGTGTGCGCCTCAAAGCCCTCGGCCACCTGGCGGCCAATGGTCATGGCTGGGTTCAGCGCGGTCATGGGCTCCTGAAAGATCATGGCGATGTCACGCCCGCGCAGACGCCGAATCAACCCGGTAGGCTGCTGAAGCAAGTCGATTGCGCCTGCACGGCCTTGCCAGAGAATCTGCCCGGAAACCCGCGCGGCTGTTCCCAGCAGGCCCAGAATCGCCAGCGCCGTGGCGCTCTTGCCAGATCCCGACTCGCCGACAAGCCCAAGCACTTCGCCTTCTTCAATGCGCAAATCAATGCCGCGCACCGCCTCCGCAGCTCCAAAGCGAACCTGCAGATTGCGAAGATCGAGGAGTGCGCCCATGCTGCAATCGTAGTGCATGGGGCCATGCACGAGTGTGGGCGTCTGCCTTGTGCCGGAAGCGGGCCTCGACGCGAGACGGACTGGAGATGACGGCCGCGAACCAATTTTTGCATGGATTGAGCCGTTCCCCGTATATGATGGTCTCTCCCTAGGAGGATCAAGTGAGACTTTTGGCCAAATTCAACCTGGTGCTGTTTCTGGTCTTCGGGCTTGGCATGTATCTGATCTCCCACTACGCCTATAACTTCCTGATGAACGGCGCGCGCCAGCAGGTGCTGGCGCAAGCCCAGTTGATGGCTGCCAGCGCCAGCGCGACCAAGGACTATACGGTGGAACAGGTAAGTCCGATCCTGGAGCAGACGCCCAAGCACAACAGTGACTTTCTTGCCCAGACCATCCCCTTCTACGCGGTAAGCACTACCTTCAGGAACCTGCGTGCAACCTATCCCGATTATGTGCTGCGCGAGGCGGCGCTGAATCCAACCAACCTTGACGATCGCGCCACGGAGTGGGAGGTCGATCTGATCAATTACTTCCGCAATCATCCCACCGAGACGCAGCACACGGGCGAACGCAGCACTCCCACAGGTCCAGTGCTTTACGTGGCCGCACCCGTGATAGCAGCGGAAGGCTGTCTGCAATGCCATAGCCAGGTCGGCGTTGCTCCGAAAGCAATGATCCGGCACTACGGACCCGAACATGGTTTTGGGTGGAAGGAAAAGGACATCGTCGGGGCGCAGATCATTTCGGTGCCAATGTCGGTCCCGATCGCCCTGGCCGACCGCGGCTTTCACGATCTGCTGATTGGACTCGGCGCCATTTTCCTGCTGACCATTGCGCTGATCGACACGGCCATGTACCTGATCGTGATTCGCCCACTGCGCCGCGTCTCAAGGAACGCGGACATCATCAGCAAGGGAGAGATCGATTTGCCGCCGTTGGAAGTGAAGGGCAAGGACGAGATCGCGGAAGTGACCGCGTCGTTCAATCGCATGCACACAAGCCTGATCAAGGCCTTTGAGATGCTGAACGGGTGAGCGCGTCATTGCCTCTTGGATCGCAAGAACGCCGCCCGGTCCGTATCTGAGTCAATCTGCCTGGCCGCCTCCCGATAGATGAAGTCGATGTCGTCGGACTGAGCGGCCAGCCTCTTGATCACGAACTTCGCCACCGGACCAATATAGACGGCGAGCTTGCGGCTGATTTCCTCCAGCGGCATGCTCAGCGAGCCGCTTGCAGACGACTGCCGGGGCGGAAGCAAGCTGGCCGAAGGCTGGGATGTGGGCGCCACGCGGCCCGTTGGCGCAACCGGGCTGGGCAAGGGCATGGTCACAGCTGCCTCCTGCACTCCAGTCTGGGAGGAGGGCCGCAAGGCCTGAAGAAACTCCTCGGCCGATTGAAAGCGGTTTGCAGGATCCTTTTCGAGGGATCGCATGACCGCATCGGAGACAGCTGTTGGAACCTGCGGCGCCACTTCGTGTGGTGGCACAGGTATCTTCTGCATATGGCCGACCAGAATCTCGTAGTTTGTGCTGCCGACAATGGGAAGAACGCTGGTCAGCAGCTCGTAGAGCGTTACGCCTACGGAATAAAGGTCGGAGCGGGGCGTGGCCTTGCTGCCACCCGCCTGTTCCGGAGACATGTAGCTCAGGGAACCGAGCAGGTATCCGGTTTGGGTCAATTGGCTCGACTGCTCCTGGAACGCGATGCCGAAGTCCAGCAATTTGACCTCGCCGCTCTCCGTAATCATGATGTTCGAGGGCTTGATGTCCCGATGGACCACGCCGAGGCGATGCGCGTAAGCCAGCGCCTGCAGAATCTGCCGAGCATAGTCCAGGACCTGGGGCAGGGTAACGGCCGCCTTCTGGCGGCGCTTGGCCAGCGTCTCCCCCAGCACCAGCTCCATGACCATGGCGAGCTGGGCTCCGTTGTAGAAAGCAGTGTGCAGGGCGGCGATGTTGGGGTGATGGAGCGCCGCCAGGGTTTGCACTTCCCGGCGAAACCGCTCCGCCATCTCCGGCGTTCCCGACTGATCGGGCAGGAGAATCTTCATGGCCTCGCGCCGCTGGGAGATGAGATGCTGCACTTCATACACGACTCCCAGCCCGCCCGCGCCGAGCTTCGCCACGACCTCGTAATCTCCGATTCTCTCGCCAGGCTCAAATGCCATGTTGGGTAAGGTCGTCTCCTTGGCCGGGGCCGGTTTGAATCGAGTACATCCGATGATAACCTCGATCGTCAAGTCCAGTCCTGGACCCTCCGAGGAAGTCCGCAAGGGCCTTGTGAGTTGCAGAGCGGAATCGAAGTCTGCGGGGAAGCAGGCCTGCGACTCCAACCGCGGATCTTGCTGGCGGAAATGGGCCTTGGAGCCCCGCTCCTGGCCCTACCGCTCAATGGCAAGACGCTCGGCGGTGTTGACCCAGAGCACGACCGCGGTGCTCTTTCCGGCGTTCTTCCAGCGGTGACGGATGCTGCTCTCGAAATAGAAGCTGTCCCCCGAACGAAGCTTGTATTCCTTCTCGTCGAGCACGATGGAGAGCTTTCCCTTGATGAGGTAAAGAAACTCCTGCCCCTGGTGCGTGTAGTACTCCAGGCTGCCCTTGCCGGGCGCGACGTGGAAGATGTGGGGCTCCATGACGATATTGCCCCAGGCAAGCTCCTCCATGCGCACGCCATCGCCGCTGGAAAGCAGGCGGCGCCTGTCCTTCGGCACATGGGGGCCGGGCGAATCGGCCCGATAGTAAAACTCAGACAGCGTGGTGCCATAGTGATGGGCCAGACGGTGCATGATCCCGACCGAGACGCCGGTCTGGGAGCGCTCCAGGTTGGAAAGAAAGCCGGTGGAAATATCGACGGCAGCCGCGACCTCGGCAAGCGATTCGCCGCGGGCCAGGCGCAGCGCGCGCAGATGCCCCCCGACAGCCTGCGTGTGCGCGAGCGCCCGCTGCTCTCCGGCACCCGGCAACAGGCCTTCGCGGCGGACCTGATCGATGATGGCCGGAGCGTTCAACCCCTGCACGCGGCGCAAGTAGACGGCGCGGCAGAGCAGTTCAATGTCGCGCTCCTCGTAGAGACGGTGCTGGCCTTGCTCTGTGGATTCGCGGCGCAGCCCTACCCGCTCCCAGGAACGGATCATGGACGGGGAAATGCCAAGCTGGCGCGCCACCGCCCCGATGCGCAAAGGCCGTGGGGCAGCCGGAGCGCTGCCGCTGCCGGCGGAGTGGCTGGAAGAGAGTCTCCCGTCTGGGCGCGAATTCAATGAGGGCCGAATAGACTTCTTTCGATTCATACCGGTCGAGATAGTCGGAAGCCGTCGCACGCGAATGTGCGGCTATTGGGGTAAGGCTACTACAGGGAAGCGGCAAAAGGATAGTGCCGAATGGCGTGGGATCGGCCGTCTGCCGATTTGAGAATCTACGCGAATTGAAGAGATTCGTGCAGATCTCAGTTTTCCTTATTTCATCTTCACGGGCATTCCGTAACGCTTGATTATTGTCCCATCTCATCCGTGTGGGGTAGCCGTGGAGCCAGCCCGGACAGCCGACAGACCGTGCGCAGTGGAAGCCCCGAAACTGGCGAAGGTCCTTGGCCGGCGCGACCTTGTTCTTCTGTTTGTCGCCGCGGTT
>Ga0302320_10031610_pt1 | contig 10035 bp, 8 predicted proteins | sample Bog_T0_3_FD_202130 | JGI IMG/M metagenome (GOLD analysis project Ga0302320, IMG submission 202130) | Peat permafrost microbial communities from Stordalen Mire near Abisko, Sweden - Bog_T0_3 | ecosystem: Environmental > Terrestrial > Soil > Wetlands > Peat | place: Sweden: Abisko, Stordalen Mire...
CGCTATTCTTGAAGAGCGCGCCCGTAGCTCAGCTGGATAGAGCGAACGCCTCCGGAGCGTTAGGTCGGGAGTTCGAATCTCTCCGGGCGCACCATGAATTACCCAATATCGACCGGAGTCAGCCGCCCCTTTTCTAGGCCCGGCTGATTTTGTGTTTTGGGGCTGTAAGTTCACGCCGCAATGCCTGAGCCAGGATGGTGCATTGCTCCTTTTGGGCGAGTTATTAAGCCAGTTAAACTGAACAAAGAGGCCCGCACCCCAAAAGCGAGGTCTAGACAAGGCACAAATGCACTTCGATTGGCACTTTACGGCAATTCAGGTCCTCTGGACCCTCACCTTTGCGGCCCAGTTGGTGCTCTTGGTGGTTCTGCTTGGCCGCGACCGGGCTCGCCGCTTCCCTTGGTTCACCGCGAGCATCGTCGCGATTGCCCTCCGGCTGCTCTGCGGGCGTGAGCTTTTCCAGCGCCTGCCCCAGTTCACATTCACAGCCGTCCTCATCGTCCTTGCCGACGTGGTGGCAATCCTGGGCCTGCTGGTCATCGCCGAGCTTGCCCGCAAGGCCTTTGCCGGCGTGAGCCGCCCTCTGTTGCTCGTCAACCTTGCCGGCTTTCTCTTGGTCACTGCCGGCATCATGTGGATGTGGGGCCCCTGGCCCGCATGGAAGACCCTCACTGCCGAGTCGCAGTTGGCCACTTTGCGGGTCCTTCAGCTCATTGCCCAGAAGACTGCGCTCCTCGTTGACCTGTTCAACATCGAGCTTGGCCTGATGGTGGTCCTCTTCGGGCGCAGCTATAAGGCTCCCTGGAAGAGCCACACCCAGCGCATCGCCATCGGCCTCTCCACTGCATCCGTTGGCAGCCTCGCAGTCCCGGCTATTTGGCAACTCATCGCCAGGAACGCGGCTCCCCACAGCCAGGCTGAGCTCACGAAACTCTACGACCTCCGCGACCGGCTCTTCAATTCGAGCGGAGCACTTTACGTTGTGGTCCTTGTCTGGTGGATCGTCTCTCTTTGGATCGATGAGCCAGGGCCCGGCGCCGCTGCCCTGCCCGCCTCCCCTGCGCCGCCTCCCGATGTGCCCGCCGAAGCAGAAGCTCCTGCCGAGCCTTCGTGAGGACCTGCCTGCTGCCGAGTAGCGCGCGTTGAATCCTCGGTGCCTGCGGTCGATAGCGCGATTTCTGGGCGACGAGCGTTGAGTCAGGGCTCGGCTTTAGCCGAGCCACAGAGTGCCGCAAAATCGATGCGGGCTTCAGCACCTGATGGATGTTTTCCACTTCACCGGAACGATGAAATGCTCTAAATGTGGCAGCTCGCCTGCCCGCGCTTCTCCAGGTACCGCTGGTGGTATTCCTCCGCCCGCCAGAAGGTCTGCGCCGGTTCCACCTTGGTCACAATCCGCTTTGGCTTGTATCGCCCCTCCGCCGTCAGTTGCTCGATCTTGCTCTTCGCTTGCGCCTCCTGTTCGGGGGAATGAAAGAAGATCGCCGACCGGTACTGCGCCCCCCAGTCCGGCCCCTGCCTGTCCAGCGTTGTCGGGTCGTGCAACTCGAAAAATGCGTCGAGCAGCCGCTCGTAACTCACCTCGGCCTGGTCAAAGTCCAGCTCCACCACCTCGGCGTGCCCCGTCGTGTCCGTGCACACGTCCCGGTAGCTGGGTCGCTCCAGGCTTCCGCCCTCGTAGCCCACTGCCGTCGCCTTCACTCCAGGTATCGAGGCAAACGCCGCTTCCACACCCCAGAAACATCCCGCGCCAAATGTCGCCTTTTCCATGCTCATGCTCCATCAGATGCTTCAAAATCCCATACGGTATCAGCTATTGACCCTGCCGCAGGTGGTCCAGCACTGTGCTCCATTCATCGCAGTTTTATCGCGATGAGTGGGATCGCAGATACTTCGTGATCATTCCCTGTCCTGCTGAACGTAGTCTTGTTGAACTTACATTCTTGTTTCTTCCTGGCCACTATCGCCACCTGACCTAGCCCCTTGGCTTCCCGCCCGGCTTGCCCTTGAACCCACCCGGCCTGGGTCCTGACTTGAATCCTGGCTTTCCTCCCGGTCTCCCGCCCGGCTTCGGCTTCCAACCTGCGCCTGCTGGCTTTCCCGGCTTGCTGCTCGGCCTTGGTCCGCCCGCGCGTGGCTTGCCGCTGCTGGTAGTAAACGGCCTCGCCAACCCGCCTTCACCTCGGAACGGCCGAGGAGCATCGGTGCGGCCCCCGCGATCCTGACCAGACTTTGACCGTCCAAAACTTGCCCGGCCAGACCCTGCCGAACCGCCGCTCGGGCGTCCACCACCCCGGCCACCCACAGTACGCGGCGTGAAAGGCCGTGGCTTGAACCCCTCAGGCCTCCTGTCTTGGCTCCGATCAGTGCCTTCTATCGCCTCGATCCGCAGCCGGGAAGGCTTGCGTGGTTCAAAATCCCGAATCTGCTCGGCATCCTCGCGCGCAGCCGGGGGCCGAGGTGTAAATGCCCGCTTGAACGGCGGGCGTCCGCTCCCACCAGCTTTGCGGTCAAGACTGCCCGAATTACGGTCTCCTGGCTTCTTCCACGCTGGCTTCGCACCAAACGCGCCGCCATCTGCGGACCTGCCACCGAAACTCCTGCCTGCAGGGTTGTCGCCAGAGCCTCCAGTTCGTGGCTTTCCTCCAAAAGCGCCAGCTCTAGGCTTCTCTCCAAAGCTGCGCCCGGCAGGCGGGTTTCCAACAACTGGTCCGCCAAACCCAGGCTTGCTCCCGAACCTGCGCCCGTCGCTCGGTCTGTCCGCGAATGGTCCGGAAGGCCGCTGAGCCTCACGCGTTGATCCTGCACTCGTCGTCCTGCCCGTAGCTCCCGCGCCAAACCGCTGCGGCGGCCGCCCTCCCGAAGCCTGCCCTGCCCGGTCATCCCGCTTCCATGCCGGTCTCGCTGCCCCGCTCTGTCCCGGCCGGTCTGTCTTCCTGCCGAATGCCGGCTTCGCCGCACCAAACGGCTTGCGCTTTTCGAAGATCTTTCCTGCGAACGCCTTGCCTTCACCTGCCCCTGTCCTGAGCGCCCCTGGCTCGGCCGGTCTGCGCTGAGGAGCGGCCCCGCCAAGCGCCTTCTTCCCGTGGTCTTTCTTCCACGCCCCGGGCCCTCCAACCTTTCCTCGAAACGCCGGCTTCTCCGGCGGCAGCGAATCCTCAAACTTGACCTTGACCGCTGACTTGCTCTTTGCCGACCGCGGCGTCCCGTCCGCCGCCTTGCGCAGCAGAGTCAACTCATGCTCGTCCAGCTCGCGCAGCTTCCCCGGCTCCTGGTCCAGCACCAGCGGCCCGTATCCCACCCGCCGAATCTTCTCCACAAAGTGCCCAATCTCTTCAAACATCTTGCGGAGTTCGCGGTTTCGCCCCTCCACCAGCACCACTTCGTACCACGGATTATCCCCGTGCTTTACCTGCCGAATCCGCGCCGGCGACGTCCTCACGCGGCCCTCGCCCGGAGCCCCCTTGTCGATCGCCACGCCCGCCCGAAGTTTGTCCAGCTCCTCTTCCGTCGGCACCCCAGCCACTTTCACCAGGTAGGTCTTCTCCACGCCCAGCGCAGCCTTCGTCAGCCTATTTGCCAGCTCCCCGTCGTTGGTCACTAGCAGCAGCCCTTCGCTCAGATAGTCCAGCCGCCCCACCGGGTACAGCCGCTCGCGCATGTTTTCAAAGAACTGCATCACGGTCGGCCGGCCCTCCGGATCCTTCACCGTGGTCACAAACCCCCTCGGCTTGTTCAGCACAAAGTAGCGCAGCCGTTCTGCCCCGTGCAGCAGCTTCCCGTCGACGCGAATGTGGTCCCGCTCCCCGTCGGCCTTGGTGCCCAGCTCGGTCACCACCTTGCCGTTCACCTGCACGCGCCCCTCTTCAATCAGTTTCTCGGCTGCCCGCCGGCTTGCGACGCCCGCCCGCGCCATAATCTTCTGCAGCCGCTCCAACTTGACCGCTGGCTTCGCCTCGGTTTCTTCATCCTCATCCGCATCTGCATCTATGTCTTGCTCTGGCTCCGCAACCGGCCCTGCCTCCGCCGATGCGTCCGCGTCCGCCTCAATTTCTAACTCTGTCTCCAAAGCTCGTGCAGCCTCACCTTCGGCCTCGCTCATCGAAGTCGAAGCCTCGCCATCCGTCTCGTCCCCGATCGGATCTTCGATCGCCTGCAACGCCGTCAACTCCGGCACGCCTTCTTCATGCACCTCACCCAATTCGGGTTCAAGGACTTCAGGCTGCTTCTTCTTTGCGGTTTTTTTTGCGGAGGTCTTCTTTGCGGACGTCTTCTTTGCAGCAGTCTTCTTCGGGGCGGTCTTTTTCGCGGCAGGCATGGCTGCACTCAGTTTCTGCCTGCTCTTTGGTTCAGGCGCAGCGGGCGCGGCCTCTGCGGGATTCACCCGCCTTGTTTTTCTTTGAACGAATAGGATGCAGCCGTCCTTGCCTACCCCGCTACATCAATCGGGTCTTCCATCGATTCAGCGTCCGAGCTCACTTCAAACTCCAGCTCACCTTCCACCGTTGCCCCTGCCGCGAGTGCAGCTTCCGGCTCTTCCAGCTCCAGCGCCGCCATCTTCTCAAACTCCTCTATCGAAGGCAGCTCGGAAACGTCCTTCAATCCAAACCGCAGCAGAAACTCCCGCGTCGTCTTGTAGAGGATGGGCCGCCCGATCACCGGTTTACGCCCCGCCGTCGCAATCAGCTTACGTGCCAGAAGCGACCCGAACACCGCTGAGGAGTCAACTCCACGAATCTCGTTCACCTCGGGCGCCGTCACCGGCTGCTTGTAGGCGATTACAGCCAGCGTCTCCAGCGCCGGAAGCGAAAGCTTCATCGCCGGCTTCAGGCTCTTCACGAACATCCGCACCGCGTCGTGGCACTCCACCTTGGTCGCCATGCGGTAGCCGCCCGCAATCTCCCTTATCTCCACCCCACGGTCATCCGACGCGCATTGCGCAATCAAATCGTCCACCAGCCCGCGCAGAATCCCGCGAACCTCGCGTTCCTTCTGCCGCGCCTGCTTGCGCGCCTCCGCCTCGCTGGTCTCGGCCGTTTTCTCCTGCTCCTGCTCTGCGGATGCCGCCTCTTCGGTGCCTTCCGCGTCTTCAGCCTCTATCTGTGTCTCCGGCTCCGCCTTCGCCTCAGCCTCCGATTCCAGAGCAAGCGTCAGTGCCTCATTCTCCGGCACAGCTCCCTCGCCAGTCTCGGCGGCCTGCGCCGCCTCATGCTCTGTCTTCCATTCCAGCGCTTCCGCGGCAAACAATGCGGAAAGCTGGGCGAGCGTAACCGGCTCCTCCGCGGCATAAATCACTGCTTCCAACCTGGCTTTCAAACTCATTCTGCGATTTGCACCCTTGCTTTTGACATTCCCGCTTCTTCCATTCTTGCCCGGCCCCGCAAACGCATCTCTCCTGAAGAAGAGCCGCGCAGGAACTAACGTTCCTGGGTATCTCTTCCTTCACAAAAAAGCCACCCGAAAGCTGCGAGCCGTGAGGGTGGAGTCGCGGAACCTCTCTCTGTATCGTACCGGAATCCGAGCCCCCCTGCGGAACTCCGAGCATCAGCCCCAACCTTCGTCAGAGCCCTGTTAGTAGTTGTCGGGCAGCCCTATCGTGTTTCTCGGGACCAATCCGCGCCTGGGCGGGGTCTTTCATGTCCCACGTGTGCGATGGACATTCGGAACGCCCGACCCCTCGTTTACAGTGGCGTCGCGGCTTGTCCCGAAACCTGCCCTCTGTGTGACGGCATTCAGGTCAGAAGATCGGCTGCAGAACCATCCGGCCGTACGCGATGAATGCCACGAGGAGGCCCAGCACGGCGCTTAAAATCGTGGGCGCGACCTCGCGGTACTTGACGTGCACCCAGATGAACACGAGGCTCTCGACCGAGAGAACCGCGCCAGCCAGAACCGTCAGATGCGGGTGCCAATGAAACGCGTCGGGGACGATGAGCCCGGCCGCGCACACCAGCTCTAAAATACCAAGGGCCACCCAGGCTTTTCGCGGCAACGCGCCAAACGACGGCACGTCCTGACTTATCTTGTCGAACATGAAGACCTTCATGACGCCCGACGATAGGTACAGAAGCGCGCCGAGGATTTGAAGGACCCATAACTGTATGTTCATCGTGTGCCTCTCCCCGGTTCTTGAGTTGGCGCGCAGGGCCTATTCTCCCCGTGCCTTCCACCTGCTGAGCCCACATCGAGTGACCCCAGATCAAGGAACGATGGGCAACCTCATGATAATTCCCCCTCGTGTTGCAAAGAGGACTATCTTCGAGACGGACGCCAGGAGCATGGTTTCGTCTTCGCGCGCCAGCCTTTGCAAACAGCCTGAGGCTTCCGAAGTGCTCCTACCTGCTTGACCGCAGAGCTCAACCGACAGTCACGCTCGTATCAACGGCTAGCCGAAACTAACTGCCCTTGAGTTAGCTCTGATGTCCTCGTCCCAGCCCCAATCTGCTCCAAGAAAAGAACCGGCGCCCGCCGCCGCGGACGCCTTTTCCCGATGCCGTCTCGCGCTCTCTGCCCTGGATCCTACACCCTGGACCTTACCGCGCGATCTGACTAAACAGATAAAACAGCGATCCCGACAGCAGCGCCGCCGCCGGCAGCGTAAACACCCAGGCCGCCGCAATATTCCTGAGCGTCGACATCTGCAGTCCGCTCCCGTTCGCCACCATGGTGCCTGCCACGCCCGAGCTCAGCACGTGCGTCGTACTCACCGGCAGTCCCCACTGGTCAGCCGCAAAGATCGTGAACATCGCCACCAGTTCAGCGCTGGCGCCCTGCGCATAGGTCAGGTGCTCCTTGCCGATCTTCTCGCCCACCGTCACCACAATCCGCTTCCAGCCCACCATCGTACCCATGCCCAACGCCAGAGCCACGGCAACCTTGACCCAGGTTGGGATGAACTTCGTCGATGTGTCGATCTTGTCTTTGTAGCTTTTCAGAGCCGCGTTTTCCTGCGCCGTGAACTTCGGGTTGCCGCTCTTCTGCATCAGCCGAATCGCTTCGCTGGCCACATACATTTCGTTGCGCACGTTGGTCTGCTCCTTCGCGGGCAGCGCCTTCAGCTCCTTGTACAGCCCTATTTCATGGCTCACGTCCGACACCACTTCCCGCAGTGCCAGAATCGTGTCCGGCTGCAGTTGCTTGGTGCGGATGTAGTCCGTAATCTCCGTCTGCGCGTCGGCTCCCAGTACTCCCGCCGGGTCCACATGCCGGTCCAGAATGTGCCCCGCCTGCTCTGAAGCAGCAATGAACGCCTGCACGTCATGCGCCGTCACGGCGTGATTCAACGCATACGCCGTCGGCACCGTCCCAATCAGGATCAGCATGATCAGACCCATACCCTTTTGTCCGTCGTTCGAGCCGTGGAAAAAGCTCACGCCCGTGCAGGTCAAAATCAGCAGTCCCCGAATCGGCCATGGCGGAGGAGCATCGGTCTTCGGCGCTTCATACAGTGCCGGGTACTTGATCAGCCATTTGCTAAGCAGGAACAGCAAGGCCGCCAGAGAGAATCCAACCACCGGCGAAATCAGAAGCACCTTGAATACCTTGGCCGCCTGGTCCCAATCCACGCCCGAAGTGCCAGTGTGCACATTCATCAACTGGTTTGCCAGGCCCACGCCGATGATCGATCCCACCATGGTGTGCGAGCTTGAAGCCGGCAGACCCAGCCACCACGTCCCCAGGTTCCAGAGAATCGCGGCGATCAACAGGGCAAAAACCATGGCAAATCCGGCTCCCGAGCTCACCTGCAAAATCAACTCCACCGGCAGCAGCGTGATCACCGTAAACGCAACCGTGCCTGTCGACGTCAGCACACCGGCAAGGTTGCACAAGCCCGACCAAACCACCGCCAGGTTCGGCTCCAGTGAATGCGTGTAAATTACTGTCGCAACGGCATTCGCCGTGTCGTGAAATCCGTTCACAAACTCAAATCCAAGAGCGATCAGCAGCGCCACTCCCAGCAGCACATAGGCCCACGCGGTTGTATCGGTTACCCCGGCAAGGTCTGAGGACAAGCGAAACCCGATAAATCCCACGCCGATCACCAGCGCGCCTAGCACCACAGCCCCGCTAATCATCGCGTGGGTCTTGTTCATCTTCTTGTCGAGTAAGGCTGCCGCAGGGGGGCGCTCAGAAAGAGTTGCCGCCAGATCTGACATTTCAGGACTCCCGATTCAGGTGGGTTTTCGTCCGGCGGCGCTGTGGAAGCAATCCCCGGACTCACCATGGATATACGAGTCACATGAAAGGGAAATGAATTGTGCGGATTGCCGGTACGCCGTAAAATTTCCCGATAGGGGTAATTGCTTGACGCCACCAGATGCAACTCGATGTGGTTTGAACGCGGAGTTAGCGGGGGGCAGTGTTGTGATCGAACCACAGCGCGAGTTGCTCTTCGGAGATTTCTCCCGCTGCTAGGCTCCAGACGGTTAGAACTCGATCCTCTTTCGTCGCAGTCACTTCGAGACCGTTCAACTTCAGAAAGGTGAGGGAAACGGTGAATGCGGTGCGTTTATTGCCATCCACAAAAGGATGATTGGCAACAATCCCCTTGGCGTAAGCGGCCGCAAACCTCGCTATTGAAACGTCTTGCTCAGAGTCTGCAAAAAGGTTCTTAGGCCGTGCCAAGGCGGAATCAAGCAGCCCAAGATCTGGTATGCCTTCCGGGCCGCCGTGGAGCATCAGCGCCTCCTCGTGCATCCTCAGGACGACGTCCTGCCGGATCCAGATCGCCTCCTTCATTCAGCGAGTCTCTGCAGGACGTCCCGGTTTTCGCGCATTACCTCGCGCGCCACCTCCATCTGGGTGGCGAATTCTGTATCGAAGGGAAGCAAGCGAATGCCCTGGGAACCCTCGGTAATGTAGAGTAAATCGCCCTTCTGGACATTCAGCCGCGCCAGAATCTCCTTCGGCAGAATCACCCCAGCCGAATTCCCAACAGCGATCACTTTTGTCGTCGTTGCCATGAGCTGACCTCCCGATTACAGCAAAGTATAACATAAGTTATAACATTATCGCCAGTCGTCCCTCGCGTTCGCCAGCCCCTCGTCCATCACGGACTCAAACGAGGCGTGCTTTTTGATGAATATCTCGCTGAATTGCCTGTCCTGCCGCAACAGCACCGCCTGCAGCCGCACCAACTCCAGCAATGCGAGAAACATCGCAATCAGCGCCCGCTCCGAACGCGTATGGCTCAGCAGTTTCCTCAGCGCAATCGGCTTGTCTTCCATCATCAGCCGCCGACCCAGAAACCGGATCATCTGGCCCACCGTTACAGTGTCTTCTGCCACATCGAGCACCGGTCGGTTCCGCGCCCGTTCCAAAATCTCCCTGAAGACCCTCACCAGGTCTACCGTGTCGGCTGCGATCTCCGGCTCGGCGCCCTCGTCGTCTTTGAACTCACTATTCCCAGGATTGCTCCAGCTTGCCGCCTCCATCATCTGCTTCTGCTGCAACATCTGCGCCGCGTTCTTGAACCGCTCATGCTCCAGCAGCCGCTCCACCAGCTCCCTGCGTGGATCCTCTGGCGTCTCGCCTGGCCCCTCCGCCGTCCGAGGCAGCAGCATCTTGCTCTTGATGTGGATCAGCAGCGACGCCGTGTAAATAAACTCACCCGCCACATCCACGTCCGATGCCTTCAGTTGATTCACATAGGCCAGAAACTGTGCCGTGATCTTCGCGATCGGAATGTCATAAATGTCGATGTCCTGCTTGCGGATCAGGTCCAGCAGCAGGTCGAGCGGCCCCTCGTACACCTGGCCCACCATCACCGAAAACGGCGATTCCTCCTCGGCTTCCTTTCGCCGCCTCTGCTGTTCCGCCAGCCTCGCAGCCGCCTTCTCATCCAACAGCGGCTTCGGTATCAACTCCATCTGCGCCGGGACAGCTACGGGTTCTGCAACGGCATCTGATTCGGGCTCTGGTCCATCCGTTGCGTCGGCCTCTTGCAAAGCCGTTACTTCAGCCTCCGCATCGGCCTCCGTCACAATCTCCGGTCCAGCTTTTGCTTCGGCCTCCGCCACTGCAGGAGTGTCGATT